>Ga0154354_1041_pt1 | contig 38957 bp, 32 predicted proteins | sample RifGroA2_FD_115882 | JGI IMG/M metagenome (GOLD analysis project Ga0154354, IMG submission 115882) | Rhodocyclales bacterium GWA2_65_19
CAGCAGCAGATAGGCGTCGGCCTGCACCAGCGATGACTTGTAGCGGCTGTCCCACAGGGTGCCGGTGCGGCGGTAGGTCTTGTTGATGTACTGCACGTAGCGCCGGCCCAGCGATATCACCAGTTGCGAAACGGCTTCGGGTGCGGGCGGAGTCAGCAGCAGATGGACATGATTGGTCATCTGCACATAGGCATGCAAGCGGCAACCGCTGGTCTTGAGCGCTTCGCCGAGCCAGTGGCGATAGGCATGGTAGTCATCCTCGCCGAAGAAGCAGGCGTCGCGGTTGTGGCCGCGTTGGACGATGTGCAACGGTATGTCGGCGAGATGGATGCGGGGACGGCGGGGCATGGGGAAATTGTAGCAGGGCAATTTAATTCGAGCCTGGCCCCTTTTCCCGCTTTTCCCGGGCAAAGTCGCCGGCGATCTGGTGGCGATGGCCAAGCTGCTCTTGTAGCGGGCGCCCCGTTGCGGTGCGTCGCTTGGGCGCGACGCGCTATCGCGGTGCAGCATTTCTCTTGTGTCGGCGTACCGCCAGCGCCGACTTTCAAAGTGAATTCCCTGTCCTGAAGCGCCTTCGCGGCATTTTTCGGCGGAGTGGCACGGTGGTTGCTGAGTAGAAGCCGAGTGCTGAATCAATGGCGGTTCGGTGCAAATGACAACGGTGTCTGTTGCGTCTCAGGGGTTTGCCTCCAGAGATGCGCAACGGGCGCCGTTTTTTTATGTCTCCAGCGAAAGCTGGAGACGGTATCCCCTGGTGGGATATCCACTACAGCGGAGATCGAGATGAACCATGAAGACAAGCTTTCCAACCTGCCCGCGACCAGCGTCGCCACCCAGACTGTCGAGCTTCCCGCTCCCGCAGCTACGGGACCTTCTCGGCGCGACTTCCTGCAACTTGCCGGCGGAGCAGCCCTCATGAGCCTGGTGCCGCCCGGAGTGCGTTCCGGCGCCTGGGCCGCCGGCTCCGATGCGCCGGAGAAGAAGGAAGTGCGCATCGGTTTCATCCCGCTCACCGACTGTTCCTCCGTGGTCATGGCGGCGGTGCAGAAGTTCGACGCCAAATACGGCATCAAGATCATCCCGACCAAGGAAGCCTCCTGGGCCTCGGTGCGCGACAAGCTGGTGAATGGCGAACTCGACGCCGCGCACGTGCTCTACGGCTTGGTGTATGGCGTGCAACTGGGCATCGGCGGGCCGAAGAAGGACATGAACGTGCTGATGAACCTGAACCACAACGGCCAGGCCATCACGTTGTCGAACAAGCTCAAGGAGGCCGGCGTCACCGACGGCGCGACGTTGGCGAAGAAGGTGCTCTCGAAGGATCGGGAATACACCTTCGCCCAGACTTTTCCCACCGGCACCCACGCCATGTGGCTCTACTACTGGCTCGCGGCGCAGGGCATCGATCCGTTCAAGGACGTCAAGAACATCACCGTGCCGCCCCCGCAGATGGTGGCCAACATGCGCGTCGGCAACATGGACGGCTTCTGCGTCGGCGAGCCCTGGAACAACCGCGCCATCATGGACAAGATCGGCTTCACCGCCGTGACGACGCAGGACATCTGGGTGGACCATCCGGAAAAGGTACTCGGCACCACCGCCGACTTCGTGGCGAAGAACCCCAACACGGCACGCGCCATGACGGCGGCCATCATCGAGGCCGGCAAGTGGATCGACGCATCGCTGGCCAACCGGCGTACGACCGCCGAGACCGTGGCGCAGAAGGCCTACATCAACACCGACATGGACGTGATCCTCGAACGCATGCTCGGCCGCTATTCCAACGGACTTGGCAAGAGCTGGGACGACAAGAACCACATGAAGTTCTTCAACGACGGGGCGGTAAATTTTCCCTACCTCTCGGATGCCATGTGGTTCCTCACCCAGCACAAGCGCTGGGGCCTGCTCAAGGACGATCCCGACTACCTGGCCGTGGCGAAGAAGGTCAATCGCATTGACATCTACAGGCAGGCCGCCACCGCTGCCGGCGTCAGCCTGCCGAAGAGCGACATGCGCAGCCACAAGCTGATCGACGGCGTGGTGTGGGATGGCAAGGACCCGAAGAAGTACGCCGGCTCGTTCAAGGTGCATGCCTGATCGATTGTCCGCAATGGAAAAGGAGAACGACATGAGTGCACTTGCATTGAAACTGGTCGACGCGCCGGCCAAGGTGGAGCCAGCGGCGGTCAAAGCCGCTGTGCCGTCGGCGTCCACCGTGGTGCCAGCGCCGACTCCTGACGCCGCAGTCGTGGAGCAGACCGCGCGGCCCGGCGAACGGTTGCGCGATGTCCTGCGCGTCGTGATACCTCCGCTGTTCGGCATCGCGCTGATGATCGGCATCTGGGCCCTGGTGGCGATCAAGTCCGGCAACATTCCGGGTCCGGACAAGACCTGGGCGGCGGCGCGCGTGCTGTTCGCCGATCCCTTCTACCAGAACGGCCCGAACGACCAGGGCATCGGCTGGAACGTGCTTTCCTCGCTCAAGCGCGTCGGCATCGGCTTCGGCTTCGCGGCCCTGGTCGGCATACCGATGGGCTTCCTGCTCGGCCGCTTCGGCTTCATGAACCGCATGTTCGAGCCGATCATCAGCCTGCTGCGTCCGGTCTCGCCGCTGGCCTGGCTGCCGATCGGCCTGCTGGTGTTCCAGAAGGCCGATCCGGCGGCGACCTGGACCATTTTCATCTGCTCGATCTGGCCCATGATCCTCAACACCGCGCAGGGCGTGCAGCGCGTGCCGCAGGACTACCTCAACGTCGCCCGCGTGCTCGGCCTGTCGGAAGCCAAGGTGATGACGCGGATCCTGTTTCCCGCCGTGCTGCCCTACATGCTGACCGGCATCCGCCTCTCGATCGGCACCGCGTGGCTGGTGATCGTCGCCGCGGAAATGCTCACCGGCGGCGTCGGCATCGGCTTCTGGGTGTGGGACGAGTGGAACAACCTCAAGGTCGAGCACATCGTCATCGCCATCTTCGTCATCGGCATCGTCGGCCTGGTACTGGAAACCATGCTGCTGATGCTGGCCAAACGCTTCAGCTACGAGAGCCGCTAATCATGCACAAGCCCATTGTCAAGATCGAAAACGTCGGCCAGACCTTCAGCACCAAGAGCGGCAAATTCACCGCGCTGCGCGGCATCACCCTCGATGTCAGCGAGGGTGAAGTCGTTACCCTGATCGGCCACTCGGGCTGCGGCAAGAGTACCCTGCTCAACCTGATCGCCGGGCTCAGCCTGCCCACCAGCGGCGTCCTGCTTTGCGACGGCCGCGAGATCGCCGGGCCGGGCCCGGAGCGCGCGGTGGTGTTCCAGAACCACAGCCTGCTGCCGTGGATGACCTGCTTCGAGAACGTCATGCTCGCCGTCGAGCGCGTCTTCGGCCGCAAGGAAGGCATGCCGAAGCTGAAGGGGCGCGTCGCCGCCGCGCTGGAGATGGTGCATATGGATCACGCCATGCACAAGTATCCGCACGAAATCTCCGGCGGCATGAAGCAGCGCGTCGGCATCGCCCGCGCCTTCGCCATGGAGCCGAAGATCCTGCTGATGGACGAGCCCTTCGGCGCCCTCGACGCGCTGACCCGCGCCGCGCTGCAGGACGAGCTCAACGGCGTCATGGCCAAGACCGGCGCCACCGTGGTGATGGTGACCCATGATGTCGACGAGGCCGTGCTGCTGTCGGACCGCATCGTGATGATGACCAACGGTCCGGCCGCCACCATCGGCGAGATCGTCGAGGTCAAGCTCGATCGTCCGCGCGAGCGCCTGGCACTGGCGCATGACACGCGCTTTGCCGACTACCGGGCGACGGTGTTCGAGTTCCTCTACCGCAAGCAACTCAAAAAGGCGGCGTGAGATGAAACCTCCTGCGTGTTTGCGGCTGGCGGGAGATCGGGAGGGCGGGGCATTCTGCGCTGCTCATGTCACCCGTCCCCACGGCTTGCCCTGCATGGCAAGCCGGCTTCGGCAGCGCGGAGCAGTGCTCCGCGAAACCCTGCCTACGCCCTTCTTTACTTCGCCGCGCAGAACGCCCCACCCTCCCGATCTCGTGACACCTTTGCAGTGCAGCGGTCGCACAGCAGAGGAGTATCCCGCCAAGGATGGCAGGTATCCGACTCCGGGAAGTAAAGGCGGAGGAGCGGGCGCAGCCCGGGACGGGGGACATGGACGGAGTCGGATACCTGCCGTCCTTGGCGCCCCCACACCCGCGACAAACAACGCGTTTCACCCATGGAGCAACTGACATGAATGCCCTGAACCAAGCCGAGCCACTCCCGGCGCACCCCAGCGGCCCCCGACAGAAGCTCGTCGTCGTCGGCAACGGCATGGCCGGCATCCGTGCCGTCGAGGAACTGCTAAAGCTCGCCCCGGACCTTTACGACATCACGGTGTTCGGCGCCGAGCCGCACGGCAACTACAACCGCATCCTGCTCTCGCCGGTGCTGGCCGGCGAGATGACGCTGGCCGACATCGTGCTCAACGATCTCGACTGGTACAAAGACAACGGCATTACCCTGCACAGCGGCAGCAAAGTGACGAAGATCGATCGCGTCAAGCGCAAGGTGCTGGCCGGCGATCTGGAAGTGCCCTACGACCGACTGCTGCTGGCGACGGGTTCCCTGCCTTTCATCCTGCCGGTCGCTGGCAACGACCTGCCCGGCGTGATCGCCTACCGCGACATTGCCGATACCGAGGCGATGATCGCCGCCGCGGCAAATTACAAGCACGCGGTGGTGATCGGCGCCGGCCTGCTCGGCCTGGAAGCCGCCAACGGACTGCGCCTGCGTGGCATGGATGTGACCGTGGTGCATCTGCTGGACTGGATCATGGAACGACAACTGGACAAGGCCGGCGCCGACATGCTGCAAGCCTCGCTGGAGGCCAAGGGACTGAAATTCCTGCTCGGCAAGCAGACCGAGATGCTGACGGCCGCCGCCTCGGGCCGCGTCGGCGCGGTGCGCTTCAAGGATGGCTCGGAGATTCCGGCCGACCTGGTGGTGATGGCCGCCGGCATTCGTCCGAATGCAGCACTGGCCGAAAGCGCCGGCCTCCATTGCAATCGTGGCATCGTGGTCTCCGATACCCTGCAGACCTTCGATCCGAAGATCTACGCCGTCGGCGAATGCGCCGCGCATCGCGGCACGGCTTACGGCCTGGTGGCACCGCTGTTCGAGCAGGCCAAGGTTTGCGCCAATCATCTGGCGCAGCATGGCATCGGCCGCTATCAAGGCTCATTCACATCGACCAAGCTCAAGGTCACCGGCATCGACGTGTTTTCGGCCGGCAACTTTTTGGGCGGTGACGGCACCGAGGACATCGTGCTGCACGACAAGAACGGCGGCGTCTACAAGCGGCTGGTGATCGAGAAGGACAAGCTGATCGGCGCCGTGCTCTACGGCGATACCGCCGACGGCGGCTGGTATTTCCAGTTGCTGAAGGAAGGCCGCGACATCGGGGCGATTCGCGACCACCTGATGTTCGGCGATGCCTTCGCCAACAACCACGTCGGCGACGTCGGCCATGCCGGCGCTTCGAGGGCAGCGGCGATGGCGGATACCGCCGAGGTTTGCGGCTGCAACGGCGTGTGCAAGGGCACCATCGTCAAGTCGATTCGCGAACACGGCTTGTTCACCCTGGAGGACGTCAGGAAGCACACCAAGGCTTCAAGTTCTTGCGGTTCGTGCACCGGGTTGGTCGAACAGATTCTCGCCTCCACCGTCGGCGGCGCCTACCAGGCTGCGGATCGCAGCACCAAGCCGATTTGCGGCTGCACCGATTTCAATCACGGCGAAGTGCGCCACGCGATCCGTACGATGAAACTGCTGTCGATGGATGCGGCGTTCAAGGCGCTCGACTGGCGCACGCCGGACGGTTGCGCCTCGTGCCGCCCGGCGCTCAATTACTACCTGATCTCGACCTGGCCGCACGAGGCCGAGGACGATCCACAATCGCGCTTCATCAACGAGCGGGCCCATGCCAACATCCAGAAGGACGGCAGCTACAGCGTGGTGCCGCGCATGTGGGGCGGGCTGACCACGCCCGACGAGCTGCGCCGCATCGCCGATGTCGCGGAGAAATACCACGTGCCGACGGTCAAGGTCACCGGTGGCCAGCGCATCGACCTGCTCGGCATCCGCAAGGAAGACCTGCCCGGCGTCTGGCAGGACCTCGGCATGCCCTCGGGCCACGCCTATGGCAAGAGCATACGCACGGTGAAGACCTGCGTCGGTTCCGAGCATTGCCGCTTCGGCACGCAGAAGTCGATGAGCATGGGCGTCGAGCTGGAGAAGATGCTGTTCGGCATGTGGTCGCCGCACAAGGTCAAGCTGGCCGTCTCCGGCTGTCCGCGCAACTGTGCAGAGGCTGGCATCAAGGATGTCGGGGTGATCGGTGTCGATTCCGGCTGGGAGCTTTACGTCGCCGGCAACGGCGGCATCAAGACCGAGGTGGCGCAGTTCTTTTGCAAGGTCGGCACGCGCGAAGAAGTGCTCGAGTATGCCGCCGCCTTCCTCCAGCTCTATCGCGAAGAGGCCTGGTATCTCGAACGCACCGTGCACTGGGTGCAGCGCGTCGGCCTCGACGGCATCAGGCAGCGCGTGGTCGATGACGCCGAGCAGCGCAAGGCGCTGCATCAGCGCCTGCTGTATGCGCTGCAGGGCGTGGTCGATCCCTGGCTGGAACGCAGCCAGGGTGTCGCCAGCCATGAGTTCGAGCCGCTGCCGGCGCCGGTGGATACGAAGGGAGAACATCATGCCGAACTGGCATAAAGTCTGCCGCCTCGATGAAATTCCGCTGCGTGGCAGTCGCGTTGTGCCGCATGAGGGTCGCCCCATCGCCGTGTTCCGCGCCGCCGACGATCATGTCTTCGCGCTGCGGGATATCTGTCCACACAAAGGCGGCCCGCTGTCGCAGGGCATCGTCCATGGCCATCGCGTGACCTGCCCGATGCACGGCTGGAATGTCGAGCTCGACAGCGGCGAGGCCTGCGCGCCAGACCACGGCTGCGCCCGGCGCTACGACACGCTGGTCGAGGACGGCGAGGTTTTCCTCGACTTGTGATGCTGGTCGCTCCCGAGCCGCTGCTGCGCGAGACGCGCTCGACGTGCTGCTACTGCGGCACGGGCTGTGGTGTGATCATCGAAACAGTCGGCGCTGGCGATGCGGCGAAAATCGTCGGCGTGCGCGGCGATCCGGATCATCCGGCCAACTTCGGCCGCCTGTGCAGCAAGGGTGCCAGCCTGCACCTGACGACGCAGCTCACCGGCCGCGCCGTGATCCCCGAGTATCGCGCCGCGCGCAACGAAGCGCGCCGCCCGGTGAGCTGGGATATCGCGCTCGACGCGGCGGCGGAACGCTTCGCCACGATCATCCGCGAACACGGACCGGACGCCGTGGCCTTCTATGTTTCCGGGCAGTTGCTGACGGAGGACTACTACGTTTTCAACAAGCTGGCCCGCGTCGTGGTCGGCACCAACAACATCGACTCCAATTCGCGGCTGTGCATGTCCTCCGCGGTGGCCGGCTACAAAGCGACGCTGGGTGCCGACGCGGTGCCGTGCAGCTATGAGGACATTGCGCTGGCCGACCTGTTCCTGCTCGCCGGCAGCAATACGGCCTGGGCGCATCCGGTGCTGTTCCGCCGCATCGAGGATGCCAAGGCGGCGAACCCGGAACTGAAAATCATCGTCGTCGATCCGCGCCGCACCGACACCGCGGCGATGGCCGATCTGCATCTGGCGATCACGCCGGGCAGCGACGCCATTCTCTACAGCGCCATGCTGCATGTGATGTTGTGGGAAGACCTGATCGACGGCGCCTTCGTCGCGGCACATACCAGCGGCTTTTCGAATCTGCGCGCTCAGTTGCGTGAATTGACGCCAGCCGCAGCGGCCGCCAGTTGCGGCGTTTCGGCCGACGAGATCGTTACCGCGGCGCGCTGGTTCGGCGCCGCCAAGGCACCGCTGTCGATGTGGTGCCAGGGCCTCAACCAGTCGTCGCACGGCACCGCCAACAATGCCGCGCTGATCCATCTGCATCTGGCCACCGGCACCATCGGCAAGCCAGGCATGGGGCCGTTCTCGCTGACCGGCCAGCCCAATGCCATGGGCGGGCGCGAGGTTGGCGCGATGGCCAACCTGCTGCCGGGCCATCGCAGTCTTGACCATGCCGCCGACCGCGAGGAACTGGCGCGGCTGTGGGGCGTGCCGTCGATTCCAGTGAGGCCGGGCAAGACCGCGGTCGAGTTGTTCGAGGCGCTGCGCGAGGGCACCATCAAGGCGGTGTGGATCGCCTGTACCAACCCGGCGCATTCGCTGCCCGACCAGACGCGGGTGCGCGAGGCGCTGGCGCGAGCGGAATTCGTCGTGGTGCAGGATGCCTATGCCGACATCGAAACCGCCGCCTTCGCCGACCTGCTGTTGCCGGCAACGACCTGGGGCGAGAAGGATGGCACGGCGACCAATTCCGAGCGCCGAATTTCGCGTGTACGCGCGGCAGTTGCGCCGCCGGGCGCGGCCCGCGCCGACTGGGAAATTGCCGCCGACTTCGCGCGGCGGCTGGCTATGGAAGTCGGCGCTGGCGACACGGCGAGGAATTTCAATTTCGCCGATACGGCAGAAGTTTTTGCCGAGCATGTCGCCACCACGCGCGGCCGCGATCTGGATATCGGCGGCCTCAGTCACACCGTGCTGGAACAAAGCGGCCCACAGCAGTGGCCCTATCCGGATGGCGCGACGGCCGGACAGGCGCGCCTCTACGGCGGTCACCGTTTCGCCACCGCCAACGGCCGCGCCTGCTTCATTCCGCTGACATTCAATCTCACCGCCGAAGCGCCGGATGCGCGCTTCCCGCTGCGCCTGACCACCGGTCGCCTGCGCGACCAATGGCACGGCATGAGCCGCACCGGGCGCGCCGCGCGCCTGTGCGCCCACGAAGCGGCGCCGCGTCTGCTGCTGCACCCGGCCGACCTGGATCGGCGCGGCTTCAAGGAGGGCGACCTGGCGCGCGTCAACAGCCGGCGCGGCGAAATCGTGCTGCCGGTCGCGGCCAGCGACGAACTGAAGCCCGGCCAGGCCTTCGCCGCGATGCACTGGGGCGGGCGCTCGCTGTCCCACGTCGGCATCAATCAGCTGATGCTGTCGGCGACCGATCCGGTGTCGAAACAGCCGGAGCTCAAGCACGCCGCGATTCGCGTCGAGCGTGCCGAATTGCCCTGGCGCCTGGTCGTACTGCGCGCTGCCGAGTCTGCCGCGCCCGAAGAAGAAGTGCTGGTCTGGCGCGCGCGCCTGGCGCACTTGCTGCCGGAATTAGACTATGCGGCACTGACCCTCGCCGGACGCGATAATCCGCTGCTGGCGTTGCATGTCGCCAGCGCCGGACCCGTGACGGACGAGGTGCTCGGCATGTTGGTTGCCGCGCTCGATATGGGCCACTGCACCGTCTATCGCGATCCCGGCCGGGGCATCGTCAAGATGGCCCGCATCGACGCCGCCGGCGACCGCCTGCAGGGCCTGCTGCTGGCCGGTGAAACGGCGGCCGCCGACTGGCTGCGCGACTTGATGGTCAGCGCTCGTCCGCTCGGCGATCTGCGCCGCTGGCTGTTTGCCCCGGTGGCCCGCCCGCCGGCGGGCCTGGTCCCGGTCGGGCGCACGGTGTGCAACTGCTTTGGCGTGACGGACACCGAAATCAAGACCCTGCTCGGCCAGGGCCTCGATCTGGCCGGAGTGCAGGCGCAACTCAAGTGCGGCAGTTCCTGCGGTTCCTGTTTGCCCGAGTTGCGGCGCATGGCGGGGACGGTAGCCACCGTAACGTAGTCGTTGGGGTAGCGGCGCGCCAGGCGCAGTGAGCGCACCAGGTGGATCGGCCTGGCGGTTCGCGCTTCGGCCGAAGCGGAGCCTTGCCGTTACCGAGACCCAATGCAATTTCAACGTCTGCTTCGATCAGAGCCGTTCGTCATAAGGGCCCATTACCGTCGGTCAGATTTCTCCGTTGCGGCCGTTCGTCGAGACGACACTTCCGCCAGTTGAGATGCTGCAATGCGGTCGGTCGCGCGCTTCGGTTGACGTATATATATTCATATGTATACTAAGGGCCATGAAGTTCACATGGCGAGAGTCCAAGCGAGCGACCAATCTGAAAAAACACAGCGTTGACTTTGCTGATGCGGAACAGGTGTTCAATGGCCCTACTTTCACGATCGAAGATGCAGGTGACTACAACGGCGAGCAGCGGTTCAATACAACGGGATTTCTCGACTCAGGCATTGTGACTATCTGTCACACCGAAACGGCCGACGAAATTCACGTGATCTCTATGCGAAAGGCGGAACCCCATGAAATCGACATCCTCTCACGCTACCTCTAAGACACCCCGACTGAGGGTCGGCCTGAAGGACGTAACGCGAGAACAGTTCGCCGTAGCAGTCCAGGAAAGACTTGGCAAGCAGCGCGTCTCGATCATGCTTGACGGATCAGTCATCGCTTTTTTTAAAGCCAAGGCCGGTGAACGGGGATATCAAACGCTGATAAACCAGGCGCTTCACCAAGCAATGCAGGGGGAGCAGATTGAAACTGCTTTACGCCGTGTGATTCGTGAAGAACTTGCGCACGGTTAGTCTGCCGTCGTAAGTGTGGGTAGCGTTGGCATGCCGGTTCGCTTTTCGCAATCCGAGTATCCAAACAAGCAGCAAATGTCGATCGCTTTGAATTTCCCCGCCAACGGCACGGCATCGAATCAGGGCGCTGGCTATCCATGATTCATCGCCCGCAAGCGAGCGCTCCATTCGTCTGGAATCAACAACAATAGCTAAATGGCATGACCTCGATGACCGGCAGGAATTGGCCATCATGAGTTCAGCGGCTTTCCGCACTGCGGTCAGTCAGTCCTGCCGCGCTGATTCCGGGGGGCGGCAGGAATGGTGAATCGAAAATCAGCTACTGCGCCGGCAGGCTCCGGCGGTGGCGCCAGAACAAGCCCATCAGCGGCTTGACGCTGGTGCCGTGGGCGAGGATCGACAGCGAGACCACGATCAGCGTGAACTGGATCAGCTCCAGCGCCAGGTCTTCGCCGATGCCGTGCTGTATGGCATACATCAGGTAATACAGCGAGCCGATGCCGCGCACGCCGAACCAGCCGACCATGCCGCGTATCGGCCACGAGCTGCGGGTGCCCAGCAGGCCGATGAGGACGCTGACCGGGCGCGCCACGACGAACAGGAACAGCGCCAGTGCCACCGCTCGCCAGCTCCAGGAATCGAGGAACAGGGTGCCGCCGATCAGCAGGATCAGGGTCATTTCCGAAAGACGCTCCAGATGCTCTTTGAATACCAGCGCTCCGGCGCTGACGGTCGGCGGCGGTTCGCTGGCGGGCGTGGCACTTGCGTCGTCCAGCGCCGGGCTGTCCGCGGGAGTTTGTTGCGGGGTTTCCGGAGCAGCGCCGGCGAGTTTGAGTTCGGTCTGGCGCAGGGCAACGGCGGCGAAGAACACCGCCAGGAATCCCCAGGCGCCGAGTACCACGCTCAGGCCATAGACCACGCCGATCAGGCCGAGTCCGAGGAAATCGTCCATCAGCTTGTGCTCGGGCGACTCGCGGCGCAGCTTCCAGGCCACGTGGGCGAGGGCGGCGCCGGCCAGGACGCCAATGGCGACGCCCGCGACGGTGGCCCATAGCACGTCGAACAGCACCCATTGCAGGCCGAATTCGCCGAGGTCGCGCAGTCCGAGCAAGCCCAGGCCCAGCATCACGAAGGGAAAGGCGCTGCCGTCGTTCATGCCGGCCTCGCAGGTCAGGGTGTAGCGCAACTGGTCGCGGTCGCCGGGATGGCGGATCTGCACATCGGTCGCCAAAACCGGATCGGTGGGCGCCAGGATCGCGCCGAGCAGGATGCCGGCGCCCAGCGGAAGGTCAAATACATAGAAAGCAAAGGCGGCAACCATGGCCACGGTGACCGTCATGGATACCGTGGCCAGCAGGATGGGTGTGCGCCAGCGGGCCAGGCTGACCGGGACGGGCATCTTGACGCCGGCGGAAAACAGCGAAATCAGCACCACCACTTCGGTCAGCACTTCGAGCAGGGCCGATTGCTTGAGCGGATTGAAGTGAAATACATTGAGCACGGTGGGTCCGACCAGCAGGCCTACCGCCAGATAGATGATCGCCGGCGTCACCGGCAGGCGCGTCAGCAGCGCCGCCGTGGCGCCCCTGGCCAGCAGCAGGCCGCCGACCAGCAGAAACCATTGTGCGTTTGTCATCAGTGTCCTTGCGGTTTTCCCCGATGGAATGGTGCCCGGGTCACCGAGGCTAACCGGGTTCGCGATCGCGCGATGTACGCCAGCGAACCAATGGCGAAGGTTCAGGCTTCGGGCAGCACTTGAACTGAATCGTGGGTACGGCTTACTCGGTGCGCCCTACCCAGTAACCCGGCGCCCGGCGGCGATGGGCGAGTGCGATGACATAGACGTGATCGGATTCCACCGAATACAGCAGCTTGTAGGGAAATCGCGCCAGAATCAGACGGCGAACGTCGCCACGCTCCACCGGAAATGTCAGCGGCGATCTTTGCAGTCGCGGCAGGAATTCGCGAATTTCCGCGCGCAACTCATCGCCGAGCCCCTGACGTTGCTGGTCATGGTATTCAACGGCTTCATCGAACTCGGTTCTTGCCTCGGGTGAGAAGATCACCCGCATCAGAAGCTGCCGAAGATGTCTTCGGCGGGGATACCCTTCACCTTGCCGGCCCGATAGGCGGCGAGTCGACGCTCCGCCTCCTCGAGCCAGAGTCGATCAATTTCCGGATCGACCTGCTCTACGCTGCGCAACAGTTCTTCGGCTACCTCGAAGCGTTCCGATGGTTCCAGTTGCATTGCCAGTTCAATGATTTCGCGACGTCCCATTGAAATCTCCTTCTTTGCGATCACTACATTTCACGCCGATATCCGCAAAGGATACCCTTGCCGTAACGCCAGCGCCGACATTTGTTCGCCATTTTCATCAGCCGCCGCTGAGTGCCTGGACGATCAGCAGTTCGTCGTTCGGGGCTAGCGCCTGGCCAAGGTCGCGTGCTTGCACGCCGCCGATGAAAAAGCGGATGTGCGGGCGGATGCGGTTCTGCTCGTCGATCATGCGGAAGCGGATGCCGGGGTAGCGCCGGTCGAGGTCGGCGAGCACGTCGGTGAGCGTCGCGCCGTTCGCCTCGGCCCAGCCGCTTTCGGTGTAGGAGCGCAGCGCGCTGGGGATCAGCACTTTCATTCACATGACAGTCGCGTCGGCGACTCTCGACGCTCCCCTCTCCCCTCGCGGGAGAGGGGCTGGGGGAGAGGGAGGGCGGGCAAGACTTTCATATCGGCGGGCGTGCTCAAGCTCATGCCCGTTCAGCAAGCTCGGCCGCCTCGACGGCATAGATTTCCGGCAGGTGGCGCGCGATGCAATCCCAATTGCGGCCCTCGTCGCGGCTGGCCCAGAGTTCGCCGCTGGTGGTGCCGAAGTAGAGGCCGACCGGATCCAGCGCGTCCGCCGTCATGGCCTGGCGCTTGACGGTCCACCAGGCATCGCCGGGCGGCAGGCCGGCGTCGAGCCGCTTCCAGCTGTCGCCGCCGTTGCGCGTCGCATACACCGCCGGCTTGCCGCCGGGGCTGGTACGCGGCCACACCGTGCTGCCGTCCATCGGCAAGACCCAGGCGGTGTCGGCGTCGCGCGGATGCACCACCAGCGGAAAGCCGATGTCGCCGACCTCGGCCGGCATGTTGCGGCCGATGCGCTGCCAGGTGGTGGCCGGCCTATCGAGGCGATAGATGCCGCAATGGTTCTGCTGGTAAAGGCGGTCCGGCCGGCTGGGCGCCATGCGCAGGCAATGCGGGTCGTGGAAGCTCACGTTGCTGCGGTCGAAACCTTCGACCACTTCGAGGCCGTCGATCAGCGGGTGGAAGCTCGTGCCGCCGTCGGTCGACTCATGCACGCCGCCGCCCGACATGGCGATGTAAAGGTGGGCGGGGTCGCGCGGATCGACGATGATCGAATGCAGCTTGGGGCCGTCGGGCGTGCCGTCCTGCACGGTGCCCATCCATTGGCGGTATTGCGCGTCGTCGTTCACACAGGAGAAAGGCGCCCAGCTGACGCCGCCGTCGTCAGAGCGGAACAGGCCCTGCGGCGAGGTGCCGGCGTACCAGACGCCCGGCTCGGCGCCCGGTCCCGGTGTCAGCCAGAAGGTATGGTCGACTGCGCGGCCCGCTTCACCCGTTGCGCCCGCAGCGGCTGCGGCGAAGGCCGGCGGTTTCGCGGCTTCTTTCCAGCTGCCGCCGAAATCGGTCGAGCGGAAGATGGTCGGGCCGAGATGGCCGGTCTTCGCCGCCGCGAGCAGGGTGCGGCCGTCGCGCGGGTCGAGTTTCAGGTGGCTGATGATGTGGCCGAGAAAATGCGGGCCGTCGACACGCCAGCTGCCCCGTGCCGGATCGCCGTGGTAGAGCCACGCGCCTTTGCGGGTCGCCACCAGTACGACCACGCTCCGTGCCGCAGCCGGTATTGTCCGATTGGTATCGAGCGCCATGAACTGCCTCCGTCGTGAGTAACGGCCCTTTATCCTACGCTTCCAGTCGGGTATGTTTCCAGTGCCTGGTGCAGCAACTTGGCCCTGCTCTTGAAACGGGCTTGGCCGCCCCCATATCGGCCTCCTGCTCGTTGTTCCACGTTCCACAAGAGGATTTTCGATGACCACTGACACCACCGACACCCAAGGCGCGCAAACCTCGCGCGAAACCCTCGGCTTCCAGACCGAGGTCAAGCAACTCCTGCAACTGATGATCCACTCGCTGTATTCGAACCGCGAGATTTTTCTGCGCGAGCTGATTTCCAATGCCTCGGATGCCTGCGACAAGCTGCGCTTCGAGGCCCTGCACAACGCCGGGCTGTTCGAGGGCGATTCGGATTTCAGGATTCGCGTCAGCTTCGACAAGGACGCGAAAACCCTGACCATCGCCGACAACGGCGTCGGCATGAGCCGCGAGGAAGTGATTGCCAACCTCGGCACCATCGCCAAGTCCGGCACGCGCGAGTTCTTCTCGCAGCTTTCGGGCGACCAGCAGAAGGATGCCAGCCTGATCGGCCAGTTCGGCGTCGGTTTCTATTCCTCCTTCATCGTCGCCGACCGCGTCACGGTACTGACCCGCCGCGCCGGGGTGGAAGCCAACCAGGGCGTGCGCTGGGAGTCGGCAGGGGCCGGCGAATTCACCATTGAGATGACCGACCTGGCCGCGCGCGGCACCGAAATCACGCTGCATCTGAAAGAGGGCCAGGACGACCTGCTGTCCGGCTGGAAGCTGCGCTCGGTGATTCGCAAATATTCCGACCACATCGTGCAGCCGATCGTGATGAAGAAGGAACCGGGCTACCAGGACCCGGAGGACAAGAGCGAACCGGTCGCCGCCAACGAAGACGAAACCGTCAATCAGGCCTCCGCACTGTGGGCCAGACCCAAGAACGACATCAGCGACGAGCAGTACAAGGAGTTCTACAAGCACGTCGGCCACGATTTCGAAGATCCGCTGACGTGGACCCACGCCCGCGTCGAGGGCAAGACCGAATACACGCAGCTGCTGTATGTGCCGGCCCGCGCGCCTTTCGACTTGTGGGACCGCAACGCCCGCCACGGCGTCAAGCTCTATGTGCGCCGCGTCTTCATCATGGACGACGCCGAGCAGTTGATGCCGTTGTACTTGCGCTTCGTGCGCGGCGTGGTCGATTCCAACGACCTGCCGCTGAACGTCTCGCGTGAGATCTTGCAGGAATCGAAGGACATCGAATCGATCCGCAACGGCTGCACCAAGAAGGTCTTGGGCATGCTGAGCGACCTGGCCAACAGCGAGGACGCCGCCGAGAAGGAAAAGTATGCCAAGTTCTGGGGCGAGTTCGGCAAGGTGCTGAAGGAAGGCATGGGCGAGGACCACGCCAACAAGGACAAGATCGCCGCGCTGCTGCGCTTTGCCTCGACCCTGGCCGACACCACCGACGAGACCGTCTCGCTGGCCGACTACATCGGCCGCATGAAGCCGGAGCAGGAAAAGATCTACTACGTCACCGCCGAAACCTTCAACGCGGCGAAGAACAGCCCGCACCTCGAAGTCTTCCGCAAGAAGGGCATCGAGGTCATCCTGCTGTCCGACCGCGTCGACGAGTGGGTAGTCTCGCACCTGAGCGAGTTCGACGGCAAGCCGCTGGTTTCAGTCGCCAAGGGCGGGCTCGACCTCGGCAAGCTGGAAGACGAGGCCGAGAAGAAGGAACAGGAATCGGCTGCCGGCGAATTCAAGGAACTCACCGAGAAAATCGGCAAGAGCCTCGGCGAGCGCGTCAAGGAAGTGCGCGTGACGCATCGCCTGACCGACAGCCCGGCCTGCCTGGTGGCCGACGAGCATGACGTCTCGGGGAATCTCGCGCGCATCCTCAAGGCCGCCGGGCAGAAGGCGCCGGCTTCGAAGCCCATCCTCGAAATCAATCCGCAGCACCCGGTGGTGCTGCGCCTCAAGTACGAAGACAAGCGCTTCGACGACTGGGCCGCCGTGCTGTTCGACCAGGCGCTGCTGGCCGAAGGAGGCCAGCTCGACGACCCGGCCACCTTCGTCAAGCGCATGAATCAGCTTATGCTCGAAATGAGTGGCAGCTGACGTCTGAAAAACCATTAGCCACAGAGGGCGCAGAGTTCACAGAGGAAAACCATGCAGGGCTTTGCTTTTCTCTGTGTCCTCTGTGATTTCTGTGGCTAACAGGTTTTGATTCTCCACGGCCTTGCGCCCGTCATCGACCAGCGAGCCCGGGTGCTGATCCTGGGCTCGTTTCCGTCTACGGCCTCGCTCGCCGCGCAGCAGTATTACGCCCATCCGCAAAACCAGTTCTGGCGCATCCTCGGCGCGGTGCTCGACCTGCCGCTGAAGGAAATGGACTATGCTGATCGCATCGTAGCGGTGCAGTTGGCAGGCATCGCGATTTGGGACGTCTTTGCCTCCTGCGAGCGGGCCGGCAGCCTCGATGCGGCAATCCGCGATGCCCGGCCGAACGATCTTGCCCTGCTGCAAAAGTCGGCCTCGGCGCTACGGCGAATCTGCTTCAACGGCCGCATGGCAGCACGCCGCATCCGGGAAGTCGAGGCGCTGGGCTTCGAAGCCCTGGTCCTGCCCTCCACCAGTCCGGCTCATGCGGGCATGAGCTTCGCCGAAAAGCTGGCGCGCTGGCGCGCCGCCCTGCAGCCCTAAACCGCCGCCGTCGCGCCGATCGCGGTCCGGCGAGTATCATGCTCTCGTGTCATTTGAGGGAGCGATCCATGAAAAAGCCCGCCGCCTTGCCCGATCTCGACCACCCGACGCTCGATGCCGCTTCGATCCGGCGCTCGCTTTACAACCGCCTGATCTACACCATCGGCAAGGACCCCATCACCGCCACCGACCGCGACTGGTTCTATGCCGCCGCCGCGGTGCTGCGCGAGCGCATGATCGAGCGCTGGATGGAGACCATGCGCAGTTACTACATCGAAGACCGCAAGCGGGTCTATTACCTGTCGATGGAGTTCCTGATGGGCCGCACGATGGTGAACTCCATGCTCAATATCTGCTGCGAGCAGGAGTTCAACGACGCCCTGGCCGCCTTGGGCGAGATAGGCTTGAAACCCGAGAACATCCGCGAGATGGAACACGACGCGGCGCTGGGCAATGGCGGGCTCGGCCGGCTCGCGGCCTGCTTCCTCGATTCGATGGCGACCATGGGAATTCCGGGCTACGGCTACGGCATCCGTTACGAATATGGCATGTTTCACCAGCGCATCGAGGACGGCCAGCAGGTGGAGCATCCGGACAACTGGTTGCGCTATGGCAGCCCCTGGGAGTTCCCGCGCCCGGAGGTGCTGTACCAGGTGAAGTTCCACGGCAAGGTGGTGGATTTCGCCGACGAGCACGGCAAGAAGAACTTTCAGTGGGTGGAAACCGATGACGTCATGGCGATGGCCTATGACTACCCGATTCCCGGCTATGACACGGGCACGGTCAACAACATGCGGCTGTGGGCGGCAAAATCCAGCCGCGATTTCGACCTCAAGTATTTCAACGAGGGCAACTACATCGCGGCGGTGGAGGACAAGAACGATTCGGAGAATCTGTCCAAGGTGCTCTATCCCGACGACACCACCGAGATGGGGCGGGAACTGCGCCTCAAGCAGCAGTATTTCTTTGTCTCTGCGTCGCTGCAGGATGTGCTCTACCGCTTCGCCAAGTCGGACACGCCGCTGGAGGGGCTGCCGGACAAGGTGGCAATCCAGCTCAACGATACGCATCCGTCCATCTCCGTGGCGGAATTGATGCGCATCCTGATGGACCAGCACCACCTCGACTGGGCGCACGCCTGGGACATTACGACGCGGATCTTCTCCTACACCAACCACACGCTGATGCCGGAGGCGCTGGAAACCTGGCCGGTGAGCCTGTTCGAGCGGGTCCTGCCGCGCCACCTGCAGATCATCTACGAAATCAACCATCGTTTCCTGAAGGACGTGATGCACCACTATCCGGGCGATCCGGCCCTGTGGCAGCGCATGTCCCTGATCGACGAGTCTGCCGGCCGCCGCATCCGCATGGCGCACCTGGCCATCGTCGGCAGCCACAAGGTCAATGGCGTGGCGGAAATCCATACCCGATTGATGAAGGAAACCATCTTCGCCGACTTCCACCGGCTGTGGCCGGACAAGATCATCAACATGACCAACGGCGTGACGCCGCGGCGCTGGCTGAACCAGGCCAATCCGGGGCTGTCGAAGCTCATCACCGCCCATATCGGCAAGACCTGGCTCAAGGATCTCGACCAGTTGCGGCAGCTGACTCCGTTGGCCGCCGATGCGGGATTCCGCGAGGAATTTGCGCGAGTCAAGCGCGACAACAAGATCCGTCTGGCGGACATGATCCTGGAACGGCTCTTCGTCAAGGTCGATCCGGATTCCCTGTTCGACGTGCAGATCAAGCGCATCCACGAATACAAGCGACAACTGCTCAATGTGCTGCATGTCGTCACGCTGTACAACCGCCTGCGAGCCGGCGGCGACGCGCCGCCGCGCACGGTGATCTTCGGCGGCAAGGCGGCGCCCGGCTATCGCATGGCGAAACTGGTCATCCGCCTGATCAACGACGTGGCGGACATCGTCAACAATGATCCCCTGGTGCGCGACCTGCTGAAGGTGGTATTCATCCCCAACTACGATGTCTCCAGCGCGGAAATCATCATTCCGGGAGCGGATCTTTCGCAGCAGATCTCGACGGCGGGCACCGAAGCATCCGGCACCGGCAACATGAAGCTGGCGCTCAATGGCGCGCTCACCATCGGCACGCTGGACGGCGCCAACGTCGAGATCCGCAACGAGGTCGGCGCGGAAAACATTTTCATCTTCGGCATGACCGCCGACGAAGTGGCGCGGACGCACGCCGCCGGCTACAACCCGTGGCTTCACTACGACGGCAACGGCGAGCTGAAACAAACCCTGAACATGATCCGCGACGGCTACTTTTCTCCGGAAGACGGCGACCGCTACAAGCCCGTGTTCGACTCACTGACCGCGCAGGGCGATCACTACCTGCTGCTGGCCGACTATGCGTCCTATATGGCCTGCCATGAACAAGTGGCGCAGCTGTATCGCGACCCGTCGGTCTGGATCCAGAAGGCCATTCTCAACGTCGCGGGGATGGGGCAGTTTTCCTCGGACCGGACGATCGGGCAGTACGCCAGGTCGATCTGGAATGTCGAGGCCAGACCGCGGGCGACGGGGTGAGTTGAGCGCGTATATGGATTCTGCCGGGAGTGATGCAATTTTTGAGGCGAGGTGAAGAGCGTGAAAGATATGTCGATGCCGACCCGTTCGGTCCATGCCGGGCGCCTGTCGCAAGTCCACCAGCTTGCCCGGACGGTGTTCCTGGCTCTGACGCTGATGAGCGCCGGCGGCAACGCCAGCGGCGGAGAAGTTGGCGAGGTCGTATACACCACGACGCCCGAAACGCTGAGGGGAACGCTGTGCCAGCCCGCCGGGGCGGGGCCGTTTCCGGCGGTGCTGTACAACCATGGTGGAGTTGGTAACATTATCGGCGGCGCGCCGAAGGAAACCTGTGCGGCGCTGGCGGCGGCCGGCTTTGTCGGCTTCGCGCCGATTCGCCGCCTTACGCGCTCGACGGCAGGTCATCCCGAGGACGTGCAGGCCGGCCTCGATTACCTGCTGAGGCTCGACAATGTCGATCGCAAGCGGATCGCCATCGTCGGGTATTCCAGGGGCGGTGCGCTAACCTTCATGGCCGTCGCGCGCGGCGCCCCGGTCAAGGCGGCGGTCATCATGGCCACCGCCGCGCCGCCACCCCAAAGCGGATTCAGCTTTGACGATGCGGTCAACATCCGCGTTCCGGTTCTTCTGCTGGTCGCCGAGAACGATACCGGCTCACGGAAGACGATGGGCCAGAACACCTTCGACAGCATGCAGCGCATGTCGGCGGCGCTGACGAAGGCCGGCAATCCGCCGCGGCTCATCGTTTACCCGCCCTACGGCGCCGACGGCCACGAGATGTTCTTCGAGATCGGCGCGTATTGGAAGGATGTCGTCGAGTTCCTTAAGAAGCATCTGCAATAACAGGCGTGCGCCGGGGAAGTCCAAGCCCGGACCGTCTAATTCGTCAGGACCAACCGGAGCGTAGCGCCGCTATGTGCGTTGGCGAACAGAAGCTGCCGCTGGTTTGGGATAGCGTGACGCGAACGATGGTCGGTAAGTGCGCGCGTCTGCCAGGTACCGGCTCCCGAGAAGCGAAAGCTGATCTCCTGCATTCGAGCGAGACTTCCATGCCCTTCATGACCCAGCCCTTTGTCGATCAGCTTTTCGTCCCGGTCATTGTCCGGTTCTTTTTCGTGTTCGGCATCATCGGCTTTGTCGTCGGCCTCGGGCTGATTGTCGAGCCTGTGCGCATGCACCGATTTTTCGGGCTGGCGAACACCTGGGTGTCGCTGCGACGCAGCACGAAATGGCTTGCGGTGCCGCGCGACATCAGTTCGACGGTGCAGCGTTATCGACACCTGATCGGGCTGACATTCATTCTGCTCGGAGCGTTTTCGACCGTCGTCCTTATGACGCAAATCGACGTCGATCGTGTCGTCGCCACATTGCATGTCGCGGCGCCGTATGCATTTGTCGCATGGATAGTCGATAGCATGCGGTGGTTCCTGATCGCGGGCAATGTGCTGGCAATCGCCATTGGCTTCATGCTGATGGTTTTCCCGGGCTTTCTGCACTCAGTCGAGACGCGCGTAGACCGGTGGGTCTCATTTCGCGCGCATAGCCTGGGCGCGGACACCGAGAATATGGGCCTCGACAGGTGGGTCGAAAGCTACCCGCGATTTGCGGGCTGGCTAATCGCCATCGTCACGCTTCCTGTGGTGGCCATTTACGGATTGCGGCTGTTTGCCCAGCGGTGACGGCAGGCCGCAGCGAATACGGGGGCCGTTCGGATCAAGCAGTTGACGGGCGTTTCTTGACCTTCTTCTTTCGCGGCTGTTCGTCCCGCAGGCACTTTTTCAGATCTTTCCCGGTTTTGCCGCGGCAGATTTCCTTGGCCCTTTGCGCCGCTTCGCAGGCTTGCGGATTCTTCGTCTTGCTGCAATCCACCGGCGGCATGCTGGCTTCGAGGCAGGCCTGTTTTTCCGCGCGGCGCATCCCGGCGCAGTTTTTCAAGGCCGCCTGACGCGCCGCGCAACGCACCGGGTCGCGCGCACTGGCGCAGTAGTCGGCCGCGGACTGAGCGAGGGCAGGAAGCGAGAGCAGAGCGCCTGCCACCAGCACGAATAGTCCTCTCACGCGGGTTCTCCTCAATGGATTCGATGAAATTTGTGCCGGCATCATACCTTGGCATTGAGGTAGGGCCGGGTGTCGGCTATAGTTCGCCGTATCGCCAGCGCCGACTTTCCGCAATGAACCAGGCTCCGCCCAAGGAACACCGACTGACCCTGCCTGAAACGGTCGACGCCCTCGTCGCCGACGGCCTGGTCGCCGCCGACGAGGCCGCCCGCTTCAAGCAGGAAAGGCGCTACTACAAGGGCGACACACATCCCCTGATCGTAATCGCCGGGCAGCACTGGAAGTCGCTTCAGCCGCCGCACCGGGTGCTCGACCTGGACGGCCTGACGCAATGGCTGGCGCAATGGTCCGGCCTTGACTACCTGCATATCGATCCGCTGAAGATCAATTTCTCGGCCGTGACGGATGTCATGAGCAATGTCTATGCGACGCGCTTTCGCATCCTGCCGGTCGAGGTCAAGTCGCACGAGGTGGTGATCGCCACCGCCGAGCCCTTCCAGCGCGCGTGGGAAGCCGAGATGCAGCCGATCCTGCGCAAGGACATCCACCGCGTTATCAGCAATCCGGATGACATCACGCGCTATCAGGTCGAGTTCTACAACCTGGCCAAGTCGATCAAGGGCGCACTGGGCAGGGGCGATGTCGCCGGCGGCGCCTCGAATTTCGAGCAACTGGTGGAAATGGGCAAGGGCAACAAGCAGTTCGACGCCAATGATTCGCATATCGTCACCATCGTCGATTGGCTCTGGCAGTATGCTTTCGAGCAGCGCGCCTCGGATATTCACGTCGAGCCGAGGCGCGATCTGGGCATCGTGCGCTTCCGCATCGATGGCGTGCTGCATCAGGTGTACCAGATTCCGATGGCCGTGCTCAACGCCATGACCAGCCGCATCAAGATTCTCGGCCGCATGGATGTGATCGAGAAGCGCCGCCCGCAGGACGGCCGGATCAAAACGCGCATGCCGGACGGACAGGAGGTCGAACTGCGCCTGTCGACCCTGCCAACGGCCTTTGGCGAAAAACTGGTGATGCGGATTTTCGACCCCGAGGTGCTGGTCCGCGATTTTTCCGAGCTGGGTTTCGCCGACGAGGAGGTCAGGCTGTGGCGCGATATGTCCGCCCAGCCCAATGGCATCATCCTGGTGACCGGCCCGACCGGCAGCGGCAAGACCGTGACGCTGTATTCGACGCTAAAGACGCTGGCCACGCCCGAGGTGAATGTATGCACCCTGGAAGACCCGATCGAGATGATCGAGCCGTCCTTCAACCAGGTGCAGATCCTGCCGGACATCGGCATGGATTTCGCCGAGGGCATCCGCTCACTGATGCGGCAGGATCCGGACATCATCATGGTCGGCGAGATCCGCGACCTGGAAACCGCCGACATGGCCATCCAGGCGGCATTGACCGGCCACCTGGTGCTGTCCACCCTGCATACCAACGACGCCCCGTCGGCGATGACGCGACTGGTCGAACTCGGCGTGCCGCCCTATATGTTGTCGGCGACGGTGCTCGGCGTCATGGCGCAGCGTCTGATCCGCACGCTGTGCCCGCATTGCAAGCAGCCGGGCGGCCTGCGCGCCGAGGACGAGGATGCCTGGACTGCGCTGGTGGCGCCCTGGAAGTCCGCCAAACCGAAGCAGATTTACCACCCGGTGGGCTGTCTCGAATGCCGCATGACAGGCTACAAGGGGCGGGTCGGCATCTACGAAATCATGCCGATGTCGGCCGAGATCAAGAAGCTGGTGGCGAACGGAGCCGAGCTGTCCAAGCTGCGTAAGCAGGCCATGCGCGAAGGCATGAAACCGCTGCGCATTGCCGGGGCCAAGAAAGTCGCCGCGGGGCTGACCACGATAGCGGAAATCATCAAGGTCGCGCCGCCGATGTTCGACGCGAGCTGATCCCCGGCCGTCGGCAGACCGAGCATTCTGAAAGTCGGCGCTTGCCGGCCCACGAAGCGGAATCCCCGGCAGACAGAGTCCGGGACGGCGGGAGTCGGCCAACTGCGGACACGGCCAGGGTGACAATCTCACGTTTTCAGGCGATCGCACTGGATCGGGTTGCCGCCATTCGCCGAGGGCATTCTGGCGATGTTGCGGTTTTCAGGCATGCATCCACAAAGCGGCTACGCGCCCTCATCGCCGCGGCCGATACAGCCTCGCAAAACCGTCAGGTTACGAGTTGACAGAACGGGTGTCGCACTAACATGCTTGCCCAATATTCCGTTCAGATTCCTCTCTGGTTGCGTCGAAATTCTTTGCGCCTCCTCATTGGAAACGATGTACGCTATCGTATGGAGCAAGAGGCGTCGCAAGGTTTTTCCATCGCATTCCGATGGACTCCGACTGCTGAATTGCATGGCGCAAGAGAATGGAATGCCCCGTGAGCCAGAAGCGCACGAAATCAGGTGAAGCAACCGGTGCCGGTAATCCGCAATTGCGGCGCCATGCGGAAGCGCAACTCGCCAGCTCTCCACCGCCAGAATTGTCGGCCCGCTCAGAGGCTGGAATCCGGCACGAACTCCAGGTGCACCAGATCGAACTGGAGATGCAGAACGATGAGTTGCGCCGCGCCCAGATTGCCCTGGAGGAGTCCCGCGACCGCTACGTGGACCTCTACGAGTTTGCCCCGGTTGGCTACCTCACTCTCACGCGTGACGGCCGGATCGCCGAAATCAACCTCGCTGGCGCTACGCTTCTGGGTGGTGAGCGCACGAACCTGCTGCAGGATCGCTTCGCCCGTTTTATTGTCCCGGAAGACCGTGACCGCTGGCACCTCCTGTTTAACGGCGCAATAGAGTCCGTGAGCGAAAAGAGAGACATTGAACTGAAGCTTCAGCGTGGCGACGGTTCCACCGTTTCCGTTCATCTCGACTGCTTGCGTATCGAGGCTGTCGGTAGCGCTCCCGAGATGCGCATGGCGATGACCGACATCAGCACCATGGAACTGAACAAGCAGCTAGCTTCGGCGCAGGAAGATTTGCGCGAGCAGTTGCTGTTCCAGTCATCCCTGCTGGAAAGCATCCCGGTCGCGATTTTTTACAAGGATTGCCAGGGGCGCTACCAGGGGTGCAATCGTGCCTACGAGGAGGCATTGGGCAAGAGCCGGTCTGAAATCATCGGCAAATCGGTATTCGACATGGCACCACCGGAGATCGCCAACAAATACCACGCCAAGGACGCGGAATTGTTCCAGTCGCCTGGCAGGCAGACGTACGAGTGGGTGATCCGCAAGCCGACGGGCGAGATCCGCAATGTGTTGTTCCACAAGGCGACGTTCCAGCGCGGCGATGGCACGATAGGCGGCTTGATCGGTGCCCTGGTGGATATTACAGAACTCAAACAGAAGGAAATGGCGCTGGAGGAGAGCGAAGAGCGCCTGCTCGCGGCCACGGCAGCGGCGAGCGATGCCATGGTCATGGTTGAAGGCGAACGCGGCACCATCACGGCGTGGAACCCTGCGGCCGAAACGATTTTCGGCTACACGCGGGCAGATGCACTCGGTCAGTCCTTGCATGAATTGCTGGCGCCGGCCCGCTTCCGTGAGATGGCTCGGCGCGGCTTGGCGCATTTCTCCAGCAGCGGCGAAGGTGGCGCAGTAGGCAAGACTCTGGAACTGATGGCCTTGCGCAAGGATGGGACGGAATTCCCCATTGAGCTTTCGCTCTCTGCCATGCAGATACGCGGGAAATGGCACGGCATCGGCATTGTCCGCGACATCACCGAGCGCAAGCTTACGGAGCAGGAGCGCCTGGCCCGCCTTCGGTTTGTCGAAAGCATGGACCGGATCAACCGCGCGATACTGGGAGCGAATGACCTTGAGCAGATGTTGCGCGATGTTCTCGCCGCGGTTCAGGCGATCTTCGATTGCGACCGAGCATGGCTCTTCTATCCGTGTGACCCGGATGCGCCGTCATTTCGGGTTCCCATGGAAATTGCCAAACCTGAATATCCGGGCGCCGGGATCCTGAATGTGGACATCCCGATGCCCCCGGACATGGCTCGGAATCTGCGGGAGGCGCGGGACTCTGCCGACCCTGTAACTTATGCAGTCGGGACGGAAAGGCCCATCAACAAGGTGAGTGCCGAGCAATTTGGCGTCAAGTCCATGATGCTGGTTGCTCTCTATCCCAAGTCGGGCAAGCCATGGGCGTTCGGTATGCATCAGTGTTCCCACCCGCGTTTGTGGACAGCAGAGGAGAAGAGCTTCTTCCAGGAAGTCGGCCGGCGGCTGGCCGACGCCCTGACCACCATGCTGGTCGATCGCGATCTGCGAAGGAACGAGGAATTCCTCAGCAGCATCGTCGAGAACATCCCGGACATGGTTTTCGTGAAGGATGCGGCAGCGCTGCGATTCGTGAGATTCAACAAGGCCGGCGAGCAGCTTCTGGGATATGCGCGGGAAGAACTGCTCGGGAAAAACGACTATGACTTCTTCCCGAAGGAGGAAGCGGACTTTTTCACGGCAAAGGACCGCGAAGTGCTCGGCACGAAAGAATTCGTCGATATCGCGGAGGAGACGATCACGACCAGGGACCAGAGCGAACGAATCATTCATACGAAAAAGATCCCGATCATGGACGACGAAGGCAGGCCGCAATACCTGCTGGGCATATCCGAGGACATCACCGAACGCAAGCAAGCCGAAGATCGAATCCGCAAGCTCTCCCTGGCGGTGGAACAAAGCGCGGAGAGCATCGTCATCGCCAACATCGATGCCGAGATCGAGTACGTGAACGAAGCCTTCGTCAGGACCACGGGCTACAGCCGCGAGGAAGTGCTCGGCCAGAACTCGAGGATTCTGCAATCCGGCAAGACGCCGGCGGCGACCTACTTCGACCTGTGGGGCGCCTTGACCCGTGGCCAGTCGTGGAAGGGCGAGTTCTACAACCGCAGGAAAGACGGCAGCGAATACGTCGAGTTCGCCAGCATCACGCCGCTGCGCCAGATCGACGGAACGATCAGCCACTATGTCGCGGTGCAGGAAGACATCACGGAGAAGAAGCGCGTTGGCGAAGAACTGGATGCTCATCGGCACCATCTGGAATCTCTGGTGGAGCAGCGAACGGTAGAGCTGAACACGGCGCGGCAGCATGCGGAAGCCGCCAACGTCGCCAAGAGCGCCTTCCTTGCCAACATGAGCCACGAGATCCGCACCCCGATGAACGGCATTCTGGGCATGGCCAACGTCCTGCGCCGTGAAGGCGTGACGCCAAAGCAGGCAAATCGCCTCGACACCATCGACGCCTCCGCCCAGCATCTGCTGGGCGTCATCAACGACATTCTCGATATATCCAAGATCGAAGCAGGCAAGTTCACTCTGGAAGCAGCGCCGGTCGCCATCAGCAGCCTGCTGAAAAACGTGGTCTCCATCCTGTCCGAGCGTGTCAAGGCCAAGGGCATCCAGCTTCGGGTCAAGACCGACCTTTTTCCGCCCAATCTCTATGGCGATCGGACGCGGCTGCAGCAGGCCTTGCTCAACTACGCTACCAATGCCATCAAATTCACTGAAACGGGTGCCGTGACACTGCGCCTCCACCTGCAGGAGGAGACCGACGAATCAGTGCTGGTGCGCTTCGAGGTCACGGATACCGGCGTCGGCGTCGCCCGTGAGGCCATACCGCGGCTTTTCAGCGCCTTCGAGCAGGCCGACAATTCGACCACGCGCAAGTATGGCGGCACCGGCCTCGGGCTGGCGATTACCCGCCGTCTGGCTGAACTGATGGGCGGAGAAGTCGGCGTCGAGAGCACGCCGGGAGTCGGCAGCACCTTCTGGTTCACTGCGCGACTGAGGAAGGGTGACGAAGTGGTCGTAACCGAGCCCGTCATCCATGGCAATGCCGAGACGCGTATCCAACAACACTATGCCGGCAGCCACATTCTGGTCGCGGACGACGAACCGATCAACCGGGAAGTGGCCAGGCTGCAGCTTGAAGCGGTCGGACTTGTAGTGGATATGGCGGAGGATGGCGCAGAGGCAATCGCCCTGGCGCGGAAGACGACCTACGCGGCCATCCTCATGGACATGCAGATGCCGAACATAGACGGACTGGAGGCGACGCGGCAAATCCGCGGGATGCCCGGCTACCGGGAAACACCGATCATCGCCATGACGGCGAACGCCTTTGCCGAGGACAAGGCGCGCTGCGTTGAGGCGGGGATGAATGACTTCCTGATCAAGCCCTTCGACCCCGATACACTGTTTGCAACCTTGCTGCGCTGGCTAAGCCGGCGCGATGTTTAGCGTAGTTCGGCCGAGGTCGGTTCAATACCTCGGCCCGCCCTGCCCATAGAACGGCGGCAGGCGGCCGACCAGGCTTTCCAGCAGTTCGAGTTCGGCGTCGGCGTGGTTGATGACGCCTGCCGGCACCATCATCTTCGGCATTTTCATGTCGTTGTGGATGTACATCGGCTTGTCGTGGTGCCTGGTGCTGTAGCTTTCGCTTTCCTGTGGCGCGGCAGTGGGCGTCAGTTCGGCGCTGCCGTAGCAGAGGCAGAAGTAAGTGCGCGCCTTGGCATCCGTGCCTTCGTCTTCGATGTAGCAGCCGGTGCCACGTATGCCTATGGTGGCGGTCGATACCCGGATCGTCTTGGCGCCCTTGCCGAAGACCGAGAGGATCTTGCCCGATACCACCCGCATCAGGTTCTGCAGTGCGTCGGCGCCGAAGCTGACCGTGGTCAGTTCGCGCTGCATGTAGGCATCCTGCCCGATCACGTAGATGGCTTCGCTGTTGCGGCCGGTTACGATGGTATCGCCGGGACGGATGATCTGGCCTTCGGTCGCGACGCGATAGTTGACAATCACCTCGCCGCGGATCTTCTGCAGACCGGTCTTGACAGGCACCTCGCCCTTGGCCAGGGCGTCGCGGATCAGGCCGGAGATGCCTGCAGGGCCGAGCAGACCGGCCGCGGCGAGGGCTTTGAGCGTACGGCGACGTGCTTGCATGGCGTTCTCCTTTGCCTTGAGACTTATTTGTTGAGTTCGCGCATGCCGCGTTCGAGGCCGGCCAGCGTCAGCGGAAACATGCGGTTGTTGAAAATGGTGCGGATCAGTTCGATGGAATGGCGGTAGTCCCACAGGCGTTCCGGTTCCGGGTTGAGCCAGACGGCGCGCGGCCAGGTGTCGAGCATGCGCTGCAACCAGACGGCGCCGGCTTCCTCGTTGGAATATTCGACCGAGCCGCCGGGCTGGAGCACCTCGTAGGGACTCATGGTGGCATCGCCGACCACCACCACCTTGTAGTCTTCGCCGTACTTGTGCATCACGTCCCACAGCGGGAAGCGTTCGCCATGGCGCCGGCGATTGTCCTTCCAGACGTAATCGTAGATGCAGTTGTGGAAGTAGAAATATTCCAGATGCTTGAACTCGCTCTTGGCCGCCGAGAACAGTTCCTCGCAGACCTTGATGTGGTCGTCCATCGAGCCGCCGATGTCGAGGAACAGCAGCACCTTGACCTTGTTGTGGCGCTCGGGGCGCATTTTGATGTCCAGCCAGCCGGCGTTGCGCGCGGTGCCGGCGATGGTGCTGTCGAGGTCGAGTTCGTCCTCGGCGCCTTCGCGGGCGAAGCGCCGCAGGCGCCTGAGCGCGATCTTGATGTTGCGCGTGCCGAGTTCGACGGTGTCGTCGAGGTTGCGGTATTCGCGGTTTTCCCAGACTTTTATCGCCGTGCGGTTGCCCGCCGATTCGCCGCCGATGCGGATGCCTTCGGGATGGTAGCCGCCGTGGCCGAAGGGCGAGGAGCCGCCGGTGCCGATCCATTTGCTGCCGCCGGCGTGGCGTTCCTTCTGCTCGGCGAGGCGCTTCTTGAATTCCTCCATCAGTTTGTCCCAGCCGAGCTTTTCCAGCTTGGCCTTTTCCTCGGCCGTCAGATGTTTCTTCATCAGCATCTTCAGCCATTCCTCGGGAATGTCGGCGTCGAGGCCCGGAATCTGCGTCACGCCCTTGAAGTATTCGCCGAAGGCCCGGTCGAACTTGTCGTAGTGCGTTTCGTCCTTGACCAGGCAGGTGCGCGCCAGGAAGTAGAAGTCGTCGATCGAATTGCCCGCGACGTGCTCCTTCAACGCTTCCAGCAGCGTGAGGAACTCGCGCGTGGAAACGGGAAGTTTCTTCGCCTTGAGGTGGAGGAAGAAATCGATCAGCATGAAGAGTCGGCGCTGGTGATACGGCGAATTTAAGGAAGACTCAGCGGTTCTGCCGTGCCATGAAGACCAGGCGCTCGAACAGATGTACGTCCTGCTCGTTTTTCAGCAGCGCACCGGCCAGCGGTGGCACCACGGTCTTGCGATCCTTCGAGTGCAGCGCTTCCGGCGGGATGTCTTCGGCCACCAGCAGCTTGAGCCAGTCCAGCAGTTCGGAGGTTGAGGGCTTCTTCTTCATGCCGGGAATCTCGCGCAGTTCGAAGAAGACTTCCATCGCTTCGCGTAGCAGGTTCTGCTTCAGCTTGGGAAAATGCACATCGACGATGCGCGCCATGGTCTCCTTGTCGGGAAACTTGATGTAGTGGAAGAAGCAGCGGCGCAGGAAGGCGTCGGGCAGTTCCTTCTCGTTGTTGGAAGTGATGATGACGATCGGGCGTACTTCGGCGCGGATGGTCTGCCGCGTTTCATAGACATGGAACTCCATGCGGTCGAGTTCGCGCAGCAGGTCGTTGGGAAATTCGATGTCGGCCTTGTCCACTTCGTCGATCAGGATCACCGAGGGCTTGCCTTGGTCAAAGGCCTGCCACAGCACGCCCTTTACGATGTAGTTCGAGATGTCCTTGACCTTCTCGTCGCCGAGTTGCGAATCGCGCAGGCGCGACACAGCGTCGTATTCGTAGAGGCCCTGCTGCGCCTTGGTGGTGGATTTGATGTGCCATTGCAGCAGCGGTATGCCCAGCGCGCCGGCGACTTCCTCGGCCAGCATGGTCTTGCCGGTGCCGGGCTCGCCCTTGATCAGCAGCGGGCGTTGCAGGGTGATGGCGGCATTGACTGCCAGCATCAGGTCGGGCGTGGCGACGTAGGAGTCGGTTCCTTCAAAGCGCATGGTGTTCTCTTTCAGGGTTGAAGCAGTAGATTATCCCAGAGCGGGGCCTTTGTCGCCGTGTCACCAGCGCCGACTCTTAGCCGGCCGCGCGGCGAACGCAGTCGAGATAGGCTTCGCCGTCCGGTGGCAGGCCGCTTTTCTGCGAGCGCCAGATCATTTCGCCAAGGCATTCGAGCACCGCGTGCAGTGCGTCGTGACGGTCGCCGCTGCGGCTTAGCAGGATGTTGAAGGCGGCGCGAATGCCCGGCGGCTGGTCGATCGAAAGCTGCTCCTCGATGGCCAGATGCAGTGACAGATGCAGGAAGGGGTTGGTCTCGCCGTGCTCCGGCGTCCATTCGCGCGTCAGGGCGTCCTCGGCTTCGAACAGGGCGTGGTATTCGGGATGCAGCGCGACGAGGTCGGCCGCCAGGATATCCATCGGCGTGCCGGGCAGCCGGTTGCGGCGCTTGGCCCAGGCGTCGAGCAGAAACTGGCGGGCCTGGTCGCGGCTGGGATTAAACATTCTTCTCATTCCATGCACAAAGATCGTAGACGCCGCAATGCACGCAATCCGGGCTGCGCGCCTTGCAGGTGTAGCGGCCGTGCAGGATCAGCCAGTGGTGGGCATGCAGACGGAACTCGGTGGGCACCACCTTGAGCAGCTTATGTTCGACTGCCTCGACCGTGTTTCCCGGGGCCAGTCCGGTTCGGTTGCCGACGCGGAAGATGTGGGTGTCGACCGCGATGGTCGGCTCCTTGAAGGCGATGTTGAGCACCACATTGGCTGTCTTGCGACCGACGCCGGGCAGGGCTTCGAGTGCGGCGCGGTCGTGCGGCACTTCGCCGCCATGGCGCTCCAGCAGCAGGCGCGACAGGGCGGCGACGTTCTTCGCCTTGGTGCGATAGAGGCCGATGGTCTGGATGTACTCGATGAGGCCTGCCTCGCCGAGCGCGGCAACGGCTTGCGGCGTCGGGTGGTCGCGGAACAATGAGCGCGTGGCGCGATTCACGCCCTTGTCCGTGGCCTGTGCGGAAAGCACTACCGCCACCAGCAACTGATAGGGCGTGGCGTATTCCAGTTCGCCCTTCGGCTCCGGATTGGCTGCAGCGAGACGGGAGAAGAACTGGTGGATCTTTTTCGGGCTCATGTCGCGACGGACGTCGCCGCAGATGGCTGACCGTGACTGCGCCGATCACGCAAACGCTGGTTGGCGCGCGCGTCGAGCCAGTTGCGGCATGCGATCAGCAAACCCAGGACAAAAAAGGCGCCGGGCGGCAGCATGGCGATCAGGAAGCCCGGATAGTCCGCCGGAAATATCTGGATGCCGGAAAGCGTTGGAAAAATCATCTCGATGCCCGAAAACAGCGTGCCCTGTCCGATCAATTCGCGCACGGCGCCGAACAAGCCGATCACCCAGACGAAGCCGGCGCCCATCGCAATGCCGTCCAGGGTCGATGCGCGCAGGCCGTTCTTGGCGGCGAAGGCCTCGACGCGGGCCAGCACGATGCAGTTGGTGACGATCAGCGGAATGAAAATACCCAGCACCAGATAAAGATCATGCAGAAAGGCATTGAAGGCCAGATCGATCACCGTCACCAGCGCGGCGATGATCAGGATGAAGACCGGTATGCGAATCTCGTAGGGAATCAAAGCGCGCAGTGCGGAAATCGCCAGGTTGGAGAGCAACATGACGACCACGGTCGCCAGTCCGAGGCTCACCGCATTGACGAAATTGGTGCTGACCGCCAGCAGCGGACACAGGCCGAGCACCTGGACCAGGATGGTGTTCTGCTTCCAGATGCCGTTCCAGGCAATTTCCTTGTAGGCGCTCATGGCTTGCTCTCCTCAAAGCGGCTGTGGGCCGGCAGGTTGAATAGTTTGTCCCGCCGTTGCGTGGCCCAGGCCAGCGCGCGGCCGCTGGCGTTGGTTACGGCGCGCGCCGAGATCGTGGCCCCGGCGCGCTGGTCAAAGTGGCCGCCATCCTTCTTCACGCGCCATCGTTCACGCGGCACGCTGTCAAAGCCCAGGTTGCTGAACTGGGTGATCCACGGCTGCGACTTGTTCCTGTCCTTCTTCGGGTTGATGTAGTCGCCCAGACCCGGTGTTTCACGGTGTTCGCTGACGCGCACGGCAAGCAGTTCGCCGGACGCCTTCACCGCCAGCAGCAGCCCTATGCGCCCGGAATAGCCGTCCGCTGCGGCGGCTTCGATGACCAGCGCCGCCGGCTGTCCCTTCAGGCGGGCGCGGTAAAGACGTGTGGCGTCGGTCACGCCCAGCTCCTTGTCGGCCACTACCTCGATCCAGTCGTCGAGCAGCGCGTTGTCGTACAACGCGAACGGCAGTACCTCGCCGATCAGCGCCAGCTTTTCCGCTTTCGTGCTGGCAGCGACAAGTGGCGCCGTCGCGCGGTAGGTGCCGGCCATCAGCGCGGTGAACACCAGCGTGAACACCAGCATGATCGCGGCGGTGCGCACGGCGATGCGCAGGGGACCGGAATCGCGGAGCGGAACTTCGAGGGGTTCGCTCATCGCGAGTCTTCCCGCTTGTCCTTGTGCCCGAATACCGGCGGCTGGGTGTACAGGTCGATCAGCGGCGCACCGATATTCATCAGCAATACGGCAAACGCGATGCCATCGGGATAGGCGCCAAAAGTGCGGATGATCCAGGTGAGCGCGGCGACGCCGGCGGCGAAAATCAGTTTGCCCCTCGGGGTGGTGGTTCCGGATACGGGATCGGTGACGATGAAGAAGGCGCCCAGCATTGTCCCGCCGGCGAATAGATGGAACAGCGGCCCGGCGAACTGCGTGTTGTCGATCAGGCTGAAGACTCCGGCGATGGCACACAGCGCGGCGAGAAACGCCGTCGGCATGTGCCAACTGATGATGCGCTGCTGCAACAGCCACAGACCGCCGGCCAGATAGCCCGCCGCGACCCATTCCCACCCCTTGCCACCGATACCGCCGATGGCGGGATTGCTGCCCAGCACGCCGGCGACGGACGCTTTTGCCTCAGCCGTGTGCAATGCGGTGCGCAGGGCATCCAGCGGCGTCGCCATGCTGATCGCGTCAAGCGGACGGGTACCGAAGATCGCCTGCCATTGCCCGGCGAAGTCGGTCGTGCCGGCTGCAGGCCATTGCGACATGAGTTGCGGGTAGGCGACGATCATCAGCGCGAACGCCACCATCGCCGGGTTGAACGGATTTTGTCCCAGTCCGCCGTAGAGATGTTTGGCGACAATGATGGCCAGCAGCGTGCCGAGCACGGTCAGCCACCATGGCGCAATCGAGGGAAAGCTGAGGGCGATCAGCCAGGCAGTCACCAGGGCCGAACCGTCAGTGAGAAACAGCATGAGGGGTTTGCCGCGCAGGGCCAGCATCAGGGCCTCCGCGGCGAGCGCGGCGACGGAAGCGAGTGCGATCTGCAGCAGGATGGCCGCCCCGAAAAACCAGACGTAGGCGGCGATGCCCGGCAACAGTGCGACCAGCACGCGCAGCATCACGGATTGCACGCTGGCGGGCTTGAGAACGTAGGGAGAATTATTCACGGGGAGATCGCCTAATCGTCCTGCCAGACATGAGGTTTCGCCATTTCTCGAATCTCGGCGCGGCGCGTTTCAATCGCCGCTACCTCGGCAACTTGTTCAGGGGTCAGGTTGATGGTGTTCTCCGGCTGTATCTGCTCCTTCTGGGCGCGGACGCGTTCCAGGGCCGCCGCGACCAGCGCCTTCTTTTCATCCTGCTCGGGCGTGGCGGTCTCCTTCGCCGCATCCGTCTTCGCCGCAGCTGCCTTTTCTCGCCTGGCGGCCGCTTTGGCCGCCAGCTTCGCCGCATGATCCTGCTTCTCCCGTTCTTCGCGCAACATGCGGAATTCGTAGCGCTCACGCGCTTCGTCAGAGGACACTTTCGCCAGTTCACGTGCCCAGATTTCACTCTTGGCAAAGCGGTAGTAGTCGACCAGCGGGATGTGTGAGGGACAGACGTAGGCACAGCAGCCGCACTCGATACAGTCGAAGAGGTCGTATTCCTGCGCTTTGCCGAAAATCTTCGCGCGCGCGAACCAGTACAGTTCGAACGGCTGCAGGTCGGCAGGGCAGGCCTTGGCACATTCACCGCAACGGATGCAGGGCATCTCCGGCGGCGGCGGCGGGAACAGGCCGCGGGACCCGACCAGCACGCAGTTGGCGGCCTTGACCACGGGCACGCTGTCATCGGGCATCCGCAGACCCATCATGGGCCCACCCATGATCACGCGGTCGCTGTCGGGAAGCGGGCCGCAGAGCGCGATCAGATCCCGCATCGGCGTGCCCAACAGCACTTCGAAGTTGCGTGGCTGGCCGACATTGCCGGCGACGGTGACGATGCGCGAGATCAGCGGTTGGCCAAGTGCGATCGCCTCGAAAATCGCATACGCGGTGCCGACGTTGAAGCACTGCACGCCGTAATCGGTCGAGCGCTTGCCGTGCGGCACCTCGATACCGGTCAGAACCCGGATCAGTTGTTTGGCGCCGCCGGCGGGATAGAGCGTCGGCACCGACACTAGCTTGATGCTGGATTCACCCGCGGCAGTCTTGACGGCATGGGCGGCCGCTTCCATCGCTGCGATGGCTTCCGGTTTGTTGTCCTCGATGCCGATCAGCACCTCCCCCGCGCCGAGCATGTCGCGCATGATGAGCGCGCCCTGGAGGATGGTCGCGGCGCGCTCGCGCATCAGCACGTCGTCGCAGGTAATGAAGGGCTCGCATTCGGCGCCGTTCAAGACGAGGGTATCCAGATTCCGCTGTTTTCCCGGGTTGAGCTTCAGGTAGCTGGGGAACACTGCGCCGCCCAGACCGACGACGCCGGAATCGCGCAGATAGTCGTGGATTTGCATCGGTGTGGCACCGCGGAAGTCAAAGGGCCCGTGCGGAATCCATTCGTCGCGCCCGTCCGGCTCGATCACCACGCACATTGCAGAAAGCCCGGAGGTATGCGGCATCAGGCGCATTTCGACGGCAATCACGGTGCCCGAAGTCGAGGCATGCACGGCGGAAGACACATTGCCGTCGGCGCCGCCGATGCGCTGGCCCTTGAGTACGCGTTCGCCCGGCTTTACCAGGGGGCGCGGCATGCCGCCGATGCTTTGATGCAGCGGAATGACGAGCAGAGTCGGCGTTGGCGCCACGGCGATGGGCAGCCGGGTCGAGGCTTCCTTGTTGTAGGCGGGCTTGACGCCGCCGTTAAACTTGAACAGGCGCTGCAGTGCCGTCACGCCGCCTCCCGTTGCGCCGGATTGATCTTGAATACCGGGTATTTCCACTTCCAGTTTTCCACACTCTCGCCTATCGCTTGCATGGAGATGCAGTCGACCGGGCAGGGGGGGAGGCACAGCTCGCAGCCAGTGCATTGACGGGCAATGACCGTGTGCAGCTGTTTTGAGGCGCCGACGATGGCGTCGACCGGGCAGGCCTGGATGCACAGCGTGCAACCGATGCAAATCTGTTCGTCGATGACGGCGACGGATTTCGGCTTTTCGATGCCGTGTTCGGCGGAAAGCGATTTGAACTCGCGGCCGAGCAGGTCGGCGAGTTTGCGTATGCCCTCGTCACCACCCGGCGGGCATTGATTGATCTCCGCCTCGCCCTTGGCGATCGCCGTGGCGTAGGGTCTGCAGCCCGGATAACTGCACTGGCCACACTGTGTCTGCGGCAATATGGCGTCGATCTTTTCGACCAGCGGATCGCCTTCAACGCGAAATCGCACCGCCGCGTAGCCGAGCGCCGCACCCAGCACGACGGCGCCCATCGCCATGACCAGAAGCGCGGCGAGCATGGCTACCTTGCTTCTGCCGGGCCGCCCCAAGGAAGCATGCGCGGCATGCCCCCTCTGGGGGTGGGGGGCAGCGAGCCGGTTCTGCGAGCGTGGGGGGCCATCACTTGTATTTATCCAGGCCGGCGAAGCCCATGAAGGCAAGGCTCATCAGACCCGCCGTAACCATGGCGATGGCCGTGCCGCGAAAGTGAACTGGAATGTCGGCCGCTTCGAGGCGCTCGCGAATGCCGGCAAACAGAATCAGCGCCAGCGTGAATCCGATAGCGCTGCCAGCGCCGAACAGCAGCGACTCAAGGAAGTTGTGGCGCAGGCTGACGTTCAGCAGCGGGATGCCGAGCACGGCGCAATTGGTGGTGATCAGCGGCAGGTAGATGCCCAGTACCTGATGCAGCAGGGGACTGGTCTTCTGGATCACCAGTTCCGTAAGCTGCACGATCGCGGCAATCGTTACGATGAAGGACAGGGTGCGCAGGTATTCGAGTTGGTTCGGAATCAGCAGCCATTGATCGATGACATAACTGGCGCCACAGGCCATGGTCAGGACGAAGGTGGTTGCAGCCCCCATGCCTGCCGCCGTCTCAAGCTTCTTGGACACTCCCATGAAAGGGCACAAGCCAAGAATGCGGACGAACACGACGTTATTGACGAGGACAGCGCCGAGAACAACGAAGAGATAGCTGGTCATGATTCGCGGACCGCGTTGGGTGCTCCGCAATTATTGGTGGAGATCAAATTATCTCGCCTTTAATGGTATTTGCGCAAGCGAGAAATTACTTGTTGCGACCACGTTGTGCGCGCGGGCGTCAGACCTTGGTTGCTTCGATGCATTCGGCTACAAGCTGCGGGCCTCTGTATACGAGCCCGCTGTAGATTTGCACCAGGCTTGCGCCGGCATCCAGTTTGGCCCGCGCGCGTTTGCCGCTGGTGATGCCGCCGGCGGCGATGATCGGCAACTCCCCGGCCAGCGCCAGCGCCAGAACGCGAATTACCGCCGTTGATTTTTCGAACAGCGGACCGCCGGAGAGTCCGCCGGCTTCGGCTGCAACAGGTGACGCCTCGACGCCATCGCGACCCAGTGTGGTGTTGGTCGCTACTACCGCGTCGATGCGATGCCGCCTCAAGGCGCCAGCGATAGTGGCAATCTGCTCCGCATCAAGGTCGGGCGCAATCTTCAGCGCCAGCGGGACGTACTTGCCGTGCTTGTCGGCCAGAGAAGTTTGGCGGGACTTCAGAGCGCCGAGCAGGGCGTCGAGTTCAGAACGCTCCTGCAACTGGCGCAGGTTCCTGGTATTGGGCGAGGAGATGTTGATTGCAATGTAGCTGGCCAGTGGATAGGCCTTGTCCAGGCAGGTCAGGTAGTCATCGACGGCTTGTTCGATAGGCGTATCGAAGTTCTTGCCGATGTTGATGCCAAGGATGCCGCGATAGCGTGCGCGCGCCAACCGTTCACTCAGCGCGTCAATGCCCGCATTGTTGAAGCCCATGCGGTTGATGATGGCCTGATATTCGGGTAGCCGGAACAGGCGGGGCTTTGGATTGCCCGCTTGAGGGCGCGGTGTGACCGTTCCCACCTCGAGAAAGCCGAAGCCAAGACGGCCAAGGCCATCGATAGCGGTTCCATTCTTGTCGAGACCAGCTGCCAAGCCGACGCGGTTGGGAAACTGGAGTCCCATGACTTCGACCGCCCGGCCGCCGCCGGGGGGCGGGTGGGGGAGCCCCAGCGAGTCGCCTATGACGAGAAGGCGGAGCGTCAATTCATGGGCGCGCTCGGCGTCAAGGGCGAAGAGGAATGGTCGAACCAGGGCATACGGAGTCATGGCGCAAGATTCTACGATGCGGGCGACAACAAGAATTTTGCACAAGCGGAAAGAAAAAATTGAGAAGGGGTTTACACATTGAAAATCTCTCCCTATAATCGCCCCTCTCTGCTGATTGCGGAGCCGCGAAACAGGGCGGAAGTTCTTTAAAAACCAAACAACCGATAGGTGTAGGTGCTTGCTGTGCTGGTGGTGACAGCGGGTAGTCGTGCCGAAATCGAAGGTACGAATACTGGTCCGGGTTGAAAGACCCTGACCGAGTCCTGAGTCGAGTGCGGAAGTGCGAGATGATGGATCTGCTGCTGCTGGATGCTAAGAGTATAGAAGCAAGCATTTACACGGAAGTAAGAAGGTCGAATGAAAGTTTGACCTCTGATATTCGTTTGAGTGAGCAACAAAATAGACAGATTGAACTGAAGAGTTTGATCCTGGCTCAGATTGAACGCTGGCGGAATGCTTTACACATGCAAGTCGAGCGGCAGCGCGGGGGCAAC
>Ga0154354_1007_pt1 | contig 38713 bp, 42 predicted proteins | sample RifGroA2_FD_115882 | JGI IMG/M metagenome (GOLD analysis project Ga0154354, IMG submission 115882) | Rhodocyclales bacterium GWA2_65_19
ATCGGATGAAAGGCCATGGCAATGTCCCTCTAATTCAATGACTATGATTATAGCATAGTACCGGTTAAGTCCGACAGGCTGCTAGGCATGCCGACGCGCTCCGGGCATCCTGGCCGGCATACGCCCAATTCAGATAGGCAACACGCAGTCTGACCAGTTCTTGTTGCGCATGCAGATCGCCCTGCGCCGCCCGGTCAAACATCTCCAGATATCGCAACTCGCTGGCGCTGCCCAGTTCCACCGGGGAAGCTGCCGGCGGCAAACCGATAATTTCGTTGAGCGATGGGATCATGTGCAACGCGCGCAGGCCTTCAGATGGCATTGATCGGCAGACCGTCGGCAGCGCTGAATCCCGTCTTCGCCACCGATTGACTGAGTTGAACGTCATCCATGACCACCAGCAGCATGAGACCGGCGCGCAGCAACTGGCTTTTCTTGACGTCCATGCCCAGCGCCAGCAGCCGCTTTTTCAGTGCGACCAGTTGCCGATACTCGTAGTCCGAAATCTTGCAGCGGCCGGATGCCCGCCTGGGCTTCTGCGGCTTCACGTGTTCGGGCGTCCCCGGCGTCGCTGCCGCACCCGGGCTGGGCGACTTCATGAGTGCTGTGGCTGCAAGGGCCTTGGACAGTCTTACGCGACCGGCACGCCTCCCGGTGCTCGACTCGGCAGCGGTCGGAACCAGCTTCGTAGCGGTAGCTGGAGCTTTGGCAATCGGCATTTCACATCCATTCGTCAAATAGGGTGGTAGAGCGCGTGGTCCGAAAAACGCTTGCCCGGACGAGTTGCGCAATCGACCGGGCGCCGCTGGCGCGCGACGCGCGCCATGCAACGAAGTTTTGGCCAATATAAGTCGATTTTATGCAGTGCAGATCGAATGGGAATACCCGAAGACAGGTATTTCGACTACCGCTTTTCGGTAATTTGCGCGGGTCCGTACAGATACGGCTTACGGCAACACCAGGCCGGTGCGGATGGCATATTTGGTGAGATCCACCACATTGTGCAATTCGAGTTTTCGCATCAGGTTGCGGCGATGCACGTCCACCGTACTGGGCGAGATATGCAGTTCACTGGCGATGTCGGGCGCCGTCTTGCCTTCGGCAAGCAGCGTCGCCACTTGCAGTTCGCGTCGGGAAAGAGGGCGATGGACGTCCCTGACGGACGAGGACCGCGGGCTGCGCATGCTGTCGGCCACCAGCGCGGCAACCTCGGCGCACAGATAATTGCGTCCCTGGACCACGCTGCGGATGCCCTGATTCAACTCGCCGCCGGCGGCCGACTTGACGATATAGCCGCTGGCACCGACGTCGAGCATCTGCTGGACGATGCGCCGGTCGAGATACGTGGACAGCGCCAGTACCTTGATCTCCGGATGCTTGGCCAGCAGGCGCCGGGTGGTCTCGATGCCCGACTGCCCTGGCATGCCGATATCCATGACGACCACGTCGGGGGTCAATTCGTCCACGATCTGCAAGGCCGTTTCGCCATCGCCGGCCTCGGCGATCACTTGCATGCCGCGGTCCTGCTCCAGCACCACGCGCAACGCCTGCCTGACCATCGTATGGTCGTCGACGAGAACTATCCGGATCATGAGGACGCTTCCTTCAATATACAATGGTCATGAGGGCATTCCATATCGACGATGGTGCACGGTATGGTCAAGGTGATCGTGGTGCCGTTGCCCGGGCTGCTGTCGATGTCCACCTCGCCCCCTATGTTGGTAATGCGCTCGCAGATCGAGTTGAGGCCGAAACTGCCGTGGCCCAACAGCGCGCCGCCGACGCGTTCTGGATCGAAGCCGCAGCCGTCGTCGCTCACCACGATACAGAGCTTGGTGCGGTCGCAGAGGCAGGCAAGGCTTGCCTCCGCCGTCTTGGCATGCCGCGCGACATTGATCAGGAGTTCACGGACGGAACGGTACAGCATGGCCTGTATCTCGTCGACCAGCCGTCGCCTGCAGCACTCGTTGTCGATATGCACCTTGAGGCCGTACACACGCTCGATGTCATCGACCAGCCGTTCCAGCGCCGGCACGAAGCCAAGCGTGCGCAGGATCGGCGGACTCAACTGCATGGTCAGCGAGCGCACCGAGGTTTCCGCCTTGTCCACCAGATCGACGATCTGATCGATATCGGGCTGAAGCGCGCCGGCGACGAGCGAGGTCAGCTTGATCTTGGCAATCGCCAACAACTGGCCGAGGTCGTCATGCAGATCCTGCGCCAGAAGGCGCCGCTCGCGCTCTTCGGTCATGTTCAGTTGCGCGGACACGGCGCGCAACTGCCTGGTCCGGGTGCTCACCTTTTCTTCGAGGCTGGCGGCCATCTCGCGCAGCTGCTCCTCGCCGCGCTTGCGCTCGGTGATGTCCAGGCCGACGCCGAGGAAGCCCATGACGGCGCCTGCGTCGTCGCGCAAGGCAACCGATGAGACGAGCGCCGGGAAGCGGCTGCCATCCTTGCGCACCATGGTCCACTCGTTCTGGTTAACCTCGTTCCGCTGTGCCTTGTCCACCAGCACCGCAAAATCCGGATTCGAATCCCTGACCGTCGCCGACGGCAGGCCCCCTGCCCGTGCCGCGAGTTCCTCGGGATCATGCAGCATGGCGACGCTCGCATGGCCGACCATTTCTTCCGCCGTATAACCCAGCATGCGCTCGGCCGCCGGATTGAAGCGAGTAATGAACCCGTCCGGCGTTGTCGCGATAACGCCGAGCGGCACCGCATTGAGCATCGATTCCTTGAAGCGCAGCGCCTCCCGCAACCTGGCCTGGCTTTGCTTGCGCTCGGTGATCTCGGTCATCACCACGCGCAAGGTCGAACTCGCCCCCTCCCGCATCTGGCTCAGGCAGTCCAGCCTGACGTCGATGCAGGAGCCATCCGGGCGCCGCAGCAGCACTTCGCAGTTCTTTTTGGCGCCCTGGCGCAGCGCATCCAGGAATTGCTGGTGCCAGTCCTCGACGCCCGAGTCTTCGATGAACGGAATGAAACGGCGTCGCAACAGCTTGTCGCGCTCCACGCCCAGCATTTCGGCACCGGTCAAATTGATTTCCTCAATCAGCCCCGCGGCGCTGAGCGTGAGATAGCCGACCGGGGCAAAGTCATAAAAGTCGATGTAGCGGTCGTTTGATTCTTCGAGCGCGGCCTTGGCCTGGCGCAGGGTTTCGTTCTGCATTTCCAGTTCGATCCGGTGCACGTGCGCCTCATAGAGCAGACCGGCGTCGATTCGGACCGACGCATCGCGCTCCTGGAATTTCGCCGATTGCGCTTCCGCGTTGGTGCGCAAGTCGTCTGCGTCTGTCGTGAGTCCCTCCTGTTTCCGCATCACATGTCCTTCCTTCTACTCGCCAACCGGCCTGCACGAGTAGCAAAATCTATACCTATCCAAGCAGATAGCGGCTGATCCACATCAAGCCAATCCATTATGCATTGGCGGAAGGCCTGGCGAACATACCGTGAAACCCTTAGCCCAAATACTTGCCTCTCGGTATTTACAGCCTTGATCCAACACATAGACTTGGGTTGTCCATCGAACCGGTCTGGCACTTTCGTCCGGGTACTGCCTTGCCTGCATGCGCGGTAGCGCCGAGCTTGCGGCGGTTGGGGCTCGCCTCTGCCGAAGTACGGAAGGCGGAAATAGGGGAATCATCATGCACAGAAAGGCCATGCCGTCTGGCTTCCAGCCGATCCGCCGCGATCGACTCCTGCAGGAAGAAGCACCGGACGCCTACAAGTCCAGGGGAAAGCTGCCCGAACCGACGGTCTGTCCGCAATGCAGGGCGGTGTTCCGGAAGGGACGCTGGCGCTGGGCCGAAGCGCCGCAGAATGCGCACGCCGTCACCTGCCCGGCTTGTCATCGTCTGAACGACAAATATCCGGCCGGATTCGTCAGCCTGAGCGGTCCATTCTTCAGCGCGCATCGCGACGAGATCATGCGACTGGTGCGCAATCAAGAGCAGCGAGAGCGGCAAGGCCATCCGCTGAAGCGCATCCTGGGCATCGAGGAACAGGACGCCGCCGCGCTGGTGACGACGAGCGACATCCATCTCGCGCGGGGCATTGGCGACGCGCTGCACCATGCCTATCAGGGCGAACTCGAATTCCATCACAAGGCCGATGAAAATCTGCTGCGAGTGCACTGGGCGCGCTGAAGAGCGGCACTCGGTCACCCCGCCATGAAATTGAAACCGTCCCTCCGCAGACCGCTTGCCCTCGGGCTGGTCGCCCTCGGTGCCGCCTTGATGTGGCTGGCACCCGAGACATGGGCCGGGCTGGCGGTATTGGCTATCGGCGTGTCGGTGGAATTGATCGGCATCGCCTTGCGCCACCGATCTCCCTCCTGAGCGCCGCTTTGAGGCGGATCGAACAGCATGGCGACGTTGCGACCGACAGGCAACACGGTGGACAACGCACCGCCAAAGTGCGAAGCCGTCAGCTGGAATGCCGTGCACGACCTTGGGCGCTCGCTCGCGCGCAAGGTGCGCGCCTCGGGCTACCGTCCAGAGATCATTGTCGCCATCGGCCGCGGCGGCTATGTGCCGGGACGCATCCTGTCCGACTTTCTCGACCAGATGGATCTCACCAGCTTCAAGATCGAGCACTATCGCAACACGCTGAAAATGAAGTGTGCGCGCGTGCGCTATCCGCTGGCGGCCGATGTCGCCGGACGACGCGTGCTGCTGGTGGACGACGTCGCCGACAGCGGCGAAACCTTTGCCGTGGCGCTGGAGCACCTGAACAGCCGCGGCGGCCCCCGCGAAGTGCGCAGCGCAGTGTTGCACTACAAGACCAGTTCCCCCTACATCCCCGACTACTATGCGAAGAAGGTAGTGAAGTGGCGCTGGATCATCTATCCCTGGGCGCTGGCCGAGGATATCGGCAGCTTCATCCGTGGCATGGAGCCGCGCCCCGCCACGCCGGCCGAACTGGAGCGCCGCCTCGCGGCCGACTACGACATCCGTTTGCCGCGCAAGCTGCTGGCTGACCTGCTGGCGGTCGCCGGTTGAAACGGCGGCAAGCCGCGCCAACGATGCTTTCGCCAACTGCCTGCGTCCGGCTCCGATCGAATGGATTTGGCGTTATGCCGACGACCGCGTGAAGGGAACGATATAAGGTTGCGAAATGGTCTGGCCGCAGCCGATCGGCAAGGGACCGTTGTCAAAGGCCCGGTGTCGGTCCATTTGCGGAACAAAACGCTCGCGCGGCACATTGGCCACCGCCGCCATCACCCGCGGGTCGAGTGCGGCCTTGCCTGTCTCGTGCCGGGTGAGCGCAACTTCCTGCTCGATGTCGCGCAGCATCAACGCGCGATCGTCGATTTCCACGAATGTCATGGCGGTCCCCTTCTCCACACGTTCATCTTCCTTGCACCTCGACGAGCGTCGTCGACCATCGCATTGCGTGTTTCAATCATAGTAGACGCTGATCGAATGGAAACCCGAATCCTTGGCCATGTGCCCGCAGCGGAAAGCGCCATGACCGGGGTTGGACAACGGCAAGCACCATGGTGACAGCGACGTTCCGTTTCTTCGCGGAGTTGAACGACTTCCTGCCGCCCGAGCGGCGCCGGCGGGAGTTCAGCGCCGACTGTGCGCAGGCCGCGACGATCAAGCACATGATCGAGGCCCTCGGCGTTCCCCACACCGAAGTCGAGCTGATTGTGGCCAACGGCGAGTCCGTGGGCTTCGATCGCATCGTGCGCGAAGGCGACCGCCTCGCCGTCTACCCGACCTTCGAGGCCTTCGACATCACGCCCTTGCTGCGCGTGCGCGAGCGACCGCTGCGACACACCTGGTTCATCGCCGATGCCCACCTCGGCGCGCTCGCCCGCCTGCTGCGCATGGCCGGATTCGACACGCTCTACAGCAATCGCTACCACGACAGCGAGATTGCGGACATCGCCGCGCGCGACGGCCGCATCGTGCTCACGCGCGACCGGGAACTGCTCAAGCGCCGCAGCATCACGCACGGCTGCTATGTCCACGCGCAGCTGCCGGCGCAGCAGTTGCTGGAGATCGTCGAGCGGCTTGACCTGGCGCGCCGCCTGCGGCCCTTCAGCCTTTGCCTTGAGTGCAATGCGCCGTTGCGGGAGATCGACAAAACCATGGTGCTCGATCGCCTGCCGGCGTCCGTGCGGCTCCAGCAGGAACGCTTCACCACCTGCGATGTCTGCCATCGCGTGTTCTGGCAAGGCTCGCATTGGCGGCGCATGCAGCAGCGCCTGGCGGCGATTCATGCCCGCCCCGGCGACAGCCAGGCGGCGCAGGCGTAGAGCGCCGCCGCCAGCAGCAGCACCGCGGCATAGCCCCAGTGGATCGCCAGCAGCGTCGCCAGCAAGGTCGCCACCACCGAGGCGAAGCCGTTGATGCCCCAGGCCCAGGGCACCAGCGGCGCGGCGCGCGCGGCCACCGCGGCAAGTCCCAACGGAAACGGCATGCCCAGGCAGAACGCCAGGGGTGCCACCAGCAGCAGCGTCAACAGGATCTTCCAGCCCTGCGCCAGTGCCATCGAATGGGCAAGCACGGGCGGCAACAGCAGAGCGTAGGCGCCGGCCATCGCCGCAATCACCGCAAATGGCCAGCGCGCAGCGGGCGCCAGGCGTGCCGAGAAGCGGGCACCGAGGCCGGCGCAGACGAGAAAGACCGCCAGTATGATGGCGACGGCATACAGCGGATGACTGAGAAACTGGCTGAAGCGCTGCAACAGCGGAATCTCGATCGCCATGAAGCCGAGGCCGAGCGCCAGAAAATAGCCCGGCACCCGGCGCCGCAGTGGCGCCGGCGCGGCCGTAAACGCGTGCCGGGTGCTGGCCAGCGCCAGCGGCAGCAGGATCAACAGCAGGCTCACTGCCGCGGCCTGGAGCAGCGCCATGACCAGCACCGGATAGCCCCAGTCCAGCGGCGGCAGGCCGCCGCGCGAACGCAGTTGCAGCAGTTCCGGCAGTGTGCGCCACTTGAAGAAGTGGAAGAAATACGGCCGGTCGTCGGTGGCCGGGCTCAGGTCGAATTTGTAGCGCCGCAGGAAGTCCTCCCGCTGCGGGCCAAGCAGCGCCCGGGTGCCGGTGAAGAAATCGTCCGGCTCCAGCAGGTTGAAGACATTGGCCTCCGCCGCGACGAGGCCGGGGACATGAACCAGGTCGAACCAGCGCCGCCGGCAGAAATCCTTCACCGCCGTGATTTCGGCCGCCGTGAAGCGGCCGTTCTTGACCAGCAGCGTCGTCGTGTTCCAGCTGCGAATCATGACCAGCGAGTCGCCCGCATCGGCGACGCCGCGCCTTGCCAACGCAGCGGTCGCCGTGGCGACCAGGCGCAGGCTGTCGCGCGGCGGCAGCGATACCCAGCGCGTGAACGCCAGCAGTCCGCCGGGGGCCAGGCGCTGCAGGTAGGCGTCGAGCGCCTCGACCGTGTACAGATGGCTTTCGTTGAGCGAACCGAGACCCGCGGCGCTGGAGCCGAAGGAATCCAGCAATGCGACCTGGATCAGGTCGAACGGACGGTCGCTGCCGGCGACGAAGCCGCGCGCTTCGGCGACATGCAGATGCACGCCGGGTGCGCTGTAGGGAAGTCCGGAAAAGTTCGCCAGATCCTGCTGCACCAGCGCCACCACCTGCGCGTCGAGTTCCACCGCGTCCACCCGCCGCGCGCCGTGCACCAGGGCCTGCAGCACGTCGCCGCCGGCACCGGCGCCGAGCACCAGCACCTGCGGACGATCGAGCAGACGGTAGGGTAGCGCCGACGTGGTGTCGCCCAGATAGGCCAGCGGCGCAGTGCCGCCGTCATAACGGATGACGGCACCCGCGGCCTGCCCATCGATGAACAGTCCGAGCTGCGGCGGCGGCCCGGCGACGGCATTCAGACTCAGGCCCGGCGCGTGCCGCAGCGGCGCCGCAGGGCTGACGACCGCGGTCACCACGCCCAGCGGGCTGCTGCGCTGGGCGATGATGCGGGCGTCCTTGACCCGCAAGGCCTGGCGCAAGTCCTTGTAGTCCGAAACGACGAGTGCCACGGCCGACGGCGGCAGCAGCCAGGGCCCGGCCAGGGCTGCCAGGGCCAGTACGGCGCCCCAGCGCGGCGCCGCCGCCCATGCCGCCAGCGCCGCTGCGGCGAGGCCGAGCCCGAACACGACGCGCAGCGCGTCGGCGGGATGCAGGAAGAACAGTACGACCAGCAGGCCGAGACTGCCCAGCCCGGCACCGACGATGTCGGCCGCATACAGCTGCGGAATCTGCGGGCCGAATGCCGAATAGGCGATGCACAGCGCCGTCGCCGCGCAGAAGAAAGGCAGCAACAGCAGCAGGTAGATCCCGGCCAGCCCGAGAAATTGTGCCGGGTTCCAGGCGATCTCCAGGGCGTTGAACGGTACCCGCTCGGCACCGGCAAAGCAGGCCACGGCGCTCAGTGCGAAGGCCGCCGCGGCGAGCGCGAAGCTGTGGGGATAGGCGGCCAGCAGCCGGCTGCGGACCAAGGTCACGAAGCTGCCGGCGGCGCCGATGCCGAGCAGCGCAACGCTGATCGCCAGATAGGCGAAGTGGTGCCACTGGATGATGGCAAACAGGCGCAGCAGCAGCACCTCGTAGGCCAAGGCAGCGGCCGAGAGCATGGCGACGGCGGCCAGCGGCGGTCGATGAGTCATGGGTCGGGGACGTTCAACGCTGGTGAAGAAATCGTCGCGAGCGGGCCGCAGCAGATTTATTCATAAGCGTTCAGTCGTGGCCGCCGGTGAGCGGAACGAAGATCACCGGCATCACCTGCCGCGTCGTCACCGTGCCGTCGGTACGCATCTGCACCAGCAGCAGTTGCTGCGTCTGGAACGGCGCGCCGACCGGAATCACCATGCGTCCGCCGGACTTGAGCTGGCGCACCAGCGGTGGCGGCACGTGGCTGGCGGCGGCCGTCACCACGATGACGTCGAACGGCCCCTGCTGCGGCCAGCCATGGTAGCCGTCGCCGACCTTGGTCGCCAGATTCGCATAGCCCATCCGCCGCAAGCGTTCCCCCGCCTCCAGCGCCAGGGGTTCGACGATTTCGATCGACGACACGCGCGCGCCCAGTTCCGCCAGTACCGCCGCCTGGTAGCCGGAGCCGGTACCGATTTCCAGCGCCGTGTCGCCAGCGCCGACTCTCAGCAGGTCGGTCATCACGGCAACGATGTAGGGCTGCGAAATGGTCTGGCCGTGGCCGATGGGCAGCGGCCGGTTGTCGTAGGCGTTGGCGCGCAGCTGGGCACTGACGAACTCGTGGCGCGGGATGCGCGCCAGCACGTTGAGCACGCGCGGCTCGATCGCCCCCCGGCCGGTGCCGGCGCCGAAGCTGCGCGCCATCGACACGATCTCGTCGACCATCGCCTGCCTCTGTCTGGCCATGCCGTCGTCCGCAGCGACGGCGACACCCGGCGCCAGCCACAGCCATGCAGCCAGCCAGCATGCTGCGCGCCGCAGTCGTCTGGCGCTGGCCGGCAAGTTGCACTTATCCATCGACATGGCCGTTGGCACCGGCGTCAGCAGGTGACGTGGAACAGGCCGATCACCGGACCCTTGGCCTGGTTCCAGAGTTCGATCGCAGCAGGGGTCGGCGCCAGATCGACTGCCACACCCTGCTTGGCAAAATACGCCGCCGCGTCATCGGAAAGTTCCACCATGCCCTCCTGGCCAGCGCCGACGATCAGGCGCTTGGCGCCTTTCTCCCGGACGTATTCGGCCTCTGCCAGCGAAATGGTATGGGAACTGCCATATACCGCCTTGGAGAGCTTCTTCTTCCGCTTCGCCACTGCGCCGGAAAGGCGGATCAGCACATCGTGCTCGATGCGCTCGCCGTCGATGGTGATGGAACCGAACTGCGTGCCGTCGATTCTGGGTTTCATGCGTGCCCCCTTTATTTCGACTATGGATTCTGGAATGGCAAAGGGCAAGCGTCGTCGGCCTTCTGGGCGAATGTCTCCCAGCTTATCGCCGCATCCCGATCAACAGGCGTTGTGGATCGGCAATTCAACTCCCCTGCCGGTCAAGCTGCCCCGCCAGCTCGTGCAGCGGCGCTGCGACATCCACCGGATAGGACGGCTCAGCCGCCGTGGTTTCGATGCGCCGCAGCCGCGGCGGCAGGGCCGCCTGTTGCTTCCGGGCGAATTCGCGCAACTCGGCGAGGGGCGGCGCCGGTGCCAGGCGTTGCCCCGCACGCAGCACCGTGGCGAGCAGCGGGGTGCCCGGCGCGCAATCGGTCTCCAGGGTCAGGGTATCGCCGAACATGTGCCCGGCGTCGTCGAAACGGCGGAACACCTGCTTGCGGCCCGGCCAGGTGGCCTTGCCCTCGGAGCGCTTGCGGCGCGCCAGACCGGCATATTCCTGCAATTTGTAGGCGCAGTCGAAATACGGATGGTCGGCGGAGGTATTCATGCGCGTGCCGACGCCGAAGCCGTCGATCGGTGCCCGCGCAGCCAGCAACGACTGCACCGCATATTCGTCGAGATTGCCGCTGGCGAAGATCTTGATCGCATCGGCGTCTCCGCCATCGAGGATGCTCCGCACGCGCCGCGCGTGAAGACCGAGGTCGCCGCTGTCGAGGCGCACCGCCTGGATTGCGATGCCGTCCGCCGCCAGCCTGTGCGCCAGCGGAAGCAGCGCCTGCGCCGCTGCCTCGGTATCGTAGGTGTCGATCAGCAGCGTGGTGGCCGCGGGATGGGAGCGGGCGAAATGCTCGAAGGCGGCGAGCCAATCGATTTCGTCGGCGGTGAAATGCAGCGTCTCCAGATAGTCGAGGGTCTGTTCGAGACCGCCGGCGAGGAGGAAATCGCGGCCCGGCGGCAGCTTGCGCACGAAGAATTCAAACACCGCCGTGTCGTTCATGCCTTGGTCGAAATAGGCCTGGAGCATGGTCAGCTGATAGAGGTCGGTGAGCAGCGCGTCGTCGGCCATGCTCAATCCTCAGAGGCAATCGCGCCGGCCGCCAGCATTGCGGCAATGGCCCGCTCGCCATCCCCGGCCTGGACGTCGACTGCACGGATTGCGGCGCGCAGCAGCAGCACCCGATACCCCAGGCGCAAGGCATCCAGCACCGTTTGCAGCACGCAGTAGTCGGTCGCCAGTCCGCCGACGAACAAACGCCGCACCGCCGCGCGCTGCAGCAGCGCGTGCAGGTCGGTGCCGGCAAAACCCGAGTAGGCGTCGACCTCGCGCCGGGTGGCCTTGAGCACGCGGCCGGCGCTGGCCGGCAGGGCCAGACCGTCGGCCGGACGGGCGCCCGGCGAGTCCCTGACGCAATGCACCGGCCAGGCGCCGCCCTGTGCGCGAAACGAGCAGTGGTCGGGTGGATGCCAGTCGAAGGTGGCGAAGATCGGCAGCCCGGCCGCCTCGAAGCGGCCGATCCAGGCCTTGAGCGGGTCGATCACCTGGTCGCCGTGCGGCACGGCAAGACTGCCGTCGGGCAGGAAGTCCGCCTGCACGTCGACGATCAGCAGCGCATCGCCCGGCCCCGGTCCGCCCGTCAACTCCGCCATGGCGCCTCCCGGCGGCGGTCCGCCGCAGGACAGCAGCGGCACTGTGCGCGCCGGCCCCGATGCGTGACGATCCCGGCCATCGGATCAACGCCCGCGCTGGTAGTGCCCGATCAACTCGGTGTGTGCCAGGATATGGCCGCGCATGGATTTTTCCAGCACCGCCTTGGTCGGCTGGCGCAGGTCCGGCAGCAGCACATCGAGCGCAAACAGCTTGTGGAAATAGCGATGGCGGCCGATCGGGGGGCACGGTCCGCCGTAGCCGGTACGCTGCCAATCGTTCAATCCCTGCCGGGTGCCCGGCGGGAGATTCCGAGCCGCGACACCTTCTGCCAGACCGCCAGCCACCGGCGGAAGGTTGTAGAGGATCCAATGTACCCAGGTCATTTTTGGCGCGGCGGGATCGGGCGCATCCGGATCGTCGACGATCAGTACCAGGCTTTTTGCATTGGCCGGCAGACCGGACCAGGCAAGCGGCGGCGAAACGTCCTGTCCGTCGCAGGTATGGCGCACAGGAATCCCGCCGTCGGCCTGGAACGACGTCGACCCGAGTGTCAATGTCATGATGATTTCCTTCCTGCTGTCGCGATCCGCGGTCGCTCCGACAAGTGCCGCGCACTCTCCGGTCGGTCCAGGACAGCCACATTGGCCGCCGGAACTGCAAGCCCGTAATTCCCGCCGCATTGCAGGAACCCACGCACCCAGCATAGGGACGCGGCGGCCGTCGGAAAATACCTGTTAGGCCGTATTTCGAATACCGGGAAACGGGTAGGCGGCGTCTGGCCCAGAGGCCGTCGTGTGCAACTACCGGCATGCGGGTATCGACAATACGGAATTCAGGGTATATCCACGGCGCACCGCGACGACTAGTCTTGCGTCATGAAGCGGCACCCCGCGCCGGCGCGGCGAACCGGCAGCGAAGCGTAGCGACCGACGACCATCGATGGAGGGTATCGACCATGCTTGATTCATTGAAGCAAACGGGAAAGAAGCTGGGCCACGAGATCGGCCGTGCCTGGGATGACCTGTCCGACGGCTGGCGCGAAATGCTCGGCCGCGGCAACGATGCGCTGACGCATTTCGTCCGCGGCAGGGACGAGACGCCAGCGAAAAATCCTGCGCTGGCAATTTTTCCGCGGTGGAGCCTGCTGGCAGGCGAAGTCGAGGAAACCGACAAGGAGATCGTGGTTCGACTCGAACTGCCGGGCATGGAGAAGGAAGACTGCCAGATCACCGTCGACGGCAACATCCTGTATGTGAGCGGCGAAAAGCATGTCGAGCGTGCGAGCCACGAAAGCACCTACCACGTCATGGAGCGTGCCTATGGCTCGTTCCAGCGCACTATCGCCCTGCCCCGCAACGTGTTCGCCGACCAGGCCAAGGCCAGCTACAGAAACGGGGTGATGACCATTCGCCTGCCCAAGGCCAATGGCGAAAAGTCCCGCTTCATCCCGGTTTCCTGATACTTCCAGCCCCGCGTCACGGCTTGCCCGCGACGCTCGGAGAAATGGCGGACAACCCGCCTGGGGCGAACCAGGGGCGACTGTCGGCTTTGCCGTCCCCTCGGCGCCGACTCTTGCCGGGTGGCAACGGCGGGGGCGCGTCGTTGCCTGGCGCTAAAGGCAGGTTGGACGACGAAAAGCAAAATGCCACGTCCCCGTCCGCGCCAAGAAAATAGGCGGGCGGAATGCCCCCGTTCCACACCTCCACGGTGCAGTTGTGGCTGTCGATGCAGGCCACCACGGCGGCCACATAGCGCCCGGTGGGAGATTGTTCGTGCACGGCCCAGTTCATTTCCTCGACGATCATGCCCACCGCCAGGCCTTTGCTGACCATGCTGTAGAAAATATGGTTGATCGGCAGCAGATTGAGGGCCGCGGGCAGGCCGTGCCCCGTGGAGTCGGCCAGCATGACGTAAAGCCGCCCATTGCGTGAGCGCAACACGGCCACCAGGTCGCCGCTCACCACCTCGGTCGGCTGGATATAGAGCTCGCGCACGCCGAGGACGTGGACTTTCTCGACCGTTGCTTCATCCTTCACCATGAAGTGATTGGAAAACATCGGGTGCACCAGCCAGCTGCAATTCAGGTCTTGGACATACATACCGGGCGCCAGCTGATGAATGCTGATTTTCTTGATCATGTTTGTCTGCTTGCTGCTTGCCGAAGGAACGTCATTCAGGAGGTCGAAAATATGCGGTGGAAGTTCGCTTCCGTAAGGATTTTCATCACCCGCGACTGGCAATTGACGAGAGTCACGGAACGCGCGGATTTATCGGCGCGATCGCGCAGCAGCAACAAGCTGCCAAGCGCGGTACTGTCGATGTACTGCACATCGGCGTAGGTTTGCCGAAACATGCCGGTCGCGACGAGATCGAAGCGCGGCGGCAGCTTGATGCTGGCCTTGTCGGCCTGTTGCAGTATCTGGAGGTCCATGATTGCGTCCTTTCAGGATCGGTTCGGGCTTTAGAACAGCTCCACCCCGGGCGTGTTGAAAAGTGTCCTGGCAGCGCCGTTTTCGGTGCGCGCGCCGGAATTGCCATGCCGGCTTTCCGTGGCAGTGAAGTTGGCGAGGATGGACTTGATCGCCTGCCCGCCAAAATTCGGCGTGCCTTCCGCGATCACCAGATCGGCTGCCATCTCGTCGAATACCCGCGACTTCTCGTTGAGGGCGACATCCAGCCGTTCCACCATCTGCCTGACGACGTCCTGGTACTGGACGCTCATCAACATGTCGTTGATTTGTCCCGCCAGTTGTTCGTTGATCACCGCTCCGTCGGCAATCCGGGCGCGCAGTGCCTCGCCCCGCTGTTCGAGTCTGTCCTGCATCTCGCCGACCACTCCCACCAGGTGCAGGGCCTGCGCAAGGTCGCCGTTGATCATCTCCTGCGCGTCCTTGCTGAAGGCGACGCTGACGCTGGACTGGGCCTACTCGATCCCGCTCCAGACCAGATTTGCCGCATCGCGGGAACGACTCGCCAGCTTGCGGACTTCGTCCGCCACCACTGCGAAGCCGCGCCCCTGATCGCCGGCGCGCGCCGCCTCGATGGCAGCGTTGAGTGCGAGCAGATTGGTCTGGCCGCTGATATCCTTGATCACGCCCACCAGGGTGCCGAGTTCGCCCACGTATGCATCCAACAACTCGGGAGACATTGCGACGGCAGCGGCCCAGGCCCTGCTGAAGCCGCTGAATGCGTAACGGACGGCAACCATGGACAGCGCCATGCCGAAAACAACCACGATGAAGAAGTTGCGGATGTGCTTGAGTTGAGGATAGGCGTCGTTACTCCAGGCGCTTTCGTCGATGCTGATGTTCATGACAACACCTCTCCATCCAGGTCGTGCGTGGCTACGCATGACCTGGCAACCGGTCTGGTGATTCCTGACGCCGACTGCCGGAATTGGCAGCGGCGCCATCCCATCCGTTCCGACGGCGGAGCGCCGGAAACGAACGGTTCAGGTGACGGCGATTTTCTTGGCCGTCACTCCCGGCTTCTTCGGCAGCACCACTTCCAGCATGCCGTCCGTGTAGCTGGCTTTCGCCGTGCCCTGCTCCACTTCCTTGTCGAGCGTGAAGCTGCGGGCCACCTGTCCGTAATAGCGCTCGCTATGGACCACTTTCTTGCCTTCTTTCTGCTCGGTCTCCTTCTTCACTTCGGCGCTGATCGAAACCAGGTTGCCGTCCACCGAAATGTGGATGTCCTCTTTCTTCACCCCGGGAATTTCGGCCTTGACCGTGTAGGCCTTGTCGTCTTCGTTCACCTCCAGCTTCATCTGGGGCGCGGCAGTCGCCCCCTGGAACACCGGGCGCACCATGAATCCCTTGAACAGATTGTCGAAATCGCTGAAGGGATCGAAGCGCGTCAGCTCATTGAACGGATCGGAACGCGTGATGTTGGCCATGATGAGTTCTCCTTTTTAGCTTGCTCTGCATACAAACGTGTCGATATGGCTGCCGCCGGCGGCTTATTGCGCGCGCAGACCTTCGATGTCGGCCTCGGCCTGCAACCAGTCGGACATTTCGTTGCCGGGCGCGAAGCCGCGCCGTTCGGCATGGAAATACGCCGCCTCCGCGATCATCTGCTCGCGCGGACAGGCGTCGCTGCCGCCCGCAGAATCGGGCCACTCCGCCTGGTAGGCCTTTCGCGGCGCGGCGTTGCCTGTGGTCTTCTTCACTGACTCGGTTCTGGTTTTCATTGCTGCCTCCTGAACAATGTGTGGCTGGATAGGAATGCCCGCTGGCCGCGCCACCGGCTCAGTGAAACGCTACAAGGCGGTATTCGGGGATTCAGTTGATAAGCTCTTGCCTACCGGATGTTGCGGCGCAAATCAGGAATGCGTCGCCTGTTCCGGCCGACGCAGATTCAGCAGGAAAATCTCCTGACCGTCGGTCACCATCCGCGACAGATTGAGTTCCACGACAAAAGCACGTCCGTCGGCGTCCTTCGCCTCGTAGCTGCGCCACTCGCCGTCCGCGCTGAGATAAACCAGATAGCGCGCGTTGTAGCTTGGCGAGCTTCCGCCCAAAAGCAGGCCTGAAATGAACTCCGATATCCGCCTGCCGACAAGGCGCACCTGGCTGGCCCCGAAAATCCGCTCGCCGGCCTCGCCGCAACTGCGGATTCGGCCCAGGCCGTCGAGCACCAGCGTACCGTACTCGCCGCGAGTATCAAGGTTGGCAGCGGCGTGAAATGCGGCCTGCGTCGGCCCGATCTGGTCCTGCATTGTTGCCCCTCTTCCTATCATGACGTGCACCCCTTGGCGATATGTTGCGGCACTTGCCGGTAGGTTGTTGGACATGCGCGCAATTATTTCCGTATGGAATAAAGATATCCGCCGTCAAGGGCAATGGAAATACCTGTGTTGAGGTATTTTCGCTACTCCGAACCGGGTAGGTTTTCGCGGCCTTATTTATGTCGAAAGCGAGGGGAATCGAGACTCCTCTCGCAATGGCGGCAGGGCTTTCGATGCGCCCCGGCTGACGCGCCGCTGCCGGTACGGGCAAACCGGGGTCAGGCGGCCAAGGCGGCCTCGCGGCCCCGCCTTTCGTCGATCCCGATCAGCAGCAGTAAACCGGCAACGAAATAGAGGCCGGTAACGGCCAGCGCCAGGCGATGGTTGCCGCCCGACAGCCAGGTCGTCAGGCCGTAGGTCATGGGACCGGCGACCGCCGCCAGTTTCATGGCCAGACCCCAGAGGCCGAAAAACTCGGCACGCCGTTGCGCCGGCGCGAACAAACCCACCAGCGCGCGCGCCGCCGATTGGCTGGAACCGAGGCAGAGCCCGGCGATATTGGCCGCCACCCAGAACTGCTCGCGGCTGTCGGAGCTCAGGGCGATGGCCGTCATCAGCAGCCAGCCCGCCAGCGTCAGGGCGATGGTGCGCACATGCCCCAACCGGTCCTGCAGATAGCCGAAGGCGAAGGCGCCGACGGCGGCCGTGCCATTCACCACGAAGAACAGCTTGATGTTGTCTTCCGCCGTGAAGCCGATCGCTTCCTGGGCGTAGATGGCCGCCAGCGCGATGGCGGCGAAGACCCCGGATTGGTAGCACAGGAGGCAGACCAAAAAGCGGGCCATGTCCGGAAAACGCTGCGCCTCGCGCGCAGTGCGCAGCAGCCTGTGCGCCAGCGCCGAGAACTCGGCACCGGCACCGGCGTCGGCGACCGGCGTCGCCCGCGTTCGTTCGCGCAACAGGAGGAAAGTCGGCGCCGACGCCACGGCAAAAAAGGCGGCGGTGATCAGCATCGTCACCGGAACGAACTGCGCGGCGCCTGCGCCCTGTGCCTTGGCGCCCACGATGTAGGCAAGACAGAGGCCGAGGCAGGCCATGCCGCCCAGATAGCCCCAGCTCCAGCCCCAGCCGGAGACTTTGCCCAGATCCTCCTCCCCAGCCAGCTCGGGCAGAAAAGCGGCGATGATGTTTTCGCTGCTGCCGAAAAAGAAGCTGGCGATGGCCACCAGCGCCATCGCCAGCACGACGTCGCCGGGACCGACCCAGAACAGCGCGGCGGTGCCGGCGACGCAGCCGGCGGTGGTCACGCCGAGCAACTTCTTCTTCGCGCCGTGGCGGTCGGCATAGGCGCCGACGCTGGCCGCCGTGAGCATGATCGCAATGCTGGCAATGGCCTGCGCCGACGTCCAGGCCAGGGTGGCCCATGGTGCGCCGGCAGCCACCACGGCGACGAAATAGGCGTTGAAAATCGCCGTCACCACAGTCGTCGTATAGGCCGAGTTGGCGAAGTCGTACATGGCCCAGGCCCAGACCTCGCGCACTCTTACGCCGTCGGCCAGGATTTGCCTGCTCATGGCGCACCACCCTCCAGATCGGGCTCGCCGCAGCGGCGCAGGATCGCCGCCCGCGCCGCGTCGCGCAGCGCCAGTGCTGCCTGCCAGCCTTCGCCCGGGACGACGACGGGGGCGCAGAAGCTGACGCCGATTGGGTTGCGCCGCGGCAACCAGGATTCGTCGCGCAGGACGTCGCGGGTACCGGTAAGGACTACCGGCGTCACCGCCAGCCCGTTCTGCACCGCGATCTGGAAGGCACCCAGGCGAAACGGCCGCAAGCCAGGCTGCCGCGTGAAAGTGCCCTCGGCAAAGAAGAACAGCGGCCAGTGACCCGCGGCCGCGGCCAGGCGACGCACGTCATCGACCCCCTGCCGCACGTCGAAGCGTTCGACGAACACCGCGCCCAGGCGGCGCAGCAACGGACCGGCCAGCGCATGCGCGGCGAGTTCCTGCTTGGCGACAAAGCTGACGGGCATCGGCAGCGCCGCCGCCAATACAATGCCGTCGACATAGCTGGCATGGTTGGCGACGAACACCGCGCCCGCCGCCGGCAGGCCGTCCAGTCCGTCGATGCGCAAGGGGATGCCGCACAGCCGGACGCAGCTTCGCGCCAGCGCGGCGACAAAGCGCCAGCGCAGCGCGGCGCCGGGCAACAGCAGGATGCCTGCCACGGCGAGCGGCGTCAGCAGGCCATACACGGCCCAGGCATAACCGGCATAGAGCAGTTCCGCGCCACGGCGCAGGACGGCGCGCATTCCCTGCCAGAAACCGGCCATGCCAAGCCGGGCCATCTGCAACCAGAGCGAACGGCTGCCGGCGGCGAAACCCGCGCCAAGATAAATGTCCCGCGTCGCCGCGCGCCGGATCTTGCCGCTGGAGGTCTTCAGCACGGCATGCGGCGGCGCCAGCACCACGTCGTCGGGCGGCGTGCCGAGCAGATCGACGGCCAGCGCGTTGATGCGCTGGATCAGCTCCTGTCGCGCTGCCGCAGCGGTCTCGCGGCTCTCCGCCACCACCACCAGTTTCTCGGTGCCCTGCCCCACGACGGGAACCCCGAATACCGCAACGCAGCCACGCCGCACGCCGGCAAGGGCGCCGACCGCCTCCTCCAGTTCGTAGGGATAGAGATTGCGCCCGCCGCGAATGATGGTGTCCTTGATGCGGCCGGTGATGACGATGTCGCCCTCGGCCAGGTAGGCCAGATCGCCGGAATCGAGCCAGCCGTCGCGGATCAATTGGCGGCTGGCCTCGGCGTTGCGGTAGTAGCCGCGCGTGGTCGACGGCCCGCGGAATTCGAGGCGGCCGACGCGGCGCGGCGGCAACTCGCGCCCGGCGCCATCGACGATGCGCACATCATGGCCCGGCAGCGGACGGCCGCAGGCCACCAACTGCAGCGCGTGCACATCGTCGGCCGCGGCGGGCAGCGCCTCGCCCCCGGTCAGCAGGGGATCGCGCCGCACCCGGTCGATCAGCGGCCCGCGTCCGGGTGGTGAGACGGCGAGGCCGACCGAGCATTCGGCGAGGCCATACACCGGCGCCAGGGCGTCGGCACGCAAGCCGTAAGGCGCGAAGGCCGCCGTAAAACGCGACAGCGTGGCGGCCGCCACCGGCTCGGCGCCGTTCGCGGCATAGCGCAGCGAGCTCAGGTCGAGCCCCTCCAGCCGGGCCGGATCGAGATGGCGCAGGCAGAGTTCGAAGGCGAAATTGGGCGCGGCGGTAACCGTGCCGCGATGGTGATGAATGGCCCACAGCCAGCGCTCGGGACGCGCCAGAAAATCCAGCGGCGACATCAGCACCAGCGGACAGGCGTGGTAGAGGCTGCCCAGCCAGGCGCCGATCAGGCCCATGTCGTGATACAGCGGCAGCCAGCTGACGGTGACGTCGGCCGGCCGCAATTGAACCGCCTGTCCCCAGGCGCGGATGTTGGCCAGCAAATTGCCGTGATCCAGCGTCACGCCCTTGGGATTGCCCGTCGAGCCGGAGGTGTATTGCAGCAGGGCGATCTCGTCATGCCGGCCGCGGTGATCGTCGACCGTCGCCGCCAAGGCATCCGCTGCGCGCAGTTGTTCGGGCGTCGTCACCTCGCGCAGACTGGGCACCAGCCCGGAAAGAATCCGCGCCACCAGTCGCGCCGCATCGAAGGTGATCAGCGCCACGGCTTCGCAGTTCTGCAGGATGCCGGCCTGGCGGCGCAGATGATCCTCGATCTGGCCCGGTCGCGTCGGCGGGTAGATCGGCACCGGAATCGCGCCAGCCAGCAGGATGCCGCAAAAGCTGTGGAAGAACTCCAGCCCGGTCGGCAGCATCAGGGCCACGCACTGGCCGCGGGCGATGCCTGCGCGACGCAGGCCGGCGGCCACCTGCCGTGCCGTGGCCAGCAGCTGGCCGTAGTCCATCGTGTCGGTTTCCGTCGCGCTGCGCTGAAACATCACATGCGGCCGCTGCGGGTGCCGCGCCGCATGCCAATGCAATACCTCGACCAGGGTTGCGGCGTTGTCCGGCAGGCCTTCGTCCACCGGCTGCGGCGCCGGCCAGGACGCCGGAAGCGATTCGCCTGCCGTCGCTACCGGCGCGCTGGCGGCGACGGCCACGAGCAAGTCGCGCGGCGTTTCCGCCGAGCCGAGGACTGCGTCGTCGAGGCGGACGCCAAAAGCCTGTTCGATGCGCGCCAGCAGTTCCACCCGCGCCAGGCTGTCGAGCCCCAGATCGCGTTCCAGCTGGCTGTCCAGTTCGACGTTCGGGCGTCCGCCGGGGCGCACTTCGGCTACCAGCCGATCCACGATGGACAGCAGCTGGATCGATTGATCGATCTCTGGAATCAGATTCTTCGGCGATGGCATCGACCGAAGCTTACGACATCCCGCCGGGTCGGCACCAATGCCGGCGCGCCGCGCAGACCTGCGCAACCCTAACGTGAAACAACTCGCTCGGAGCGACGGGTGATAGTTGAGCGAAGCGAGCCGATTAGTAGCCCCCCGTGAGGGGGATGGGGGGGCGGGCCTTCAATTCGCCTTTCGCGTGTTTCATGATCGACGGGTGACTCTCGTTGTCATGCGCGTTAGCTATTGACGGCGCAATTCGCGGCGGCCCGGCGGCATCCGGTCCGAATACAAGTCGCGCCCGGCTTCATGGACGTCGCGGCGCAACTGGCGACGTTCTTCGGGCGACAGACGACTGCCGCCGGCCGGCGCGATGGCGTCGCGGGGAGAGATTTGCTCGGCACGCTGGGCGGGCATCATCCGCTGCGGGCCGCCGCCATCGGCGTTGCGTCCCGCCGGCGGGCGATGAGGTCCCTGCGCCGAGGCAACCGCCGTCAGCAACCACAGCATGCCCGTTACCACCGTCAGTCGCGCCCTGCGTCTCGCCCTCACTTCACGCCCTTTGCCATCCTCAATGCAAGATATTGTAAACCTGCTCGCCCGCATAGCGGCTGACGGCCATCAGGTTGTCGATGCCGGCCTGGGGTTCCGCACCCCACAATGCCAGTCCTGCTGCCAGAGTCATGCTGATGAATAGCGCTTTCATGATTGCCTCCTGTGTTGCGCTTCCGCTCCGCCGCCTTCTTTGCGGCACGTTTGCATTCTCGACGGGCGCTGTAAGCCAACTATTGCCGTAGGGCCGGCTTTGTAATCGTTTGTAAAGGCCGCTGGCACGACGCCGGCGATCCCGCTAGGATTCACGTCATGAACGAAGCCAAAAACAAGATCCTCGTCGTCGACGACGACCTGCGCCTGCGCCAATTGCTGGAGCGCTATCTCTCCGACCAGGGATTCACCGTCAAGGCCGTGCCCGACGCGCCGGGCATGGATCGCGCGCTGGAACGCGAGTTGTACGACCTGATCGTGCTCGACCTGATGCTGCCCGGCGAGGACGGCCTGGCCATCTGCCGACGACTGCGCGGCGTGGCCAACCCGGTGAGCATCATCATGCTGACCGCCAAGGGCGACGAGGTGGATCGCATCGTCGGCCTTGAAATCGGCGCCGACGACTATCTGCCGAAGCCCTTCAATCCGCGCGAACTGGTGGCGCGCATCCATGCCGTGCTGCGGCGCCGGGCCGCTCCGCCGCCGCCGGGTGCGCCGGCGATCGTCGAGGAGAGCGTGAGCTTCGGCAAGGTGCGGGTCAATCTGGCGACGCGGGAGCTTGAACGCGAGGACGTATCCACGCTGCTCACCTCGGGCGAGTTCGGACTGCTGCGGGTCCTGCTGGAACACCCGCGCCAGCCGATGAGCCGCGACAAGCTGATGGAACTGGCGCGCGGCCGCGAATACGAGGTATTCGACCGCGCCATCGACGTGCAGATCTCGCGGCTGCGCAAACTGGTCGAGGAAGATCCCGCCAAGCCGCGCTATATTCAGACGGTGTGGGGCTTCGGCTACGTCTTCGTGCCCGACGGCAAGAAGCACGAATGATTCCAATCGAATTGCAAACGATACTTTGTCGCCTTCGCCTTGCCGTGCTCGAGCACTGTCTGCGGCTCGTCTTCGCGTCTCGTTTCCAATGCGAATTGGAATAAAGTTATTGCCGCGCTCGCTGCTGTGGCGCACCTTCCTGTTCATCGCGTTGCTGATGGTGCTTTCGGTGGCGGCGTGGTTCGCCATCTTCCGCAGCTACGAACGCGAGCCGCGCGCCCGGCAACTGGCGCAAACCCTGGTCAGCGTCGCCAACCTGACGCGAGCGGCGCTGATTTCCGCGCGTCCGGAAGCTCGCCGTGAACTCCTGCGCGATCTGTCCGACCGCGAAGGCATCCACATCTATCCGGCCGACGCCGCAGACCGCATCGCACCGCTGCCCGATCGGGCCTTCCTGCAACTGGTGCAGGGACTGGTCAGGGAACAACTGGGGCCGAACACCCGCCTGACCCTCGAACGGGAGGGAGAGCGCGCCCTGTTCATCGACTTTCGCATCGACGACAGCGACGAGGGCATCTACTGGCTGGCGCTGCCCAGCGAACGCATCGAACGCGTGTTTCCCCTGGGCTGGCTGGGCTGGGGCGTCGCCGCATTGCTGCTGTCGCTGGCCGGCGCCTGGCTCATCGTGTTCCGCATCACCCGTCCGCTCAAGGCCTTGCAACAGGCCGCGCGCAAAGTCGGCGCCGGCGACACGCCGGATCGCCTCGATGAAGCCGGCCCGACCGAACTGGCGACCGTCGCCCATGCCTTCAACCAGATGAACGCCGACCTGGCGCAGCTCGACCAGGACCGCGCCCTGATCCTGGCCGGCATTTCGCACGACTTGCGCACGCCGCTGACGCGACTGCGCATGGGCATCGAAATGGCCGCCGACGAAAGCCTGCGCGAAGGCATGACGGCCGACGTCGAGGAAATGGACAAGACCATCGGCCAGTTCCTCGACTTTGCCCGCTCGGAAGGCGGCGAAGCGCCGCGATTCGTGGATGTCGCAGCGTTGCTGGCGGAACTCGCCACGCAATACCGCCGACGCGGCTTCCGCGTCGAATTGGCCGCCGCCGTCGCCGCAGCGCCAGCGCCGCCCCTTCCTTCTCCCCTGCCGGTGCGGCCGCAAGCCCTGCGCCGCGCGGTCAGCAACCTGATCGACAACGCCCTGCGTCATGCCGGCGCCGAATCTCCGGTGGACCTGGCCTTGAGCCTGGAGGCCGGCGAAACCGCCATCGAAGTCCGCGATAGTGGCCCCGGCATTCCGGCTGAACACATCGAACGCATGAAACGTCCCTTCGCCCGCCTCGAAGTTGCCCGCAGCAATGCCACCGGCGCCGGGCTGGGCTTGGCCATCGTCGATCGCATCGCGCGTTCCCACAACGGCCGCCTGGAACTTCTGCCGCGCGAATCGGGCGGCCTCGTTGCGCGCCTGGTGCTGCGCGCACCCAATCAATCCGCCACCACGACGTCATGAACCCAACCTCCACTCCTTTTATGCGCATCGGCGGTGAGCCCGCCGTGCGCCGCCTGGTCAAGCGCTTCTACGAACTGATGGACACGTTGCCTGAAGCCTATGGCATCCGCAAACTCCACGCCGCCGACCTGTCCGGCGCCGAGGACAAGCTGTTCATGTTCTTTTCCGGCTGGCTGGGCGGCCCGCAACTCTATGTCGAGAAGTTCGGCCACCCCATGCTGCGCGCGCGCCACCTGCCGTTTCCGATCGGCAGCCAGGAAGCCGAACAATGGATGCTCTGCATGCGCCAGGCGATGACCGAAGTCATCACCGACGAAGCCCTGCGCGCGGCACTCGACAAGTCGCTCGACGACCTGGCGCGCCATATGCGCAACAGCAACGATCCGCCGGGGGCTTAGAGCCTAACGCGCATGGCAGCGAAAGCCACCCGCCGAAGATGAAACACGCGAAAGGCGAATTGAGGCCCGCCCCCCATCCCCCCTCACGGGGGGCTACTGATCGGCTCGCTTCGCTCGACTGTTGGACGAAGCCGAGCGAGCTGTTTCACGTTAGAGGTCGCCGCTGGCCTGTGCGCTGCGCAGGGCCTGCGCATGGCGATGGCGCGCCATCAGGCGCGGATCGGTGACGATGACGCCGATGGTTTCGCCGATCACCATCACCACCCCCAGCACCGGCAGCACCAGCATCAGGCCGGCCACGCCGGCCACGGCGCCGCCGACGAATATCATCAGCACCGTCACCAGCGGATGCAGTTCGAGGCTCTTGCCGATGGTCAGCGGCATGTACACGAAATCATCGAGCAGCCGCACCAGGACAAACAGGGCGATCGCCCAATAGGCCATGCCCGGCGCATCGGGGAAGTCGGTCGCCGCCACCAGCACCACCAGCAGGCCGCCGAGAATCGAGCCGACGTAGGGAATCCAGGCCAGCACCGCGCAAATCAGGCCCAGTGCGAAAGGCCCGGGAATGCCGAGCAGCCACAGGCCGGCCGCCAGCGTCAGGGTATCGAGCAGCGTCAGCTTGATCAGCCCCTGGAAGTAGGCACGCGAGGTGCGATCGATTTCGTAGAGCAGATACAGCGTCTTTTCGAAGAAGGCATTGGGCACCGCGCCGCCGAGAAAGCGCTGGAAGCGGCGGCCGTCGCGCAGAAAGAAAAATGCCAGAAACGGCGCCAGCATCAGCGACGGCGCCCAGGCCATGATGCCAACTGCAATCGGCTCAAGATGGTCGGTGATGCTTCCCGTACCCTGTACCAATCTCGCTGCCACAGTGTCGGCGAGGCGGGCGCGGGCAAGGGCTGCCGAGTGGCTCTCGAGTGCGCGCAACGAGCGGTCGAGCAGATTCAGTCCGCCCTGCAGATAGCCGCTGACGATCTCCTGCCAGCCGGCGATGTGGCTGGTGACCCAGGGCGCCAGCGCGACGCCGATGACGGCCAGCAGCGCGAGAAAGGCCAGGGTGACGATGCTGGCCGCCGCATCGCGGCTCATGCCGCGATAGATCAGCGCCTGCATCGGCGCATAGAGAAAATAATAAAGAATCAGTGCGAGCAGGAAAGGCACAACCAGCCAGAGGATTTTCTGGAAGAAGAACAGCAGCAGGCAGGTGGTGGCGATGATCGAGGCCCAGACGATGGGACCGGCGCCATGCTGGCTTTCTTCGACCGTGTAGTTCGCGGGTTCCGTGGCGGCCATCACAGATGCTGGTAGGCGCCCATGGTCAGCGCCATGTCGCGCATGCGGGCGCCGAGATGACGCGCCAGTTCGCGGGATATCTTCGAGGCGATGCGGGCGTGGGTATCGAGCAGGCCGACAAAGTCATCCCGGAAGAAAACGATCAGCTGACAGGCGGTCGTCGCCCGCGCCTGCGCCGAACGCGGCGAGTTGTCGAGCAAGGCCAGCTCGCCGAAAAACGTGCCGGGGCCGAGTTGCGCCACCCGGCCAGCCTCGCCCTCCCCCTGGCGGCAGATCAGCACCTCGCCCGAAGCGACGATGTAGATCGCCTGCCCTTCCTCGCCCTCGTCGAAGATCACCTCGCCGGCAAGGTAGTCGCGTTCGTGCAGCAGGCCGTCGACGATCTGCAACTCGGCCGGCGTCAGGTTGACGAACAGGCTGAGGTGGCGCAGGCGCTCCAGGCGCGGCGTGGTTTTTCTGGGGCGAAACAGATTGACCAAGGGCTAGGCTCCAAAAAAATAATGCCGCGATTCTAGCCGGGGTCGGCGGCATCGAGCGGAAAGCTTGCCAGTGTCTGGTAACTCGCGGCGGAGGGATGCAGATGGGTCTCGACCAGGGCGAATTCACCGACTCGCCAGCCAATCGGCGTTTCCAGTCGCGGCATGGATGTGCAGCGGACGCGGCGCGCCAGCGTGACGTGCGGCGCCAGGGCGGAGCCCGAACGTTGTTCCACGGCAAAGCCCGCCGCGCGCAGTTCGCCGGCCAGCAAGCCGGCCAGACTGCGCAGCGGCGCCGGTGTCTGGCGGCAACCGGCCCACAGGATGCCGCGCTGCGGCCAGAACCCGAGGCGGTCGAGACTCAGATCGAAGGCCTCGGCGCGAACCCCGGCGGCAATCGCTTCGAGTTGGTCGACCTGGCTTGGCGTCACCGAGCCGACGAAGGCCAGGGTCAGATGCAGCGATGCCGGCCGCATCAGGCGACCGCCGCCAGTGGCCAAGTGGTGCGCCAGGGCGGACAGGTGCCCAACCGCCTCGTCGTCCGGCCACAGCGCGAAGAACACCCGGCGCGAGTGCGCCTCAGCCACGCCGGCTCACTCCTTGCGCACCAGCAAGGCCACGGCTTCGGCCGCGATGCCCTCGCCGCGCCCGGCGAAGCCGAGCCGCTCGGTGGTCTTGCCCTTGATGTTCACGGCATCGGCGGCGATTCCCAGGTCGGCCGCAATGTTGGCGCACATCGCCCCGACATGCGGTGCAATGCGCGGCGCCTGGGCAATGACGGTGGCGTCGATATTGCCGACCTGCCAACCGGCCGCATTCACCGCCGCGACGGCGCCGCGCAGCAGGCGCCGACTGTCGGCCCCCTCCCATTGCGCATCGCTGTCGGGAAACATGCGGCCGATGTCGCCCAGCGCCGCGGCGCCGAGAATCGCATCGGTGATCGCATGCAGCAACGCGTCGGCGTCCGAATGCCCGAGCAGGCCCTGCCGATGCGGAATCTCGACCCCACCCAGAATCAGGCGGCGGCCGGGCGCCAGTGCGTGCACGTCGTAGCCCTGACCGATGCGGTATGGAATGCTCATTGCCGGAAAGCCCTTTCGCAAGACCAGGGCTTCATGCCTTGGCCGCCTTGTATTTGCTGGATTCGATGATGCCGCAGAAAACCCGCATCAGCGCGGGATCGTGCTTCGCACCGGTCTCTTCATGCAGGATCGCCATGATTTCCACGTGCGTCCGCGCCCGATGATAGGACCTGGTCACGGCCATCGCGTCGTAGCTGTCGGCAATGGCGACAATCCGGGAGCAAATTGAAATCTGATCTCCCGCGAGACCATCGGGATAGCCCGAGCCGTCGAAGCACTCGTGATGGTGACGGATCACCTGGGCAGCCTGCTGCGCGCCTTCGAGATCCATCGCAGCCATGATTTGCGCGCCCATGTCGGAATGCTGCTTCATCACCTCCCACTCCGCCTCGTCGAATTGCGCTGGCTTGCGCAGGACCGGGTCGGGTATCCCGATCTTGCCGATATCGTGGAAGGAAGCGGAAATCTTCAGAATGCCCAACTCGTTGCTGGACAAGCCGCACTTCATCCCGAGCTCCTCGGCGAGGCCAAGCACCCGCTCCGAATGGAGTCGCGTCAGCGAGTCCCGGTAGCCGAGCGCCACCGACAAGGCTTTGGTGTACTTGTACAGTGCGTTGTAGATCGGGTCTTCCGCTTCCATCTCGGGCTTCTCTGAAAATGTGCTGCCACGGTTCAGGGGACTGCGCCCCATTATCGCAAAACGTCCGCTGGAACAGTGCTTGGCGTGGCAGATCGCAATCGCGGCAACCAGCTTAGCACCATCATCCGTCGGGCCGGCTGGGTCGTCGTCGAGCCCCACCCGCAACAAGCGGCAGACACGCATCGAAGTCGCGGCATTGGGCTTGCCATAAGCCGGCCTCGGCCGCAGCGATGGGGCAGGCAAGTCATTTATACTGGGTCGCCAATTGCTCGCGCAACCGCATCGCCATTACGGACCACAGGAGGAAGGAACATGATCCCAAAATCAGCCTTGATCTTAGTCTCTGCGCTCTGCCTGCCATCCCTTGTCCTCGCGCAGGACGCCGTGCGCTGGGGAAGCTCCGGCAAGCTCCCCGCCGCGCGCCAGGCGATCGACGGCATGAAGGCGTACTACGAACCGGAAAAGGTCGAACGCAAGGGCGACGTCAATTCATTTACCCTCTATCGCTCCAGCACCCCCGGCACGGCGGACGAACTGGGCCGCTACATGATCAACTGCGATACCCGCGAATTCGTCAGCACGATCAACGGGAAAACTACCGAGCCTTCGCGCTTGATCGCCGGCGAGGAGCTCTATCCCATCGGCAAACTGCTCTGCGACTGGGACAAGAAAAGCTTCTTCAAGAAGATCCTTGAGTAAGGCCTTGCCCTGCGCTAAGTCGCCGCCCCCATGCGCTCGGCCCAGCGCATGGCATCCCACTGGGTCTGGTTGATCTTGGCCACATCCAGGCCCAGCGCCTGGGCGAGGCTGTCCACGCGATCCGATTCGCCGGCCTCCAGCGCTTCCACCAGCATCAGCAGCATGCCAGGCACGCCCTCTTGTTCCAGCACGGCGCGGATCACCGGCTCGGGCAGCGGCAGCCGCGCCAGCACTTCGATCAAGGGCCGGCCGAACACCACGTCGAGCAGCGACACCATGCCGATCACAAACAGGTTGTCCAGCTCGTGGCGCGGTACGATGTCGCGCCCCAGCAGTTCGAGCAGACGGCTGCGGGTGAGCACCGTTTTCATCAGCGCCGCCGACGTTTCGCCCTGCCCCGCCGTATAGAGCAGCAGGGCGATCCAGCGATACAACTGCTTGTAGCCGAGAATCTGCACCGCGTGAGCGACGCTGGTCACCTTGCGCACCATGCCCATGCCTGCCGAGTTGATGTAACCCAGCAACTTGAGCATCAAGGTCGGCGAGCGCTTGAGTGCATCCTCGATTTCGCGCGGCGTGGCCTGAGCCCCGACCAGGTCGAAGATCTGCACCAGTTGCGCCAGCCCCGGTTCCGGTTCGCGGGCCTGCACGATTTCCGGGCGGGTGAAGAAATATCCCTGGAATAATTCGATGCCGGCATCGCGGCAAAACCGGTAGTGCTTGCTTTCCATCATGCCGCGCGCAATGCAGCGCAGCGGCAGGCCCTTGAGACGGGCATAGCACTGATAGAAGGTCAGCGCATCGAGCACCGAGAGATCCAGCTTGACGAACTCGGCCCGGATCAGCAGTTCGGGACTACCCTCGACCAGTGCCCAGTCGTCCAGGCACAGTCCTATCCGGCGCCGCCGCAGCGCGTCGCAAGCCAGCAGCAGGGCCTCGTCAACCGCCGCCACATCGCCCGACAAATCCAGCACCACGCGACCATCGGGCAGCAGTTCGAGAAAATCCGCGTCGCCCAGCAGCGACAGGTCGGCCTGGATAAAAACCCGCTTGCCTTCCGGCAGCCAGTCGTCATCGAGGTCGCCCAGCAGATGGGCCAGCACCGCAGCGCTGCCGGCCAGCGGATCGACGGGCGCGGCCGCACCCGCGTAATGCTGGCGCAATTCGTAGCCGAAGGTGTCGCCGTCTCGGCCGACCACCGGCTGACGCTCAATCCAGGCGCGCTGCAGTTCGGCGGAATGGGGAAGCGGATCGTTCATGGTGGCGCACGTTGTAGTCCAACCTGTCCCTTTACGACCGGTCAGATTCGAACATTAGTCCGATTTGCGCGGTTTTGCAGTATCCATTCCGCAAGCTGCAAATCCAGCGGATAGGTAACCTTGAGGTTGCTGACGTCGGCCGCCACCAGGCGCGGCGAGAGCCCCAGCGCTTCGACGGCGCCGGCTTCGTCGGTGACTTGCGGTGCGGCCGCCAGGGCATCGAGCAGCAGCCGGTGACGAAACATCTGCGGCGTCTGGGCCTGCCAGAGACCATCGCGCGGCACGGTGCGCAGGATGCGGCCGCCCGCGCCGGCCTGCTTCAGGGTATCCGCGACGGGCACCGCCAAGAGGCCGCCGGCATCGTCCTGGCCAACTTCGGCGATCAGCTTTTCGACCATCGGCACTGTCAGGCAGGGCCGTGCCGCATCGTGCACCAGCACGCAGTCGTCGGCAATGTCGCCCAATTCGACGGCCATCGCGCGCAGGCCGTTGGCGACGCTTTCCGCCCGGGTCTCGCCGCCGCAGCGAAGCACCCGCAGTTTCCCGCCGAGCGGCGCCATCGCCGCCGCCGGCCAGAGCGTATCGTCGGGCGCCAACACCACGAACACGTGCGCAATCGCCGGAGTGGCGCACAATGTGGCCAGCGCATGCCGGATCAGAGGCTGGCCGGCCAGCGGCAGGTATTGCTTGGGTGTGGGCCGGGGTCCGGTCGACTGCGCGCCCATGCGCGATCCGCTACCCGCGGCTGGAACCAGTGCGTGATATGTCATGCCGCAATTCTATACAATCGCCTTACAGGAACTTGCGCGAGAAACAACATGTTCGCCGCAGAACCCGGATACGAAGCCTTGCAGGCTTTCGCCACCAGCATCGGCATCGGCCTGCTGATCGGTCTTGAGCGGGAACGCCAGTCCGACCTCAAGGCTGGCCTGCGCACCTTCGCCCTGGTGGGCTTGCTGGGTTGCCTGTGCGCCCTGCTGGCCCAGATCACGGACAACGGCTGGATACTCGCCGCCGGCCTGCTCGCCATCGCCGCCATGATGATCGCCGCGCATGTTTCCGACCCGCTCGACACCGGCGATCCGGGAACCACCTCGGTGGTCGCGTTGATGGTCTGCTACGCGCTGGGAGCAATGGTCTGGTTCGGCTACACCTCGATCGCGGTCATGCTGGCCATCGCCACCACCGTGCTGCTCTACTTCAAGGCAGAGTTGCACGGCATTTCGAAGAGCATGACTCATGTCGACCTGCTCTCGATGCTGCAGTTCGGCGTGCTGGCCCTGGTGATCCTGCCGATCCTGCCCGACCGGGATTTCGGCCCCTACCTGGCCTTGAATCCGCACAACATCTGGTGGATGGTGGTGCTGATCTCGGGCGTCTCGCTGGCCGGCTACGCGGCGCTGCGCCTGACCGGAGCCCGGCATGGCGCCGCGCTGATCGGCCTGTTCGGCGGCTTTGCCTCATCCACCGCGACCACCATGATCTTCGCGCGCAATGCCCGCGCCAACGCCAGTCTCGCGCGCACCGCGATGGTGGTCATCCTGCTCGCCAACATCGTGGTCATGGTCCGCATCGGCGTGGTCTCGGTCGCGGTGGCGCCGGACATCGTCGGCCCGCTGTTCGGCATACTCGGCGGCGGCATCGCACTGGGCGTCGCCGCCACGCTGTGGGGCTGGCGCCAGCTTGAAGGCGGCGATACGCTGCCGCTGCCGAAGGTGACCAATCCGACCGAAATCAGGACGGCGCTGACTTTCGGCGCCCTCTATGCGCTGATCCTGGTGCTCTCCGCCTGGCTGCAGGACGTGGCCGGAAACCGCGGGCTGTATCTGCTGGCACTGGCCTCGGGGCTGACCGATGTCGATGCGATCGTGCTGTCGTCGCTGCGCATGTTCAGCACCGACAAGCTCAGCGCGGCGCAAACCGTCACCGCGATCACCCTGGCAACACTCTCCAACCTCGCCTTCAAGACCGGTCTGGTGCTGGTCATCGGCGGTGCGGCGCTGGCCCGCCTCACCCTGCCGGGACTCGCCGCCATCGCCGTGGGCCTGATTGGCGGTCTTATTCTGATCTGATCGGGAACTCGCATGTTGATACGCAAACTCGTCGTCACCACCGGAATCTACTATGTCGAGATTCCCGCGGCTGGCCTGTATCTTCTCTGCGGGTCGCCCGCCGACAGCGTCAAGCACCTGCTGCGCCGGGGAATCATCCAGACCACCGAACTCAACGGAGTGACCTTCGAGAACGGGCCCAATGCCATCCTGCTGTCCGACTCGATGATCCAGAACGGGCACTTGTGCAACCTGGCCGAGTTTCCGGTCCTGCAGATGCTCTATCGCCAGGGCATGCTGCTGCCGAACCATCCCAACAACACCGGCCGCAAGCCGATCCTGATCGGCACCCCGGAACAGCTTGCGGCGCAACTCCGCTACATCCATCGCGGCAACTACGGCCTGATCTCCGCCGACGAGATGAAGAAGGCGGGAACTGCCGAACGCGAGGCCGACGAGCTGATGCGCATCAAGCTCAAGTTCGCCTTCGGCCAGATTTCGCAGCCGGACTGCTTTGTCGAATGCCTGCCGCTGACCGCCGGCCCGCGCGACATCTGCGAAGGCGTCAGCATCGAACGCGTGGCGAACAACGTGTTCGAAATCAGCTACGGCGACGAATGCGTCGAGATCGACCTCAATCTGCGCAAGCACGAAACCTATCCCTGCCCCTACCCCCTGAGCCACGTCGCCATCGACCGCCATTATTTCGCCGTGGTGCATGCCGGCGACGGCGACGGCTGGGACTACAACCGTCCGACCATGGGCAGCGTGCTGATCCACCAGGGCCGGATATACCTGATCGACGCCGGTCCGAACATCCACTACAGCCTCGACGCGCTCGGCATCGGCAAAAAGGAAGTGGTCGGGATCTTTCACACGCACTGTCACGACGACCACTTCGCCGGCCTCACCACGCTGCTCCAGTGCGACCAGCCGCTGCAGTATTTCGCCACGCCGCTGGTGCGCGCCTCGGTCACCCGGAAATTCTGCGCCCTGCTGTCGATACCGGAATCCGAGTTCGCCCGGTACTTCGACATCCACGATCTCGAAGAAGGGCAGTGGAACGACATCATGGGGCTGGAAGTGCGGCCGATCATGTCGCCGCACCCGGTGGAAACCACCGTTTTCAATTTCCGCGTGCTGTGGGAGGGCGGCTACCGCACCTATAACCATCTCGCCGATATTGCGTCGTTCGCCGTGCTCGACGCCATGACCCATGCCGACGACTCGGCGCTGGGACTCAGCCCGGAACGCGCAAGCGCCGTCAAGGAGGCCTATCTGGACGCCGTCGATCTCAAGAAGATCGACATCGGCGGCGGCATGATTCACGGCAACGCCTGCGATTTCGCGGAGGATGCCTCGACCCGGGTGCTGCTCGCCCACACCGCACGGGAGTTGACCGACGCGGAGCGGCGCATCGGCTCGGGAGCGCCCTTCGGCACGCTGGACGTGATGATTCCGGGACAGCAGAACTTCCTGCTGCGCGACGCCAGCGAATTCCTCAAGAGCTACTTTCCCACGGTGCCGGCGGAACGCCTGCACATGCTGCTCAACAACCACATCGCCACTTTCAACCCGGAAACCATCATCACCCCGGCGGGCAGGGTTCCCCGCGAAATCTACCTGCTGCTGGCCGGCAAGGTCGAGATGCTGACGCAGGACCCGAGCAATTCCCACTTCCTGTTCAGCGGCTCGCTGCTCGCCGAATCCGCCGCGCTCCATAACCGCGAGAGCGAGGAGACCTACCGCTCGGTGGGCTTCGTCAAGGCCTTGCGCCTGCCGTCCGACCTCTACCGCAACTTCGTCGAGCGCTTCTTTTCCAGCAGCGAACTGCTCGAGGTGCGCAAGACCGAGGAGCGCCTGCGGCGCACCTTCCTGTTCAGCGACGCCGTGACCAACACCACGCTGTTTTCGCTGGCCAAGCACTGCACGATCGCCGAACTGCCTGCCGGCGAAAACTTCGTCGGCAGGCAGGACCAGCTGCACCTGGTCGGTCGGGGGCGGCTGTCGCTGGGCGACGAGGAAGGCGCGCCGGTACTCGGCAGGGGCGAATTCTGGGGTGCCGACAGCCTTTTCAGCCCGATCCCGGGGAGCCCGACGAATCAGCCAGCCGTCGCGGAACCTGAAAAACCCACCATCGCGCTCGACAGCTGCGAAATCTACTCGGTGCCCTTGGCGCTGGTGTCGAGGATTCCGGTGGTGCGCTGGAAGCTCTTCGAAGCCTTTCGCAACACTCATCCTTACGCGGCCCCCCGCTACAGGGGCACCGCTCGGTAAGCGATCAAACCCACTCAGGGAGACCCGCCATGAACCCTGCCACCGCCACGCGTCCGCCGGCCGTCGCCGGCATGTTCTACCCCGGCGATGTCGCCAGCCTTGAGGATGAACTGGCGACCTGTCTCGCCGCAGAGCCAGCGCCGACTCGCGACACGGCGACGACGGAAATCATCAAGGCGCTCATCGTGCCGCATGCCGGTTACATCTACTCGGGCGGCACGGCGGGCCATGCCTATGCCCTGCTCAAGCCGCTGGCCGCGCGCATCCGGCGTGTGGTGCTGCTCGGGCCCTGCCATCGGGTATCCGTGCGCGGACTGGCGGCGCCCACCGCGCGCGCTTTTGCCACGCCGCTGGGCAGCATTCCGCTCGACCGCGCCGCGATCGACGCGCTGGCCGACCTGCCGCAAGTCGTCGCCAGCGACGCCGCACATGCCCAGGAGCATTCGCTCGAAGTGCAACTGCCCTTCCTGCAGACCGTGCTGGGTAAGTTCGAACTGGTGCCGCTGGCGGTGGGCGATGCCAGCGCCGCCGAAGTCGCCGAGGTGCTGGAGCGGCTCTGGGGCGGGCCGGAAACGCTGATCGTGATCAGTTCCGACCTCTCCCATTTCCACGGCTACCGCGAAGCGCAAGCCATCGACAAGGCCACCGCCGCGCACATCCTGGCCCTCGATCAGCTCACCAGCTTCGACCAGGCCTGCGGCGCGCTGCCGATCAACGGCCTGCTCGCCGTGGCGCGCCGACGCGGACTCGGCATCGAACGTCTGGCGCAATGCAACTCGGGCGACACCGCGGGCGACAAATCGCGCGTGGTCGGCTACGCCTCCTTCGCCCTCTATGAAGCGCAGACCGCGAGCGACGATCTCGGCCCTGCCCTGCTGGCGCGCGCGCGCAATGCCATCGCCGCCCACTTCAAGCAGCCGGCGCAGGCCGAACCCGACCATCCCGCGCTGGCCCTGCCTGGCGCCACTTTCGTCACGCTGACCCAGGACGGCGAACTGCGCGGCTGCATCGGCTCACTCGAAGCGCACCGTCCGCTCGACGCCGACGTGCGCGCCAACGCCGTCGCCGCCGCCTTCCGCGATCCGCGTTTTCCGCCGCTGACGCAAGCCGAACTGGCCCGCACCCGCGTCGAAGTCTCGCTGCTGACGACGCCGGCGCCACTGGCATTCGACAACGAGGCCGACGCCTTGCGCCAGCTGCGGCCCCATGTCGATGGCGTCATATTCAGCGCCGGCCAGCGCAGGAGTACCTTCCTGCCGCAGGTCTGGGAACAACTGCCGGAACCACGCCTGTTCATGGCCCATCTAAAACAGAAGGCCGGCCTGCCAGCCGACTGGTGGTCGCCGGAAGTTCAACTGCAACGTTACGAGGTGCGCAAATGGAAAGAAGCCACGACGAAATAGCCGGCACGCCCGCCCGCTGGTGGCATCGGCTCGACGACGGACGCATCCAGTGCGATCTCTGCCCGCGCAATTGCCGCCTGCACGAGGGGCAGCGCGCGGCCTGCTTCGTCCGCGCCATGAAGGATAGCGAGATGGTGCTGACGACTTATGGCCGCAGTTCGGGCTTTTGCATCGACCCGATCGAGAAAAAGCCGCTGAACCAGTTCTATCCGGGTTCCAGCGTGCTGTCCTTCGGCACCGCCGGCTGCAACCTCGCCTGCAAGTTCTGCCAGAACTGGGACATCTCCAAATCGCGCGACATGGACCGCCTGATGGACGACGCCACGCCCGAAGCCATCGCCCGCGCGGCGCAGCGCTACGGCGCCAAGAGCGTGGCCTTCACCTACAACGATCCGGTGATCTTCGCCGAATACGCGATGGACACGGCCGATGCCTGCCATGCGCTGGGCGTCAAAACCGTCGCCGTCACCGCCGGTTACATGCATCTGGCACCGGCGCGCGAGTTCTATTCGAAGATGGACGCCGCCAACGTGGACCTCAAGGGCTTCACCGACGACTTCTACGTCAACCTCTGCGGCGGCCATCTGCAACCCGTGCTCGATATTCTCGCCATGATCCACCACGAAACCGATTGCTGGCTGGAGCTCACCACCCTGCTGATTCCCGGCAAGAACGACGCGGAAGATGAACTGAAGGCGTTGTCGGCCTGGGTGGCGAAGGAGCTGGGAGCGGACGTGCCGCTACACTTCACGGCCTTCCACCCCGACTGGAAGCTCGACACGATTCCGCCCACCCCGCTGGCGACGCTGGTCAACGCCCGCCGCATCGCCCTGGATGCCGGCCTGCACTACGTCTATACCGGCAACGTACACGACAAGGCCGGCGACAGCACCTACTGTCCCGGTTGCGGCAAGGCCGTGGTGGTGCGCGACTGGTATCGCATCCTCGACTACCGGATCGACGCCGGCGGTCATTGCGGCCACTGCGGCGCCGCCATCGCCGGCCGCTACGGGGAATTCGGCCAGGCTTTCGGCCCGCAGCGGATTCCGGTGCGACTGCACGCCGACGCCTGAAGAATACCGCCGTATCGCCCGCGCCGACTTCCGTCGGTCGGCCCTGCGGTTTCGGCTCAAATAACGCCGACCAGCCTGGAAATCAGCTCACCGGCCGAGTTGGCGCCGAGCTTCTTGATCATCCGGGCGCGATGGGCCTCGACAGTGCGCGGACTGATGTCGAGCCGTCGGGCAATCTGCTTGCTGGTTTCACCAGTCGCCAGAAACTGGACGATTTCGCGTTCGCGCGCGGTCAGGTCCGCCTGCACCGGACGCTTGGCGGAGATATCCTCGAACATCCAGACAGCGCAGGCAAAAGGATCGTTCCGGTCGAGCGAGCGCCCGGCCACATGGCACCAGAACAGGCGGCCGCTGCGATGCCGCATGATGCGCTCGTCGCTGTAGCCTCCCGTTTCCCGCATTGCCGCCCAGCCCCGCGCCCCGATATTTTCGAATTCGCGGCTGGAAGGATAAAGGCAGGCCAGCGACTGGCCGGCCAGCTCGGCGACGCCAAAGCCGAACATCGATGCCAGCGCCTCGTTGCAGCGCTGGATCACCCGCTCGCGGGAAACGCAGAGGCCGACCGGCGCCAGATCGAAAGCCAGCGCGAGATCGTCCTGCGAAAGCAGTTGGTCGGGGGATGGAGTCATGACAGGATTATCCACCCGCGCAGGGCTTACGTAGAACTACGATGGCGTAGGACTACGAATAGATACTGCCGCCCGTCTTGCCTATAGTGGCCGGACCAGAACGCTAACCACAGGAGGCAGGCAAATGGCGACATGCATGGTCGGTTGGGCGGTAGCCAATTACGTCAGCATCCTGGAGGCGGCCAAATGAACATTGCCCAGTTGCTTCTGCGCACCGCCGCCGTCTATCCGGATCGCCCGGCCATCCTGCACGGCGAGCGCGTGCTGTGCGACTACCGGACCTTTGCCCGCCGCGCCTCCTCGATCGCCGCCGGCTTGCGCGCGAAAGGCTATGCGCCCGACGATCGCGCCGCCGTCTTCATGGGCAATTGCCCCGAATATCTTGAGGTGCTTTACGGCATATGGTGGGCCGGGCTGGTCGCGGTCCCGGTCAACGCCAAGCTGCATCCGCGCGAACTGGCCTACGTGCTGGAGAATGCCGAAGCCTGCTGCCTGTTCGTCAGCGCCGATCTGGCGCCGGCCACCCTGCCGGTGGTCGCGACCACGCCGACGGTGAATCAGGTCTTCATGCCCGGCGCAAGGGAGTACGAACAACTCCTGGAGTCGGCGCCGATGCCGCCCGAACATCGCGCCGCCGACGATCTGGCCTGGCTGTTCTACACCTCCGGCACCACCGGCCACCCGAAAGGCGTGATGGAGACCCATCGCAACCTGCTCGGCATGACCAGTTGCTATTTCAGCGACGTCGATCCGGTCGATCCCGACGACGCCATCGTCTATGCCGCGCCGATGTCGCACGGCGCCGGACTGTACAACTTTCCCCATGTCCTGAAGGCGGCGCGCCACGTCGTTCCGGCCTCCGGCGGTTTCGATCCGGACGAGCTGTGCGGCTTGGCCGAGCGGCTTGGCCGCCTGTCGTTGTTTGCCGCGCCGACCATGGTCAAGCGCCTGGTCGAACACATCGCCGCCAGCGGCGCCGACCCGCGCGGCTTCAAGACGATTGTCTATGGCGGCGGCCCGATGTATGTCGAAGACATCCGCAAGGGACTCGACCTGATGGGCAAGCGCTTCGTCCAGATATATGGCCAGGGCGAGTGCCCGATGACCATCACGGCCCTGTCGCGCGAGCAGTTGGGCGACCGCGATCATCCGCGCTGGGCGGAACGCATCGCCTCGGTGGGCGTGGCGCAGACGCTGGTCGAGGTCAAGGTCGCGGCGGCGGACGGCAAGGCCCTGCCCGCCGGCGCCACCGGCGAAATCCTGGTGCGCGGCGACGTCGTCATGGCCGGCTACTGGCGCAATCCCGAAGCCACCGCCAAGACCTTGCGCGATGGCTGGCTATGGACCGGCGACATGGGCAGTCTCGATGCCGATGGCTTCCTGACGCTCAAGGATCGCTCCAAGGACGTCATCATTTCAGGCGGTTCGAATATCTATCCGCGCGAAGTCGAGGAAATCCTGCTCAAGCATCCCGCCGTGCGCGAAGCCTCGGTGGTCGGCCGCGCCGATCCGGAATGGGGCGAGATCGTGGTCGCATTCGTCGTCGCCGACGACCTCACCGGCGCCGAACTTGACGCACTTTGCCTCGACCACATCGCCCGCTTCAAGCGTCCCAAGCAATATCACTTCGTCGATAGCCTGCCGAAAAACAACTACGGCAAGGTCCTCAAGACCGAATTGCGGCAGCGCCTCGACTAGTATTGGAACACATAAATAACGATACATGTATTATGCTGTCGCATATCCATCCCGAGACGAGGAGTTGGCCATGCGACAGACCGAATTGCATCTCACCGAT
>Ga0154354_1011_pt1 | contig 38113 bp, 28 predicted proteins | sample RifGroA2_FD_115882 | JGI IMG/M metagenome (GOLD analysis project Ga0154354, IMG submission 115882) | Rhodocyclales bacterium GWA2_65_19
CGGCAGTTGCCAAACCTTCAGTGCATGGCCCGTGACATAGGCCGCCGTGCCGAGGAATACAGCGTGACCGAATGACAGCAGGCCGGTATAGCCCAAGAGCAGGTTGAAGGCGCAGGCGAAGAGCGCGAAACACAGCACCTTCATCACCAGGATCGGATAGATGAACAGAGGCGCCAGCAGCAGCAGGCCGAGGCCGACGAGGTAGGCGATGGTGACACGCCGGCTCATTTCTCTCTCCCGAACAGTCCTGCCGGACGAAACATGAGGACCACCGCCATGATCATGAACACCACGGTGGCACTGGCCTCGGGCCAGAACACCTTGGTCATGCCCTCGATGATGCCGAGGCCGAGGCCGGTCACTACCGAACCCAGAATCGATCCCATGCCGCCGATCACCACCACGGCAAACACGACGATGATCAGGTTGGACCCCATCAGCGGACCAACCTGGCTTGCCGGTGCGGCCAGAACTCCGGCAAACCCCGCCAGACCGACACCGAAGCCGTAGGTCAGCATCACCATCAGCGGCACATTGATGCCGAAGGCCTGCGTCAGTTGCGGATTCTCCGTTGCGGCACGCAGGTAGGCGCCCAGCCGCGTCTTCTCGATCATGTACCAGGTCATGAGGCACACCGACAAGGAGGCCACGACGACCCAGGCGCGATACTTGGGCAGGAACATGAAACCGAGATTGAAGGCGCCGGCAAACTCTTCCGGAATCGAATACGGCTGGCCCGCAACGCCATACAGATCGCGGAACAGTCCTTCGATCATCAGGGCCAGGCCGAAGGTCAGCAGCAGCCCGTAGAGATGATCCAGTTTGTAAAGCCATTGCAGCATCAGGCGTTCGATGGCAATACCGATCAGGCCGACACAGATGGGTGCCAGCAGCAGCATCCACCAGTAGCCGATGCCGAGATATTCCATGCCCATCCAGGCCAGCATGGCGCCGGCCATGTACAAGGCGCCATGGGCAAAATTGATGATGTTCAACATGCCGAAGATCACGGCGAGACCGAGGCTCAAAACGGCATAGAAGGACCCGTTGACCAGGCCCAGCATGAGTTGGCCGTAAAGAGCCTGGATCGGTACGCCGAAAATCTCCGTCATGCGAACATCCCCCGCACTTTCAGCCGCGACTTACTTCTTGGCGACCGCGGGACAACGCGACAAGGCCATTGGCTGGAAGGCCTCATCGCCGGGAATTACCTGCTTTACGTGGTAGTAGTCCCACGCCTCCTTCGACTCCGATGGCTTCTTGACCTCGACCAGGTACATGTCATGCACCATGCGACCGTCCTCGCGAATCTTGCCGCCCTTGGCGAACGCATCATTGATCGGCGTCTCCTTCATCTTCTTCATCACCGCCGCCGTGTCATCCGTCCCTGCCGCCTGCACCGCCTTGAGGTAATGCAGCACCGCCGAATAAGTGCCTGCCGGCAGCATGTTGGGCATCCCCTTGTGCCTGTCGAAGAAACGGCGACTGAAGTCGCGCGTTTCCTTGTTCAGGTTCCAGTAGAAGCCTTCGGTGAACATCATGCCTTGAGTCGCCTGGAGACCTACCGCATGAATATCGACAATAGTGGTCAGCAGTCCGACGACGGACTGATTCTTGGTCAGACCAAACTCGTTGGCCGCCTTGATCGCGTTGATGGTGTCGCCACCCGCATTGGCCAATGCAACAACCTTCGCCTTGGAAGCCTGCGCCTGGAGCAGGAAGGACGAGAAATCCGAGGCATTGAGTGGATGACGAACTCCACCTAAGACTTTACCCCCATTCGCCTTTATGACATCAGTGGCATCCTTTTCCAATGAATGGCCGAAGGCATAGTCGGCGGTCAGGAAATACCAGGACTCCTTGCCCTGTTTGATCATTACCGATACGGGACCTTTCGCCAACGCATAAGTGTCATACGTGTAATGCACCACGTTGTTCGGCGCGCAGTCCTCGTTGGTCAGGCGGGTCGACGCGGCGCCGGTGTCCATCAGGATCTTGTTCTTTTCTGTGGTGACCTTGGCCACGGCGATCGCAACTCCGGAATTCAGCACGTCGGTAACCATGTCCACGCCATCCTTGTCGTACCATTCGCGGACCTTGTTGGAGCCGACGTCGGCCTTGTTCTGATGATCGGCGGACACCAGTTCGATCTTGAATGCGGGCTTGAATTGCGCCTTGAAATCCTCGATGGCCATTTCGGCCGCAAGCACCGAGCCCTTGCCACCCAGCGCGGAATACACGCCGGACATGTCCGTCAGCACGGCGACCTTGACCACGTCGCCGGAAATCTTGCCGGCTTGGGCCAGAGCGGTTCCGGCTGCCGGGAAAAGCATTGCAGAAAGGGCCAGGGCCAGCAATTTGCGTTTCATCATGGTGTTTCCTCCTTGGTAAGAATGGACGGGATCCGGACAGTCAGACCCCGAGGTACTCCTGCAGCAGATGCTGCTTTTCCTTGATTTCATTCTGCGCTATCTCCGCCACCACCTGGCCATGCTCGACAATGAACATGCGGTCGGCCAGCGGCGCGGCAAAGCGGAAGTTCTGCTCCACCAGAATAATCGTGTAGTCGCGCTGCTTGAGCATCCTGATGACCTCGCCCAGCTTTTGCACGATCACCGGCGCCAAGCCTTCGGAGACTTCATCGAGCAGCAGCAGTTTGGCCCCGGTGCGAAGGATACGCGCCATCGCCAGCATCTGCTGCTCGCCGCCCGACAGCCGCGTGCCCTGGCTGTTGCGGCGCTCCTTGAGATTGGGGAAGATGTCGTAGATCTCATCCAGACTCAGGCCACCGCTGCCCACCTGGGGCGGCAAAAGCAGGTTCTCCTCGCAACTGAGGCTGGCGTAAATGCCGCGCTCTTCCGGACAGTAGCCGACGCCCAGTTGGGCAATCCTGTGCGAAGGCAGTTTGATCACCTCACGGCCGTTGAGCATCACCGAACCGGTGCGTCTGCCGGTCAGGCCGAGGATGGCGCGAAGCGTGGTGGTGCGTCCGGCCCCGTTGCGTCCAAGGAGCGAAATGCACTCGCCGCGCCGCACCGTGAAATCCATGCCGTGCAACACATGCGATTCGCCGTAGAAGGCGTGCAGATCGGAAACGCGGAGGAATTCGGTGGCGCTCATGTCAGTGCCCTGCCGGCGAAGCCAGTTCGTCGACCTCCGTGCCCATATACGCCTCGATGACCAGCGGGTTGGCGGCAACCTCGGCATAGGGGCCTTCGGCCAGCACCGAGCCACGAGCGAGTACGGTCAGGGTATCGGAAATCCCGGCCACCACTTTCATGTTGTGCTCGACCATGAGGATGGTGCGGTTGGCCGAGACTTTCTTGATCAGTTGCATGACCCGGTCGACGTCTTCATGCCCCATGCCCTGGGTGGGTTCATCAAGCAGCATGAGTTCGGGATCGAGGGCCAGCGTCGTGGCGATTTCCAGCGCACGCTTGCGGCCATAGGGCATTTCCACCGTCACCATGTCGGCGCAATCCTGCAGATCGACCGACGCGAGCAACTCCATGGCACGGTCGTTGAGCAGATCGAGGCTGCGGTCGGACTTCCAGAAGTGGAAGCTGGTTCCGAGCTTGCGCTGCAGTGCAATGCGGACGTTCTCCAGCACGGTGAGGTGGGGGAAGACGGCGGAAATCTGGAAGGAACGAACAACACCGCGACGAGCTATCCTCTCCGGCGCTTCATGGGTAATGTCAATGCCATTGAAACGGATCGCGCCCCGCGTCGGCTCAAGAAACTTGGTCAGCAGGTTGAAGCAGGTCGTCTTGCCGGCACCATTGGGACCGATCAACGCGTGGATGTGGCCGCGCCTGACTTTCAGGTCCACGCCATTGACCGCGACGAATCCGCGGAATTCCTTGACGAGACCGGTGGTCTCGAGAATGCAATCTTCTGCCATCAAGCGCTTTTCATGTCATCAGGGCGCCGACGATCAGCACCCCTCCCTCTGCTGGAAACGATTATGCGGTCGGCCTTGGGTTTGTGCAAGCAATTGAGGATAGAAATGTTGAGGCCACAAATCTCTGGCAAGCGGTGTTTGAAACTGTCTTGAAATTCCACTGTTGCGCTACACTGGAATGCCACCCCAAGGAGGAATTGCCATGATCCGACATGCCACCATCGCCCTGCTCGGTGCTGCTACCCTCGCTTTTGCCGCCGCGCCGCTTTACGCGGAAGGTCCGGGAGGCGACATGAAAGCCAGGAAGCAGGAAATGGAAGCAAAGCACGAACAGATGAAAAAGGAAATGCGCGCGATGGAGGACAAGCAGCGCCAGGAGCAACGCGACCTGGAAGACCGCATGCAAAAGGAGCGCAAGACGCTGCACGAAAAACACACGCAGGAACGCGATGCGCTGCGACAGAAGATGGCTCCCAAGTAAGGATCGCCCGGTATGCGCGTGATGTCGGTCCGTGTGCGATCCATCGTCTGCGCTGCTCTTGCGCTGGCCGGGGCGCGCACGGCATTTGCGCAACCCGTCGTAGCGGGATCGACGGCATTTTGTCTGTTTGAGGTTCCCGCCGATGACAACGGCAAGCGGCGCTGGATCAACCTCGGCATTGTCCAGTATGTCGAAGCGACCCGCACCGAAGTGAAAATCTCCTATGGCGGTGGAGCCTTCGGCAGCGGCTACGACGCCAAGATCCCGGTCCCGAGCATGGAAGAGGCCTTGACCGTGATCGAGAAAATACGCAAGACCGCGGCATCCTGCCGCTGATAGTCCTTATCGGCGACAATTTCGCGGCTCAGGACGGGGGGCCGTCCAGATCGGACTCGCCGCAGAGACGGAGAATTGCCGCGCGCGTGGCATCGCGCAGTTGCAGCGCGGCCTGCCAGCCGCTGCCGACCGGATTGATGGGCGCGCAGATCGTGATGCGAACCTCCGTCCGTCGCGGCAGCCAGGATTGATCCCGCAGCAGTTCGCGGGTGCCTGAAAGTATTACCGGCGTCACGGCCAGCCCGTTCTGCACGGCCACCTGAAACGCCCCCAGTCGGAACGGCCGCAAGCCCGGCTGACGGGTGAAGGTGCCCTCGGCAAAGAAGAACAAGGGTTGCTTGCCGGTGGCTTTCGCCAGACGGCGCACATCATCGACTCCTTGCCGGGCGTCGAAGCGCTCGACGAAGACCGCGCCCAGACGGCGCAACAGCGGACCGGCGAGCACGTGCGCCGCAAGTTCCTGTTTGGCGACGAAGGTCACAGGGATGGGCAGCGCGGCCGCCAGCACAATGCCGTCGACATAGCTGGCGTGATTGGCAACGAACACCCCTGTCGTGGCTGACATCCGCTCCAGCCCTTCGACGCGCAAGCGGATGCCGCACAGGCGCACGCAGCTTCGCGCTATCCCGCCCGCAAAACGCCAGCGCAGGTCCATGCCTGGCAGCAGCAGGATGCCCGCCGCCGCAGGCAGGGCCAGCAAGCCGATCACGCACCAGGCGTAAGCACCGTAGAGCAGTACCCCGCTGCGATGCAGGCCGGCATGCGCGCTCTGCCAGAAGCCGGCCACACCAAGCCGCGCCACTTGCAGCCAGAGCGAGCGGCCGCCCGTGCGAAATCCATCGCCAAGATAGATGTCCCGCGTCGCCGCACGTCGAATCTTACCGCTGGACGTCTTCAGCACGGCGTGAGGCGGCGCCAGCACCACGTCGTCCGGCGGCGTACCCAGCAGGTCGACGGCCACGGCATTGATGCGGCGTATCAATTCCTGCCGTGCCACGGCATTCGCCTCGCGACTTTCCGCCACTACCACCAGCCTTTCGGTGCCCTGCCCCGCCGCCGTCGCGCCGAAAACGGCAACGCAGCCGCGACGCACGCCGGGAATCGCCCCGACGGCTTCCTCCAGTTCATACGGATAGAGATTGCGCCCGCCGCGAATGATGGTGTCCTTGATGCGCCCGGTAATGACGATGTCACCCTCGGCAAGATAGGCCAGATCGCCGGAGTCGAGCCAGCCGTCGCGGATCAACTGGCGACTCGCCTCCTCGTTGCGGTAATAGCCGCGCGTCGCCGACGGGCCGCGAAATTCAAGGCGGCCGACGCGTCGTGGCGGCAACTCGCGCCCGCCGTCATCGACGATACGAACCTCGTGGCCCGGCAGGGGCAGGCCGCAGGCCACCAGTTGCAGGGCATGGATATCGTCCGCCGGGGCCGGCAGAGCCGAGCCGGAGGCCAGTGCCTCGCGCTGCACGTGATCGATTCGCGGGCCGCGCCCCGGCGGCGACACCGCCAGCCCCACCGAGCATTCAGCCAGGCCATAGACCGGTGCCAACGCCGTGGCGCGAAAGCCATAAGGTTTGAATGCCGCCGCAAAACGGGCCAGCGTCTCGGCCGCCACCGATTCGGCGCCGTTGGCCGCATAGCGCCAGGAACTCAGGTCGAGGCCTTGCAGCCGGGCCGGGTCGAGGTGCCGCAGGCAGAGCTCGAAAGCGAAGTTGGGCGCGGCGGTCACCGTGCCCCGATGCTGATGGATGGCCCACAGCCAGCGTTCCGGGCGCGCCAGAAAATCCAGCGGCGACATCAGCAGCAGCGGACCCGCATGGTAGAGGCTGCCGAGCCAGGCACCGATCAGGCCCATGTCGTGATACAGCGGCAACCAGCTGACCACCACATCGGATGATTTCAATTCGACTGCCTGCCCCCAGGCGCGGATGTTGGCCAGCAGGTTGCCGTGGTCGAGCGTCACGCCCTTGGGATTGCCGGTGGAGCCGGAGGTGTATTGCAGCAGCGCGATATCGCTGGTCCGGCCGCGATGATCCGCGACCGGCGCGGCCGACGCTCCCACCGCACGCAATTCATCTGGCGTCGTCACCTCGCGCAGGCTCGGCACCAGCCCGGAGAGAATTCGCGCTACCAGACGCGCCGCATCGAAAGTGATCAGTGCCGCGGCTTCGCAGTTCTGCAGGATGCCGGCCTGGCGGCGCAGATGATCCTCGATCTGGCCCGGCCGCGTCGGTGGATAAATCGGTACCGGCACCGCGCCGGCGAGCAGGATGCCGTAAAAACTGTGGAAGAATTCGAGTCCAGTCGGCAGCATCAGGGCCACGCACTGGCCGCGGCCAATGCCAATCTGGCGCAGACCGGCGGCGACCTCCCGCGCGGTCGCCAGCAGTTGCCCGTAGCTTAGCGTGTCGGTCTCGGCGGCACTGCACTGGAACAGCACATGTGGACGATCGGGATGTCGTCGCCCATGCCATTGCAATACCTCGACCAGAGTGACCGCGCTATCCGGATTACCCTCTTCCACTTCGTCGGGCGCAAGCCATGACACTTGATCGCTGGCGCCTTCGGCAACCGCCGGCGCACCGGCCGCTACCGCATTGAACAAGTCACGCGGCGTTTCCGCCGAGCCCAGCACGTCGTCGCTCAAACGAATGCCAAAGGCCTGCTCGATGCGCGCCAGCAACTCAACCCGCGCCAGGCTGTCGAGTCCGAGGTCCCTGTCGAGCACGCTGTTCATCGTCGCCTTCGCCGGCGAGGTGGGCCGCACTTCGGCGGCAAGTGCGTCGATGATTGCCAGCAGGCGCATCACCCGATCGGCAGGAACATCCTCCACCACTTCAATCGCCGTATCGCCAGCGCCGACTATTGCAGAACGACTAACAGCCTTTCCACTCCGGCTTGCGCTTCTGCATGAAGGCGTCGATGCCTTCCGCCGCATCGGCGGCCATCATGTTGCAGGCCATGGTTTCCGACGCAAGCTGGTAGGCGCCGTCGAGTCCCATTTCAAGCTGCTTGTAGAACATCTGCTTGCCCATGCCCACTGCCACCGCCGACTTGGCGCAAATCGAATCGGTGAGCTTCTTCACTTCGGCATCGAGCTGATCGAGCGGCACCACGCGATTGATCAGGCCGCGCCGCTGCGCCTCGGCGGCGTCGATGAAATCGCCGGTCAGCAGCATCTCCATCGCCTCCTTGCGGCCCATGGCGCGGCCCAGCGCGACCGAGGGCGTGGAACAGAAAAGGCCGACATTGATGCCGGACACGGCGAAGCGGGCTCCGTCCGCCGCCACGGCCAGATCGCACATGGCCACCAATTGGCAGCCGGCCGCCGTGGCGATGCCGTGGATGCGCGCGATCACCGGCTGCGGCATTTCGACGATGGTCATCATCACCTTGCCGCAAGCCTTGAACAGTTTCTGCATATAGGTCTTGCTGTGATTGGCGCGCATCTGCTTCAGATCGTGACCGGCACAAAACGCCTTGCCGGCGCCGGCAATGACCACGGCACGAACCGACACATCCTTGCCGATGGCATCGAGCGCGGCCTGCAATTCGCCCAGCATTTCCTCCGAAAGCGAGTTGAACTGGGTTGGACGGTTCAGCGTCAGCGTGGCGACGCCTTCCTTGTCCGCACGCATCAGGATGGGCAACGTGGTGGGGTCGGCTGCGTTCATGGTGTGTCTCCTTGCGGTGATCGATAGGTCTATTTTGCCGCAGAGCGGCCTTGCAAAACCAGTATCCGGTTTCCCTTGCCCCACAAGGGCAGATCGCGCACGCTCGCCCAGGGTTCGACGAAGCTGCGATACTCCGGCGCCAGCACCAGCCCGGACTGGCCGCTGGAGTGCATCACGCTGGATCGGCTGGCATCGCCCAGATCGTAGATCGCGCGCAGGCTGGCAGCATGCTCGTTGAGGTACGGTTCGTCGCCCTTGAGATGATAGCGGGCGACATTGACGGTGTAGTTGTCGCCGCCGGTCGCAACGCGCAGTTCGAACCATGGGGCGAGCGCCTTGACTTTGGAAAATGGCCGATGCTCGGAACGCGCCTGATGCACCATGCCCCACTGCCAGTGTGAGATGTCCGCACCCAGGCGCGTCTGCAGTTCGTCCAGCGTACGATCCAGCGAGCGACTGACCAGCTCTGCGCAGGTTTCGACCGCCGCCGTGCTCTTGTCGTCGCACCACCATGCATCGTTTCTTTCAAAAACGCCTTCGAGTCCGGCGCGGAAATCGCTGCGCCCGACTTGGCGCAGGTACGCCTCATCGCCGCCCATTTCATCGGCGAACACGGCGCGCGTCATTTCTCTCGCCCAGGCGGCAAAGATCAGGGGCGCCGCGTCGTCGGCGCGCATTTCGCCGTCGAAGGCGGCCAGCCGCTGCATCGCCGCGGCACCCAGCGCATGGGTCGGCTTGGCCTGTCGCAGCCACGGCAACAGGCGCTGCGCGGCCAGCGACACGACATCGGTCTGAATCCGCCGCAGACTTTCCTTGTCGTGCTTCGGCCGGGCAGTGAGCAAGGCCTCGATGCGCTGCTGTCGATATGGCACCGCCCACTCGCTGGTGATGTAATGCGGATAGTCGGCGCTGGTGATACGGTGATTGGACGTGGCGATCCAGCCCCGTGGCGGATCGATCTCGCGCGGCGTCTGGCCCGCATCGAGAAAGCCGGTCCAGTCGTAGCGCGGGTCCCAGCCTGGCGCCGGCACTTGCCCGTGCAGGTCGTTGGCGGCGCGGCGCAATGGAACCCGACCGGCGGCGATGAAGCCGATGCCGCCGCTGACATCGGCCACCACCATGTTCTGCATCGGCGCCTTGTACTTTTCCGCGGCGCTGATGAATTCAGCCACCGATCCGGCGCCACTGATTGCCAATCCGGCATCGATGCTGGCGGCATCGGCATCGAGCGCGGTCCAGCGCAAGGCCAGTGCGTAGGCCGGGGCCGCCGCATTTCCGGTGAGACCGGACACGACCGCTGTTCCTGCATCCGAAATAACCGGGCCGTGACGGGTGGCGCGCACGGTCAGCTTTACATCATCTTGCCCCTTGACGCGTATGGTTTCGCTGAAGGATTGAAACGCCGCCCAGCCGTCCGGTGTGCGATAGCGGAAGGCATCGTCCGCCTTGACCTGTTCCAGATAGACGTCCTGCACATCGGGATTGGTGTTGGTGAAGCCCCAGGCGATGCGCTCGTTCTGCCCCAACACCACCATCGGCAAGCCGGGCATCGTTGCACCGGCCACCTTGAGGCCCGGTGCCTCAAGCCGCGCGAAATACCACAGCGCTGGCGCCGTCAACTTGAGATGCGGATCGTTGGCCAGCAAGGGCTTGCCCGACACGGTATGCGAGCCGGCAATGACCCAGTTGTTCGAGCCGACGCCTTCCACGCCGGACTCGGGCGCATCGAGCAGCGCCTGTTTGCCGAGGTCGCCACCGACCTTCAATTCACGATACAGCGCCGCGTAATCACGCACCGGCAGCGGCTTCTCGCCCGGATAGGGCGGCAGCAGTTCGTTGATGCGCGCCACCGGCAGGGTCAGGGCGAGGCGCATGCGCAACAACTCGTTGGTCCAGTTGCCGCCCAGATCCCAAGCCATCATGATGCCCCAGGCCAGCGTGTCTTCCGGCGTCCAGGGCTCAGGCTGCAAGCCGAGAATCAGAAACTCGGGTGGACGCGCCCGCAGGTGCCCGCCGATGAAGGCGTTGATGCCGGCGGTATAGGCCAGCACCGCAGCCCGTGCTTCGCCGCCGAGTTGCTGCCATTGCGCGGCCGCCGCGCGGCGCACCCCCAGCGCGCGCAGGAATTTGTCATTGTCCAGCGCACCAGGCCCGAATGCCTCCGAGAGCCGCCCGGAGCCAATACGGCGGTGCGTTTCAAGCTGCCACAGCCTGTCCTGCGCATGGACGAAGCCGAGACCGAACAGCACCGCATCGCGATTCGCGCCGCGCACGGTCGGAATACCCGCCGCGTCGCGTTCGATGCTGACCTCACCGGCCAGACCGCTGACGTCGAGCCGACCTTCCGTCACCGACGCTGCCCGCTGCCACCAGACCACGACCGCGACGATAGCGACGCCAAGCAGCACAAGAATTACAGCCGCGATGCGCGGCAACCAGGTCCTCATCGCCGTTCACCTATTCGAAGGAAGTGGCCGACCTGGCCTTTTCCCGCAGGACGAATTTCTGTATCTTGCCCGTTGAGGTTTTCGGCAAGGCCTCGAAAATGAAATGCTTGGGCACCTTGAAGCGCGCCATGCGCTCACGGCAGAATTCGGTCAGTTCTTCCGCCGTGACGCTGACACCTTCGCGCAGTTCGATGAAGGCGCAGGGCACTTCGCCCCACTTCGCGTCGGGTGTGGCCACCACCGCCGCGCCCATCACTGCCGGATGGCGATACAGCGTGTCCTCGACCTCGATCGAGGAGATGTTCTCGCCGCCGGAAATGATGACGTCCTTGCTGCGATCCTTGATCTTGATGTAGCCATCTGGCTGCATCACGGCCAGATCCCCGGTGTGATACCAGCCGCCGTGAAAAGCCTCATCCGTCGCCGTCGGATTCTTCAGGTAACCCTTCATCACGATGTTGCCGCGGAACATGATCTCGCCCATGGTCTGGTCATCCCAGGGCACCGGCTGCATGGTTTCCGGATCCATCACCGTGATCCCTTCCTGACAGTGGTAGCGCACGCCCTGACGGCCGTTAAGACGCACCTGCTCGTCCAGCGGCAGATCCAGCCATTCCTCGTGCTTGGCGCAGACCGCGGCCGGGCCGTAGGTTTCGGTCAGGCCGTAAACGTGCGTGATGTCGAAGCCGATCTTGCCCATGCCTTCGATCACCGCGGCCGGCGGCGGCGCCGCGGCCACCAGTGCCGAGACCTTGTGGTTGATTCCCTCGCGCCACGCCGCCGGCGCGTTGATCAGCATCGAATGGACGATCGGCGCACCGCAGTAGTGGCTGACCTTGTGCTCGCGGATGGCGTCGAGGATCAGTTGCGGATCGACGCGGCGCAGGCAGACATTGGTACCCGAATTGGCCGCCACGGTCCATGGGAAACACCAGCCGTTGCAATGAAACATCGGCAGCGTCCACAGATACACCGACTGCGGCGGCATGCCCCAGGAGACGATGTTGGACAGGGCATTGAGATAGGCGCCGCGGTGGTGATACACCACGCCCTTGGGGTTCCCCGTGGTACCCGAGGTGTAGTTCAGCGATATCGCTTCCCACTCATCCGCCGGCGTCTTCCAGGCGTAGTCGGGGTGACCGCCAGCCAGCATGGCTTCATAGTCGATACGGCCGACACGCTCGCCGGGGCCGGTGTACTCCGGATCATCGACATCGACGACCAGTATCTCGCGGCCCAGTTCGGCGAGGGCCTTCTTCACCATCGGCGAATACTCGCGGTCGGTGATCAGCACCTTGGCCTCGCCATGATTGAGCATGAAGGCAATGGTCTCGGCGTCGAGTCGGGTATTCATCGTGTTGAGCACGGCGCCGCACATCGGCACGCCGAAATGGCACTCGAACATCTCCGGCGTGTTGTTGAGCATCACCGCCACCGTATCGCCAGCGCCGACTCCTTGCATGGCCAGCGCCGAAGCCAGGCGCCGGCTGCGCTCGTAGGCCTGGCCCCAGGTGTAGCGACGCTGGCCGTGGATCGTCGCCACGCGCTCGGGATAAATGTAAGCCGAGCGCTCGATGAAGGTCAGCGGCGTCAGCGGAACGTAGTTGGCCGGATTCTTGTCCAGTCCGTTGGCATAGGGATTGCTCATGGGGTTCCCTTTTGGTTTGGGTTGATGAAGCGACAACGTTCGGCTGCGGCAGGCTTCTCGCGAGCTGTTTCTTCCATCCACGCTCCGAGATCGTCGGCCAAGGCCTGGACAGCGTCGCGGGTTGCGGCCACACCGCCTCCGGCAGTCGCCGTTGCGGCCGGCTTGCGGATCACGAAGGCCCGCCTTGATATTGTCTCGGCGCCACGCAAGGGCGTCAGCAGCGCACGAACTTCGAGCATCACCTGGCTCTGTTGCGGATCTTCGAAGCGCTGCTCCAGTTCGACGAGAACCAGTTGCAGACGACAACCCGCGCCACTGAAATCCGGCTGACCGAAGACGATCCGGCGTTTCAGGAAAGTCTCCAGCAACTCGGCAGGCGGTGCCGCCCAGCGACTTTCTGCATAGCTCTGGCGGCGCAAGGGCTCGGCATAGGCGAGGCGGAAATACATGGCCGGCCCGGAGAGCCAGGACGACGCCTGCACCTCGACGGCCGCAATCGGGATGCGCACCCCTGTCCAGGTACCGGTCAAATGCCCCAGGTCGTACTGGGCCGGCTCGGCGGTTCGCACATTGCCGCCGCATGCCGCCAGCAACACGCCCGCAAGAATTGCGGCTAGCCGCTTCATCATCGCTCTCCTCCCTGTTTGACCGGTGCCGCAAAGCCCGCCTCGCCGGGGCCGGGGGCTGCCGCACCGCGCCCGAAAAGCAGCATCTGCGGATTGTTTTCAAGGCCGTCCAGCACGCGCGACAACTGACGTGAATTGGTCGCCAACTCGTTCATCAGGGCAGTGGCGCGCGGCAGCGTCGCCGTCGTCAGTTCATCGCCGGCGTTGCCCGCAAGCTGGTCGAAGCGCCGCGACAGGCGGTTCATCGATTTCACCAGTTCGCGCATTTCGGCGGTCAACGGCGCGCTCTCCCCCGCCGTCCTTTCGACATGCGCCAGAATCCGCCGCAAGCTGCGCATGTTGCTTTCGGAAAGCGCTTCGCGCGCCGATGCCAGAACTATCGGCAAGTCCCGCAGGCCATCCGAAGCAGTTGCCAAATTCTCCAGCGTGCGCGAGAGATTCTGCACATTCTTCTCATCCAGCACCCTGGTCAGGCGCAAGGACGCTGTGCTGATCTGGTTCACGATTTCGCCCGCCTTCTCGTCCAGCGTGTCGAACACGGTGGGCCGCAGTGCAATGCGGGGCGTCTCGCCGCCCTTCCCCACCAGCGGCTCGCTCGAAGAACCATCATCATCGATCTGCACGTACGCCAGGCCGGTAACGCCCTGATAGCCGAGCCGGGCAGTGCTTCCCCGCGTCAGCCTGAAGCGGCTGTCGATGTTTACGCGCACCAGGATCACTCGCGGATCGGCGTCGTCCGGCTCGATGGCGCTCACCTTGCCGGCGCGAATGCCGCGATAGCGCACCTGCGCCTGGACATTGAGCCCGGTCACGTTTCGTCGCGTTTCGAGCACATAGGTCGTCGTCGACTCGCTGCTCTGCCCCAGCCACCAAATGCCGGCGGCGGCGGCAAGGCCGAGGAGGATGGTGAAGATGCCGGCAGCCAGTGCGTGCGATCGGTTTTCCATGGTTCTTAGTACGGCGCGGCCACGAGACCTGAATTCTGCAGGGCCCGCACACTGCGCTCGGAAAGGAAGAAATTGCGAATGAAAGGATGCTCAACCTGCATGATTTCCTCGGTCGTGCCATAGGCCAGTATGCGCTGCTCGGCGAGCACGGCGACACGTGTGGACAGCGCCGCCAGTGTATCGAGATCGTGCGTGACCAGCATGACGGTGAGGCCCAGTTCCTCGCCCAGCATGCGGATCAGGCGCACGAAACTGTCGGAACGATCCGGATCGAGGCCGGCGGTCGGCTCGTCGAGCAGCAGCAGTTCCGGCTCGAGCGCCAGCGCGCGCGCCAGCGCAACCCGCTTGACCATGCCGCCGGACAACTCGGCCGGCATCAGCCTGCCATGCCGCGGCAGCAGTTCGACCATGGACAGCTTGAGCATGACCAGATCGTGAATGGCATCCTCGTCGTAGCACTTCAATTCCCGCAGGGGAAACGCGATGTTGTCGAAAACGTTGAATGCCGAAAACAGCGCTCCCTGCTGGAACAGCACGCCGAAGCGCTGCCGCAGGTCACGTTCGCGTGCGACGCCGCCGCCGAACAGGGGCTCGCCGAAAACTTCTATGCTGCCGCTGTCGGGCAGCAGCAAGCCGACGACCATGCGCAACAGGGTGGTCTTGCCACTGCCGGACCCGCCCACCAGCGAAACCAGCTCACCGCGCTGAATGTCGAGATCAAGCTGGCGATGGATCCACACATCGCCGAAGCGGGTGCAAAGATCGCGAATGCGGATGACGGGGGTCGTTGTCATGTTTGTCGAACTCATAGCGGCAAACCGATGTGGCGCGTGGCGACGGCGAACACGGCATCGATCACGATCACTACCGTGATTGCCGAGACCACCGACGCCGTCGTATTGATCGACAGGCTTTCCGTGTTGGGCCGCACCCTGAGGCCGAAGTGGCAGGCTATCAGTGCGACGAACATGCCGAATACCGTTCCCTTGACCAGTCCAATCCACAGATTGGACGCCGGTACCACACGCGGCAGGGTCTGGAAGAAGAAGCCATAGGAAATGTCGAGTTGCAACTGGGCCGACACCATGCCGCCGATCAGGGCTATCGCCGTGGCCCACAATACCAGCAGCGGCATGGCGATGGTCAGCGCCACCACTTTGGGGAATACCAGCCGCAAGCCGCGCGGAACACCCATGGTCGCCAGCGCATCGACTTCCTCGGTAACGCGCATCACCCCCAGTTGCGCCGTCATCGCCGAACCGGAACGTCCGGCAACCAGAATCGCCACCAGAACCGGCCCGAGTTCGCGCACAAGACCGAGACCGATGATATTCACGATAAACACATCCGCGCCGAACTGTTTGAGCTGCAGGGCCGAGAGATAGGAAAGCACGACGCCGATGAGAAAACCCACCAGGGCCGTGACGGGCATTGCGCGCACGCCGCTCTTGTACAGATTTGCCGAAATTTCGCGTCGCGGCAGGTCGGCCGGATAGCGCAGCACATGCACCAGGTTCAGGCCGAATTGGCCAACCAGGGCAATGAAATCGACGAGATGGCGGCCGATGCCGATCACCGCTGAGCCAATGATCATCGCGCCGCGCAGGGGTGAGATAGGCACGGTCGGCGCCCGCGGCTCGTGCTCGGCGGTATGGATGCGTTCAAAGATCCGCCAATGCTCGGGCCTGATCGACAACTGGAGGGGAAGGGCGCGGCCCCAGGCGCGCCAGAGCAGGATGGCGCCGGCGCTGTCGATCGCCTCGATATCCATGCAGTCCCAACTGCTGGCTGCATCGGCAACCCGATTCAGCTCAGCCGACAGACCCGCCACCCGCTGCGACGTGGTCGCCAGCGTCCAGCGCCCGGAAAGCCTGACCAGGCGCCCGCCTTCGCGAACGATCACTTCAATGCGCGCGACAGACATCGGGCAAAGATCGGCAGGTTGAGAGGAAATTGATTGTAGCCACGCGGCTCAGGCATCGCGTTCGATCCGCAGTTCGCTGCCGATGCCGGCCCATTGCTGCGCCTCATCCTCCAGCGTCGCGGCGGTGAGCGGCAGCGCCTCCAGTCCGCAGTCGCCCAGTCGCAGCTGAAATCCGTGGCGGGTGAGTCCGGCGGAAATCGGCGGCAAGGGCTGGTCGTCGCGCGATCGATGCAGCACGACGGCGGTCCGCAGACAAAGGATCAAAGTCCATTCCGGAGCTTCCCCGCGCAGGGGCTGGGCCCGCTCCAGCTTGCCGCGATGCGCCAGCACCAGTCGCGACAAACGCGCCTGATCGCGCCGGGAAAAGCCCGGCATGTCGGCATTGCCGATGATGTAGGCGCTGTGCTTGTGATAGCTCGAGTGCGCCACGGAAATCCCGACCTCATGCAAACGGGCGGCCCAGACCAGGAACTGCGCATCCGGATGTTCCGTCTCGCCGCTCCCGGGAACGATCTGGTTGAACAAGTCGAGCGCGGTATGAGCGACGCGCGACGCCTGTCGTCGATCAACTTCATAGCGCTGCATGAAGCGATTCACCGTCGCCTCGCGCAAGTCGTCATGGTGATAGCGGCCGAGCTGGTCATACAGCACGCCAAGCCGCAGGGCGCCTTCGGAAAAAACCATCCGCTCCAGGCCGAATTCCTTGAACACAGCCGACATGATCGCCAGTCCGCCGGGCAGCACCGGAATGCGGTCGGCGCGCAGGCCCTGCAGTCGCATGCGCGAGGCCTCGCCGGCACGCAGGAGTTCGTCGCGCAACTTTTCCAGCCCGTCGCGGGTCAGGCCGTTATCGGAAAATCCGTTCAACTCAAGCAGATCGACGATGGCCTTGGCCGTACCCGATGAGCCGATGGCCTCGTCCCAACCTGTCTCGCGGTAGGCGTGAACTATGGTCTGCAACTCGCGCCGCGCCGCCAACTCCGCTTCCTTGAATGCACGCTTGTCTACGCGTCCTTCCGGAAAGAAGCGCAGGCTGTAGCTGACACAGCCCATGTAGAGCGACTCCAGCCGGATCGGATCGATGTTCTGGCCGATGATGAATTCGGTGGAGCCGCCGCCAATATCGACCACCAGTTGGCGCGTTTGCGGATTGGCCAGGGTGTGGGCAACACCGAGATAGATCAGACGCGCCTCCTCACGCCCGGCAATCACTTCGATGGGAAACCCCAGGGCGACCTCGGCCTTCTCCAGGAACTCCCCGGCGTTCTTCGCCACCCGCAAGGTATTGGTCGCCACCGCGCGCACCGCCCCCGGATCAAAGTCCCGCAGGCGTTCGCCGAAGCGCGACAACGCCTCGACGCCGCGTTGCTGGGCCGCGGCATCAAGCCGCTTGTCGGGCGCCAGGCCCGCAGCCAGTCGCACCGACTCCTTGAGCCCGTCGAGCGGGTAGATCTGATTGGCCACAATCCGCCCCACCTGGAGGCGAAAGCTGTTGGAGCCAAGATCAACGGCGGCGATCAGGTCGTAGGCCATAATTGATTCTACCTGCTGCCCCCGGTTTGAATCGTGTCATGATGCGGCAATGAAATTGACACATAATTATCCGGTTCGAATCGCCTGAATACCATCATGTCATCCCCGCGCCGATTTCCCAACGAGCAGTTCCTCAACCGCGAACTTTCACTGCTTGCATTCAACCGGCGTGTTCTCGCCCAGGCCGCCGACAGCCGGGTGCCCTTGCTGGAGCGGCTGCGTTTCCTGTGCATCGTCTCTTCCAACCTCGACGAGTTCTTCGAGATCCGCGTCGCCGGACTCAAGGAGCAAATCAAGCTCGGCAGCCATGCCGCCGCCGCCGACGGCATGCCGCCGCTGGACGTTTTCCGCCGCGTCAGGGATCAGGCGCACCTGCTGATTGCCGAACAATACGCGCTGCTGAACGACGTAATACTCCCGGCGCTGGAAAAGGAGGGCATCGCCTTCTTCCGGCGCAGCCTGTGGAACGATGCCCAGCGCGCATGGATACGCGAGTTCTTCTTCAGGGAAGTGATGCCGGTGCTGACGCCGATCGGACTCGATCCCTCGCACCCTTTCCCGCGCGTGCTGAACAAGAGCCTGAACTTTGCCATTGAACTGGAAGGCACCGACGCTTTCGGCCGCAGTTCTGGCGCCGCCATCGTTCAGGCGCCGCGCGCCCTGCCGCGAGTAATCCAGCTGCCAAAGGAACTTTGCGGGGTCGATTACGGTTTTGTGTTCCTGTCGTCAGTGGTCCATGAATACGTCGGCGAGCTGTTCGCCGGCATGAATGTTCTCGGCTGCCACCAGTTCCGCGTCACGCGCAATTCGGACCTGTTTGTCGATGACGAAGAAGTCAAGAACCTGCGCATCGCGCTGCAGGGCGAACTTCCCCAACGCCACTTTGGCGATGCCGTACGCCTGGAAGTTGCAGACAACTGTTCGGAAGTCATGACCGACTTTCTGCTGCTGCAGTTCGGTCTGGAGCGCGGCGACCTGTACCGCGTGCCGGGCATCGTCAATCTGGTACGCCTGATGTCGGTACCCGACCAGGTGGATCGCCCCGACTTGATGTATGAACCATTCCAGCCCGGCCTGCCCAAGGTGCTGACCAAGCGCTACGACATTTTTTCCAGCATCCGCAAGCATGACATCCTGATGCATCACCCGTTTCAGTCCTTCACCCCGGTCATCCAGTTCCTGCAGCAGGCAGCGGACGATCCGCAGGTAGTGGCGATCAAGATGACCGTGTATCGCACCGGCACCGACTCGGTACTCATGGAACATCTGCTGCGCGCCGCAGAGAAGGGCAAGGAAGTCACGGTCGTGGTCGAGTTGATGGCGCGCTTCGAGGAGGAAGCCAACCTGTCCATCGCGGCGCGCCTGGAAGAGGTCGGTGCCCATGTGGTCTATGGCGTGGTCGGCTACAAGACCCACGCCAAGATGCTCATGGTATTGCGGCGCGAAGAGCAGGGCTACCGCCGCTACATACACCTCGGCACCGGCAACTACCACCCGCGCACCACACGCTTCTACACGGACTTCGGCCTGCTGACGGCCAACCCGGAAATTGGCAGCGACGTCAACGAGGTATTCAAGCAGTTGACCGGCCTGGGCAAGGCCAGCGCACTCAAGCACCTGTGGCAGGCGCCCTTCTCGCTCCACTCGAAAATACTTGGCGCGATCCGCGCCGAGACGGAGGCCGCCAAAGCCGGCAAGCCGGCGCGCATCATCGCCAAAATGAACTCCCTGCTCGAACCGGAGACCATTGCCGCCCTATACGAGGCCAGCGCGGCCGGGGTCACGGTGGACCTGATCGTCCGCGGCGCATGTTCGCTGCGCCCGGGGGTAAAGGGCCTCTCGGAGAACATCCGGGTGCGCTCGGTGATCGGACGCTTCCTCGAGCATCACCGGATCTTCTATTTCCATGCCAACGGCAAGCAGAACATCTACCTTTCCAGCGCCGACTGGATGGAGCGCAATTTTTTTCGCCGCATCGAAATCAGTTTTCCGGTGCTGGAACCCAAACTGAAACGGCGGGTGCTCAAGGAAGGGCTCAAGTCCTATCTGGCCGACAACAGCCAAGCCTGGGAAATGAATGGCAACGGCGAATTCCGCATCAAGGCGACGCAACGCGCCCGCATCTGCGCCCAGGAACTCCTGATGGCCGACATGGGCGTCGGCGCCATCAGCGTAACGTAAAGCCCGTCAGGACATTCGCCATGCTCTCGGCCATGTCCGCGCCGAACTGCTTGGCAAACTTCTCGGCAAAATTCTGCTTGACCGTGAAATCACGCACATCACTGGCCTTGAAAACATCACGGGCGACGCTGTCGACCGTGCCGTAGCCATCGGCCAGACCCAGTTCGATGCTCCTGGCACCGCTCCACATCAAGCCGGAAAACATGTCGGGTGTTTCCTTGAGCCGCTTGCCACGGCCTTTTCGCACCACGTCGATGAATTGCGCGTGAACTTCGCCGAGCATCTGCTTCGCATGATCCTTGTGCTGTTCATTTTGCGGCGAAAAGGGATCAAGAAAACCCTTGCTCTCGCCGGCTGTCAGCAACCGCCGCTCGACGCCGAGCTTTTCCATGGTACCGGTAAAACCAAATCCGTCCATCAGCACGCCGATCGACCCGACGATGCTGGCCTTGTCCACGAAAATCTTGTCCGCCGCCGCTGCAACGTAGTAGCCGCCTGAAGCGCAGACATCCTCGACGACGACGTGAAGCGGAATCTCCGGGTGCGCGGCGCGCAGGCGCCGCATTTCGTCGTTGATGATCCCCGACTGCACCGGGCTGCCACCCGGGCTGTTGATGCGCAGGATCACACCGGCCGTATGCTTGTCCTCGAACGCCGCCTGCAAGCCGCTGATGACATGCTCGGCATTGGCGTCACCCTTGGCCTTGATGACGCCGTTCAGATTCACCAGGGCCGTGAATTTGGCGCCGTCGGCGACCTTGTCGCCCTGGCCCCAGTCGACCAGCAAACCAAGAATCACCGCCAGATAGCCGAACCCGAGCAACTTGAAAAAGATTCCCCAGCGGCGACCGCGCCTCTGCTCGGCGAGCGCCTCAAGCGCGAGCTTTTCCAGAACCTTGCGTTCCCACTGCACATCATTGCTATCCGACACGATCCCTGCCTTCCTCAATCAACAAAACTTGCCCGTCATTTTCAATCACGGCCAAGGCAACGAGCCCTTTGCCATCGCAACGTCCACCCAGACAACGCCCTGATTCCGGGGCATACAGCGCACCATGCGTCGCGCAAATCAAGTATAAGCCTGAATGATCGAAGAACTCACCTTCTTGCCAGTCCATTTCCACCGGCACATGGGCGCAACGGTTGAGATAGGCATGAACCTGTCCCCGAAAACGCACGACAAAGGCCGGCTCGCTGACGCCGTGACGATCCACCGTAAAGCGCACGCCCCGCCCGCCCTCGACCAGATCATCGGCGGCACAGATCACGCGCCGTTTCAAGCGTGTTGCCGCAGCCACGCCGCCATATCCGCCACATTTGCCGCACAGTAAACCGGGACTTCCGCCTCCAGTGCCGCGCGCGGATGGGCGCCATAAGTCACGCCCAGCGCCGCCACGCCCGCGTTGCGGGCCATCAGCAAATCGTGAGTGGTGTCGCCGATCATCAAGGTTGCCTGCGGCGCCACGCCAAACTCGCCCATCAGTTCCTCGAGCATTTGCGGATGCGGCTTGGAATGACATTCGTCGGCACAGCGCGAGGCCTGGAAGCGCGGCCCCAGCCCGCTGACCGCGAAGGCCCGATCCAGTCCCTTGCGTGTCTTGCCCGTCGCGATGGCAAGATGGTGGCCCGCGCGGGTCAGTTCGTCGATCAGGTCCGCCGCGCCGTCAAACAGCAGCAGATCATGGTCGCGCGACAGGTAGTGATGACGATAACGCTCCGCGACGTCGAGGTAGCGCTCCTTCGGCAGGTCAGGCAAAGCGTGGCGCAAGGCATCGATCAGGCCGAGGCCGATAATGTGATTTGCCCGCTCGTCGGAGGGCGGCTCAAGGCCGAGATCCCGCGCCGCCGCCTGGATGCTGGCGACGATGGCACCGGTCGAATCCATCAGAGTGCCATCCCAGTCGAAAACGATCAGTTCAAAACGCCTGGCCATAATCCCGTTTCTCGTTTCTATCAAGCTTTTCAGTAAAGCTGCGCAATTCCACCGGCAGCGGTGATTCAAGCGCCACCGGCGCAGCGGAGAGCGGATGCGGCAGCGCCAGTTTCGCCGCATGCAGGAACATGCGGCCGAGTCCGGTCTTCTGCAAGACCTTGTTCAGTGAAAAATCGCCATACTTGTCGTCGCCGGCGATCGGAAAGCCCAGATGGGCAAGGTGGACGCGAATCTGGTGAGTCCGCCCGGTCATGAGTTCCACTTCGACCAGGCTGAAGTTTTCCCAGCGCGCCACCAGCCGCACGATCGAATGCGAAGCTTTGCCCTCGGGACTCACGCTTACCCGTCGTTCGCCCTCCGCCGTCAGGTACTTGTGCAAAGGCAGGCGGACGTGCTGCAACTCATTGCGCCAGCGGCCCTTGACCAAGGCCAGATAGCGCTTGCTGATGCCGCCGTCGCGGAACTGGTCATGCAGCCTGGTCAGCGCCATGCGCTTCTTGGCCACCACCAGGAGACCCGAGGTATCCCGATCCAGTCGGTGGGCGAGTTCGAGGAACTTCGCCAGCGGCCGGGCACGGCGCAACTGTTCGATGACCCCGAAGGAAACGCCGCTGCCGCCGTGCACGGCCACGCCGGCCGGCTTGTCGATTACGATGAGTGCCTCGTCTTCGAAGGAAATATTGAAATCTCTCGCTGGAACAGCAGCTTGCGATGGCCGTTCGGCAGTTCGCATGGGCGGTACGCGCAACCGGTCACCAACCTGAAGCCGATATTCCGCCTGCACCCGCCCCTTGTTCACCCGTACCTCGCCGCTACGCACAACGCGATAGATATGGCTCTTCGGCACGCCCTTGGCGATGCGCAGCAGGAAGTTGTCGAGGCGCTGGCCTTCGGCCTCCTCGCCGACTTCAAGCCATGTAACCGAATCTTTGCTTAAGTCCTTCATTTGCAATATACTGATTGCTTGGTTAGCCGTCCCGTGACGGTGTGCCCGGCGGCCCGAAGTGGCGACGGTGGCACGGTTTTCGGGGTGTCGTTGCCTCCCATGCAGCATCGCTTGTCAGTGATCGAATGCAGAGAGGCAACAAGGGCGCGCAAGCAGAACAACCGCCGGACTTCACAAGCCGACCGGTAACGCGACCAGCCGACCACAGGGTATTTCGCTCGCCCGAAAGAGCGATACTACTTGATTGCGCACAACACACGCACAGATTTGGGCACAGATTGCCGGACGTTGATCATGAGTCAGCGACCGCCTAACCGAAGACAAGTCATCACCCCCGTTTGCCACGCTAAACCATAGGCACCATGAACCCGCCAAGCCAACAGCAAACCCGATTCGCACCGCCCGCGTCCTGACGCCTGCGGTGCGTGATTTGTCGTGCCCGCCTGCCAGTGATTGCGCGCGGGAGCACACATGAAACGCATGCTTTTCAATGCGACGCAGGCTGAGGAACTCCGCGTCGCGATAGTCGATGGTCAGAAACTGATTGACCTCGACATCGAATCAGCCAACAAGGAACAGCGCAAGAGCAACATCTACAAGGCGATCATCACCCGCATCGAGCCCAGCCTCGAAGCTGCCTTTGTAGACTATGGCGCCGAGCGCCACGGCTTTCTGCCGTTCAAGGAAATTTCGCGCACTTACTTCAAGCCCGGCGTCGACGCCGGCAAGGCGCGTATTCAGGACGTCCTCAGCAATGGCCAGGAAATCATCGTCCAGGTCGAAAAGGACGAGCGCGGCAACAAGGGCGCAGCGCTGACCACCTATGTTTCGCTGGCCGGCCGCTACCTAGTCCTGATGCCCAACAATCCCCGTGGCGGCGGCGTTTCACGCCGGGTCGAGGGCGATGACCGGCAGGAACTGCGCGAGATCATGGACCAGTTGGTCGTTCCGCCCGGCACCAGCCTGATCGCCCGCACCGCAGGCATCGGCCGCGGACTGGAAGAACTGCAGTGGGACCTCAACTACCTGCAGCAGCTGTGGACCGCCATCGACGGCGCCGCCAAGGCGCAAAGCGGCGCCTTCCTGATTTATCAGGAATCGAGCCTCGTCATCCGCGCCATCCGCGATTACTTTCATTCGGAAATCGGCGAAATCCTGATCGATACCGATGACATTTTCGAACAGGCGCAGCAGTTCATGGCGCATGTGATGCCGGGCACGGTCAATCGCGTCAAGCGTTATCAGGATGACGTGCCGCTGTTCTCACGCTTCCAGATCGAGCACCAGATCGAATCGGCCTATTCGCGGCAGGTCACGCTACCTTCCGGTGGCGCCATCGTCATCGACCATACCGAGGCCCTGGTCTCGGTCGACGTCAACTCGGGTCGCGCCACCAAGGGCAGCGACATCGAGGAAACGGCGCTGCGCACCAACTGCGAAGCCGCCGACGAAATCGCGCGCCAGTTGCGCCTGCGCGACCTCGGCGGCCTGATCGTGATCGACTTCATCGACATGGAATCGACCAAGAACCAGCGCGAAGTGGAGAATCGCCTGCGCGACGCCCTGCACTTCGACCGCGCCCGCGTCCAGACCGGCAAGATCTCGCGCTTCGGCCTGCTTGAACTGTCGCGCCAGCGCCTGCGTCCGGCGCTCGCCGAGACCAGCTACATCACCTGCCCGCGCTGCACCGGCACCGGCCACATTCGCAGCACCGAATCCGCCGCACTGCACATCCTGCGCATCCTCGAAGAGGAAGCCATGAAGGAAAACACCGGCGCCCTGCACTGCCAGGTTCCGGTCGATGTCGCGACTTTCCTGCTCAACGAAAAGCGCGTCGACATTTCCCGCATCGAGATGCGCCATCGCGTCAATCTGGTGATCGTGCCCAACCGGCATCTGGAGACGCCGGCCCATGAAATCGTCCGCCTGCGCCACGACCAGTTGAATGCCGAGGGTATCGTCCTCGCCAGCTACCAGATGGCGGAAAAACCCGTGGAAGAAGCCTACCAGCCGCCGTCCGCGCAATCAGAAGCCAAACCAGTCAAGATCGAGGCGGCGGTGAAGGGGATCACTCCGGATCAACCGGCGCCGATCGTCGAACACAAGGCGGCAGCGCCGCTCGCTCCGCCTGCGGCGGCCGACCAGGGAGGCTTCTTCGGCAAGATCATGTCCTTCTTCATGGGCGACAAGAAAGCGGAAGCGCCTGTCGTCAAGGAAGAAAAAGCCGATAAGCCGCCGCGCCGCGACAGCGGGCGCGACCGCAACCGCGATGGCAATCGCGAAGGTGGCCGCGGTGGCCGCGACCGCAATGCGCGCCGCGACGGACGCGACACCCGCGAAGGCGGCGAACGCAAGGACAGAAGCGAACAGACGCCGCGCCTGCAGGGAAAGCGCGACGAGACGCAAGCCGAAGGCGGCAACCGTCGCCCGCGCGATGGTCGCAACGAACCGCGTGAACCGAAGGAAGTCCGCGAGCCAAGGGAGGCGCGCGAACCCCGTCCGCCGCGCGAGCCCAAGGAGCCGAGGGAGCCGCGCCAGCCGCGCAACGAAGCGAATGCGGCGTTAGCCGCCGTCCCGCCAGCGCCGACTCTTGCCGGCGACGGCAGTCAATCCACCAGCCAGGACGGCGAAGCCCGCAGCGGACGCAGAAACCGCGGTCGCGGTCGCGGCCGTGGTCGCAGCGAGGAAGGCAGCACACCGGAAGTTGCTGCCGCCGGACTCGTCGCCGACCAGGCCACCGAGTTCGCTCCTGTCGCAACGGAAGCCGCTGCTCCGCGGCCGACCCCCGCGCCGGCCGTCGAGCCGATGACGGCGGCGCCGATCGTCGAGGCCATCGTCGCCCCGGCGGCTCCAGTGGAACAGACACCAGCACCCGTCGCTCCCATCGCTGCCGAACCCGTCGCTCCCGTCGCTGCCGAACCGGTCACTCCGACTGCCGTAGTGGTTGCAGAGCCGATTCCGCTGCCCGTCGCGGTTCCCGCGCCGGCACCCGCCCCCGAGCCTGTCCCGCAATTCGTCGCGGCACCGCCGCAGCCGGCGATTCCTGTTGCCGATCCGATCATCGTTCCGCCGGCACCGAAACCCGCTCCGGTGGATATTTCGGGATCATTGCAACAGGCCGGCCTGGTCATGATCGAAACCAGCCATGCAGCACCGGCCGCTGACAGCTTTGCACCGGCACAGCCTCTCGGTCGCAAGCCGAAGCCGGCGCCGGTGATCGTCAATGAACCCCTACAGATGGTGGAAACCAAAAACAACTGACGCGCACAATCAGGAAAAGCAGCGGGCGCCATGCGAAAGTATGGCGCCCGTTGTTCATGGGGCGCCCAGTTTCAAAATGAGTCCGGTCGCCGCGTCTTCGATCAAGTCGAGCACGTGTTCAAATCCCTGCGCACCGCCATAGTAGGGGTCGGGAACCTCGTCTTCGTCGAAGCGCTCGCCGAATTCGAGGAACAAACCGAGCTTGTTTTGATGCGACTGCGGACAGGCGCGCTGCAACAGCTCCAGATGCTCGCGATCCATCGCCAGCACGAAATCGAAGCGGGCGAAATCGAACTCCGTCACCCGCCGCGCGCGCAAAGGGGCCAAATCGTAGCCGCGCCGCAAGGCCGCGGCAACCGTTCTTGGATCGGGCGGATCGCCGACATGGTAGCCATGGGTTCCTGCGGAATCGAACTCGAACAGGTGCTCCAGGCCGTGCTGCATCGCGAGTCCGCGCGCCACTCCTTCGGCAGTCGGCGAGCGGCAGATATTGCCAGTGCAGACGAACAGCACCTTGTGCCGGATCACGCCGCATCCCCCGGCGCGTCGTGCGCCTCGCCGCCGAAGGCGAGGCGCTGGATGCGGAACAGTTCATCGCGGGCCGCCGCCGCTTCTTCGAACTCCAGGTTCTTGGCGTGTTCCTGCATGGCCTTTTCCAGCCGCCGGATTTCACGCGACAGATCCTTCTCGCTCATCACTTCGTAGCGCGCCGCTTCCTGCGCGGCCTTGAGTTCCCGCACCGCCGTTTCCGAATCGTAGATGCCGTCGATCATGTCCTTGATGCGCTTCTTGACGCCGATCGGAGTGATGCCCTCGACCTCGTTGTGCGCCAGTTGTTTGGCCCGCCGGCGGGCCGTCTCGCCCATCGCCCGTTGCATCGAGTCGGTCACCCGGTCGGCGTAGAGGATCGCGGTGCCGTTGAGATGCCTGGCGGCGCGACCCATGGTCTGGATCAGCGAGCGCGTCGAACGCAGGAAGCCTTCCTTGTCGGCATCGAGTATCGCCACCAGCGAAACCTCGGGAATGTCCAGTCCTTCGCGCAACAGGTTGATGCCGACCAGCACATCGAACTCGCCCAGCCGCAGGTCGCGAATGATCTCGACCCGTTCCACGGTATCGATGTCGGAATGCAGGTAGCGCACCTTGATGCCATTGTCGTTGAGGTACTCGGTCAGTTGCTCAGCCAGTCGCTTGGTCAGCGTCGTCACCAGCACACGCTCACCCAGCGCGATGCGCTTCTTGCATTCGGCGAGCAGGTCATCCACCTGGGTATTGGCCGGCCGTACCTCGACCACCGGATCGACCAGCCCGGTCGGCCGCACCAGTTGCTCGACTACCTGACCCTGATGCGCTTCCTCGTAGGTCGAGGGCGTCGCCGAGACGAAGGCCGTCTGCGGCATCAGTTTCTCGAACTCCTCGAACTTCAGCGGCCGGTTGTCCAGCGCGGAGGGCAGGCGGAAACCGTAATCGACCAGGTTTTCCTTGCGCGAGCGGTCGCCCTTGTACATACCGCCCACCTGTGGGATCGTCACGTGCGACTCGTCGACGAACATGATTGCGTCGGGCGGGAGGTAGTCGTAAAGCGTCGGCGGTGGCTCGCCCGGCTGGCGGCCCGAGAGATGACGCGAGTAGTTTTCGATGCCCTTGCAAAAGCCCAGTTGGTTCAGCATTTCGAGGTCGAAGCGGGTGCGCTGTTCGATGCGCTGACACTCGACCAGCTTCTGGTTTGTCTGGAAGAACTCGATGCGCTCGCGCAGCTCTTCCTTGATCGCCTCGACGGCCTTGAGCACCGTGGCACGCGGCGTGACGTAATGGCTCGACGGAAACACAGTGAAGCGGCCGAGCTTCTGTTTGGTATGCCCGGTCAGCGGATCGAACACCGTCAGACCCTCGATTTCATCGTCGAACAGCGTGATGCGCACCGCACTCTCGGCATTCTCCGCCGGGAAGACATCGATCACGTCGCCGCGCACGCGATACACGCCGCGCTTGAAGTCGACCTCGTTGCGCTCGTATTGCATTTCCGTCAGGCGGCGGATGATCTCGCGCTGGCCGATTTTCTCGCCGGTGCGCAGGTGCAGGATCATGCTGTGGTAATCGACCGGGTCACCGATGCCGTAGATCGCCGACACCGTGCACACGATCACCACGTCGCGCCGCTCCAGCAGGCTCTTGGTCGCCGACAGGCGCAACTGCTCGATGTGCTCGTTGATCGAGGAATCCTTCTCGATGAACAGGTCGCGCGAAGGTACGTAGGCCTCGGGCTGATAGTAGTCGTAGTAGGAGACGAAATACTCGACCGCGTTCTCCGGAAAAAACTCACGGAATTCCGAGTACAACTGCGCCGCCAGCGTCTTGTTGGGCGCCAGCACCAGCGCCGGCCGACCCAGCCTGGCAATCACGTTGGCCATGGTAAAGGTCTTGCCCGAGCCGGTCACGCCGAGCAAGGTCTGGAATGACAGCCCGTCGTTGAACCCATCAGTCAGCAGGCGGATCGCCTCGGGCTGATCCCCTGCCGGCAGAAACGGCTGATGCAAGCGCCAGGGACTGCCGGCGAACTCGATCACCCGCCCCTTCAACTCGTGAATCTCGGCCATAAACTGTCTATCCACTTATGGAAACCGGGGCAAAACCCGATCAAAGCCACCCTGGCAATGCGGTATTATTGCTTGTTTTACGGCTTTCCGTCCTTGCCTTCCTCTCAGGAGTTTTCATGACTGCATCACTCTTCGCCGCCGTTGAAATGGCGCCCCGCGACCCCATCCTTGGCCTCACCGAAGGCTTCAATGCCGATACCCACGCCACCAAGGTGAATCTTGGCGTCGGCGTGTATTACGACGACAACGGCAAGGTGCCCCTCCTGGGCGCCGTCCGCGCCGCTGAAAAGACCCGCCTCGAAGCCGCGCCGGCACGTGGCTACCAGCCGATCGAAGGCCTCGCCGCCTACAACCAGGCCGTACAGAAGCTGATGTTTGGCGCCGATTCGCCGCTGATCGCGGACGGCCGCCTGGTCACCATCGAGGCGCTGGGCGGCACCGGCGCACTGAAGGTCGGCGCCGACTTCCTCAAGCGCATGTATCCCGAAGCCAAGGTTTACATCAGCGACCCGAGTTGGGAAAACCATCGTGCCCTGTTCGAATCCGCCGGATTCACAGTGGAAAACTACCCCTACTACGACGCCGCCACGCGCGGCGTCGATTTCGCCGCCATGAAGGCCGGCCTCGCCGGCCTGCCCGCCAATTCCATCATCGTGCTGCATGCCTGCTGCCACAATCCGACCGGTGCCGACATCTCGGCCTCCCAATGGCAGGAAGTGGTCGACGTCATCCGTGCCCGCAACCTGGTCGCCTTCATCGACATGGCCTACCAGGGCTTCGCCGACGGCATCAAGGAGGATGCCGTGGCGCTCGACCTGTTCACCGCATCGGGTTTGCAGTTTTTTGTCTCAAGCAGCTTCTCCAAGTCCTTCTCGCTCTACGGCGAGCGCGTCGGTGCACTGACCATGGTAACGGCCAGTCGCGAAGAAACGGCTCGCGTGCTCTCGCAGGTCAAGCGCGTGATCCGCACCAACTACTCCAACCCGCCCACCCATGGCGGCGCCATCGTTGCCGCGGTGCTTTCCAGCCCGGAACTGCGCAAGCAGTGGGAGGACGAACTGGCCGGCATGCGCGAGCGCATTCGCGCCATGCGCGTGGCCCTGGTGGAAAAGCTCAAGGCCAGGGGCGTGACCCAGGACTTCGGCTTCATCGTCAAGCAGCGCGGCATGTTCTCCTACACCGGCCTCACCGTCGAACAGGTCGAAAAACTCAAGGCGGATTACGGCGTTTACGCCGTCGGCACCGGCCGCATCTGCGTCGCGGCGCTGAACAGCAAGAACATCGACTACGTCGCGGACGCCCTTGCCAGCGTGCTGAATAAGTAACAAAACCATTGCGAGCGAAAAGGGGCGCGGCTATAATCCGCGCCTCTTGAGATTCCTCGATAGCTCAGTTGGTAGAGCGCCGGACTGTTAATCCGTAGGTCCCTGGTTCGAGCCCAGGTCGAGGAGCCATCCAATCTCACTATGAACCGGCCCAATATGGGCCGGTTTTAGTATCTTCTCCGGGAAGTACTCAACCCGGACAGAAGTCCCCTCCACTACGATCCGCTCCACGAATCCACTGAAGAAGGTCCGCAGCTTTACGGGATCCTCGGTGGTGGCGATGATTTCCCGCATCATCGCGCTGGCCTCGTCGATTTCACGCTCGTTGATGTCGGTCACCGGGGCTTCGTCATCTTCCAGCGTCACCAGGGCGCCCTCAAGCTCCTCGATGCGCCCCTTGTGCGATCGCAGCCTCCTGGTAAGGTCACCAAGGTTCGGCGCGTCCTTGCCGTGGAGTTCGAGCAGTTCGAACAACTTGTCGCGCTTGCCTTCGATGGTCCGCAACTCGGCCACAATCTCGTCCCGCCGGCGGGCCCTGGCGAGATACCACTCGCCGCGCAGCTCGTAGACCTCTCGTACCATTTCGGCGATGCGATCGCGGGTGAGGACCTTGTCGAGGATAGCGCCGATCACCCACTCGTCAAATTCCTTCGCAGGGATCCGTCGGTTATGGCAGCCTTTGCCCTTGAGGGCCGAGCGGCAGTTGTAGTAGTGATACGTGGCGCTGCGCCCTGTTGCGCTCTCAGTCTGCATCGAGGCGCCGCACTGGCCACAGCGCAGCAGGCCGGTGAATACGAAGTGGCTGTGCGGCGAACCGCCGTTTTCGCGCGGCGCGCGCTTTTCCATGATATTTGCAACTCTCATGAAGTCCTCCTCGCTGATGATGCCATCATGGCTGTGCGTCCTCACCCATTCCGACTCCGGCCGAGTCACCCTGGCGTGGTGATCCCTTCGGTTGAAGACGGTGAATCCGGCATAGACTGGGTTCTTGAGTATGTAATTGACGGTGTTCTTGTTCCATCGGGTGCCGCGCTTCAGGCGCGAGGCCTTGTTGAGAGCCATGGAGATCGACTTCGTGCCGTGGCCCTGCAGGTACATGGCGAACATGTGGCGCACCACGCCGGATTCTTCGTCCAACGGCTTCAGACGCTTGCGCTTGCCCTCCTGGACCGTCTGATAACCGAACGGGACGCGGCCGCCATTGGTAAAGCCGTCCCTGGCATTTTTCATCATGCTGCGCTTGGTATCGGTGCCGATCTGACGACTGTAGCGCTCGTCGACCAGTTCGAAGATGCCGTCCAGGAACCAGCCATCGTCCGTGTCCGTGTCGAAGTCGCTGGTGACATAGACGAGGCGAGTCCCGTACCGCTTCAGCTCCAGCTTGAAGTTGGCGGCGTCGATTTTGTTCCTGGCGAATCGGCTGGTGCTCCATACGATAAATAGATTTACCTTCATCGTCGCGCAATACGCGACGGCGTCCTGAAATGCCGGGCGGCGCGACGTTCTGCCGGAAATTCCTTCGTCGCGAAACACGCGCAGCACCCGGGCACCCAGCTGATCGGCCTTGCTCTGCGCCTGTTCGATCTGGCTTGCGATCGGTAGGCCGTCATCAGCCTGCCGCGCCGATGAGACCCGTGCGTAAATGATCGCGGTCGGTGCCTGATTCATGCTTGGATCAGTCTATCGCCCTTGCCTAGCCTGGTTATGTGGCGATGGCTCACGGTTTCACCAAGCTGCCGTTGTAAGCGGCGCTTGATTTCGGGCGGCTTAAGCCCCTGGGCGGTGAGCGCCTCGATGTAGCGGTTGCGCTGGTACCGCAGATAGGACCGGTACGGCCGCAAGCGGACACGCAAGATGCTCTCGTTGTGCCAGGTCGATGGATCCGCATCGAGGATCCGCCATGTCGCCAAGAAGGCGTCGATGCCGATCGACTCAGCCACTCGCAGCCATACGCGAGACAGGCCCATACGGCGAAGCTCTTCAAGCCGTGGATCGTCCGGTGGCGCGTTTTTTTTCGCGCCGGAGGGGGGGTTTTGAAAATCCAACACCGTGCAGACATCCTGGTACCCACCCCCCCGGGGGGGCTTGGCCTGGGGTGTCTGCCGAGCCCCCACCCCATCAGGCAAAGCGCCTGGCAGGAGGGATAGCTGTGCGTTTTCCTGCTTCTGGCTTCGCTTTTCTTCCATCGTCATTACCCCTAGAACCGCTGTTCTACGTGCGCTAGCTTCGCTTTGTGTCACTGTACGAAGTTGTGCATGCCTGTTTGACTTAGCCCGTATTCTTATAGAAGACGTAGCCGCCCCGTGATCACCCCGATCAGCCCACTACTAGGCCCACTCTCTCCCATAGCTACCGCCCCTAATGGGGGTTGCGCTTGGCTGCAATGAAGATGGGTGGTCATGGATTGGCCTTAAGTTGGCGCAGGAGGTCGCTGGCCGGCGTGCGTATCTTGGCCAGCGGGTTGGCGCGATCGACATCGCGGGTGACCTTGCGCATCGCCAGGTGGTCGTAGATCTCAGTGGTCTTCGGGTCTGCGTGCCCCATCAGGCGCTGGCGTGTGACCAGGTCGATCTCGTCCTCACGCAGTTCGGTACCGTAGAGGTGGCGCAGGGCGTGAGGGTGCAGCTGCTCCTCTGGGATGCCCTGCTGCTTGCCGTACTTCTTGATCATGGCGAGCACGGCACCGCGGCGCAGGCGCCGGTTCTCCCCCCTGTATTCATGTTCGCCCACCGTGCGATTACGGATACTGACGAAGAGCACCTGGTCACCGTCCGGGAGCAAGCGATCGATGGCCTTCAATTCCGGATGTTCGAGGTAGATTCCCAGCAGCAGCGCGGCCTGCTCGGGGACAGGAAGTCGGCGCTGCTTGTTGCCCTTCTCGGTGACCTGCAACACTAGGCGCGGCTGGTTGTCGATCACCTCGCGCTGGATCGAGCTCTCGTTCAACCTGGCGAGGCCACTGACCCGCAGGCCGCAGCCGATCAGCACGGCCAGGATGGCACCGTCGCGCACGCCGTTGAAGCTGCCGAATTCCGGCGCCCACATCAGCTTCTCGGCGCTGGCCAGCGTCATCACCCGGGGAAGTTTTCTGCCTGCGCGCGGGTATGGCACCGCTGCGGCCGGGCTATTGGCCAGCAGCCCGCGGACAGCAGCCCAGCGGTAGAACTCTCGCACCGCGGAGACCATCGGCCGGCGCGACAGCGGATCCTTGAGCCCCTTGCGATGCAGCCACAGGCCAGTGAAGACCAGTAGATCGTCGTGAGTCGCCGCAAGCCAGTCGCGATTGATCTCGACCAGGAACTCCTCGAGGCGAGTCAGCGCCAGGCGATACACCTGGATGGTTCGTTCGGAGCGCCCGCGGTTGTGGCGCATGAAGTCCAGCCATTGGTCGATCAGCTCATCCATGGTTGATTTCCAGGAAAGAAAAAGGGGGTACGGGGAGTGCACAGGAAAACCCGTGGATGGCCCCGCGCCAATAACCAACTTGCTGATTCGTTGAAGAAAAGCATCCACGCGTTATCTGTGGATGGCGACCACAACCCGTGGATGACCTGTGGAGCCAAAAACCCAACCCGTGGATACGCCTTGCTGCTCCTAAGTCCTCTTCTCTCTCTCTTTTCTTTTTATAAATAGAGAGATAGAGAGAGAAGCGGCGGCGCGGACGAAAAGCGGCACATGTGTAAAAACAGCGGTAACACGTGGAAGTGATGCGCCGACATGTGGAAAAAAGACCCCAACCCGTGATATCTTTCCTGTCTACGTTCAAAGACTTAGCCGTATAAGTCCACCTAATCCACGTGTTTTGTGTACACCGCCCGTCAATACTTTTGATAGCACGGGCCTCCGCCCCCCTCTTTTCCAAAGGAATCGGCCGCAGGACGGTTGAGGGCGGCTGCCCACATTCATGGGGGGTGCGGGGGGTCATAGTGAAGGAATGTCGTTGGTCGGGATCGCGTGCAGACCGAAGCCGGCCAGCCGGGAAAGGGACAGCGCCGTCATGTGGGCCACGCGCCGGCGCGTCATGCCGCTGCCGATGGTGCGCTCGTGGCCATCGCCGATCGTCACCCCGGCCTGCACCAGCTGCTTCTTGAGGATGCGATCGCTCTTGACCGGTAGGCCGTTCCAGATGTCCTTCAGCGCCGATGTTGTCTGCAGATGGTGCATCACATCGCTGGTACGCAGCAGCAGGCACTCGTGCCCCTTTCCGTCCTCGTCCTCGACGCGGTCGAACACGTGCGGCGCCTCGAACTTGTGGCGAGCAATCTCGGCCAGCGCCGTCTCCAGGATCCACACCCATGGCGCGCGGTCAGCGCTGGTCTCCTTGATGTGGTTGTTCATCGTGCCCACCAGGTCGGTCGGCAGATCGCCCTGGCGTACATCGATCTCGGCGAACTCGGCCAGAAGTCGCCAGGCCGTCAGCAACGCGGCGTAGTTACCGGCCATGCGTGTCGCGCCGTCGTCGGTGCCGCTGGCGCGGGACTGCTCCAGGCACTTGTCCTTGAACGTGGCATAGATCCCGCGCACCTGGGCCGGGGTGAAACTGGTCAGGAACTCCAGCCACTGGCGCACAGGGAAGCGCGGCAGATCGTCGGCAATGATCGGCCCCTTGACCACCAGCTTGGTGCGCACCAGCTTTCCGATCAGGCTGCGCACCGGCACATCCTCACCGGCCAGCATCACCGGCGCCGAGAGCAGGTATTCGGTCATGTCGGCGCCGCGGCGGGTAACCGTGTATTGGTAATTCTCCTGCAGCAGCCCGACCGCCTTGTCGATGATGTCCTGGCGCCGCGCCGACAACTCCTCCCAGCCCACCGGGTGCGAGGTGTGGCTGATCGATGTCAACAGGCGGTACTCCGTCTGCATGCTCTGGCCGGAGAGCATGGTGAAGGCAATCGAGCGTTCGAGGCGTTTGATCAGCGTGCTCTTGCCGGCGCCCTTGTCGGCTTGCATCTCCATGTGCGGCCAGAAGCCCAGCAGCACCTTCAGGTGCGCACCCAGGCCCCAGATCAGCGCCAGCAGGGCCGCATTGCGGCCGAAGGTCTGCTGATACGCCGCGATCACCGTGCGGGCGTCCTGGCGCGATCCCGTGGGGAAGGTGAGGTTGTGGTAGGGACACTGCTGCTCCGGGCTGGTGAAGTAACAGTCCGGGCCCTCGTTGACCTTCAGCTCGCCGTCCTTGAAGCACAGGCCGACGAAGTTTGCCGCGTCGCGCGCGCCGATGTGGGCGCCGCATTCGAGCAGATTCACCATGCGCAGGAAGGGCACCTGGGTGAATACCGGGCCGAACTTCTTCCACGAATCGATGTTGTGCAGCTTCTCATCCTCCACCACCTTTCGCACCAACATCGCGCCGTGGCGCGTGGTCTGCACCGAGACCGCGAACAGCGTCTTGGGCTGGCTGTCGTCGTCGCCGGTCATCGTCGCGCCGGCGGACTGGATCCGCACGCGCGAGATCGAGGCGATGCGGAACCCGGCCAGATCCTTGTAATACGGGATCTCCTGCTCCTCGCCGTCGGCGTTGCGCACCTTGCGGATGGCGAAGATGCTGGTGAAATCCTCCTTCACCCGGTAGTCCTGATACACGCCGAAGTGATGCGCCGGCAGGAATACACGCTTTTTGGCGCCGTCGACCTTGCCGACCATGCCAGGAATCAACCAGGGCTCCAGTTTTCCCAGCAGCGACTTCAGCGCATCCGGCCCTTCGGCCTTCAGGATGTCGTTGACGTCGTTGTGTTCCCACTCCTCCTGGCTCACCAGCAGCGCCGAGATATCCAGCGCCGTCATGCTCTCGTGCAGCGACCAGGCCGCCTGCAGCCCCGGACGGATCCCCGCCATCGGGTGCGGCTCGCCCTTCTCGGTCAGCGTCGGGAAAGGCTTGTCGTTATCCATGCAGAGGATTGCCTGCTTGCCGCGCATCCAGGTCCAGTCCAGATCCGTGTTGGCCACGCCGCGAATGGCGAAAGCCGCGGCGCGCGGATGGCGCAGCGCGCACTCCACCGACAGCGCATTGATCGGGCTCTCGACGAAATACACGCGCTCGGCCGCCATCAGCCGCTTCAAGTCGCTGGTCCAGCCGTAGCCGCGCTTCTCGCCCTGGCATTGCGTCTTGGTGCCGCCGTTGAGCGTCGGGTCCAGGTAGCGCAGATCCACCGCCACCACGTGGCCGGGGTTCAGTGTGCGCACGATGAAGGCGCAGGCCGCGCCACCGTGGCCATGCTGGCCAGCCTCAATCTTGGCGCTGGTCCAGTCGTTGAAGCCGACCATCTTGCGCGCAATCGCGCGCTGCGCCACGTCGAGCGTAATCTTGCGCTCCTCCACCAGGTAGTCGAGCGCGCGCTTGGTCTCCGACAGGCAGCGGTCGGCGATGTACTCCGCGCGGCTCTTCTCGCGCGGCGGCTCGGTGGCCGCACCCTGGCCCTGCCCCTTGGGCCGCTCCAGCGGCCAGCCGTATAGCTCGTGCAGCCGCTTCACCGCGGCGGCGACATCGCCGCCCTCGACGTAGAGCACCAGGTCGATGCAGGATCCGCCGGCGTCCGGCCCGCCGGCATGATCTTTCCAGGCCTCACCGTTGTTCCCCTTGTAGATCGACAGCGACGGCTTCTCGTCCTTGCGGTGCGGCGCGTGGTAGTTCGGGTTGCCGCCGGCGCCCTGCTTCAGTCCCAGCTTGTCGGCGAGATCGTGAAGGTCGATGCGGGATTTAAGTTCTTCTATGGTGGCCATGGGTCGGCTCGGGTTGATGGTCTATTGGAAACGTGGAGCGATAGTCAGTCGCGCCACCAGGATGGAACTCCAAGCCGAACCGCCCACTGGCGGCATTGGTCCTGGTCGGGCAATGGGCGGCGGCCAGCCGCGCAGTCGAGCAGCTCCTGTTCGACCTTCGCGCGCTCGTTCAGCGATTTTTCGTAGCTGCGGATCCAGCGCCAGCGAGCGCAGGCGCGGTAGATCCTCGACGCCTGACGCTTGGCTATGGAGCCGTGCCTCAAAACAGACTCCCTTGCCCTTGTGCTGCAGCCGTCGCTGCGATGGGTATATTGCGCGGCACGTAGTACTTGAACGCCTGTCCGGTGGTGGTGCAGACGTTGATTTCCGAGCGAGGATCGTCAAGCCAATGAACATAATTGGCGCACTGGTCGCGCTTCTCGCAAACGCCGAAGCTTTCAAGTCCTGAGCAAATTTTCATCGTCGCTATCGAGCCCCGGCAATCCTGTAGGTTTTCGTGATGTCGCCATTGACGCAGTGCCCGCGATGCCTCAGCAGGTTGCCCAGCCGTGCGCGATCGGTATGGCTGCGGCCCGCCTGACGCAGCAGGCCGAAATAGCTGTTGGCGGTCTCGAACAGATCTTCGGCCGGCCTCACGGCGACGCGCTGCAGCGCCGTGGCCACGGTTCGTCGGCGTGTGGTGCGGCACCAGGGTTTGATCACCTGGCCGACGAAGTCGACGCCGCGCTCGATGGGCTGCAGGATCGTCTTGCCCTGGTTGAGGCGCAGACCTAAACGGCTGGCGAGGAAGGCCTCGATCTCGGCCTTCGCGGCATTGAGCCATTGCGGCGACTCATGGAGCAGCACGAAGTCATCGACGTAGCGAATATAGTGCCGGGCGCCGATGCGGTGCTTGATGAATTGATCCAACGCGTCGAGGTGGATGTTGGCGAAGAACTGCGACGAGAGGTTGCCGATCGGCAGTCCCAGATGCGCCGGCTGGCTGGCCAGGCGCTTGTGCGGCGGCACGCGATCGAGCAGCGCGGGTGAGCCGTGCAGCTCGAAGTTCTCGCGTGGATCGTGGAACAGGATGGTCTCGGCCAGCCGCATCCACCAGGGTTCGACGACGCGGGCCGCGAGCTGGTCGCGCAGGATGCGCTTGTCGATCGAGACAAAGAAGCTGGCCAGATCGAGCTTGAGGTAATAGGCCGGCCGGCTCCAGTTCTGAGTGGCACTGCGCAGCTTGGCTTCCAGCCGACGCGCCGCGTACAGCGTGCCGCGGCCGGGGATGCAGGCACAACTGTCGGTAATGAAGGCGGCGTGGAAGCGCGGCGCGATCCGGTTGTAGAGCAGGTGATGGACGATCCGGTCGCGGAACTCTGCGGCCCATACCTCGCGCGGCCGCGGCCGGGTGACCACGAAGCAAATCGAGCGGCCAGGGCGATAGGTGCCCGCCACCAGCTCGCGGTATAGCCGGGCGAGATTGGGCTCCAGGCGCTGCTCGAAGGCCAGCGCGGCGGCGCTGTTGCGCTTGTTGCGGCGGCAGTCGAAATAGGCCTCGACCAGCTCGGTGAAAGAAACATCAGCAGGGTAACGCTCGGTTTGATCTGCGGACGGCGCGGGCACGGCCTTCGTAGCTCTTGTGGTTGTTGTT
>Ga0154354_1021_pt1 | contig 37450 bp, 34 predicted proteins | sample RifGroA2_FD_115882 | JGI IMG/M metagenome (GOLD analysis project Ga0154354, IMG submission 115882) | Rhodocyclales bacterium GWA2_65_19
ATGCCAACGGCGCGATCCATCTCGGCCATCTGGTCGAGTACATCCAGACCGATATCTGGACCCGCTTCCAGAAGATGCGCGGCCACGAATGCTGGTTCGTCTGCGCCGACGACACGCACGGCACGCCGATCATGCTGCGCGCCGAGAAGGAGGGCCTCACGCCGGAGCAGCTGATCGCCCGCGTCCATGCCGAACATTCGCGCGATTTCGCCGGCTTCCATGTCGCCTTCGACAACTACTACACGACGCATTCGGACGAGACGCGCCACTATTCCGAGGACATCTACGGCAAGCTCAAGGCTGCCGGCCTGATCGAGGTGCGCTCGATCGAGCAGTACTACGACCCGGCGAAGCAGATGTTCCTGCCGGACCGCTTCATCAAGGGCGAGTGCCCCAAGTGCGGGGCCAAGGACCAGTACGGCGACGCCTGCGAATCCTGCGGCGCGGCCTATGCGCCGACCGAGCTGAAGAATCCCTATTCGGCGGTGTCCGGCGCGCAGCCGGTGCTGAAGTCCTCCGACCACTATTTCTTCAAGCTCTCCGATCCGCGCTGCCAGGAATACCTGCGCCACGCCACGCGCGAGGTCTGCAAGGCGCAGCCCGAGGCGATCAACAAGCTGCAGGAATGGCTCGGCGAGCCGGGCGAGAACAAGCTGACCGACTGGGACATCTCGCGCGACGCGCCCTACTTCGGCTTCGAGATCCCCGGCGCGCCGGGAAAATTCTTCTACGTCTGGCTCGATGCGCCGATCGGCTACATGGGCTCGTTCAAGAATTTCTGCACGAAGAAGGGGCTCGATTTCGACGCGTTCTGGGGCAAAGGTTCGGCCGCCGAGCTGTATCACTTCATCGGCAAGGACATCCTCTATTTCCACGCCCTGTTCTGGCCGGCCGAACTGGAACACGCCGGCTACCGCACGCCGACCAGTGTCTTCGCCCACGGCTTCCTCACCGTCGACGGCGCCAAGATGTCGAAGTCGCGCGGCACTTTCATCACCGCCGAGTCCTACCTGACGCAGGGTCTCAACCCGGAATGGCTGCGCTACTACTTCGCCGCCAAGCTCAACGGCACGATGGAGGACATCGACCTCAACCTCGACGACTTCGTCAGCCGCGTCAATTCCGACCTGATCGGCAAGTACATCAACATCGCCAGCCGCGCCGCCGGTTTCATCGCCAAGCGTTTTGGGGGAACCCTGCTGCACGCCCACCTCAACGAACGCTTCCATGCCGATCTGCCCGGCATCGCCGACGCCGCCGAGGAGATCGCCGGCCATTACGAGGCGCGCGACACGGCGCGCGCCCTGCGCCGCGTGATGGCCCTGGCCGACCAGGTCAACCAGTATGTGGACAAGCACCAGCCGTGGGCGCTGGCCAAGCAGGAAGGCCAGGAAGCCAGGCTGCACGAGGTGTGCACGCTGCTGATCAACGCCTTCCGCCTGCTCACCATCTACCTCAAGCCGGTGCTGCCCAAGCTGGCGCAGCGCGCCGAGGAATTCCTCAACGTCGCCCCGCTGCACTGGGCGGACGCCGGCCACCTGCTGCCGCCGGCGCACCTGATCAATACCTACGAACACTTGATGCAGCGTATCGACCCGAAACAGATCGAGGCGCTGATCGCGGCCAACCGCGAATCGTTGGCGCCTGTAACTGTGGCAATTACCGTATCACCAGCGCCGACTGTTGCCGACCAGCACTCGCCGCAACGCCACGCCCAACACCAGCAGGCCACGGAGGACAAGATGCAGACGCAAACCGATCAGCCGCACATTTCGATCGACGACTTCGGCAAGATCGACCTGCGCATCGCGCGCATCGCCGACGCGCAGCACGTCGAGGGCGCCGACAAACTGATCCGCCTCACGCTCGACCTCGGCGCCGACGGCACGCGCAATGTCTTCGCCGGCATCAAGTCGGCCTACGACCCCGCGCAACTGGTCGGCCGCCTGACCGTGATGGTGGCCAACCTCGCCCCACGCAAGATGAAGTTCGGCTTGAGCGAAGGCATGGTGCTGGCCGCATCGGACAGCGACGGCAAGTCGCCGGGGCTGTTCCTGCTCTCGCCCGACAGCGGCGCGCAACCCGGAATGCGGGTGAAGTGACGACCTTCCCCCCGCCCCCCTCCCCGCGGGAGGGGGTGACCACGGTTCGCGGGCTGCGCCCGCTCCGGGCCATGGCTGCCTCGCCTTGGGACGGCCCGGCGGCGAGGCGATGACAGAAGTACGCCGCCTGATCATCAGCGGCGTCGTGCAGGGCGTCGGCTTCCGCTACGCGATGCTGGCGCAGGCCCGCCTGCTGGGGGTCCGCGGCTGGGTGCGGAACCGCCGCGACGGCAGCGTCGAGGCGATGATCGCCGGCGACCCCGGGCAGATCGCGGAGATGCTGGTCTGGAGCCACCTGGGGCCGGCCGGCGCCGCGGTCGACGACGTCATGGTCGAGACCGCCAGCGGCGAATTTTCCGACTTCGAACTCAGACCCACGGTTTGAACTGCGTCGCAGCAATGCAATAGATTTAAAATATTCAATTACCCATCATCAGAGGAGTTTCATTATGGCCGTACTGGTTGGCAAACCCGCCCCCGACTTCACCGCAACCGCCGTCTTCGGCAACAACGAAATCAAGGAATTCAAGCTCTCCTCGCTGAAGGGCAAGCATGTCGTGCTGTTCTTCTATCCGCTCGACTTCACCTTCGTCTGCCCCTCGGAACTGATCGCCTTCGACCATCGCCTGGACGAGTTCAAGCAGCGCGGCGTCGAGGTCATCGGCTGCTCGATCGATTCCCAATTCACGCACCTGGCCTGGAAGAACACCCCGATCAACAACGGCGGCATCGGCCAGGTCGGCTACCCGCTGGTGGCGGACATCAACCACGCGATCTGCCAGGCCTATGACGTCGAGGCGGCCGGCGGCGTGGCTTTCCGCGGCTCCTTCCTGATCGACAAGGCCGGCGTGGTGCAGCATCAGGTGGTGAACAACCTGCCGCTGGGGCGCAACATCGACGAAATGCTGCGCATGATCGATGCCCTGCAATTCACCGAAGAACACGGCGAGGTGTGCCCCGCCGGCTGGCAGAAGGGCAAGAAGGGCATGAACGCCTCGACCGAAGGCGTCGCCAAGTACCTGGCCGAGAACGCCGCCGCGCTATAAGCCCGGCAGCACCCCCGGCCCGATCCGGAGAGCCGCTCCCAGCAATTCGGGAGCGGCTTTTTGTCGCCCCATGATTGGCTCGGCAGGCGGATGGGCTCATGACATAATCACGCCATGCCCCGCCTGCCACGCGACATCCTCCTTGGCTTTGTCCTGATCTGCGCGCTCGCGATCAGCCTGATGTCGACGAACCTGCTGCGCTGGGCCGACCAATCCCTGTATGACGCGCAAACGCGCTGGCTGCGCGCCCGCGCGCCCTCGACGCTGGCACAGGACGTGGTGGTGATCGGCCTCGACGAGGCCGCCTACGAATCCATCCCCGAACCTTACGCGCTATGGCACCGGCATCTGGGCGAACTGCTGGCCGGCCTGGCCGCGGCCAAGCCGGCCGTGGTCGGACTCGCGACGCCGCTGCCGGTGCGCTCCTACGACTTCCTGATCAAGGGCATCGATGCGCCCCTGATCGACGGCATCCGCCGCCTGCGCGCCGCGGCGCCGCTGGTGGTGGGACAGCCGATGGGTATCGGCCGCCAGTTGCGGCCGATCGCGCCGGAACTCCTGGCGGCGGCGGGCAGCGGCGCAGTGGCCTCGCTGGCGATCTGCGAGGATGCCGACGGCACGGTCCGGCGCATCTCCCAGAGACGCTGCCTGACCGAAGACAAGAACGACGCCTTTGCCCACGCCATGGCCAAGCACCTGGGACGCGAAGGCGCGCGTGGCGGCATGATCGATTACAGCGCCGGCGGCGACATCGAGTACATCCCCTTCCACCAAGTGCTGGGCTGGATCCGTCAGGGACGCGACGAACAGTTGCAGAAGCGCATGCAGGGCCGCGCCGTGGTGGTGGCCAGCCTGCTGCCGACGGAAACCCGCTACCGGCTGCCGGTGTCGCTCGCCGCGTGGGAACGCGGCAGCCGCACCGAACCGGGCGCGGTGGCCCATGTCCAGGCCTTGCGCTCGCTGCTGAGCCGCGGCCTGATCGTACGCGTCTCGCAGCCCATGTCGCTGCTGCTGGCCGGCCTCGGCGCCCTGCTCTGGTTCGGCCGCTACGGCTGGCCCAAGCTGGCCGCGCTGCTGGGAGCCGCTGCGGCCGCGATCGCGGGTTCCACCTATGCCATCTGGCAAGGCAGTTACCTGCATGCCGGAACCCTGCTCGCGATCATCCTCATGGCATTCCTGGCGCGCCTGGCCTGGGAGTCGGTGCGCCATTACCGCGAGAAGCAGCTGCTGCGCTCGGCCTTCGCCGGGCACGTCAGCCCGCAGGTGATGCGCGCGATTCTCGGCGGCGCGCTGCAGCCCGATGCCGACGGCGAGCGCTGCAAGGTCACCATCCTGTTCGCCGACATCCGCGGCTTCACCGCGCGCAGCGAGAACTCGACGCCGGAGGCCATGATCCGCCTGCTGAATCGCTACTACGCCGAGGCCTCGGCGGCCATCCACGCGCGCGGCGGGGCCATCGACAAGTTCATCGGCGACGGCCTGATGGCCACCTTCGGCGTGCCGCAACCGCTGCCGGCACCGGAACGCAATGCGCTGGAAGCCGCGCAGGACATGCTGGTGCGCGTCGCCAGGCTCAACACCGAACTGGCCGCCGAAGGCCTGGCGCCGCTCGAAATCGGCATCGGCATTCACAGCGGCGAAGTTCTCGCCGGCTATGTCGGGTCGCGCAAGCGGCGCGATTTCACGGTGATCGGCGATCCGGTCAACACCGCCTCGCGGCTGGAAAGCATGAGCAAGAAAGTCGGCTACCCGGTGGTCTGCTCGCATCAGGTGGCAGAGGCCGTGGGCTTTGCCGGCGGCCTGGTGGACCTGGGCGAACAGGGCATTACGGGGCGCTCCGCGCTCCACCTGTGGGGCTGGAACCCGCCGCTGGCGAAACGCGTGAAGAAGGGCGCGGCATGAGCGCGCTGCCGGCGTCGCGCTTCTTCGGCTACGCCGCGCTGGCCTGGTTTGCCTCGACCCGCATCGGCCAGTTGCGCGATCCGCAGTTGCGCCTGCAGTTCCATCGCCAGATCAATGCCGCGGGCATTGCCGCGCTGCCCGTGATCGCCGTCCTGGCGGCGCTGACCGGGGCGACGGCAGTGACCCAGGTCACGGCGCTGGCCGGGCAGGACAACGATCTGGCGCAGCGCCTGCTGTTCTTCGGCCTGTTCTTCGAACTGGCGCCGCTGCTCTCGGCGCTGGTGGTGGTGGCCCGCAGCAGTGCGGGCATCGCCTCGGAGCTGGCGGTGATGCATCTCTACGACGAATTCACAGCGCTGCGCCGGATGGGCGTGCCGGCGGCCGACTACCTGCTGCTGCCGCGCATCCTCGGTCCCGCGCTGGCCTTGCCGGCGGTCACCGTTTGCTTCCAGCTGATCGCCGTGGGCAGCGGCTGGCTGGCCGTGACCCTGCTGCAGAATCAGCCCCTGCCGCTGGTCGCCGGACACTTTCTCGATCTCGCCGACCCCTGGCTGCCGCTCGCCAGCCTGCTCAAGAGCGCGTTGATGGGTGCCGCCATCGGCATCATCGCCTGCCACCACGGCAGCAGCGCCGAACGCTCGACGCAGGCGATCTCGACGGCCTCGATCCATGCCGTCGGCAACGGCCTGATCGCCGTCTTCGTGGTGGACGTGGCCTTCGCCCTGGCCGCCTATTTCCTGAAATGAACGCCCTTGCCCGCCCGTCGCTGGGGCAGCGCCTGCGGACCCGCGTCATGGCGCTGGTGCGTCGCCTCGGCGCGCGTGCCTACCTGCTGCTGGCTGCCGTGTTCTCGCTGCTGATCGTTGCCGACCTGGGCCTGCTCAACCTGGTTTCGGCAGCGGAAACGCGGCTGTTCGACCTGCTGATATCGCATCGCGTGGCGACGCCGCGGCCCGACCCGGAGATCGTCATCGTGGACATCGACGAGGCCAGCCTGGCCGGCATGGCGCAGGAACACGGGCGCTGGCCCTGGCCCAACCGCGTGCTGGGCGAACTGGTCGCCGGCCTGGAGCGGCAGCAGCCGCGCGCCATCGTCTTCGACATCCTGTTTTCCGACCGCGACACGCAGCGGCCGGAAAGCGACGCCGCCTTCAACGCCGTCATCGCGAAGTCGACCACGACCTTCTTCCCGATGCTGCGGCTCGATCCGCAAAACGATCGCCTGAGCCGCATCCCAACCGCGCTGCTGCCCGGTGTGCGGCCGCTGCCGGGCAGCAGCGGCGATCCCGCGGCGCCGATCGCGATGATCCTGCCCAAGGTACCGGCGGCGCTCGACAACGGACGCATGGGAACGCATCAGGTGACGCCGGACAAGGATGGCGTGATCCGTCGCTATCCGGCCTGGCTGGAGCATGCCGGCTGGCGCATTCCATCGCTGCCGCAGCGCATCACCGAGGAATTCGGCTTTCCCGGCGTGGAACAGCTGACGCGCCTCGGTCAGCGCGAGGTTCTGCTCAACTGGCGCGGCCCTCCGTTCACCTACCGTTACGTGTCTTTCGTGGACCTCTACCGCGACCTGAAAAGCGCCCAGCCGCAGCGTCCGGGCGACGAGTTCGCCGACAAGATCATCGTCATCGGCTCCACTGCACCGAGCCTGTTCGACATCAAGGGCACGCCGCTGGCGCGCATCCATCCCGGCGTCGAAATCCTCGCCACCGCGATCGACAACTTCAAGAACGGCGATGCCCTGCACGAACGTCCGCGCTGGGTGATGATCGGTGCCGCGCTGTTGCTGATCTGGAGCATGGCCATCGCGCTCTACCGCCAGATCCACATCGAGGTGTTCGACACCGTGTTCGGCGTCCTGCAGGGCGGACTGGTGCTGATCGCCTATGCCGTGCTCAATCTTTCCTCCTGGTATCTGGACACCTCGGCACCCTTGTCGCTGGGGGTCATGTACTTCACCGTGGCCCGTCTTTATTACGGCGTGGCACAAGGCTGGCTGGCAGGCGGCCAGCTGATGGAGATGAAAGCGATGCAGCAGGGCAGCCGCTTGCTCGCCGTGCTGGCCCTGCGCCTCGATGGCGCAAGCGCGGCGGAGCGCAGGCGCCTCAAGGGGGAAATCGACCAGATGGTGGCGCGTTCGACCCTGGGCGCCTGCCGCGTTTCGCGCCTGGTCGAAGATCCCGGCCTGGTGCAACAGGTATTTTCCGACGCCATGCTGGTGTATTGGCTGGCGGAAGACCCCGCGACCGACTGGACGGCCGATGCCGACCGGATCGAGGCCGCCCTGCGCCGCGTCCGGCCCAGGCAGCGCTGGAACCAGCGCCTGGTCTGCGGCCGCCGCGCCGCCCAGCTTTCCTGGCAAACCACGGAACAGTGGCATGCCGCCGCCGCATCAACTATCCTTGCGGCATTGAACGCAACCTATACCCCGACGGAGGCTTGCTGATGAAACGATATGCCCGCATTTCGTGTGCCGCCCTGGTCTGTATCGCCTGCGGCGCCTCCCCCGCCCTGGCCCAGACCGCCCCCAAGGCCGGGCCCCCGGCCGGCGGCGGCGCAGCGCTGCTGCAACTCGACGACGGGCGCAGCGGGCGCGGCAACTTGATCGCCACCACCGGCGTGCGCGGCTTTTCCAAACCGGAGTCGCCGACCGCCCATGCGCTGCTGATGACCATAGGCGACTATCGGGGGCCCATTCCCAAGCTCACCGGGGTTCCCTACGACATCGCCACCGCGACCGAGATTGCACGGCGCATGGGCATCCCGGCAGCGAACATCCATGCCCTCAAGGACGGTGAGCTGACGCTGGACGGCATGCGCCGCGCCTTCGACGATCTCGAAGCCCGCCTCGGCGGCAGCGACCAGATCTTCATCTACTACTCCGGCCACGGCGGACGCCAGGTCATCAAGGAGGAAGACGGCAGCGACCGCTGCGCCGAATCCCTGATCACCATCGACGGACAGGGCTTCACCGACGCGGAACTGGAATCGCGCTTGAAACGGCTGTCGCAGAAGGCGCAGAAAACCATTTTCCTGGTCGACGCCTGCCACTCGGGCGGCGTCACCACGCGCGCGGCGAAGCAGGGGCAGCCATTGTTCACGCCAAAATCCTGGACCCCGCCCGGCAAGGACTGCGTCAAACCGACCAATGTGCTGACGCGCAGCGCCGTCACGTCGAAAGTGGCCGGCAGCGGCGGCGCCAACTTCGTGCATATTGCCGCGGCGCGCGACCATGAGATTTCGCTCGACCAGCCCGGCCGCGGCGGCGTCGCCTCGCAGGCCTGGCTGGCCTGCCTGGCCGGCGCGGCGCGCGATGCCGACGGCAGCGGCGGACTCTCGGCCGAGGAGGTGCGTGCCTGCGCCCAGGAACGCATCGACCAGCAATTCAAGACCGTGCAGGGCTTCCTGCCGCATCACGTTTCCATCACCGGCAACCCGGCCATGGTCCTCAGCTACACGCCAAAGGATATCGCGCCGGCCGGCAGCCCCGCCGCAGCGCCTGCGGTCGCCGTGGCGCCAGCGCCGACTCCTGTTGCGGCAACCGCAGCGGCGGCGACGACGGCCCCCGCTGCGTCAGCGACGCCATCCGGTGCGGCGGCGAAACCGGCGGCGCTGGCGGCGCTCAACGACATCTACCAGAGTCGCGACGACCGCCGCCTGGTGACCCTGACGACGGAGAAACCGACGCTGAAGATCGGCCGCGACAGCATCGCCTTCAACCTCACGTCGCGCGAAGGCGGCCATGTCTATCTGCTGATGGTGGGCTCCGACGGCCAGACCTTCGACCTGCTGTTCCCCAATGCCTTCGACCGCAACAATGTGGTCGAAGCCGGCGCCACCCTGCGCCTGCCGCGGGCCTCCTGGCAACTCGGCGCCGAAGGGCCGCCGGGCAAGGACACGCTGCTGGCGATCGTGGCCGACAGCCCGCGCGACTTCGACGCCGCCGGACTGAAGCCCTCGGGGCCGTTTTCGGTGGTCGGTGCAATGGCGGCAAAGGACATCCAGTTGGTCACGGCCGGCGCTGAAAAGCCGGCGGCCGATGAGTGTTCGGATCGGACCTCGCTGCGCAATATCGCGGTCAAGAAGCGCTGTTCGAGCGCCTATGGCGCCGCCCTCCTGACGGTTGAAGAAGTCCGCTGAATGAAGCTCGGCGTGCGGCTCGAACAACGCACCCTGACGCTGGGCGCCGACGGCGGGCAGCGCCTGGCGATCCCGCTCGACCAGGGTGGCCGCCATCGCATCGTGGCGCCCGATGCCGCCACCGCGGAACGGGTCGTGGCCGAACTCGAAGCCTGCCCCGGCGTCGGCGTCCTGCCGGCCAGCGGCGGGCTGCTGGGCGCGATGAGCGTGGCCGAGAATTTCGCCCTGGCCTTGCGCTACGGTGCCGATCCGCAGGAGACAACGGCCGGCGAATGGCAGCATACCCTGCAACTCGCGTTCGAGCTGTGCGGCCTGCCGCAGGAAAGAATCCTCAGCATCGGCCGCGAGCGGCCGATGCACCTCGAACGCATCGAACGCTGGCTGGTCGGCTTCGTCCGCAACCTGTTGCGGCCGCCGGAACTGCTGGTGCTCGACCGCGTCTTCGGCGGCCTGTCGCGCCGCCAGGCCGAAGCGGTGATCGCACTGGAGGCCGTCTATCATGACTTCCACCCCTTCCGCCCGACCCTGTTCGTCGATATCGACAGCCACGAACTTCCCGCCGTGCCCGGCTGCCTGAACCGCCTGGAACTGGAGGCTCTCGCATGTCCATGCTGATCGCCCAGGACCGCGAGGCGGAAGCGCTGCAACGCGGCACGCGCCGCTTCCTGCTGTTCGGCCTGCTCGCGGTGCTCGCCGTGATTGCCGCGATCCTGGTGCGCCAGGGCTTGTTCCGCCAAACCGCGACGCTGGGCTTCGTCGCCGACTCGGCGCAGGACATCAGCAAGGGGCAGGCGGTCAGGATCGCCGGTTTTCGCGTCGGCTCGGTCGCCGCGGTGACCCTGCGCGCCGACGGCAAGGTCGAGGTGAACCTGGAGATCGACGCCGACCACATGCGCTTCGTCACCCGCGATGCCGTGGTCGAGCTGCGCAAGGAAGCGCTGATCGGTGCTGCAACGCTGGAAATCGTTCCCGGCGCCGACCGCAGCAAGCTGGCCGCCGACCAGGCCCGGCTCAGCTTCTCGCGCGGCGAAAGCCTGACCGCCATGGCCGGCCAGTTGCGCGAGCAGATCGCGCCAATCCTGCAGGACGTCAAGACCATCACCGGCACCCTGGCCGATGCGCAGCAGGGGCTGCCTGCCACGCTGCGGCAGGTGCGCGAAACCACCGGCGCACTGCACACCTTGCTCGATACCGGCAACCGCCAGGTCGCCGGCGTCGGCACGGCCGCCACGCGCGTGCTGGGCAAGGCCGAGGAGGATCTGGTCCAGGTCGGTCGCACGCTGGAGACCGCCAACAGCCGCCTGCCGGCCTTGCTCGATCGCACCCAGGGCATCGTCGATCATGTCGAGAAGATTTCGGCCGATGCAGAGACCAGCGTGCCGCCGGTCCTGCGCGACGGTGGCGCGGTGGCGTCCGATGTGCGCGAAATCGTCGCCGGCGCCAAGTCGGCCTGGCCGATCCGCAACCTGGTCGAGGCCCCGGCGCCAGTCAGGCTCAAGGCGGACAGCGATCCGCACGCCGAGAGTGTGCATGTCGCGCGCTGAATTTTCCCGGCGCGGGAAGTCGCCCCGCGCCCTCGCGCTGTTTGCAGCACTGCTGCTCGCGGCCTGCGGGTCGGCGCCCAAGCCGAGCGAACCGCCGCTGCGCAAGCAGGCACTGGAGGCGGAAAGCGACGGCGCGCGGCGTTATGCGCGCGGCGACTATGCCGGGGCGGCACGCAGCTTCGGTGCTGCGGGTCGGTTGCAGCAAAGTCTCGACGACTCCCTCGCCGCCGCGCGCAACAGTCTGCACCAGGCGCGCGCTGAACTGGCGCAGGGACAGGCGGCTGCCGCGCTGGAGCGTGCGCAGCGCATCGGCGATGTGGAGTTTGCGCTGGAGGCCCTGCTGCTGCAGGCACAGGCCAATCTGGCCCTGGGCCGGCCGGCAGCGACGCAGCAGGCGCTCGCAGCGGCGGCAACGGCCTGCACGGCGGACTGCCCGCAGCGCGCCAGCCTGAACCTGCTGCAGGCGCGCGCGGCGCTCGCCGAGCGACGCGCGCCGGAAGCGCTCGGTCATGCCGAAGCCGCCTTGAAGCTGCTGCAGGGCCAGGACGAGGCGGCCGAGACCGGCAATGCCTGGCGTCTGATCGCCGCTGCGCGACTCGCCGGCGGCGATGCCGCCGGCGCACTGCCGGCCGCCGACGCCGCACTCGGGATCGACCGCCAGCTCGCGCTGCCGGAGAAGATCGCGCGCGACTGGCTGCTGATCGGCGAGATCCGCAGAAAAGTCGGCGCCGGCGACACGGCGATTGCCTATCGGCGCGCACTGGAGGTGGCCAACGCCGCCGGTCTCGCCGAGATCGCCGGCCTCGCCGCGCAAGCACTCAAGAAAATCAACAACCCCAAGGAGACCACCCGATGATCGCCCCTTCCCGAGTACTCGCCTGTTTCCTGATCCTGGCACTCGCCGCACCCGGCATGGCGCAGCAACCCACGCCGCCGGCCCAGAACGGCACGGGAGAGGAAATGCAGCCCAAGTTCATCTGGGGCATTCTCATCAAATTCGCCGTGAATTACGCGGTATCGGCCTTCGGCAGCTACCTGCTGGGCAAGCTCACCGAACAGATCACGCCGCAGTCGATCGCCAACATGCTGCTGCGGAGCAAGAGCGCCAGCATCGTGCCGCTGGGCAGCGTCGCCGGCGGCCTCGGCGCCAAGTCGGCCGGTGCGCCGGAGAACACCGTGGCCGGCGAACCGACTACCCCGCTCAAGGTGGAAAACGGACGCGAGAATTTTCAGGCGGTGCACGTCGCGCTGATGAAGTTCGACCGCGCCGGCAACGCGCTGGGCTTCCAGCCCGTGACCGAGGGCTTCCGCACCGGCGAACGCTTCAAGCTGCGCGTCCTGCCGACCTTCGACGGCCTGCTGGTGATCGACAACATCAACCCGCGCAACCAGCGCAAGCAGATCTACCCGGCGCAGGCGGAAAACGTGGTGACCATCAAGGCCGGCATGGAAATCATGATCCCGCTCGGCAAGGACGAGTACTTCGAATTCGCCGGCGCCACCGGCGACGAACAGCTCGTGGTCACCCTGCGCGACCCGCGCGCCTTCGGCGCTGCTGCGGCGACAGCGGTGGTGACGCGCAAGGACGAGAACAACGGCTCGAACTTCATGCAGGAACTGACGCCGAACACCTATCCGGTGATTTCACAGGCGCTGAAGCTGAAGCACGGCAGCTAGCGCACCGGGATCAACGCACCAGGGAGCGGAAGGAGGAAAGCTCCATGGTTTCGACCAAGGCGTTCACCGGGGCCTCGGACATCGGGTGGAAGCCTTTTATCTTCTGCCGGATCAGGCGCTTGTGCTGGGTGGAATACCAGGCGATCACTTCCAGGGTCGCATCCCCGTAGTCGGTGGCGAAGCGGACCACGATCTCCAGCTTCCTCGTTTCGAACTTTCCTGCAGCGACCGTGATCGTCTCGGTCCCCGCAAGTGTCTTCTTCGAGACCTCGCAGTCGTTCACGTATGGAATCTGGCGGCACCGGGACGGGTTGAGAATGAACAGCTTGCTGAGATCCTCGCTGGCCCAGTTGGGCGAAAGCATCATCACCGAATCAGTCGGAATGCCCACCAGGCTCGGTCTTCCGTCGAACACCCACTCCGCCGACGGTCGTCCATCCACCACGAACTCCTCCAGGACCCCCGCTCCGGGTACGACCGCCTTCACTCGCGCGATCAACTTCTGTTCTTTGCCGTAGATATCCTTGGCGGTGTACACCCACTCGTCGCCTGAGCCGCTGGTCAAGGTTGCAAGAGTCTTCTCCGATGGTTTCGCGCTGCCGCCGGAACCGGTGGCGGCAATGGCAGCCATCTGGATCGGCTGCGGTTGGGCGACCGCCGGTGGCGCGGCTTGCGCCTTGTCAGCTTCGCCACGGGCGGCCAACAGCGCCCGACGCTCGGCCTCGATCGCCGCATTCTGGCGGGCCAGCGCTTCTCTCAGCATCTTGTCCATCGACTGTTGCAGTTCGGCCCGCTCACGCGCCGCCTGCTCGTTGCTGCGCTTGATTGCATCCGCCACGGCACTCTCGCTGGCCTGCTTCTGCACCTTGATGGCTTCCGCGATGGCGCGTTCGCTCGCCTCTTGCAAGGCCTTGATCGACTGCTGCAATTCCGCCTTTTCCCGGGCCGCCTGTTCGTTGGCTCGCTTCATCGCTTCCGATACGGCCTTATTCACGACTTCCTGCTGCACCTTGGCCGCCACAGCGGAAACATCGGCTTCTTTGAAATAGAAATCGCCGTCCAGAGATCCATAGCGCCAGGGTTCCTGCTGGCCATCGGTCGCCTGCTTCACCCCCTGCTGGACCTTGCGCAGCATTTGCTCGATTTCCACCCCGCCGGGGTTTTCCAGCGCCGCCAGCAATGCCGTGGTGTAGGGACTGTGCTTGCCTTCGCCGTCGGCCGCCGTGTTGCCGTGCTTGGTCGCAAACGAAATCAGGGTGCCGGTGGCCTCGACCGGGGCCGCCATGCCGCGCGAACCGCCCCGACTGAAACTGCGCGCCAGCGGGTTGTCGCGGCAGGCATCGAAGAACACCAGCTTGACCCGGGCGTCGCCCATGTCGTCGATGACGTCGTCCATCTTGACCATGTCACGCTTCAGGTCGCGTTCGTTTTTCGGGTTGGCGTCAATCGGCACGATGTAATTGTTGCCGCCCACCTGGATCCCGTGGCCGGCATAGAACAGCGCCGCGACGCCCGCTTTGTCGGTCTTGGCGCTGAGACGTCGGAATATCGCATCCATGTCGGCCTTGGTCGCATCGAGCTTCAGCTCGACGTCGAAGCCCAGTTTCTTCAAGGAGGCGGCCATTGCGGTGGCGTCATTCCGGGGATTGGCCAATGCGCCCGACCGGTAGCCGCCGTTGCCAATCACCACAGCGATTCGGGCGCTCTTGTCCGGGCTGACCGCAATAGTACGCGCCGCATCGGCACTGCTTCCGGGTGCGGAGAAAATGCCTTGCAGACCCGCAAGGACCAAAAAAGAAAACCACCGCAAGCGTTTCATCGGCGTCACTGTCTCGGGTCTTCACCTAAGACGGGTATCATACCCCGGTAATTTTTGGCCGTGCTTCAATCAGGCCATCATATAAATCATACGCTGCCAAAGGAGATTGTTATGGCCCGCAAGAAGAAGCTGGATTTTTCCGACATCGCCACCACCCGCAAGAAAGAGAACCTCAACCAGCAGGCTTTCTGGGCACGCTATGGCGTCACCCAATCGGGCGGCTCCCGCTACGAGTCCGGGCGCAATATTCCGAAGCCACTGGCAATCCTGCTGTGGCTGCATCGCTCCGGCAAGATCACCGACAAGGATCTGGCGGACGCACTGAAGTAAGCAACGCGGCCGCCAAGGCCGGGGAGGAAGGCAGTGACGATCGAAACGGCACGCGGCACGGTGCATGAGTGGCAGCGCGACCATATGGGCCACATCAATGTGCGCGCCTACATGGAGTTCTTCGAGGAAGCCTGCTGGCAGTTCTATGCCATGCTCGGGATGCCGGCGTCGTTGCTGCGTGGCGGCGTACTGCATCTGGCGGCGGTGCAGCAGAACATCAGCTACCGCAAGGAACTCTACCCCGGCGACACCGTCGCCGTACGCACCGGCGTCCTGGAAATGCGCGACAAGGTGTTGCGCTTCCGGCATGAACTGGTGAATACCGAAACGGCCGAGATTTGCGCCACCTGCGACTTCACGGTGGTCTGTCTCAACCCGGAAAGCCGCAAGTCGCAACCTTTTCCGCCGGCCGTTGCGGCGCGCGCAAACGAACTGATCCTGCCCGAAACGGCCTGAAACCCTGCTCTGAATCGCAGCCCATGAAAAAACAAACTCCCGCAGAAACCGCGATCGGGTTCGAACCTGAATTCGTTGCCGGCCTGGCCAGGATTTTTGAAGAAATGATTGCCTTCAACCAGGTGCTGGGCCTGAAGATCGCCTCGATCAAGCCGGATGGCGTGGCAGGAAGCATCGCCATGCGCCGCGAACTGGTCGGCAGCCCGAATCGGCTCCATGGCGGGGTCATCAGCGCCGGGCTCGACGCCATGGGCGGCCTGGCCGTGATGGCGGCGATCGGCGCGCGCCACATGGACGAGGCTCCGGCCCAGCGCCTGCATCGCTTCGGCAAGCTGGGCACCATCGACCTGCGCATCGACTATCTGCGCCCCGGCGTCGGCGATCATTTCGAGCTGCGCGCCGAAGTGCTGCGCCTCGGCTCCCGCGTCGCCACCACCCGCATGGAATTTCTCGGCGCCGACGGCAAGCTGCTGTCGACCGGCGCGGCGGCGTATATCGTTTCATAAACAGCCGCAGACCATTTGAAGAAGCGTTATTAACGGACCGAGGAGGCTCCCGCTGCTGGCGCCCTACGAAGCCCTGCCGTCAAGCACCCGGAGTCGAAGGGCAGTAATGGACTATGAGGTGCCGCTCCGCTTTTCCGAGCCGCCGGCGGCATCGTGCCCATTGCCGCCGCTGAGGTTTTTGTCGCCGACGTCAGCAATGCATCAATAACAGCCATTGGCGATCCTGTGAGCATGCGTTTTGAGTGGCCTGTGTCAGGATATCGCCGACATCCGAGCGGTCTCGCAACACAGGTTAGCGCGTGTATCCTTTGCCCATGAAGTTATTGATAATTCTCTTGGCAGTTTGGCTGGGTATCGCTTCGGCGGCCGAACCGCAGCGCAACCTTGGTATTGCACCCGCGAGTGCCGAAAAGCGCGTCGCCCTCGTCATTGGCAACGCCGCCTACAGAAGCGGCCCCTTGGTTAATCCGGTCAACGACGCCCGTGCCATCGCCAATCGCCTGCGCTCCCTGGGCTTCGATATCGTCCTTCGAGAGAATCTCAAGCAACGCGAGATCGGTGGCGTCTATCGGGAGTTTCGCAGCAAGATAACCCCCGGTGGCGTGGCGCTGGTCTTCTATGCCGGTCACGGCGTGCAGTTCAAGGGCCAGAATTATTTTCCGGCGACGGATGCCGACATTTCCAGTGAAGAGGACGTGCCGCTGCAAAGCCTGAATCTGGGCAACCTGCTCGACAACATGGAGGAAGCCAAAGCCGGTGTCAGCCTGGTGTTCCTCGATGCCTGCCGCGACAACCCCTTCGCCCGGCGTTTTCGCAGTGCCTCGCGCGGACTGGCGAAGGTCGAAGCCGCTTCCGGCACGCTGATCCACTACGCCACACGCCCAGGCAGTGTCGCTTCCGACGGCGAGGGCAAGAACGGCACATACACCGAAGCACTTCTCGGACAGATGAGCGAACCCGGAGTGCCCGTCGAGTTGATGCTGAAGCGCGTTGCCAACACCGTGGTGGCAAAGACGAAAGGGAAGCAGGAGCCTTGGGTTGAGGGCAGCCTGCGCGGGGATTTCTACTTTCGCTCGGTAGCAGGCGCAACGTCCGGCGCTGAGCCTCAATTGGCAGTGCCGGTAGATTTGACCGCAGTGGAAATCTCGTTTTGGGAAAGCATCAAGAACAGCGCCGATGCCGAGGACTTTCAAGCGTATCTCGACAAGTATCCGGGCGGGCAGTTTGTGGCTTTGGCGGAGCGTCAGGTGAAGAAGAAGCCGGCCAAGACGGATGATGCTGCCTCAATCTCATATGCGACTCCACGAGATATCTTCAAGGATTGCGCCGACTGCCCCGAGATGGTGGTGATTCCTGCGGGGAGCTTCGAGATGGGCTCGTACAGCGGCAACAGCGATGAAAAGCCAGTGCATCGTGTCGCGGTGAAAAGCTTCGCACTGGGCAAGACCGAGGTCACGCAGGGGCAATGGCGATCTGTCATGGGCAGCAATCCAAGCCGTTCTTCAGGTTGCGGCGACGATTGCCCGGTGGATCAGGTAGGTTGGGACGACGCGAAGACCTTCATCCAGCGATTGAACACGAAGACCGGCAAGATCTACCGTCTGCCATCCGAGGCGGAATGGGAATTCGCCTGTCGCGCCGGAGGCATTCACGCCTATTGCGGCAGCGACAGCATCGAGAGCGTGGCATGGTACAAGAGCAATAGCGGCGGCAAGACGCATTTGGTAGCTGGCAAACAACCCAACGCGTGGGGCTTGCACGACATGAGCGGCAATGTCTGGGAATGGACGGAGGATTGCTGGAATGGCAGCTACAACGGTGCACCGGGCGATGGCAGCGCGTGGACCAGCGGCGAATGCGGCAGACGCGTGCTGCGCGGCGGTTCGTGGTTTGAATCTCCGCTCACCGCTGCCTTTCGCATCAGGACCGACTCGACGTTCCGGGACTACCTCTACGGCTTCCGTCTGGCCAGGATGCTGGATCAAGAAACTACGCAGCATATTGGTGTTACTCAACGTGTAGAAGCCGGCCCCGAATGGGCGGAGTCGGATAATGGCGCGAATATCAGCTGGAACGAAGCGATGCGCTACTGCGTGAGCAAGGGTAGCGGCTGGCGCTTGCCGTCCGTGGCCGAGTTGCAGAATAGCTACCAGTCGGGGCAGCCAACGCCGTGTACGCGTACCCGTACGTGCAAAGTCGCCTCGAATTCCCGCCTGACCGGCCCATCGTTCTGGAGCAATGAGCCCAGCTTTTCCTCCCAGGCTGGGTACGTCAGCCTCGCCGATGGCGCTCAGTACACCGGTAATGTGGAGACTCGGGTCACTGGCATGAGAGCTCTCTGTGTGCGGCGGCCATGAGCGTGGCGCAGGGTCACTTGGCAATTTGGCCGCAGTGAAGGCGAACGGCAGCAAACGGAGCACACCAGCCGCTGGATATGCCGTTGTCAGCAGGCAGCGCACAGTCTGAAGCACTCATTCGGAAGTTGACGCCGAACGTCCCTTGATGGCCGACAACTGCCCAACGTCATATTGCAACCACCGGCCGGTTTTGCTGCTTTTCGGTCGCTCATGCTGTCAGCGGCGGAAATCAATCTGGAGCTACATCGAATTTATTTTCGCCACGATCCACCACGCGCGAGGGGTTTCCTTCCCCTCTGCACCGCCGAGCGAGAAAGGTTCGCCGGGAGTAGTCCGGTCGCGTTGTCTGACGCCGTCCGGCGAAGCGGAATTCAGGCGCGCAAAGCGAGAAGCGAGTGTAGCGACCGGCCTGACGGGCCTTCCGCAGCGAGGGGTGAGCGCGGGGTTTCGCGCGGCCAACTGCTTGGCCGTGCGCCGCGCGAACGGGCGAGACTCCGGCGAGCCCTCCGCCCGCAGGGCCGGAGCGGCGGGGAGCCGGCGCGGGCTCCCAACCAGAACCAAATCCGATAGTCGGCGCTGGCGCAACGGTGGCCCACTTCGCCGAATCAGCCCCGCGATTCCAAGAGTTTGTTTCGCGTTGATTCTCGTCCGACACGCGCCGTAGTCTTGCTCCTCTTCGGCCCACTCCAGCAGAGAAAAAGCGCGTGCCTCAACCCGGTTCTGGCTCTTGACGATTGACGAAATAAGCCTAGAATTCTCCCAAATTGGGAGATTGGCGATGCGGGTGATAGCCAAGAGTACGTTGGTGAAGTTTTGGAGTCAGCCGGGGTATGCGGATGCGAAAGCCGCCCTGCAAAGCTGGTACGACGAAGCGATCAAGGCAGACTGGAAAACCCCTCAAGACATAAAGGATCAGTACGGCAGTGCAAGTATTTGTGGCAGTAACCGGGTGGTGTTCAACATAGCCGGAAACAAGTACCGCTTGGTCGTGGAACTGCAATATCGCGCCGGGATCGCCTGGGTCAAGTTCGTTGGAACCCATTCTCGATATGACCAAATCAATGTGGAGAGCGTCAATGAATATTAAGCCGATCCGCAGCGACGACGACTTGCGCGCGGCATTCAAGCGCCTGGAACGGGTGTTCCAGGCAGAGGAAGGGACGCGGCAAGCGGACGAGATGGAGATTCTTGTAACGCTGATCGAGGCCTATGAGCACAAGCACTTCCCCATGGGTCCGGCAGATCCGGTCGAGGCCATCAAGTTCAGGATGGAACAGCAAGGGCTCACCCCGAAAGACCTCGAAATGTATATCGGATCGAGTGGCCGGGTTTCCGAAGTGTTGAATCGCAAGCGTCGGCTAAGTTTGCAGATGGTCAAGCGCTTGCATGACGGATTGAACATCCCCTACGAAAGTCTCTTGGCCGCATAGGCGGCGAGGACCGCCGAAGCTTCGCCTCAGCCCGTCACGCGGGCTTTCAGCGCAACCACGTAGGCCGCCGCCTCGGACGTATTTTCCGCCGGCGCCCAGGGCGCGCGTTCGGCCGCGGTGAAGGGCAGGTAGGGGCCGGCCTTGGCTTCGAGAAACACCGTGTCAGCTTCCAGCGCCACGGCGGTATGCCAGGTTCCATGCGGAATATCGATGCCGAGCGCCGACCCTTCGGCGCCGACTTTCACGCTGCGCACGATGCCGCCGGCGTCGTCGAACAAGACCAGCCCCAAGAGGCCGCGCAGGACGACAAAGGTCTCGTCCTTGTTCGGATCGAGGTGGCGATGCGGCGGGATGTAGGAATCCGGCTGCATCGCGTTGAGCAGGCGATGCGCCGGATGATCGTCGTCCGGATGGAGGTTGCGGTTCTTGCGCCGGCGCGGGCTGGCGGCGGCTTCGGCGCAGACCGCGTCGAGCAGCGCCTGGTCGATCAAGGTAATCATTGGTAGAGCACCTCCACGTTTTCCGGCTTGAGCCAATCGGCCAGTCCTTTGATCAGGGCGTCGTCGAGCCTGACCCGCCAGCTCTCGGGCAAGGGCAGTTCGGCCGCGGCATCGCCGTTGCGATAGCTCAGCCGCACCGGGCAGGGTCCGTTGCGAAACGGCGCGAGCAAGGCTTGCAGGCGTCGCGCGTCGGAGCCGCCGTTCATGACCAGGCGCAGGCTGCGTGCATAGCGGCCGCGCGCCTCGGCCAGGGTGTAGAGCTTGTCGGCGGTAATCCGCAGGCCGCCGCTGTAGTCGTCCTTCTGCACCTTGCCCTCGACCAGCAGCAGTTCATCTTCCTTGATCTTGGCCCGCTCGGCATCCCACAGCTCGTTGAACACGGTGACCTCAAGCTGGGTCGTGCCGTCGTCGAGCGCCACCACCGCCATCTTGCCGCGCCGGGTCATCTGGGTGCGAGTGGACATCACGACGCCGGCCAGCAGCAGCGCTTCGCGCTGCGGCTCCAACTGGCCGAGGCGGCGCTTGACGAAGGCCGCCAGTTCGGCGGCGTAGGCGTGGTAGGGATGGCCGGAGAAGAAGAAACCGAGCGCCGGCTTTTCGTTCATCAGCCGCTCGCGTTCCGCCCAACGCGGCACCTCGACGTAATGCGCGGTATCTTCCTGCGCCCCGGCGCCGATGTCGAACAGGCCGCCCTGCATCGCATTGCGCTCGGCCTGCTCCGCCGCTTCGAGCGCGACGCCGGCCGAGGCCAGCAGCTTGGCGCGATGATCGTCGATCGCATCGAAAGCGCCGGCGCGGATCAGCGCCTCGATCACGCGCCGGTTCACCACGCGCTTGTCGATGCGGCGGCAGAAATCGAACAGGTCGCGGAACGCGCCTCCCGCTTCCCGTGCCTTGAGGATCACCGAGAGCGCCGCCTCGCCGGTGCCCTTGATGGCGCCCAGGCCGTAGCGGATGGTCTTGCCGTCGACCGGGCGGAAACGGATGCCGCTCTGGTTGATGTCGGGCGGCAAGAAAACCAAACCGTTGTCGATGGCGTCCTTGTAGAAGAACTGCACCTTGTCGGTGTTGGCCATTTCCGACGACAGCGTGGCGGAGACGAAGGCCGCCGGATGATGGCGCTTGAGCCAGCCGGTGTGATAGGCCACCAGCGAGTAGGCCGCCGCGTGCGACTTGTTGAAGCCGTAGCCGGCGAACTTCTCCATGACATCGAAGATTTCGTTGGCCTGGCCCTCGCCGATGTTGTTGCGCCGCGCGCCTTCGACGAACACGGCGCGCTGCTGGTCCATCTCTTCCTTTTTCTTCTTGCCCATGGCGCGGCGCAGCAGGTCGGCGCCGCCCAGGCTGTAGCCGGCCACCACCTGCGCCGTCTGCATCACCTGTTCCTGGTACACCATGATGCCGTAGGTGTTGCCGAGCACGCGCTCCAGGCTCGGGTGCGGATACACCACGCGCTCGCGGCCGTGCTTGCGATTGACGAAGTTGGGAATGAAGTCCATCGGCCCCGGCCGGTACAGCGCGTTCAGCGCGATCAGGTCTTCCAGCCGGTCGGGCTGCGCCTGCACCAGCGTGTCTTTCATGCCACCGGATTCGAACTGGAACACCGCCGTGGTGTTGGCACTCTTGAACACCGCGTCGTAGGTTTCGCGGTCGTCCAGTGGCAGCGTGGCGAGGTCGATCTCGGCGCCCTCAACCTCCTTCGCCAGACGCACCGCTTCGTCGAGAATGGTCAGCGTGCGCAGCCCGAGGAAGTCGAACTTGACCAGGCCGGCCTTCTCCACGTCGTCCTTGTCGAACTGCGAGACCACTGATTCGGCGCCGGCCGCCGCGTACAACGGACAGAAATCGGTCAGCTTGCCCGGCGCGATCAGTACGCCGCCGGCATGCATGCCGACGTTGCGCGTGAGGCCTTCGAGCTTCAGCGCCAACGCCCACAGTTCGGCGACTTCCTCCTCGCTGTCGATGCGGCTTCGGATCGCCGGCTCCTTGTCCAGCGCATCCTTGAGCGTGATGCCGAGTTCGTTGGGAATCAGCTTGGCGAACTGGTCCACGAAGTTGAAACCGAGATCGAGTACGCGACCGACGTCGCGGATCACGGCTTTCGCCGCCATGGTGCCGAAGGTGGCGATCTGCGATACGGCATGCGCGCCGTATTTTTTCTTGACGTAGTCGATGACGCGGTCGCGGCCTTCCTGGCAGAAGTCGATGTCGAAGTCGGGCATCGAGACCCGCTCCGGATTCAGGAAGCGCTCGAACAGCAGGTCGTAGCGCAGCGGATCGAGGTCGGTGATGCCCAGGCTGTAGGCCACCAGCGAACCGGCACCGGAACCGCGCCCCGGCCCCACCGGCACGCCGTTGTGCTTGGCCCAGTTGATGAAGTCGGCGACGATCAGGAAGTAGCCGGGAAAACCCATCTTGATGATGGTCGCGATCTCGAAATCGAGTCGCTCGACATAGGTCTGGCGCTGCTTGTCGCGTTCCGCCGCATCGGGATACAGCAGTTCCATGCGACGCACCAGGCCGGCATGGGATTCGCTGGCGAGGAAAGCCTCCAGCGCTTGGCCGTCCGGCGTCGGGAAATCGGGCAGGCGGCTCTTGCCCAACTCCACCGTCAGGCTGCAGCGGCGGGCGATTTCCACCGAATTCTGCAAGGCCTCGGGCAGGTCGGTGAACAGCGCGACCATCTCGTCCTGGGTCTTGAAGTACTGCTCGGCGCTGTAGCGCTTCGGTCGCCGCGCATCGCCCAGCACATAGCCCTCGGCAATGCAGACGCGCGCCTCGTGCGCCTTGAAGTCGTCGCGCTGGAGAAACTGCACCGGGTGCGTGGCCACCAGCGGCAAGCCCAGGCGCGCTGCCAGATCGGCGCTGGCGGCGACCAGCACTTCGCTCGCGGCCCCCCCATCCTTGCCTCCCGGGCGCTGCACCTCGATGTAATAGGCGCCGGGGAACAAGCCCGCCCAGACCTGGGCACGCACCTCGGCCTGGTCCAACTTGCCGGCGGCAAGGAGTTGCCCGAGGTCGCCCAGCGGGCCTCCGGAGAGCGCAATCAAACCGCTGTTGTCGCCCTCGCCGAGCTGCGTGCGGGTGATCTCGGCGCGGCCATGGCGGCGCGGCGCGAGATAGGCGGCGGACAGCAATTCGCACAGGCGCAGGTAACCGGCGCGATTCTTCACCAGCAGCAGCAGGCGCGCCGGGTCGTCGTGCTTGTCGCCGATGTCCTCGTCGCCGATCCAGACATCGCAGCCGATGATCGGCTTGACCCCCTTGCCGCGCGCCGCGCTGTAGAACTTGACCATGCCGAACAGGTTGGCCAGGTCGCTGATCGCCAGCGCCGGCTGCCCATCCGCCGCAGCCTGTGCGACGGCCTCATCGATGCGCGTCAGGCCATCGGTGATCGAGTATTCACTGTGCAGACGGAGATGGACGAACTTTGGCAGGGACGACGGTGCGGACATGGCGCGGCAATTTTACTCCCGCCGCTTCCTGCCGCGCGAGTGGATTTCCGCGTCGCGGCGAGCGTCCTCCCGCGCCCAGTCGCAGTGGCGAACGACGCCAACCAACTTGGCTATACTGGGTTCCAGCCGCCCCCTGCTCCTTGCCCATGCCGCCCCTGTTCATCGACCGCTTCCTGTCTCACATCGAGCGCATCACGCACGAACGCGACCGTCCGCAGCTCGAAGTGGCACTGGCCGAGAGCCTGCGCGACTTGCTCCACTGCGAGCGCGTGAGCATCCTGAAACTGGCCCAGGCCCCTGGCGAGGCCTTTGTCTGGCCGGCGGTGGTGATCGGCGCCGACGGCGCGCAAATCCATGACGACGGCGTGTCCGTGCCGGCAGACATGGTGTCCATCGCGCGCTTCCCGCGACTGGCGGCCTGCCTGCAAAGCACGGCACGGCAAACGGCCGGCGCCCACACCGCGTTCCCGCTGCTGACCGACAACGGCACCTGCTTCGGTTTTGTCGAAATCGAGGGCAAGGCCATCGACAGCGCGCGGCTCGGAATCGCCGAACGCCTGCTGACGGTCTTCATGAACATGCTGGCGCTGCTCGATTACAGTGAGACCGACACACTGACCGGCCTGCTCAATCGCAAGATCTTCGACGACTACCTGCTGCGAATACTATCGACCCTGTCGGCCGGCGACGACAGCCGGCTCGAAGCGCTGCACCTGCCGCGTCGGCGCCGCCCGCACCCGGCAGCGCTGAAGCACTGGCTGGCGGTCATCGATATCGATCACTTCAAGCGCGTCAACGACAACTTCGGACACCTGATCGGCGACGAGGTGCTGTTGCTGGTGGCGACCATGATGAAGTCCCTGTTCCGCGCCCACGACAAGCTGTTCCGCTTCGGCGGCGAGGAATTCGTGGTGCTGCTGAAGCCCACCGCGGCGGAGGACGCGCAGAGGATTTTCGAGCGCCTGCGCGCGGAGATCGAACAACGCGACTTTCCCCAAGTTGGCCGCGTCACGGTCAGCATCGGCTATGCCCGGATCGGACTGGATGACCAGCCTTCGGTGATTCTCGACAACGCCGACAACGCGCTGTACTGGGCCAAGGAGCACGGTCGCAACCAACTCGCCGGCTACGAAGCGCTGGTGGCCGCCGGAGCGATCAGCCCGCGCGAACAGCCGTCGCACATGGAGTTCTTCCAGGAGCCCAGCAGCCCCGAGGCGTCGCGGTAAAGCGGACGGCTAAACCGGCCGCAGCGCCCAGTCCAGCAACGGACGCCACTGTTCGATGTCCTTTTCCGCGCGGCTGGCCGGCAGCTCGAAAATGCTCATGCCGTGCGCCGCAGCCTGCACGTAGTTCTGCGTATCGCGCAGGTGGGCGACCACCGGCAGGCCGGTGCCGTCAAGAAAACGCTCCAGCTCGGCCGCGGCGCGGGTGCGCGCATCGACCCGCATGGCGACGATGGCGACAAAGGCTTCGTGCTTGCGGATCTCCTTCTCCTCGAACAGGCGGTCGAGGAAATGACGCGTGGCGAGGATGTCGAAAATCGACGGCTGCAAGGGCACGATCACACGCCGGACCAGCTTCAGAACCTGGCCCAGGCGCTTGCCGTGCAAGCCGGCCGGCGTGTCGAGCACCACATGGCTGGTGTCCTTCGGCGGCCGTGCCGGCTGGTCCGGCTCGATCTCCCAGCTCGCGATATGCGCCAGCGCCGGCGAACGCAGCTTCAGCCATTCGCGCGAGGACTGCTGACGGTCGATGTCGCCGAGCATGACGCGCTTGCCCTGCAGCGCGAAGAAGCCCGCCAGATTGGTCGCCAAGGTCGTCTTGCCCACCCCTCCCTTGGGATTGGCGATCAGGAATGATTCCATCGGCCTATGGTATCAGCACTGTCGATCCGGTCGTCTTGCGCGCCACCAGGTCGATCTGGGCCTGTGCGGCATCCTTCAGGGCATACGTCTGGTTGACCTCGATCTTGACCTTGCCCGAGCCGACGACGTCGAACAGTTCGCCGGAAATCGCCAGCAGATCGTTGCGCTGCGCGATATAGGTGAACAGCGTCGGCCGGGTCAGGAACAGCGAGCCGCGCTTGGCGAGTTCCGCCGTGTCGAGCAGCGGCGCCGGGCCCGAGGCGGCGCCGAACAGCACCATCATGCCGAGCGGCCGCAAACAGTCGAGCGAACCCATGAAGGTGTCCTTGCCGATCGAGTCATACACCACGCGCACGCCCTTGCCGCCGGTGATGTCCTTGACCCGCTCGACGAAGTTCTCGCGCGTGTAGATGATCGTGTGATCGCAGCCATGGGCCTTTGCCAGCGCGGCCTTCTCGTCCGAGCTGACGGTGCCGATCACGGTGACGCCGAGCGCCCGCGCCCACTGGCAGACGATGAGGCCGACGCCGCCGGCCGCGGCATGGATCAGGATGGTGTCGCCGGGCTCTACCTTGCAGGTGCGGCGCAACAGGTATTGCGCGGTCATGCCTTGCAGCATCATCGCCGCGCCGGTTTTGAAGTCGATCGCGTCGGGCAGTTTGACCAGGCGGTCGGCCGGCATGTTGCGCAGCTCGGCATAGGCGCCGATCGGGCCGCCGGCATAGGCGACGCGGTCGCCGACCTTGAGCTCGGTCACTGCGCTGCCGACCGCTTCGACCACGCCGGCGCCTTCGAGGCCGATGCCGGAGGGCAGCGGCACCGGGTAGGCCCCGCTGCGATGGTAGATGTCGATGTAATTGAGACCGACGGCGTGGTGCCGCACGCGCACCTCGCTGGGCGCCGTATCGCCAACGCCGACTTCTTCCCAGCGCAGCACTTCGGGACCGCCGGGGGTGTGAAAACGGATTGCGTGGGTCATCATGTCTCCTTGCGTTTGGCGAACGTGAAGGGACGCAAGCTACCCTGCCCGGCGGGAAATTTCAACCATCTCGCGGCGAAACCGGCAGCCGGCGCCATTCCGGCGCCGGCGCGAAGGCACTCAGCCGCCGGCTTTTTCCCGCAGGTGGTTGGCGTCGACCACCGCCAGCGCGGTCATGTTCACCAGGCGGCGCACGGTCGCCGTCGCCGTCAGGATATGCACCGGCTGCGCCGCGCCGAGCAGCACCGGACCGACCGTGATGCCGTCGCCCGAGGTGGCCTTGATCAGGTTGAAGGAGATGTTCGCCGCGTCGACGTTGGGCATGATCAGCAGGTTGGCCTCGCCGCTGAGGCGGCATCCGGGATACAGCTTCTCGCGGATGGCCTGCGACAGGGCGGCGTCGCCATGCATTTCGCCATCGACTTCGAGTCCCGGCGCGCGTGCCTCGATCAGGCGGCGCGCGGCGGCCATCTTCAGGGCCGAGGCCGAGCGCAGGCTGCCGAAGTTGGAGTGCGACAGCAGCGCCACCTTGGGTTCGAGACCGAAGCGGCGCACTTCCTTGGCCGCCATCAGCGCGATCTCGGCGATCTGCTCGGCGGAGGGGTCGTCATTGACGTAGGTATCGCAGAGGAACAGCGTGTGCCGCGCCAGCAGCAGCATGTTCATCGCGGCAAAACACAGCGCGTCGGGCTCCAGCCCGATCACGTCATTGACGTGCTTGAGATGCTGTGCGTGGCGGCCGACCACGCCGCACAACATGGCATCGACATAGCCGCGCTTGAGCAGCATGGCGCCGATCAGGGTCGGATCGGAGCGCAGTGCCTGCTTGGCCAGTTCGGGGGTCACGCCCTGGCGCCCCATGATCTGGTGGTAGCCCTGCCACAGCTCCTTGTAGCGCGGATCGGAATCCGGGTTCACCACCTCGAAGTCGCGTCCCGCCACCAGGCGCAGGCCGGCCTTCTCGATGCGCTTGCCGATCACCTCGGGACGACCGATCACCACCGGCCGTGCCAGGCCTTCGTCCTTCACCGCCTGCACCGCGCGCAGCACGCGCTCGTCCTCGCCCTCACAGTAGATGACGCGGCGCGGATCCTTCTTTGCCGCGGCGAACACCGGCTTCATGACGAAGCCGGAGTGATAGACGAAGCTGTTCAGCTTGTCGCGGTAGGCGTCGAAATCGGCGATCGGCCGCGTCGCCACGCCCGACTCGGCGGCGGCTTTGGCCACGGCCGGGGCGATCTTGACGATCAGGCGCGGATCGAAGGGGCGCGGGATCAGGTACTCGCGGCCGAAGGCCAGGCTCTCGCCGCCATAGGCCTGGGCGACCACGTCGGAGGCCTCGGCCTGGGCCAGTTCGGCGATGGCGCGCACGGCGGCCAGCTTCATCTGCTCGGTGATGGTGGTCGCACCGGCGTCCAGCGCACCACGGAAAATGAAGGGAAAGCACAGCACGTTGTTGACCTGGTTCGGGTAGTCCGAGCGGCCGGTGGCGATGATGGCATCCGAGCGCACGCTCTTGACTTCCTCGGGCGTGATCTCCGGCGTCGGGTTGGCCAGCGCCAGGATCAGCGGATTGGGCGCCATCTTCGCCACCATCGCCGGCTTGACCACGCCGCCGGCGGAGAGGCCAAGGAACACGTCGGCACCCTCGATGATGTCGGACAGCGTGCGCGCCTCGGTCTGCTTCGCGTAACGGTCCTTGATCGGGTCCATCAGTTTGGCGCGGCCCTCATAGACCACGCCTTCGATGTCGGTGACCCAGATGTTCTCCACCCTGACGCCCAGATTTACCAGCAGGTCGAGGCAGGCCAGCGCCGCGGCGCCAGCGCCCGAAGTGACCAGTTTGACCTCCTCCACCTTCTTGCCGACCAGCGTCAGGCCGTTCAAGATCGCCGCGCCGACCACGATGGCGGTGCCGTGCTGATCGTCGTGGAACACCGGAATCTTCATGCGCTCGCGCAGCCTGGCCTCGATATAGAAGCACTCCGGCGCCTTGATGTCCTCCAGGTTGATGCCGCCGAAGGTCGGCTCCATCGCCGCGATCATGTCGATCAGCTTGTCGGCGTCGGGTTCCTGCAATTCAATATCGAACACGTCGATGCCGGCGAACTTCTTGAACAGCACGCCCTTGCCTTCCATCACCGGCTTGGCCGCCAGCGGGCCGATGTTGCCCAGACCCAGCACCGCCGTGCCGTTGGTCACCACGCCGACCAGGTTGGCGCGCGAGGTCAGCCGGCTGGCCATGGTCGGGTCATCGACGATGGCATTGCAGGCCGCGGCGACGCCCGGCGAATAGGCCAGGGCCAGATCGCGCTGGTTGGTGAGGCCCTTGGTCGGCACCACGGCGATCTTTCCCGGGGTGGGCCATTCGTGGTATTCAAGGGCGGCGGCGGAGAGGTTTTCTTGTTCGTTGGACATCGCGGATACCCGGCAGACAAAGGAATCGCGGAATTCTAGACCTCTCGGGCTGACAGCACCATTACGGAAATCCACGAGGAAGCCACCGCTACTATGGCAAAATTTGGGCAAATCTTTCGTAAAGGGACACCATGAAGCGCGTCGTATTCAACCAAAAAGGCGGTGTCGGCAAAAGCACCATCACCTGCAACCTGGCCGCCATCGCCGCCGCGCGCGGCGCGCGTACGCTGGTGATCGACCTCGATCCGCAGGCCAATTCCACGCAATACCTGCTCGGCGCCGCGGCCCAGGACCTGGAGCTCACCGCCAACGAATTCTTCGACCAGATGCTGAGTTTCAAGCTGCGCCCGCTGCCAACCGAGGACTTCATCGCCGCGACGCCCTTCGAGAACCTGTCCATCCTGCCTTCCGGCCCGGCGCTGGAAGAACTGCAGGCCAAGCTCGAATCGCGCTACAAGATCTACAAGCTGCGCGAAGCCCTCGATGCCCTCGAAGGCTACGACGAAATCTGGATCGACACGCCGCCGGCGCTGCACTTCTACACGCGCTCCGCGCTGATCGCCGCCGACGCCTGCCTGATCCCCTTCGACTGCGACGAGTTCGCCCGCCGCGCGCTCTACAACCTGCTCGACAACGTGAACGAAATCCGCGCCGACCACAACGCCGGACTCGAAGTTGAAGGCATCGTCATCAACCAGTTCCAGGCCCGCGCCAGCCTGCCGCAACAAGTCGTCGCCGAACTGCGTGCGGAAGGCCTGCCGGTGCTGGCGTCCTTCCTCTCGTCCTCGGTGCGCATCAAGGAATCGCACCAGCAGGCCAAGCCGATGATCCATCTCGACCGCAACCACAAGGTCGCGCTGGAGTTCGGCGCGCTGTTCGACGAACTGGAGGCGGCGAAGAAGGCACGGGCCAAGGCGGCGGCGAAGAAGCGCGCCTGATCACCTGCCGGGCCGGCAAAATCCAACTTGCGCGTTTCGACATTGCGCCTACAATGGATACACATATCCGTGTATTCATAAGGGCGCCATCATGAACCTGAACATCGCACGTTGGGGCAATAGTCTGGCCCTGCGCATCCCCGCCGAATATGCGCGACGTATCGGCATCAAAGAAGGCGACAGCGTGGAGGCCGGTTTGACCGTGGATGGCGGGATCGCCATTCGTCCTGCGCGCTGGAACCGGAAGAGCTTCGCGCAGGAACTCGCGAAAACACGCGATGCCATGCCGATGGGGACATCGGTGATGGACGAGTTGCGACGTGGCGCACGTTACTGATGCTGTACGTCGATACCAGCGTGCTGGTCGCGCTGTATACGCACGAGGCAAAAAGCACCGATGTTTCGCGCTGGTACGCCGGGTGCACCGATGAACTTGTTTCCGCCGCATGGTGCGTTTCGGAGTTCGCCAGTGCCTTGGGCATCAAACAGCGTAGCGGCCAGATCGGCGAAGCCGCGGCTCAAATGGCATGGCGACAGTTCGAACGGATGTGCGCCGGCGATCTGTATCTGTTGCCGGTGGACCCCGTCACTTTCCATCGCGCGGCGATTCTGTCGCTCGATGTTGCGTCGGGTCTCCGCGCCGGCGATTCGCTGCATCTTGCCGTCGCCCTTGACGCGAAGGCCAAGGGCGTGGCGACGCTCGATGAAGTCATGGCGAAAAACGCGAAACGCCTGAAATTCAGGCTGATTGCGTTTTGACCAGAAATCAATTCATGCTCACCTTTTTATCGCTGATGATCCATCTCGACGGCAACCACAAGGTGGCGCTGGAGTTCGACGAACTGGAAGCGGCGAAGAGGCGCGCATGATCCCCGCCCTCGCGATCGGCATCGCCTTCGCCATCGTGCTGGCGGTGCTGTGGTCGCGCTACCTGCGCCTCAGGCGCGAGCGCTACATCCGCGATTTCGTGCTGCCCAAGGGCCTCTACGAGCGCCTGCGCAAGCGCCGCCCGGAGCTCGAAATGAAGGACTGCATGCTGGTCGCGCGCGGCCTGCGCAAGTTCTTCCTCGCCTACCTGAACTCGGGCAGGAAATTCGTCGCCATGCCCTCGCAGGTGGCCGATGATCTGTGGCACGAGTTCATCCTCTACACCAAGGCCTACGAGGCTTTCTGCCAGCAGGCCTTCGGTCAATTCCTGCACCACACACCGGCCGTCGTCCTTGGCCCCGAAAAGCGCGACAACGAAGGCCTGCGCCGCGTCTGGTGGTACGCCTGCAAGGAAGAGAACATCAACCCCGCGAATGCCCTGCGCCTGCCCCTGCTGTTCGCCCTCGACGCCAAGCTCGGCATCGCCGACGGCTTCGTTTATTCGCCCGACTGCAAATCCTCGCGCGGCGGCAGCGGCAACGGCAACGTACATTGCGGCACCGACTTCAGCGACAGCTCGGTGGATGGCGGCACGGACGGATTCGGCGACAGCAGCAGCGATGCCGGGAGCACGGGCGGAGATGGTGGCGGCGATGGCGGGGGTGGTTGCGGTGGGGGTGGCGACTGATCGCCGCATTACCGGCGCCGACTCTTGGGATTGGCGCCGATTGAGAGTCGGTGCTGGTGGTACGGCGTGCAACAGGAAACTCAGCTCTGGATTCCCGCCTTCGCGGGAATGACACAGCGTAGAAAGTCGGCGCTGGCGGTACGGCGGTCTCAGTCCCGCTTCTCCGGAACCAGCATCTCCGCCACATTCACCCGCCCCGGGTTGTAGGCATTGACCGCATGCTCGCTCGGCCAGCCCAATGCCAGACCGCACAGCAGCTTGTGGTTGGGCGGCACCTCGAAGGCCTCGCGCACGGGCCCGGCCCAGGTGGCGAGCGCGCCTTCGGCGCAGGTGCCGAGGCCGCGCGCCTGCGCCGCGAGCATCAGCGATTGGAGCAAGATGCCGGCGTCGAGGATGGAGTAGGCGCCCAGCTCCTGCCGCACGAAAACGAACAGCGCGACGGGCGCGCCGAAGAACTCGAAATTGCGCCGCATCTGGCGACTGCGCGCGGCGCTGTCCTCGCGGGCGATGCCGAGCGTGGCATAGAGGCCGAAGCCGGTCGCCCGGCGGCGTGGCGTGAGTTCCGCGGGATATTCGATGCGCGTATCGAAATCGCCGTCGGGCAGGGCCTCGCGCGTCAGCAGCGCGCCCAGCTTGTCGAGCGGGCCGCCGCTCGGTGCCTTGGTCGCGGCGTCATAGCGGGCCAGCAACTGCGCCTTGATCTGTTCCTTGAGGGCACCGGAGGCGACCGCGATCTTGTAGGGCTGCGTGTTCGACCAGCTCGGCGCCCAGCGCGCATCGTCGAGGATGGCGTCGACCAGTGCCGCAGGCACTTCCCTGGCAGAAAAATCCCGGATGCTGCGCCGGCTGCGCAGCAAGCGGGCCAGCGTCTGGGTATCGTCGCTTTCCGGCATGGTCGGGTCTCCCTCTGACATGGCGGTGAGTTTGCGCCCGGGCTAGGGCGCCATGGTCGGCACGATCCAGCCGTCGCGTAGTGCGATGGAGCGCGAGCGCAGCAGTTCGTCGAGCAGCCACCGGGCGAACTCTGCGTCGGTAAAGCCCAGCATGCGCTGGTTGATGGTGTCGAAGAAGGGCACGCTCTTCAGGTAGGCCGGCAACTCGTCTTCGCGCAGGCGCTGCAGGTCGAGCAGGTTGAAGGTGAAGCAGGCGCGCACGGCGTTGCGGCCGACGCGCGTGCTGTCGGCTTCGAAGGATTCAAGGCGGCGCCAGGCGCGGACCATGGCGGCATCGAAGTCGGCGAAAGGCGCGCCATGGCCGGGGATGACGACATCGACATCGAGCCGGCCGATCATTTCGAGCGTGCTGCGGGTCGCCGGCAGGGCATCCTTCCTGCCGAATATTTCGCCGAAGATGATGCCGAAGCCGTCCTGCCAAAGCGCGTCGCCGGAAATCAGGAGGCGCTGCGCAGGGCAATGGAAGACCAGCGCCTCCATGTCGTGGCCGGGCGCCGCCAGCGCCTGCCAGAGCAGCCCGCCCATTTCGAATTCGCTGTTGGCCTCGATCACCGCGTCGTGCGCGAAGCGGTCGCCGCGCTGCTTCGCGGCGTCGAGCAGCAGGGCATCGGTATCCCAGTCGCGGACCATGCGCTCGATGCCGGCGGGAATCGCGATGCTGCAGCCGAAAGCCGCCTGCAGCGCGGCGTTGCCGCCGATGTGGTCGGAATGCGAATGGGTGTTGACGATGCGGCGCAGCGCCGTCGGAGCACGCCGTACGGCGAGCGCCGACTTTACGAGGGCGACGGTCTGCGGCGCGTGGCCGACGTAGCCGGTATCGACCAGGGTCGCCGCCTCGCCCTCGAACAGCAGCACGTTGTTCGACGACAGCCAGCCGCGTTCGAGAACCTGGATCGAGTCGGGGAGCTTCATCAGTCCTTGCGATTGCAGGCCAGGTCGGCGTCCGGATCGAGCCGGCGGCGGCGCTGCGCCACCGCAGCGAGAATCAGGCGCCGCTCGTCGTCGCCGGCATTGGCCCAGCGCGCGATCTCTTCGATGCTGCGCAGGCAGCCGGCGCACAGACCATCTTCCATCCTGCAGACATTGATGCAGGGCGAAACCACCGCATTTGCGCCGGCCTGCCCGGTCACGCCGGCTGGGCGGCCCGCATGGCGCGCCGGGCGATGACGGCGCGCGCCACGCGCGAGGCCGGTTCGCGCTTGAGCTGCTTGGAAATCCAGACGCCGGTATCTACCAGCGCGTCGAGGTCGATCCCGGTATCGATGCCGAGCCCGGTCAGCAGCCAGACCACGTCCTCGGTCGCGACATTGCCCGAGGCGCCGACGGCATAGGGGCAGCCGCCGAGACCGGAAACGGAACTGTCGAAAATGCCGATGCCCATTTGCAGCGAGGCGTAGATGTTGGCCGTCGCCATGCCAAAGGTATCGTGATAATGGCCGGCGATTTTTTTCAAGGGGACGCGGCGCGCCACGGCCTCGATCATGTCCTTGGTGCGCTCCGGCGTGCCGGCGCCGATGGTGTCGCCCAGGCTGATTTCATAGCAGCCCATGTCGATCAGTGCCTGCGCCACGTCGGCCACCGCCAGCGGCATCACTTCGCCCTCATAGGGACAGCCGAGCACGCAGGAAACGTAGCCGCGCACCTTGATCTCGGCCGTCTTGGCGGCTTCGACGATGGGCCGGAAGCGCTCCAGCGATTCGGCGATCGAGCAGTTGATGTTCTTCCGTGAGAAGGATTCGGAAGCGGCGCCGAACACCGCGACCTCCTTCGCGCCGGCTGCCAGCGCGGCCTCGAAGCCCTGCATGTTGGGCGTCAGCACCGGATAGGCGACGTCGGGCAGCTTCTCGATCGCGGCGAAGACATCGGCGTTGTCGGCCATCTGCGGCACCCACTTGGGCGAGACGAAGGCCGTCGCCTCGATGCTCTTGAGGCCGGCTTTGCCCAAGCGGCGGATCAGTTCGACCTTGATCTTGGTCGACACGGGGGTCTTCTCGTTTTGCAGGCCGTCACGCGGGCCGACTTCGACGATGCGTACTTTGCTGGGGAGGGTCATCCGGATTCACGACTGTTTGTTGCCAGGCTCGAATTCTACTAGCTCGGCTCCATCGCTCACTTGTTCGCCGACATTGTAAAGAAACGCTTTTATGGTACCGGCCGTCGGCGCGGCGATCGTATGTTCCATTTTCATGGCTTCGAGAATCAGCAGGGGCGCACCCTTCTCGACTTTGGCGCCGACCTCGGCGATCAGCGCGATGACCTTGCCCGGCATCGGCGCCGTCAGCCCACCCTCGGCGCCGCCGCCGCTGCCGGCGTGGAACAGCGGGTCGATGGCGGCGAAGACAAAGCAGACGCCGTCGATGAAGACATGGCGCTTTTCGTTGGCCGAGACCACGGTGACGTTGATGCGGCGGCCGCCGAGATCGACGCGCAGTTCGCCGCTGGCGGTGAAGCGGCCGGCGGCCGTGGTGCTCTGACCCTCGAATTCGAGCGCGAAGCTGTCGCCGGCATAGCGTGCGCTGACGACTTTTTCGGTCTCGCCGGCGCGCAGTTTGATCTCGCGCCGCGCCGCGCCATTCAGGCGCCAGCCGTCGCGCGCATGCCAGGGCGAATGCGGGTCGCGACTCGCGGTGGCGTCGGCGGCGGCGTACTGCTGGTCGCGAATCAGTTCGCCCAGCGCGACGACCAGCCAGGCTTCGGCCGGCGGCGCGACCGATTCCGGAAACAGGAAGGCGCGCTCGCGCTCGATCAGCCCGGTGTCGAGATCGGCCTGGGCAAAGGCCGGACAGGCCACCAGGCGCGAGAGGAAACCGATGTTGTTGGCAACGCCGACCACGCGATAATCGGCCAATGCTTGCAGCATGCGCGCCAGGGCGCGTTCACGCGATTCGTCCCAGACGATCAGCTTGGCGATCATCGGGTCATAGTGCGGCGAGATTTCGTCGTCCTGCTCGACGCCGGTATCGACCCGCACATTAAGGGTTTCCGCCGGCGGCGCGAGGTGGATCAGGCGGCCGACGGACGGCAGGAAGCCCTTGTCCGGATCCTCGGCATAAATCCGCGCTTCCAGCGCGTGGCCGCGGATCGCGAGCTGTTCCTGGCGCAGCGGCAGCGTCTCGCCAGCGCCGACTTTCAACTGCCACTCGACCAGGTCGAGGCCGGTGATCATTTCCGTCACCGGATGTTCGACCTGCAGCCGCGTGTTCATTTCCATGAAGTAGAACGTGCCGTCCTGGTTGGCGATGAACTCGACGGTGCCGGCACCGACGTAGCCGACCGCCTGCGCCGCATCGACGGCGGCCTTGCCCATCGCCGCGCGGCGCTCGGGCGGCATGTTGGGCGCCGGCGCTTCTTCCAGCACTTTCTGGTGGCGGCGCTGCACCGAACAATCGCGCTCGAACAGATAGACGCAGTTGCCGTGGCTGTCGCCGAAGACCTGGATCTCGATGTGGCGCGGGCGCTGCAGGTATTTCTCGATCAGCACGTGATCGTCGCCGAAGGAGGATGTCGCCTCGCGCTTGCAGGAGGCCAGGGCGTCGAGAAATTCCTCGCTCTTGTGCACGGCGCGCATGCCCTTGCCGCCGCCGCCCGCCGCGGCCTTGATCAGCACCGGGTAGCCGATCCCGTCGGCCTGTTGCCTGAGGAAATCCGGCTCCTGCTTGTCGCCGTGATAGCCGGGAGTCAGCGGCACGCCGGCTTTTTCCATCAGCTTCTTGGCTTCGGACTTGGAGCCCATGGCGCGAATCGCCGACACCGGCGGGCCGATGAAGACGATGCCGTTGGCGCTGCAGGCCTCGGCGAATTCCTCGTTCTCGGAGAGGAAGCCGTAGCCGGGATGGATCGCCTGGGCGCCGGTGGCCAGCGCGGCGCCGATGATCTTGTCCACCACCAGGTAGGATTCCCGCGGCGGCGGCGCGCCGATGCAGACGGCTTCGTCGGCCAGGCGCACATGCCGTGCGCCGGCATCGGCCTCGGAATACACGGCGACGCTACGGATGCCCATGCGCCGCGCGGTCTTGATGACCCGGCAGGCGATTTCGCCACGGTTGGCGATCAGTATTTTCGTGAACATGGTTTCAGCCCTGCGCAATCCAGCTCGGTTTGCGTTTTTCGAGGAAGGCGCTCATGCCTTCACGGCCTTCGCGCGAGGCACGCATGCGGGTGATGCGTTGCGCAGTGTCTTCGACGACCTCGGGCGACAGCGGCTTCCAGGCCACGGCTGCGATCAGCGCCTTGCACTCGGCCATCGCCCCCGGCGCGTTTTTCAGCAGCGTATCGACGATCTCGCCGACGGCCTCGTCGAGCGCGGCATGGTCGGCCACCATTTCGTGCAAAAGGCCGATGCGGTAGGCCTCGGCCGCCGAAAAGCGCTCCGCCGTCAGCATGTAGCGCCGCGCGTAGCGCTCGCCAATGGCGGCGACGACGTGCGGGCTGATCACGGCGGGAATCAGGCCGAGCTTGACTTCGGTCAGCGAGAACTCGGCATCGAAGGTGGCGATCGCCACGTCGCAGCAGGCCACCAACCCGACGCCACCGCCGTAGGCCGCGCCCTGGACGCGGGCGATGGTCGGCTTCGGGCATTGCGCCAGCGTGCGCAGCATCTCGGCCAGCGCGCGCGAATCGCGCAGGTTCTCTTCGCTGCTGTAGGCGGCGGCACGCTTCATCCAGTTGAGGTCGGCGCCGGCGCAGAAGCTTTTGCCGGTGCTCGAAATCACCAGCACGCGCACGGCGGGTTCGGCCGCCATCAGGTCGATCGCCGCCGACAGTTCGCCGATCAGCGCGTCGTCGAAGGCGTTGTGCCGCTCGGGGCGGTTGAGCGTGATGATGCCGACGCCGGCATCGATTTCGGTAAGTATGTTGTTGTACATGGGACTCCCTCTTTTTTATCCGCAGATTTCGCAGATGAACGCAGATTAAAAACAATCTGCGAAATCTGCAGACTGCCTTTACATACGGAACACGCCGAACTTGGTCGGCAGGATGGGCGCGTTGAGCGACGCCGAAATACCCAGGCCCAGGGTGCGCCGGGTCTGCGCCGGGTCGAGAATGCCGTCGTCCCAGATGCGCGCCGTGGCGTAGTAGGGATGGCCCTGGGTCTCGTACTGGGCGCGGATCGGGGCGCGGAAGCTCTCTTCGTCTTCCTTGCTCCATTCCTTGCCGGCGGCCTCCATGCCGTCGCGCTTGATGGTGGACAGCACCGAGGCGGCCTGCTCGCCGCCCATCACGCTGATCCGCGCATTGGGCCACATCCAGAGCATGCGCGGGCTGTAGGCGCGGCCGCACATGCCGTAATTGCCGGCGCCGAAGCTGCCGCCGATGATCATGGTGAACTTCGGCACCTGCGCCGTCGCCACGGCCGTGACCATTTTCGCGCCGTCCTTGGCGATGCCACTGTTCTCGTACTTGCGGCCGACCATGAAGCCGGTGATGTTCTGCAGGAACAGCAGCGGGATGCCGCGCTGGGCGCAGAGCTCG
>Ga0154354_1020_pt1 | contig 37161 bp, 34 predicted proteins | sample RifGroA2_FD_115882 | JGI IMG/M metagenome (GOLD analysis project Ga0154354, IMG submission 115882) | Rhodocyclales bacterium GWA2_65_19
TGCACCATCTGCCGCGAAACGCCGAGCGCGCGGGCGAACGCCGCCACCGACAGTCCCATCGCAGGCAAGGAATCCTCTCGCAGAATCGCACCCGGATGGGTCGGGCAGCGCGTCATTGTCTTCATCAGGCACACTCCTCAGTGATAGTTTTCCAGATCCACATCGACGGCATTTTCACCTTCCCAGCCGAACGTGAGACACCACGGTCCATTCACATGCACGCTGTAACGCCGCGGCACACCTTGCAGCGGATGAAAATCAAATCCGGGAAGTCGCAGCGCCTCCGGCGTCTTTGCCGTAGCGATGGCATCCAGCCGCCGCACCGTTCGTACCCACAGATCGGGCCGTATCTTGGCCGACCTGTCGGTATCGGCCAGTTCCGCCAACCCCTTGTGTCGGTAGTTCAGAATCATCGGGAGAGTGTAAAGTCGAGATTGACGGATGTCAATCGCTGCTTGACACTCGGCCGTCGCCTGATTCTCCATGCCATCCGCCAGATGATGGCGCCGCCTCCGGAACAAAAAAGTGCCCTATCGCTTTGCTTACGACCAGTGCGCGCAAGAGTCGGCGCTTGCCGGCCCGCGAAGCGGAATCCCCGGCAGACAGAGTCCGGCACGGCGATTCGTGCGGCACGAAATCAATTGCGATGCTGACCCATTTTGTTCTGATACCAATTTGGTATCAATGGCGCGTACCAGTCAAGAGTCGGCGCTGGCGGGACGGCAACAAGAGGGCCATGGGGAAACCGACTTCACCACGACCCGTTCAGCTTCCAGCAGCCCCTCGCGCACTGCGGGAGAGGCTTCTTACCGCTTATGCAAATCAAATCGCCCCCGGCCCCGGCCCCGGCCCCGGCCCCGGCCCTTATCGCTCTGCGCGGCTTTATTGCGCAGCGCCCCCTGCACCGCAGTGTTAGGCCCCAATTGACGGTGCCGAAGTTACACATGCCTGAATCTCTCAAAAAATTCACGAATTGCCGGCCAATCTTCACCGATCTGATGATAGGTGCGTGGAGCAAAACCACCTTCAGGCGTCGGTCTGGGACGCATTGCCTCGCTGTCGAGAGGGACTGGATATCGGGCCGTCCAGACCGTGAACTCCTGTATGCGTTCGAGAAGCCTGTTTTCATCTTCATTCAAAGTGTAGCCAGCGTCAAAGGCTAGCTGGCGAAGATCGTGTGTCACGAGCCTGAATTTCCCGTTCGAATCGCGGTGCTCATTCCGCGCGACCAGTTGCCCCTTGAGTAGATTTTCGATGGCAAAGCCAGCCAGCATGTAGGCAACGCTTTGAACTCTTCTGCCCGGTAAATTCTCCCTCTCCATTCTTTCATCGTCAGCGATTAGCACCTCGAAAGCCGCGATAAGAGACTCAGCCTTAAGTTGCCAAGCAATTGGCAGGTTTGAAAGCAGGCGATGTTGTTCGTCCCATGCTTCCTTCGGGCTGCGCGGATCGGCTGGAGTTGCTTTCATTGGAGCCTAACGTGATATCACCGACGAAGCGGCAAGTAAACGGGATATGCGACCGTCGCATATCCCGGCACATTTTTCGAGCGGGTTGTTGTCAATAGGAATGCTTCGATACGCGGACGTCATATTGTCGTATATGCAGTTTCCTGCGGAATCAGAAAGGCTGGCACATCGAGCGTGGCTGAATTCGGCAAATGGACGTCCATTCTTGATTGCGGTCGACATCGCATCGATTCGCGCAGGATGCGACGCTCCTTGAGCGATTGCCGCCGTCCCGCCATCCGCTACGACGAGGAAAGCGCTTCTTGCTCGACTGTCTTGTAGCGCTTTGTTTCATCAGCGCCGACTCTTGCCTAATCCCGCAGTTCGCGCCCTGTAAGTTTGAGAAACACGTCTTCCAGGTTCGCCGGCCGATGCAGGGTGCGCAGCGCGGGCCAGGTGGCGAGGTGGGCGAGCAGCGCTGCGGCGTCCTCGACATAGCAGAAGGCCGTTTCGCCGCTGACCTCGACGCGGCGCGAGTAGGCCTTCGCTTCGCGCTCGGCCCAGCCCGGCGCATCCTCGCCATAGACCTCGACCACCTGCGGCTCGATGTGCTGCCGGATCAATTGCTGCGGCGCGCCTTCTGCCACCATCTTGCCGTCGTCGATGATGGCCAGGCGCTGGCACAGGCGCTCGGCCTCGTCCATGAAGTGCGTCGTCAGCAGGATGGTCTTGCCCTGGGCCAGCAGGCGCTTGAGGCGTTCCCAGATCAGATGGCGCGCCTGCGGGTCGAGGCCGGTGGTGGGCTCGTCGAGCAGCAGCAGTTCGGGGTCGTTCACCAGCGCGCGGGCCAGCGTCAGGCGCCGCTTCATGCCGCCGGAAAGGGTGCGGATGTTGGCGTCTTCCTTGCCGGTGAGGCCGGCAAAATCCAGCAGTTCGCCGATCTTCGGCCGGATATCGGCATCGGCCAGGCCGAAATAGCGGCCGTACACGATGAGGTTTTCGGCGGCAGTGAAATCGGGGTCGAGGTTGTCGAACTGCGGCACCACGCCGATTTTCATGCGCGCTTCGCGCGCCCGCGCCGGCACCGGTTCGCCGACCAGCGTGATGGCACCCGAATCCGGCGCCGTGAGGCCCAGGCAGCAGCGCAGGGTGGTGGTCTTGCCGGCGCCATTGGGGCCGAGCAGGCCGTAGCATTCGCCGCGCTGCAATTCGAAGTTGAGCCCGGCGACGACTTCGCGGCCGTCGTAGGACTTGCGCAGTTCCGATACGAATAATGGACTCATCCTTCAGCAAGCCTGCGGCGCATTGCACCCTCCCTCGAACGACGGCGAAATTTTAGGGCATTCGGAATCGGGCATGGGAACTTCCTCCCGATCGTGCCGGGCGGCTTCCGGTCTGCAAACGATATCTCTAAAGCAATAGCCGCCGGCAGCCGAAAGGAGGCAAAATGCCTGTTGCAACAGGCCTCCCGTCCGGGGTGCGGCCGGATTTGCCAGGGTGGTCCATGCCTGAATTGTTTGACACCGACGATCTGTTGAACTTGCTGGGAGACGCCAACGCGGACGAGCGCGCGCCTGTTCCAGCCAAAAAGCCGCTGGCACCGCCGCAGCCTTGCCCCTATGGCGCGCTGTCCTATCTGCTGATCGAGGATTCCCAGACCATGCGCGTCTGGCTGCGCACCACCATCGCCAATGCAGGCGGCAAGAAGATCGACGTCTCCGACAGCTACAACGATGCCCTGTACCGCATCCGCAACCGCGGCGGTTACGACGTGGTGCTGTGCGACTACATCCTGTCCGACACGCGCGACGGCCAGCAACTGCTGGAAGAAGTGCGGCGGCAGAGGCTGCTGCCGCAATCGACGATCTGGATCATGATCACCGGCGAGCGCAAGTACGAGCAGGTCTTCTCCGCCGTGGAACTGGCGCCCGACGATTACCTGATCAAGCCGATCACGCCGGATCTCCTGCATGTCCGCCTGGGACGCGCCTGGGATCACCGTCAAGCGCTGAAGGGGGCCACCGATCTGTTCGATGCCGGGCGCTTCGAGGAGGCGCTGCTGCTGTGCCGCACCGAGTCGGACGGCAATCCGCGTCACGCCACCGGCTTCCAGCGCATTGCGGGCGAATGCATGATGCAGTTGGAGCATTACCTGGAGGCCTACGAGTATTTCGAGGCCATTCTCGAAGCCAAGCCGAGCTTGCCGTGGGCCAAGCTCGGCAAGGCGCGGGCGTTCTTCCATCTGGATCGCTATGACGAAACCTCGGCCATCATCGAGGAACTGATCCACGACAACCCCGAATATCTGCACGCGCACGACCTGCTGGCCAAGGTTCATGAGCGCAAGGGCGACCTGGAGGCGACCAAGTCGCTGCTCAAGCTGGTGCTGCAGAAGAATCCGAAGTCATTGTCGCGCCAGCGCGACATCGCGCGCATCGCGGTGGCCACCGACGACCTGCAAACCGCCATCGACGCCTTCGCCCTGATGCATCAGCACGGCCGGGGATCGAGCTTCGTGCGTCCTGGCGATTTCTGCACCTATGCCGCGATGCTGATCAAGAGCGGAAGCAAGGCGGCGGCGGACAGGCTGGATGCGCTCAACAGCAACCTGCGCGACTTCCACAAGAACGATCCCGCCTACAATCTTTCGGAGAAAACGGTTGGCTATGCCTCGGCGCTGACCGGCGGCGATCGCCAGGCTGCGGCCGCGGCCTATCAGCAGATGCGGCAGGCCCTCGAAACGGCGAAAACGACGGAAATCGAAGTCGACAGCGAGCAGTCGATGTTCATGCTGGAGGCTGCGGTCGCGATGGGCGATGAAGAGACGGCGTGCCAGATGGCCCAGGTGCTGTACCAGGACCACGTCGGCAACCAGTCGATGGAAGGCCGTATCCGGCAGATGATGGCCAGCGGCGGTTGGGACGAACATGCCTCGCGCATTGCGGAGGGTGCCACCGAGAATCTGAAGCGGATGAACGTCGCCGCCGCCAACATGGCCAAGCACGGCCAGTTGCTCGAAGCTGTGGAGGAATTCGCCCGTCTCGCCGAAGCCAACAAGAACGTCGCCGTGTATCTCAACGCCGCCACGTGCATCGTCAAGTGCTTCGAGGAGGCTGCCGCCGGGCGCCTGGCAATGGATTCCAATACCGGCAAGCGCCTCAACAACCGCATGCAGGGCTATATCAACTTCGTCAGCCTGCGCGACGCCGGCAACCATCGGCTGGAGCAGATCTGCAAGGCCTGGGCAGCCATCACGCGTTAGAGCCGGGCGTTACCGCCAGGCGCGCTGGATGATGTCGCGGATCAGGTGCAGGCGGCGGTGGAAAAAGTGGTCGGCGCCGGGCACCACGACGACCGGGAGATCGAGCGGTCGGGCCCAGGCCAGGACGTTGGCCAGGCGTACCGTTTCGTCTTCGGCGCCGTGGATGACCAGTGTGTCGCGGCTCACCGCTTCGGTTTCGTAGGTCCGCGCGCCTTCGACAAATCCGGCCGCGGTACCGACCAGGACCAGCCACTGGGCCGGATCGCCGGCCGCCGCGAGACGTTTGGCGAGTCGCGTGCTGACGTAGGCGCCGAAGGAAAAGCCGGCCAGGTAGAACGGTAGCGGCGCGCCCGAAGCCGTCGTTGCCGTCGCGTACCGGGCCCGGGCCCAGGCGTGCAGGGCCAGCAGGTCGTCGGTCTCGGCATCGCCGTGATCGTGTTCGCCTTCGGAGTCGCCGACGCCGCGAAAATGCGGTCGCAGCGTGATGCAGCCGCGCTCGCGAAAGGCGCGCGCCAAGGTGGTCACCACCTTGTTGTCGGCGGTGCCGCCGAACAGGGGATGCGGGTGGGCGATCAACGCGATGCCTTGCGGATTCTCATGGCCCTCGACGAAAACCTCGATCTTGCCGCCCGGCCCGTCGACCAGGATGCGCTCGTGTCGGGACACCTGTTCAGTCCACTTTCAGGCGTTCGACGATGCGACCCTGCACCAGATGCTGGTCGATGATTTCGTCGATGTCTTCCTGGTCCACGTAGGTGTACCAGACCGCTTCGGGGTAGATCACCATCACCGGACCCTCTTCGCAGCGATCCAGGCAGCCGGCGGCATTGATGCGCACCTTGCCCGGCAGCTTGTCGCCCAGGGCCTTGACCCGGTCCTTGGCATAGGCGCGCATGTCGCTGGCGCCGTGGTTGTTGCAGCAGGTTTCGCCCGCGGCGCGCTGGTTGGTGCAAAAGAACACGTGGTGTTTGAAGTGGCTCATGGTCAGGGGCGGGCGACAGGGGAAGGAAGCCGCATTTTAGCGGCGCTGTGCGGCGCAGGCACCGTCGTCTTGCCGGTCGGTCACTTGTCTTGCGCCGGGGGCGGCGGATATTTGACCGCGTTCTTGACGATTTTTTCGCGGGCGGCGGCAATCGGGTCGATATCGAGCACGTCGGCCAGTTCGGTCAGGTAGATCAGCACGTCGGCGATTTCGTCGGCCACCTCGGCGCGTTTTTGCGGCGCCAGGGCGAGGCTTTCCTCGGGCGTCGCCCACTGGAAATGCTCGACCAGTTCGGCCGCCTCGACGCTCAAGGCCATGACGAGGTTTTTCGGCGTGTGGTAGCGATGCCAGTCGCGTGCGGCGCAGAAGGCCCGCAGCGCATCGCGCAGGGTGGTGAGGTCAGTAATCGAGCGCATCGTGTCTTTCCGGACGGTAGATCATCAGCCAGGGCAGGGCAAGGAAAGGCCACAGCGAACAGATCAATCGCGTGAGGCCGTTGAAGTTGAGGAACTGACTCGTATTCCAGGTGTGCAGCGTATTGGCCAGGTAGGGGTTTTCCGGGGCGACATTGACCATGACCGTGGCGAACAGCAGGGCCAGCGCAGCCACGGCGCGTTGCAGCGGAAACACCAGGAAGGAAGCGCTCCACCACAAGGCCAGTCCGATCGCCATGCCCACCGCGTTGCCCGGCGTGATCCACGCCACGGCAGCCGCGGGACCCATCAGCAAGGCATGGGCCAGGGTCTTGATCAGCAGCGCGGCGAGCAGCAGGCCGCCGGTGAGGACGCGGGCCTGGCGGCACAACAGCATGGTTGCCATCAGTCCCGCGGCCAGCAGGCCGGCGGCGGCGATGGCGGTTTCGACGCTGGCGAAGCGCTCCGGCAGGAAGGGCTGGACTGGCGGCAGGTCGAGCATCTGGCGCAGGTTGCCGCTGCCGAACAGCAAGGTTTCGGGCGACAGCTGGGTCATCAGCCAGGCGGCGATCAGCAGCAGACCCAGGTCAACGCCGTGTGCGCGCATCATGACGCGCCGGCGCCAGCGTGCGAGACGGCCTTCATCGAGCGCGAACGCGCCCCAGCGGATGCCGATCAGGCCGCCCAGCAGTGCACCGCCGGCATTGCACGCAAGATCCAGGTTGGAGGGCACCCGGCTGGGCAGGTAGTTCTGCAGCAGTTCCATGACCAGGCTCAGTCCGCCGCCCAGCGCAGCGGCCATCAGCCAGGCCGTGAGCGGCGCCAGGCGGCGGCGCAAGGCGGCGGTGCAGAAAAAGCCGAAGGGCAGGTAGGCTATGACGTTGGTCGCCAGGTCGAAGCCGGTGAAATAACGCGGCCACGACGCGCCGAGAAAAGCCAGCGGGGCGCCGCCGCTGTCGCGCCAGCCGGCCAGGGGATACAGGCTCGCATAGATGATCAGCAGCACATAGCCGCCGGTCAGGTAGAGGGTCAGGTGGGTGCGTGCGCCGTTTGCCACAGTATCCGATTCTGCCGGCTTCCCGGCGAGGGGACAAGCGCAGACGACGACAGCTACCAGCGGCGCGCCAGATTGCTCAGGTAATTCGGCGGAAACGCGTCGATCGCGATCGGCGTTTGCGTCAGCACCGTGCGGGCGGTCTCGGCGGTAAGGGAAAGACAGAAGCTGCGATCGGTCGGCCCGCCGGAAGTCAGGCCCACCAGGCGGCCTTCCTCGTCCACCAGCGGTCCGCCGGACACGCCGTGATCGCAGAAATTCGAGGACGCCAGGTAGTTCTGCCCGCCGCGCTCAATGACCCCGAGCAACACGCCCGCCGAGGAGATCAGGCGGCCGTCGGCGAAACCGATGTTGAAAATGCGCGCGCCGCGCGCCAGGCGCCCGGCGTCGCCGATGGCAATCGGCTTGCCGTTGAGGCCGGGGGCATGGACCACGCAGGCGTCCTCCCAGACCAGGAAGGCGGCTTCCGTGATGCGGGTTCTTTCCCGCGTCGCCGGATTGATGGCCAGAATCGGTCCCTTCAGCACGTTGGGAGCGATCACATGGCAGTTGGTCAGCAGTTTGTCGTGGTCGATCACCACTCCGGTACCCTGACCTTCGGCGCCGACGATGACGTAGGTCGAGTCGGAGAACTTTGCCAGGTTGGCGGCATTGGGTCCGTCGAAGACCAGCTTGTGCTGGATTGGCGGCGGGACCGCGGCGGGCTTCGCTGCCGCGCTCGCCGGCATGGCGGTGACGGGCACCGATGGCGGCATGACTTCGATGTCCCTGGCCTTCGCCTGCGGCGCGCTGCTGCTCGCCGCGGGCTGGGCCGATTTCGGCGGGGCTGTCGCGGTGGGCTCCGCGCGCTCCGTCGCGACCAGGCGCCAGGCCGGATAGGCCGCTCCGGCAATCAACAGCAGGGCGAACGCCGGCCAGAGCGATCGGGAGGGTGGCGGTGCTTCCTCCGCCGGCGGCCTGGCGCGCGTGCGGCTGTCATACAGCGCGCGCCGGCGCGGGTCGCTCAATACATCGTGGACCTGTCGCAGGATACTCAGGCGGTTGCGCCGCTCCTGGTCGTCCGCGTGCTGTTCAAGGGCTTGCAGGCATGCCGCGAAAGCGCTGCGTATGTCCTCGGGCGACGCCTTGCTGGTGAGTCCGAGAAGCTGGTAGAGCGATTGCTTATGCGACACTCCGGCCTCCGTGCAACTACTCGTCAGTGCTTGTGCTCCGACTCCGCGTGATGGGTCTGTGCGGCGGCGTGGTGATGCAGGATCGCGTGCGGGTCGTGGCCCGGCAGCCGGTGGCCGACCCACTGCGGCAGCAGCGAGCCGGCAAGCATGCCCAGCGCCGAGACGCCGAGTCCGATCAGCTGCGGCGGCACCGGGCTGGCTTCGCCGATCAGGACCTCGACCAGCACCCAGGAGATAAGACCGCCGAAGGTCGAGGCCAGCGCGCCCTGCGTCGTTGCGCGGTGCCAGAAAATGCCGGCGGCCAGCGGCACGAAGGCGCCGGCCAGGGTGACCTTGTAGGCGTTCTCGACCATCTTGAAAATCGAGGACTCGGACTTCAGCGCAAAGCCCAGCACGATGCAGGTGAACACGATCAGGCAGCCACGCATCACGCGCAGGAACTGGTGGTCGCCCATGTTCGGGTAGAAGCCCCTGACCACGTTTTCGGCGAAGGTGACCGAAGGCGCCAGCAGGGTGGCCGAGGAGCAGCTCATGATGGCCGACAGCACCGCGCCGAAGAACAGCACCTGGGCGAACAATGGGGTGTGCTGCAGCACCAGGGTCGGCAGCACCAGCTGCGTATCCTTGGCCAGCAAGTCGTTGAACAGCGTCGGGTCGATCAGGGTCGCCGAGTAGGCGATGAACATCGGTACGAAGGTGAAGCAGAAGTAGATCGAGGCGCCGAGAATCGAGCCGGCCAGAGCGATGTTGGCGGTCTTCGCCGAGGTGATGCGCTGGAACACGTCCTGTTGCGGGATCGAGCCGAGCATCATGGTGATCCAGGTGCCGAGGAAGGTGACCCACAGCCAGGGGTCGGGCGGCGGGAAGAAGTCCAGCTTGCCGGCCGCCGCCGCATGGTTGATGACCGCCGTGGCGCCACCGCCGACTTTGCCGCTGACGGTCCAGGCGATGAACAGCAGGCCGCCCATCGACACGGCCATTTGCACGAAGTCGAGGATCGCCACCGAGAACATGCCGCCGAACACGGTGTAGGTCAGCACGATGGCCGCGCCGAGGATCATGCCGGCGTTCTGCGAGACGGCGCCGTCGGTGACGACGAAGAAGATCAATCCCAGCGCCTTGATCTGCGCCGCCACCCAGCCGAGGTAGGAAAGCACGATGCAGACCGTGGTAATCACTTCCACCGTGCGGTTGTAGCGCATGCGGTAGAAGTCGCCCAGGGTGATGATGTTGAGCTTGTAGAGGTAGCGCGAGAAGATGATGCCGGCGATGACCAGGCACATCGAGGAGCCGAAGGGATCGGCGACGACCCCGGTCAGGCCGTCCTTGACGAAGGTGGCGGAGACGCCGAACACGGCTTCGGCGCCGAACCAGGTGGCGAACACCGTCGCCATCACCACCGGCAGCGGCAGGCTGCGGCCGGCGACGGCGAAATCCTTGGCGTTATGGACGCGGGTGGCGGCCAGCAGGCCGATGCCGACCGAAACCATGAGATAGAGAATGACAAACCAGAGCAGCATCGGGAATCCTTAGTGAAGGACTGACGACCGGGAACAGAAGTTTACCCGCGCTTGGCACCGAATGCCTGACTGTCTTCGGGGCGGCTTCCTCAGGCCCGCAGCGCGGCGAAGGTCAGGGCTGCCGCTGCGACGACCAGCGCCAGCCAGAGCAAGTGACGCAAGCCGCGCACTTCCGCAGCCAGGCTCTCCAGTTCGAGGTTGGGCGCCGGCGAGGCGGTGGCGCTCAAGGCCTGATGCACCAGGCGCGGCAAGGTCGGCAGCAGCTTGGCCCAGTTCGACGCTTCGCGCTTGATGTTGTTTTCCAGCGCCAGCCAGCCCAGTTGCTCGCTCATCCAGCGTTCCAGATAGGGCAACGCGGTTTTCCATAGATCGAGTTCGGGATCGAGTTCGCGGCCGAGGCCCTCGACGTTGAGCAGGGTCTTTTGCAGCAACACCAGTTGCGGCTGGATTTCGACGTTGAACTGGCGCGAGGTCTGAAACAGGCGCAGCAGCACGCGGCCGAGGGAGATGTCCTTCAGCGGCCGATCGAAGAAGGGCTCGCAAACCGAGCGGATCGCCGCCTCGAACTCGTCGACGCGAGTGTCCTTGGGTGCCCAGCCCGATTCGATGTGCGCCTCGGCGACGCGTTTGTAGTCGCGTCGGAAGAAGGCGAGAAAATTCTGCGCCAGGTAGTTCTTGTCGATGTCCGACAGGGTGCCGACGATGCCGAAATCGAGTGCGATGTAACTGCCCTTGCGCGGCCCCTCGGTGGCGACGAAGATATTGCCGGGGTGCATGTCGGCGTGGAAGAAGCCGTCGCGGAATACCTGGGTGAAGAAAATCTCGACGCCGGCGCGCGCCAGCCGCGGGATGTCGACGCCCTTGTCGCGCAGCGCGTCGATCTGCGAAATGGTGGTGCCATGCATGCGTTCCATCACCATCACGCTTTGGGTACACCAGTCCCAATGCACCTCGGGCAGGATCAGCAGGTCCGAATCGGCAAAATTGCGCCGCAGCTGCGAGCAGTTGGCGGCTTCGCGCATCAGGTCCAGCTCGTAGTGCAGGTATTTGTCGAACTCGGCGACCACCTCTCGCGGCTTCAGGCGCCGGCCATCGGCCCAGAGGGTTTCCAGCAGGTTGGCGGCGACCTGCAGCAGCGCGATGTCATGTTCGATCACCGGCTGGATGCCGGGGCGCAGGATCTTGACTGCGACCTCGCGGCCGTCGGGGAGCACCGCGAAATGCACCTGCGCCACCGAGGCCGAAGCCACCGGCTCGCGGTCGAAGGTCGCGAATACCTGATCCACCGGTTTGCCGTAGGCCTTCTCCAGTTCGGCGATGGCCAGTTCCGAGGCAAACGGCGGCACGCGGTCCTGCAGCTTCGCCAACTCGTCGGCGATATCCAGCGGCAGCAGGTCGCGCCGGGTCGATAGCAATTGGCCGAACTTGACGAAAATCGGTCCCAGATCCTCCAGCGCCTGGCGCAGGCGCACCGCGCGCGGCGCCGCGAGATCGCGCCAGAACATCAGTCCTTGCGCCGCCAGGAGCAGGCGGATGCGGAAACCGGGTTCGATCTCGTGATCGAGGATCAGGCGGTCGAGTCCGTAGACGTAGGCGACGCGGGCAATACGGATCAGGCGGAAGATGCGCACGGGGAATTGGAGCGGACGAAGAGTGCTTTGCTTGAAGGATAACGTCGGCATTATCGACGTTACGCGTTGCGGCCGTAGCTAAAACGGGAAGTATAATTCACAGCCTACCGAAAGACCCGCGACCTCTTGATATGGCTGCATCCAGCGCATCTACTCCCCCGGCCTTCGACGTCCGCCAGCATCTCGCCGGCCTGCTGCGCACCGCGCTGGCCAGCGTGGCGCCCGATCAGGGGTCCGTCGAAATCATTCTCGAACGCCCCAAGCAGGCGAGCCACGGCGATTTCGCCAGCAATCTGGCCATGCAGCTGGCGCGCGAACTGAAAACCAGTCCGCGCCAGATTGCCGAGCGACTGGTGCGCGAATTGCCGCCCTCGCCGGCGGTAGCCAAGGTGGAGATTGCCGGCGCCGGCTTCATCAATTTCACCTTGACGGCCACGGCCAAGACGGCGGTGGTCGCTGCCGTGCTGGCGGCCGGCCATGGCTTTGGCCGCGGCGTTGCGGGCAGGCTCAAGCTGCAAGTCGAATTCGTTTCCGCCAATCCCACCGGCCCGCTGCATGTCGGCCATGGTCGGGGTGCGGCCTACGGCGCCAGCCTCGCTTCGCTGCTGGCCTTCGCCGGCTACGATGTGACGCGCGAGTACTACGTCAATGATGCCGGACGGCAGATGGACATCCTTGCCGTTTCCGCCTGGCTGCGTTATCTCGAACTGTTCGACGAGCCCGTCCCGTTTCCGCCCAACGCCTACCAGGGCGGCTACGTGCGCGAGATGGCGGAACAGATCAAGCAGGCCCACGGCGACCGCTACGTGCATCCGGCCGAAGCCGTGCTGGCCTGCCTGCCGGCGACCGAAGACGCCGAAGCCCGGCTCGACGGCCTGATCCTGGCCGGCAAGGACTTGCTGGGCGAGGACTGGTCCTACGTCCACAGCCACGTCCTGAACGAGCAGCTGACGGATTGCCGCGCCGACCTCGAGGAGTTCGGCGTGCATTTCGACGTCTGGTTCTCCGAGCGCAGCCTCTACGACACGGGCATGGTGGCGCGGGCGGTCGCGGCGCTGGAAGCGTCCGGCCATATTTATCTGCAGGATGGCGCCAAGTGGTTCAACTCGACTGCCTTCGGCGACGAGAAGGACCGCGTCGTGCAGCGCGACAACGGCATCTATACCTATTTCGCATCGGACATCGCCTACCACCTCAACAAGTTCGAGCGCGGCTTCGACCGGGTGATCGACGTCTGGGGGGCCGATCATCACGGCTACATCCCGCGCGTGAAGGGCGCCCTCAGCGCTTCCGGGGCCGATGCCGATCGGCTCGAAGTGACCCTGGTGCAGTTCGTCAGCCTGTTCCGCAACGGGCAGAAGGCCTCAATGTCCACCCGCTCCGGCGAGTACGTGACGCTGCGCCAGTTGCGCCTGGAGGTCGGCAACGACGCCTGCCGCTTCTTCTACATGCTGCGCAAATGCGATCAGGCGCTGGATTTCGATCTCGATCTGGCGACCTCGCAGAGCAATGAAAACCCGGTGTATTACGTCCAGTACGCCCATGCCCGCATCTGCTCGGTACTGGCGCAGTGGGACGGCGATGCGGCGGCGCTGGCGCAGGCCGATCTGGCACCGTTGCAGCACGAGCGCGAATTTGCGCTGTGCGCGCGGCTGGCCGAATTCCCCGAACTGATCCAGATCGCGGCGCGCGACTATGCGCCGCATGCGCTGGCCTTCTACCTCAAGGATCTGGCCGGCGACTTCCACAGCTGGTACAACGCCGAGCGCTTGCTGGTCGAAGACCAGGCAACCCGCTACGCGCGACTGGCGCTGGCCCTGGCGACGCGGCAGGTGCTGCAGAACGGACTTTCCCTGCTGGGCGTTTCGCAACCGGTGAGCATGTGACCATGGGTAAATTCGACAGGACCAGTGGCAAGAACTCGCGCGCCACGTCGAGCGCACGGGCACCGCAGAAAAAGAGCAGCGGCGGCACGCTGCTCGGTATTTTCATCGGCCTCGTGGTCGGGATTTCGATCGCCTTCGGCGTGGTCTGGTATCTGAACAAGTCGCCCTTGCCGTTCCAGAACAAATACGAAGGCGCACCCAGGATCGAGAAAGACAAGAACGCCAACGGTACGAATGGTGCGCAGACGCCCGCTCCATTGCCCGGCAAGCCCGGCGACAAGCCCGCCGACCGCCAGCGCTTCGAGTTCTACGGCATTCTCGAAGGCAAGCAGCCGGCCGCGTCCGGCGCGCCGGCGCCGGCAGGGGCCGCCGCGCCTGCGGTGTCCGTCGCGCCGGTGGTCGAGGCCAAGCCGGCGCCCAGCGAAATCTTCTTCCTCCAGGTGGGCGCTTTCCAGAAGGCCGCCGATGCCGACAACCTCAAGGCCAAGCTCGCGCTGACCGGGCTCGAAGCCAGCGTGCAGGAGGTCAGCATCCCCGACAAGGGCACCATGCATCGCGTGCGCGTCGGCCCCTTCCGCGATCCCGAGGAAATGAACCGCGCGCGTACGCTGCTGTCCCAGAGCGGAGTACAGGGCGCGGTCATCAAGCAGAAGGAATAGGAGTCGGCGATGAGGACATGGCGTGGAGTTCTGGCGACGATCCTGGCGACGCTGGGGGTGTGCCTGGCACTTGGCGCGGGTGCCGTCGAACTGAAGGAAGGCCGCGACTTTCGCGAGATCAATCCGCCGCTGGCGCCGGGCAAGGACAAGATAGAAGTCACCGAATTCTTCTGGTACGGTTGCCCCCACTGTTTCGACTTCGAGCCGGTGCTGGCCGGCTGGCAAAAGAAACTGCCGGCGGATGTCGAGTTTCGCCGCGTACCGGCGATTTTCCCGAACGACAAATGGACCCCCGGCGCCAGGCTTTACTACACGCTGGAGGCCATGAACCTGGTGGATAAGCTGCACGGCAGCGCGTTCAATGCGATCCACGTCGCCCGCCAGCGCCTCGACAACGAGCAGATCCTGTTCGACTGGGTGGCGAAGCAGGGCGTCGATGCCAGGAAATTCAGCGAAACCTGGTCCTCGTTCGGCGTCCAGAGCCGCGTCCAGCAGGCGCGCGAACTGACCAAGGCGGCCGCTCTCGCCGGCGTCCCGTCGGTGCTGGTGCAGGGCCGGTATCTGGCCCTGACCCCCGGCAACTATGGCGAATTGATAGCGATCATCGATCAGTTGATCGCGCGCGTCCGCGACGAGTCTGGCACGAAGTAGTGCATGTCTTTCTGACCGGCGCTTCCAGCGGCATTGGCGAGGCGCTGGCCCGCCCTTACGCCGCGGCAGGCGCCACGCTGGGGTTGGCGGCGCGTCGCCAGCGCCGACTCCTGGAACTGGCCGCGGAACTACCCGGCGCGCACGCCTGCTATGCGCTGGATGTTGCCGATGCCGCAGCACTGCAAGCCGCGGCGGCGGATTTCATTGACCGCTTCGGCTGTCCGGATATCGTCATCGCCAACGCCGGGGTGTCGGTCGGTACCCTGGCGGACGAGGCAGGCGACCTGCCGGCGTTCCGTCGCGTCTTCGAAACCAACGTGATGGGCATGGCGCAGACGTTTCAGCCCTTCGTTGCCGCCATGAAGGCACGCGGTGGCGGGCGGCTGGTGGGCATCGCCTCGGTGGCCGGCATCCGCGGCCTGCCTGGGGCCGGCGCCTACTCGGCGTCGAAGGCGGCGACCATCGCCTATCTGGAAGCCTTGCGCGTCGAATTGCGCGGCAGCGGCGTCCGGGTAGTCACCATCGCGCCGGGCTATATCGCGACGCCGATGACGGCGGTGAACAGTTACCCGATGCCCTTTCTGCTGCCGGCCGCCGAGGCCGCACGCCGCTTTGCCCGTGCCATCGAACGCGGCGTCGGCTACACCGTGATTCCGTGGCAGATGGGCGTGGTGGCGAAACTGCTGCGCTTGCTGCCCAACCCGGTGTTCGATGCCTTGTTCGCCCGCGCCGGAAGAAAGTCGCGCGGCCTCGATTTGTAGTCGTAGTGGGGCGAAACAGGCGCTACGCGGCTTCGATCAGCAGCGCGCGAAATGCGTAGCCGACACCGCGGATGGTCTTGATCGGCGTCGGATTGATGCCGACTTCTTCCAGTTTGCGGCGCAAGCGGCTGAGCCCGGCCTCGATTTTTTCGTCATTGTGGTTGTCATGTTCGGGCGCCGCGTCCCAGCCCAGACCTTCGATGATTTCCTTGCGCGGCAGGACGCGCCGGCCGGCGCGCGTGAACAGTTGCAGAATCTGGGACTGCTGCTCGGTAAGCTTGATGACGATGCCGCCGGGTGAAGTGAGCGCCCAGGCGCTGGCGGAAAACTTCCATGCCTGATCGGTATCGCCGGGTGGGGGGTAGAGTCGCTGGGCGGCGCGATCGACCACGGCCACCAGTTCGCGCATGTCTACCGGCTTCACCAGGTAGGCATCCGCCCCGTGCTGGTAGCCGGCGATGCGGTCCTCGGTCGCGCCGCGCGCGGTGAGGACCACGATGGCGACATCGTGACGACCGCTGTAGCGATTGAGCAGGTCGACGCCATCGATGTCGGGCAGCCCGAGGTCGAGCACGATGATGTCGCTGCCGCGTTCGGCCATGTGCTTGTTGAGCGCTGCACCGCTTGCACAGCCGATCGCGCGATGGCCGACGTGGGACAGGAAGAAGACGATTTCCTCGCGCAGGTCGTCGTTGTCTTCGACCACGACAATGCGCAGGCCGTCGTCGGCCGAGCCTTCCCTGGCGGCACTCTGGCTCTTTTCGAGCGCCGTGATTTCCGCGCCAAGCGCCACGTCGGTATGCAGAATGTGGCTGATCAGCCAATGCCTGAGGTAGCGCAGCAAATGGGTGGCAATCGCCACCGTGTCGCCGGTCTGGGCCTGATGGCGGAAGTCCGCCACCTTTTTGCGAAATTCGTTATGGGTGCGCACGTGGGCGTCCATTTTCGACGTTGCCTTGGCGCGGTAGGCGAGACTTTCTTCCGTGACGAAATGATAGAGGGAATACGCCACCGCGCCGTCGATGGCCTTGCGCAATTGACCGACGTCGATCGGATCTTCCGCCAACTGGTCGTCGATGTCGTTGATCAGGTCGAACAACACCTGATGTTGTTCATCGATGATTTTGATATCGGTGCGGAACTGCGGGCCCCATTCGAGACGCGGCGAACTTCTCGGCATAAACGCTTCCTGATCAAGTCTGACAAGGCAAAATTATCCTCTAACTGGTACGGGAACGGTAACTATTTGTCCGCCGGCAGATAGATTCTGAAGCGCCCTCCGGTGCCGTCGAGCACGCGCACATGGCCGCCGTGGCTGGCCACGATGCGTCGGGTCAGGTACAGGCCCAAGCCCAGTCCCGGCACGCCCTTGCGCTCCTCGGCGCGAAAGTATTTTTCGAATATGCGTTCGCGCATTTCGACCGGCACGCCCGGGCCGCGGTCGATCACATCGAAGACGATGCCGGGGCCGCCCTCGTCCGCTCCTGCAAGGTCAACGCGCATTTCGATCGGATCGTCCGGCAGCGAGTATTTGGCGGCGTTCTCGATCAGATTGGAAAGTGCGACCTTGAGCAAGCGGGGATCGGCCTTGATTTCCTGACCACGGGTATGGTCCTCGATCTGCAGCCGCGTGCCGGGTTCGAGCCCGTGTTCCGCGGCGATCTCGGCGATCAGGGAGAGCAGGGACACCGGCTGCAGCTGCGGCTTGTCTTGCGGGTCGTTGATGCGCTCTGCCGCGAGGCAAAGCTCGAACAGCTTGCCCATGCGCTGCGCCGAACGTTCGATGCGGTCGATCCGCTCGGTGACTTGAGGTAGGTTTGCGTCGAACAACCGCAAGGAATTGGTCGCTGCCGTGATCACCGCCAGGGGCGTGCGCACCTCATGCGCCACCATGTTGAGAAACTGGCTTTGCGTTTCGCGCAGTTGCTGCTCCTTTTCGGCATGTTCCTGTGCCGTCTGCGCGCGTTCGAGCAAGGCCATATGGGTCCGTTCGGCCTGGTGGGCGCGGGCCACGATGCCGACCTGGAAGAACAGCAACTGGGCCGTGACCGAGACGTAAAGGCCGAGGTAAGGATCGACTCCGGTAGCGAATACCCCGACATGGCTGAGTGCCGAATAGCCGATAAACACGATGTGCGCGAAATAGCCGGCGGCGACAAATCCGGCGCCGCTCTCGCCGGTGCGTGCGGCCATGATCGCCGCGACCAGGGTGATCAGCGTGGCCGGCAGGATCAGCAACTGGCCAAACGGGGCGAGCAGGGAAAAATAGTCGGTCAGGGCCGAGAGCGAGACCGTGAACTCGCATGCGGCGGCAAACACGACGATAAGGTCAAGGCGCGGCAGGTAATGGCGGACTCTGACGAACTGGCGGAACAAGACCATGCCCAGGCCGAACGAGGCGTAGGTGGTCAGTCCGACCAGGCGGTCCGGAATAGTCGGCGAATCCTGAAAGAAAAACTGGGCAAGCATGCCTTCGACGTTGACGAAGCCCAGCAGTTCCAGCGTCAGAAACACGCCATAGGCGCCGAAAAACAGATCGCGCAGGGCTATCGCGTAAAGCAGGTTGACGCCGATCATGGCGATCATGACGCCGAAGAACAGCGACAGGCCGATCAGCGAGAATTGCGCACGTTGGCGGAAGACTTCTGGCGTCGTCACGCTGGGCATGACCATCAGGCTGCTGGTGCTGGCGACGCGCAAGTAGAACTGCTGCCGGCTCTCGTCGGGCAAGTCGAGCGTGAACAGCGGATTGCGATAGCGGAAGGGCCGCGTGGAATAGGGCAGCCAGTCGCCCTGGCGGTCTACCCGGTAGCTCTGGTCGGCAGTTGGCGCGTAAAGACGCAGGTCGTCGAGAAACGCGGGGCGAACCTCCAGCCGCCAGTCCTGCGGCGCACCGGCGCGGCGCTGGACGCTGATGCGCAGCCAGAATGCGTCGCGCGTGAAACCGGCATTCAGCACCCCGCCGGGCAGCGGCGCGAAACGCTCGCCGAGCGCGGCAAGGTCGCCGACGGCGAGTTGCGCGCCGGGGTCGCGCAGCACGTCGATGCGCAACTCGGCGAGGCCTTCGGGCAAGCCCTGGGCGGCGGCACCCATGATGCTGGCAAGCCAGAACCAGATCAGCCAGCGCAGGACTCTTCCGGGATTCATGGGCGGATTATGCGGCAAGCGCCATCCGCTGTCCCTGGAAACAGACGCTCAGAGAGTCGGCGCCGGCGGTGCGGCGATCAGGTCGGCCCTGTCTCGGGGCGCAGGTCGAACAGCAGCAACTCGGCATCCTCGCCGCCGTCGAAGCGGAGCCGCTCTTCGTCGCGGATGCGCGCGCCGTCGCCGGCGCCCAGCGCGATGCCATTGACGTTCAGCGCGCCGCGGGCGACATGGACATAGGCGTAACGGCCCGGCGCCAGGCCGATCTCGGCGCGTTCGGCACCATCGAACAGGCCGGCATAGACGCGCGCATCCTGATAGACGCCAAGCGCACCGTCGGCGGCGTCCGGTGAAATGATCAGGCGCAGGCGGCCGCGCTTTTCGGTGGCGGCAAACTGCTTCTGTTGATAGCGCGGCGTGACACGCAGCCGGTCGGGCACGATCCAGATCTGCAGAAAATGCACCAGGGCATCCTGCGAATGATTGAATTCGCTGTGCGTGATGCCGCTGCCTGCGCTCATCATCTGCACGTCGCCGGGGCGGATCACCGAGCCGCTGCCCATCGAATCCCGGTGCTCCAGTGCGCCTTCCAGTACGTAGGAGAAGATCTCCATGTCGCGGTGCCCATGGGTGCCGAAGCCCATGCCGGGCTGCACGCGGTCGTCGTTGATCACGCGCAGGTCGGAAAAACCGACCTGCTGGGGATCGTAGTAGTGACCGAAGGAAAACGTGTGGCGCGAATCGAGCCAGCCGAAGTTGGCCACGCCGCGATCGGAAGCCCTGCGCACTTCAAGCATTTCGTTCTCCTTCGCTTTCGGGTTGGGTCAACGGTTCCAGCGTACCGCGGTTTCGGCAATGCGGCTGCCGAACAGGCGCGCGGTTTCCAGGTCGCCGGGCAGCGGGCCTTCTTCGGGGCTCGAATCCGAGGGCGACTGGGCCATGGCGCCGGCAAAGGAACCGATCCAGTTGACGTCATTGCGCTGCGCCGCCTTCGAGTTGGCCGGCATCATGCCGGTGCCGACCCAGACCATGCCGTGCTGCATGGCCAGCGTGAACAAGTAGTGCAGGGTCGATAGCTTGTCGCCGTTCATCGAGGCCGAATTGGTGAAGCCGGCCGCGATCTTGTCCTTCCATTTGGCGCCGAACCAGGGCTTGGCGCTGGCATCGGCAAAGCGCTTGAACTGCCACGAGGGGCCGCCCATGTAGGTCGGCGTGCCGAGGACGATGGCGCTGGCGGCTTCGAGCTTTTCCCAGCCGCCGGCGGGCAGTTCGCCTTCGGCGCTGATTGCGAGCAGCTCCGCGGTGGCGCCCGCGACGCCGGCGGCGCCCTGGCAGACGGCTTCGGCCAGCTTGCGGGTATGGCCGTAGCCGCTGTGATACACGATGACTGTGTGGGACATGATGATTCCTCCGGGTTGAAATGTTCGATACTGCTGATGATCGCTGCTAGAATTCTTCTCTGCAATGCTCAAATCAAGCTTGAGTGAATTGCTCAGGTAAGTTGCAGTATCAGCTATTGCAAGCTTTTCTGTGATGAGACTTTTGTCAGGCTATGATCGAAATTTTCGAATGTTAAAACGTTTCCCATGCTCAAGCTGACGTTGGATGCCATCGAAATCATCGATGCGATCGATCGCGGCGGCTCGTTTGCCGCGGCGGCGGAGGCCTTGCACAAAGTGCCCTCGACGATTTCCTACACGGTGGCCAAGCTCGAAGAGCAACTCGGCTTCCCGCTCTTCGCCCGCCGTGGGCCGCGCGTCACGCTGACGCCGGCCGGCCGCGAACTGCTCAGCGAAGGCCGCTGGCTGCTGCGTTCTGCCGCCGATCTCGAATCGCGCCTGCGCCGCATCGCCACCGGCTACGAGTCGGAACTGAGGCTGGTGCATGATTCCCTGTTGCCGACCGTGGCGCTGCTCGACCACATCCGCGCCTTCGAGGCGCTGGATTGCGGCACGCGCCTGCGCATCAGCAGCGAAGTCATGACCGGCAGCTGGGAGGCGCTGCGCGAGGGCCGCGCCGACCTGATCCTGGCGGTCGGCGATCCGCCGCCCGGGTTCGCGCAGCAGGCGAAACGCCTGCACGACATCGAGTTCGTTTTCTGCGTCGCGCCACAGCATCCGCTGGCACGTATCGACCGTCCGCTTCGCACCGATGATTTCCTCGCCCACACGGCGATCGTCGTCGCCGACAGCGCGCGCCTGCTGCCGACGCGCAGCATCGGCCTGCTCTCCGGGCAGTCGCGCATCACCGTGTCGAACATCGAGGCCAAGATCGCGCTGCAGATCGCCGGGCTGGGCTACGGCTTCCTGCCGCGCTGTCGCATCGACGCCGCGCTGACCAAGCGCGAACTGGTCGCGCGGGACGTCGCCGAAACGCGCGCCAGCGAACCGCTGTGGCTGGCATGGAACCTCGACGGCGAAGGCGAGGCGCAAAAGTGGTGGCGTGCGCGCCTGCTGGCGCCAGGCGCCCTGATGCCGCCCTAGTATCGCCGCAGCGCCAGCGCCGACTTTCCAATCAACCTGCCTCCCATGAGTTCATCTGCCACACCACTCGACCCTGCCCGCGAACGCATGCTGCTGCTGACCCTGGCCGGGATCCAGTTCGCCCACATTCTCGACTTCATGATCATGATGCCGCTGGGCCCGATCCTGATGCGGGAACTCGGTGTCGGCACCCATGAATTCGGCTTGCTGGTTTCCGCCTATACCTTCTCGGCGGCCTTTACCGGCGTCCTGGCGGCGGTCTTCGTCGACCGCTTCGAACGCAAGCGCATGCTGCTGACCATGTTCGCCCTGTTTGCCGTGGCCACCCTGGCCTGCGGCCTGGCGCCGGGCTACTGGACGCTGCTGGCGGCACGCGGCACCGCCGGCGCGTTCGGCGGCGTACTCGGCTCGATGGTGCAGACCATGGTCGGCGACCTGATTCCCTTCGAACGTCGCGGTCGTGCCAGCGGCACCATCATGTCGGCCTTCTCGTTGTCCACGGTCGCCGGCGTGCCGCTGTCGCTGTACCTCGCCAATCATTTCGGCTGGCGCTTTCCCTTCATTTTCATCGCGGTGCTGGCCTGCGGCTTCCTGCTGCTCGGCTGGAAAATGCTGCCAGCATTGCGCGGGCATCTGCCCGGCGCCACCGTCTCCGACACCGAGCGGGCGCATCCGCTGGCGGCCATGGCGGCCGTGCTGCGCGATACCAACCACCTGCGGGCGCTGCTCTTCATGGCCCTGATCATGTTCTCCGGCTTCAGCGTGATTCCCTATATCACGATCTATGTCACGGCCAATGTCGGCATCCGGCAGGAGGACATCCCACTGATTTATCTGGTCGGCGGTTGCGCCACCTTCTTTACCTCGCGCCTGGTCGGCCGCATGGCCGATGCCCATGGCAAGATCCGCGTCTACCGCCTGATGGCGCTGTGTTCGATGTTGCCGCTGTTCGTGCAGACGCATCTGATGCCGGTGCCGCTATGGGTCATGATCTTCTGGTCGACGCTGTTCTTCATTTTCGTGCCGGGACGCATGGTGCCGGCGATGGCCATCGTCACCTCGGCCGTGCAACCGCGCCTGCGCGGAACCTTCCTGTCGATGAATGGCGCCGTCCAGCAACTGGCGTCGGGCGCTGCGTCTTACCTCGGGGGCGCGATGATTGCCGCAGATGCCGCGGGACATATTGTCGGCTACAACAGGGTCGGCTACCTGGCGATTGCCGCGACGCTCGCCGCCATGGCTTTTGTCGGCCGCATCGACCTGCATACGGGAAACCCGGCGGCAGGCCGCAAGCCTTGACGCCGACGTCAGAAGCGATCGAGCGCTTTATCCAGTTTCTTCCAGTTGTCGCCCATGTCCTTGGCGGCTTTTTCAACCACCGGGCCATCCAATACGGGCGTCTTGTCGCCTTCCTTCAGGCCGGCGGCATTGGCCGTCGAGGCGGTCGCGACATCGGCTGGGCCTTCCTTGTCCTGGCGGCTGCCGTAGTCGCGGGCTTTTGCTGCCTGTCGCGCGGCAGCGCTTTGCTTGCCGCCTTCCTCCGCTTGGCAATTGGCAAACGCCAGCAGCGCAAACGCCGTCGCGCTGGTCACAATGAGTTGACTGGCTTTCATGACTCCCTTTCCGCTTGCCGCCGCCAGCGGCCCGTTGCAACCGGCCTTTGCGGCAGCGCGCCCCGGCCTCAGGCCGTGACGTTGACCACGCGCCCCGTGGTTTGCCCCTGCGCGTTGACCACGGGTTTCGGCGGCTGGGTCTTTTGCGCCTGCTGTTGTTGTGCCTGGCGCGCCTTGGCGGCTTCGTCGCTGGACCCGGAGGCCTCGGTCTTCTGCGTTTGGGTCTGCTGCGGCTTGGGCTGCTGAACCGCCTGCGTCGCGGCGCTGGCAGAAGGACTCACTGCGTTGATGGCCATAATAGCCTCCTGTGGTTGAACTGCTTTAGGCGGTGGTGTTGATGACGGTACCGGTGACCTGTCCCTGCGTATTGACCACCGGAGTCGCGGCATCCTGAACCGGAACGGCGGGTTCTGCAGACTTCACCTTCTCGGCAACCTTGGTGACAACGCTGTTCAGCTGGGTTCCCATCTGGCCCACGCTCTTGATCACCGCCAAGCCCTGGCGTGCCTGGCCGGCCTGGGTTTGCGCCTGGTCCGACTGCGCGGTTATGGCGCGGGCCTCTTCCTGGGCGTCGCTGGCTTTCTGTTGCGCCTGGCTGGCCTGCGCAGCAAGCACGCGGGCGGTAAATTCCGCCTGCTCGGCTTCCCTCTTGGCTTGTTGCAGCCTGAGCTGCTGCAGGCCGGATTGGGCAGCTGATTGTGCGCCGGAAAGGGACGAAATGGATGCCATGAAATACTCTCAAGCCGAAGCTCGTCGAACAATCATAGACCCTTCCCCGGTCGGGAACAAGCCGGACGACGTTCCGGCGGCTATTCGTTCTCGCGCAAGCGCAGGCGCAACTCTACGGTGCCGAGGTCGGCACCCGTGCTCAGCTGGAAGCCGAGGCCGCGTGCCAGATGCTGCATGCGCAGGTTTGCGGCCAGGGTTTCGCCGCGCAACTCGCGCGTGCCGCAGCGGCGGGAGTAGTCGATGATGCTCTGCAACAACAGTCGCCCGAGACCCTTGCCCTTGATTTCGGAGCTCACCACGATGGCGAAGTCGGCGACCCGGTTGTCGGGATCGGCCACTGCGCGAACCTCGCCCAGCGAATGTTCTTTGCCGTCGGCGCCGTGCTCGATCGCCACCAGCGCCATCTCGCGGTCATAGTCGATCTGGGTGAAACGGGCCAGCTGCGAACGCGGCAGGCTGCGCATGGTGCCGAAAAAGCGCATCCGCGCATCTTCGGCATCGAGTGCGCCGAACAGGTCGCCGAGGGTCGTCTCGTCCTCCGGGCGAATCGGCCGGATCAGCAGTTGGCGACCGTCCCAGCCGACCCGCTGTTCCAATTCTTTCGGGTAGGGGCGGATCGCAAAACGCCGGAAGCCGAGCCGGCGTCCCCGTTTCTCGACGCGGATGCGGGCCTCCAGCGCGATCACGCTCGATGTCTCGACATGCAGCGGATTGAGTTCCAGACCCGCCACCTCGTCGAGATCCGTGAGCAGTTGCGAAATTCTTACCAGCGCGGTGCACGCGCCCGATTCCAGCGCCGCGCGCTGGTCGCCCGGCGCCTCTTCGGCAAAACCGCTGCGCCCGACCAGGTCGCGGGCCAGCGCGAGGTTGAGCGGCGGCAGCGCGACGACCAGGCGACCCTCGCGGACTCCTGCGACGGAAGCCGATCCGAGAAAAATCACCGGACCGAATACCGGGTCGTCGGCCACGCCGAGACGCAGCGCGCAAGTGCCGCTTCGCGTTACGCTGGGCCGCAGCCGGTAGCCGCCGACGCGGACGCCCGGACGCTGCACGCGCGCCCAGTTGCGCAAGCCCCGGGCGGCGAGCTTGATGTCAGCTGCCGAGCGCAACCCCGCCGCCACGGGTTCATACCCGGTCTCACGGGCAAGCACCAGGCCGAGATCCACCGGATAGCCGATTTCATCGGCGCCGCGTATTGCCGCATTGATGCTGGCTGCCTGGGGATAGTCGGCCGCGCCGATGCCGTAGGCCTGCAACAGGCGACGTGCCTGGAGCGCCGACAGGGTGTCGGCGCCGGCGTCGAGCGCCTCGGCGAGGACACCGCGGGCGGCATCGAGGTCGGGGCTGAAATCCTCGGCGACGGAAGGCGGCATCTGTGCCAGCAGTTCCCGATTGCGCGCGTAATTGACGATGCCCTGGAAGATGGCGATGGCCTTTTCCGGCGATTCGTGGCTCAACAGGCCGTGCGCCGCGGCGATCCGCTGCGCTTCGAGCATCGTGGCGCCGCCGATCCAGCAGGTGAATACGTTGCGCTGCGTTTGCCCGGCGGCGTCACAGATGGCCGCGGCGACGTCTGCACTGGGCGCGAAGGGCGACGGCGAATAGACCGTCAGCACCGCGTCCGTCTCGCGGTCGGCCAGCACCGCTGCGAGCGTCGCGGCCCAGTTGGCCGGCGTAACGTCGGCCGGCAGGGCCAGCGGATTGCCCAGTGGCGAGCCGGGATGCAGCAGTCGGTCGAGATGCTTGACGGTTTCCTTCGACAGCGCTGCGAGCCGGCCGCCGGACCGCAGCAGCGCGTCGGCAGCGATGCGCCCGAGGCCGTGGCCGTTGGCAATGATGCTCAGGCGCTGGCCGCGCATCGAGCGCACGCGCGCCATCGCCTCCGCTGCGTCGAACAGGTCTTCCAGGGTATCGATGCGGACCCAGCCGGCGCGCCGCAGCGCCGCTTCATAGACGTCGTCGGTGGTGAACCAGCCACCGGCCGCGCGCCCGGCGTCCGCCCGGCCGCCGCGGATCGCGACCACCGGCTTGTTGCGTGCAGCGGCGCGTGCCGCCGACATGAACTTGCGTCCCACGATGATCGACTCGAACTGCACCAGTATGGCTTCGGTGTCGGGGTCTGCCGCAAGCCAGTCGAGCGCGTCGGCCAGATCGATGTCGATGCTGGCGCCCAGGTGCAGCACCGACGAAAAGCCGATACCCTTGCTCGCGGCGCGATCGAGCACGGCGGCGGCGACTGCCGCCGACTGGGCCACCAGGGCGATCTTGCCGGGAGTTGCGACGCTGGGCGCAATGCTGGCGTTGAGACCGCTGGCCGGAACGACCAGGCCGCCGCTGCCTGGTCCGAGTACGCGCATCAGGTTGGGGCGCGCCGCGTCGAGAATGGCCTTGTGTATATCGGCGATTTCGCCCCCATGCCGCCTGTTCCGCGTCGACGGCCCGACGATCACCGCCCGCGTGCCGCGGGCGCCGAGCTGGGCGACGATCTGCGGCACGTCGCTCGCTGCGGCGCAGACGATCGCCAGGTCGGGCGCCAGTTCAAGCGGGTCGATGTGGATATGGCTGCCGATGCCGAACAGCGAGCGTTTTTTCGCGGCCACGGTGATGACCGGTCCGGCAAATCCGCCGGCGGCGAGATTGCGCAGCACCACCTCGGCATAGCGGCTGGCTTGGTCCGGCTCGGCAACCACCGCAACCGACTGCGGACGGAAGAGGAATTCGAGATTGCGGACAGTCATTGTTGTTGTGCCCCCGGCGAGCGGCGAGGCTCGGTATCCCGGCGATCCTCGGTCTGTGCGCATCGCTTGATGCGACGAGCGCAATCCATTGTGCCATAGCGTCGGCGCGCGGCCAGCTCAGCGTTGCAGCTTTGGTTTGGTGCCCGATCCATGCGATCATCGGCGCCATGAAGATCACCGAATTGCTCAAGTCGCTGGCGGACGAGCGGGTTCACTATGTGCTCGTCGGCGGGTTGGCCGTTCAACTGCATGGCTTTCAGCGCAGCACTTTCGATATCGACCTGGTGCTGGCGATGAACGATGACAATCTGGCACGATTCTTCAGTGTCGCCAAACGGCACGGGCTGACGCCTGGAATCCCGGTGCCGATCGAATCGCTGCAGGATGCTGACCAGATCGACCGGTGGCACAGGGAAAAGGGCATGCTGGCGTTTTCCCTGCGAGAGCCGCAGGCCGGCGGCGTAGTCGTCGATGTGATCGTGCGGCCGGAAGTTTCATTCGACAGGTTGATAGCCAACGCGGTTGCCGGCGACCTGTTCGGCAGGCATGTACCGATTGCTTCGATAGACGATCTGCTGGTGATGAAGCGCGCCGCGAACCGGCCCAAGGATCGGCTGGACATCGAGGCGCTGGAAAAGATCAAGCGTGGAGAAGACCCGAATGCCTGACGCCATCCGGCCGCCTGTAACGATCCCGCAGCACCTCATGATCGAGCGCTTGGCTCAATCCGAGCAGATGCGGGAATTCTTCATCCAGATGTGGCTGCAGAATCCCGTCTTGGCCAGGCAGGCCGGCGCGCGGGTACGCGAACTGCTCGCCGTCGCGCCGGCGCCGACTCTCGGTGCGGCCGGCGATCCTGACCTTCCTTAAGCGTTCAGCGCGTCCACCACCCCGCAGCGACGAAGACTAGCAGCGCGATGGCCAGATAGGTCTTCCACGGCAGCTCCTTTTCCGCATACGGGTCGGTCAGGGCCCGCTCGGCGCCTTCCGGCAGTTGCGCCAGATGGGTCAGCGAGGTGCCGAAGGGGATGTTGATGCGCGCCCGTGCATTCACCGCCCAGCCGTTGGCATCGAGGATCGGGCCGAGGTTGCGGCTGCGGAGCTTGAACCAGGCCAGCGCCATGGCCGGGCCGGAGATGAGCAGCAGCAGGCCGCCGATGGCGAAGGGAATCTGCCACCACTTGAGGCCCAGCAGACCGGTCACCACAGCCGCCGCCGCCGTGCCGAGGGCACCGACGGCAAGGCCGATGGCGGCGAAGATGCCGGCGAACTTGCCGACGTCGAATGCGGCAACCGCGGCCTGCGGCGCGCCCGGTTTGACCGGCGGCGTTTCGACCCTCTTGCCGACGCCGATGGCGGCTTCGGCAAGCTTGCCTTCGACGGCGGCAGCCTTGCTTGCGGCAATCTTCTGCAACTGTTCGCCGACCAGGCGCAGCAGGCGCTTGTAGGGCGACCAGAAGGCCTGGCGCAAGCTGATCGGATGCTCGACCAGCTTGGTGATGGTGGCGTTCCAGTCGCGCCCCTGGCGGTCGTAGAACACGCCGTTGCGACCCACCATCAGCTGATCGGAATCGCCGGCGGTGAAGGCGGCGGCGATCGACAGCTTGTCTCCGTGGCGAACGCAGTCGCAATACACCAGACAGATGCGCGACAGGCCAGCCAGGGCTGCGTGCTTGGCGGCGTCATTGACCGCGACGCAAAGTTCCGCCGAGCGGCCGTCGAGATACAGGGTGCCGATCTGGAATGTGGCCCGCATCGGCGTACCCGGCTGGCGCGTGTAGAAATCCCGGAAGGCGACGAAGTTGTTGGCCAACGGCATGAGGTCGCGCACGTAACGGGCCAGGCGTTCGAGGTCGCGCACCGCTTCGGCCTCGGTCGGCAGCCCGGTGGGCCTGGCGGCCTGCCAGGCGACAAAGGTCGCGAGCTGGTCCTGCAGCGCCAGCCAGTCGGATTCGCTCAGCGCTTCGCGGGCGCCCAGCAGCGGCACCACGGCAGCCTCGCGGAAAGCCGCGATGCGCGCGGACCAGGCCGGGTTGGCCCCCGCGTCGATACCGGCGCCCAGCGGCACCGCGGCGCCAGCGCCGACTCTTGCCAGCGGCAGTGCGGCGATATCGGCGTGCGCGGCGGACAGCGCCGCGCCGCTCAAGGATTTCAGTGCCTCGTCGGACGCGTTCATCGCCTCTCCGGCCCGTGCGTCGAAGGCCGCCAGGCGGCAGCGGACGAAGAAGTCGTCGAGCTTGTCCTGCACCGCGGCGGTGGCGTCGCAGGCGGCTTCGGTGGCATCGCCGAGCGGTTTTGCCGCCTGGCCGGCGGCTTCCCAGGCCGCCAGGGCGCGGGCGCTGAAATCGGCTTCGGCGGCACTCGCGGCATACACCGAGACCAGGCTCTGGCCCTCCGGCAGCAGGCTGCGGGCGGCAGCCAGCAGCGGCGCACCGATGTCGTCGTCCTGGATGGCGGTCAGCGGAACGCCGTCCAGGCCCTGCGCCAGAACGCCGGGATCGGCCAGGCGTGCGGCCGCCCAGTCGATCGCCGCCAGCAGTTCCGGGGCGCGGATATGTCCGTCGCTGTCGCTGTCGATCAGCGCCAGGCTGCGCTGGTCGAACTCGATGCCCTGCACCGGGCAGGACAGCGCGACCCACAGCTTCTGGTCGAGTTCCTTCAGCGCCAGCAGGTCGGCGGCGGTATCGATGCGCACCTGGTCGAAGCCGCCGGCGCGGAAGAACTTGAACGCATGCGGCATGATCAGGCTCCGTCACCGACAAAGGGATTGCTGCGGCGTTCCTCGCCGAAAGTGGACATCGGCCCGTGACCGGGAATGAATTCGACATCGTCGCCCAGCGGCCAGAGTTTGTTGTGGATCGCATCGATCAGCGCGTGATAGTCGCCGCGCGGAAAGTCGGTGCGGCCGATCCAGCCGGCAAACAGCACATCGCCGACGATGGCAAGCTTGGACGGGGCATGGAAGAACACCACGTGTCCCGGCGTGTGGCCGGGCGTGTGGAGTACTTGCAGCGTTTCTTTGCCGACGCTGACGCTGTCGCCGTCGTTGAGCCAGCGGTCCGGCGTGAAAGCCTGCGCCAGCGGGAAACCGAAGCTGCGGCTTTGCGCGACCAGCTGGTCGATCCAGAAACTCTCTTCGCGCTGCGGCCCCTCGATCGATACCCCAAGGCGCGTCGCCAGTTCGCCGGCGCCGCCGGCATGGTCGATGTGGCCGTGGGTGAGCAGCACCTTCTCGATGCTCACGCCCAGTCTGGCGGCCGCGGACAGCAGCTTCTCGATGTCGCCGCCGGGATCGACCAGGGCGCCTTTCATGGTTTCGGTGCACCAAAGCAGGGTGCAGTTCTGTTCGAAAGGGGTTACCGGAATGATGCGATAGTCTATTGTCATGAGTGCTGCCTGTCTTAAGTAAACGAATGCCCGGCGCTACGGTACGCACGCGCATTTGTCGCCGAGCTCCGGCGCAAGGTATCGGCCGGGTTGCGACGGTTGGAAATTGCGATGATAAGCCTTGGCGTGCTCGCGCCGATCTAGGTCGGTTTTCCGACGATTGCCGCCAGCCGGTTGCGCGCCAGGGCGAATTCGTGCCGGAGTTGTTCGAGAACCTGGCCGGCGCCGGTCACCGTGCCGGCGCGGCCCAGCCGTTCGAGTTCCATGCATTGGGTGCGCATGCGTTCGGCGCCCAGGTTCTCGATGCTGGAGAGGTAGCGGTGGGCCGCGTTTGCCAGTCGTTCGCCGTCGCCGTCGCGGATCGCTGCGGCCAGGTTTTCCAGGTGCCGCGGCGAGTCGTTGCAGAACATCTCGACCACTTCGCCGACCAGGGTGGGTTGCCGCTCGTCCTGGATTTCCATCAGGTGGGCGATGCGGCTGCGATCGATCACCGGGCTTCCCTCGTCCCCGTTGCGGGGCGGTGTCGATGCGGTTGCGGGGCGGGCAATGGCGGCCAATGCGGCGCGGATGTCGTCGAGCTCGACCGGTTTCGGGACGTAGGCATCCATGCCCGCGGCGAGACACTTCTCGCGATCTCCGAGCATCGCATTGGCGGTCATGGCGATGACCCACGGCGAGGCTGCCTGGCCGAATCGCGCCTTGAGGCGCCGGGTTGCTTCGAGGCCGTCCATTTCCGGCATTTGCACGTCCATCAGGATCACGTCGTAGTTCTGCCGTTCGAGCGCGTCGAGTACCTCGGTGCCGCTGGCGACGACGTCGGCGCGGTAGCCCAGATGGGCCAGGAGTTGCTGCAAGACTTTCTGGTTGACCGTGTTGTCTTCGGCGACCAGGATATTGAGCGGCAACTCGACGGCCAGCTTCGCCGCGCCCGGAGGCGGCGCAAGCGCCCGTGCCGCGGCCGGGATCGGCGCGATGCGCAGGGCGTGGAGCAGCGCGTCGAGCAGGGCGGTGGGCTTGATCGGCTTGTTCAAATAAGCGGCAAAGCCGGCCTGGCCCATTTTGTCGTCCCTGGAGCGCTGGTGGGTGACCGAGGTCAGCATGACCAGGGGCAGGGCCAGCGGATCGCGGTGCTTGCGGATTTCCAGCGCCAGCGCGAGGCCGTCCATTTCGGGCATGCTCATGTCGAGAATGCCGACATCGAAGGCATGTCCGTGGCGGATGAAATCCAGCGCTTCGATGCCCGATGCCGCCGCCGAGGGCAGCATGCCCCAGACCAGGGTCTGTTTGACCAGGATGCGGCGATTGGTGCTGTTGTCATCGACGATCAGCACGCGCCGGCCGGCCAGCGCGAACGCGTATTCCTGCAGGAAATTGTTTGCCAGCTGCGAGCCGGCGGCCTCGGCGGAGATGTTGAAGAAAAAGGTCGAACCGGCGCCGACCGTGCTTTCGACCCACATGCGGCCGCCCATCATTTCCGCCAGGCGCCGGCTGATTGCCAGCCCCAGGCCGGTGCCGCCGTATTTGCGGGTGGTCGAGGCGTCCACCTGGCTGAAGGACTCGAACAGCATCTGCAGCTTGTCTTCGGCGATGCCGATGCCCGTGTCGCGGACGGCAAACAGAATCTCGTGGCGCCGATCATCCACAGCGACAGCGGAGACGTTGATCACGACTTCGCCGCGATGGGTGAACTTGATCGCATTGGCGAGCAGGTTGGCCAGTATCTGGCGCAGGCGGGTGACATCGCCGACCAGGCTGGCCGGCACGCTGTCGTCGATGAAGTAGGCCAGGTTGATGGTCTTTTCGCCGGCTTCGGCACTGATCAGATCCATCGCCTCTTCCAGGCAGCGGCGCAGGTCGAAGGGATAGCGTTCGATCTCCAGCTTGCCGACCTCGATCTTCGAATAATCCAGGATGTCGTTGATGATGGTCAGCAGGGCTTCGCTGCTGGCGCGCACGGTTTCGGCGTAGTTCCGTTGTTCGTCGTCGATCGGCGTGTTGAGCAGCAGGCTGGTCATGCCGATCACGGCGTTGAGCGGGGTGCGGATTTCGTGGCTCATGTTGGCCAGGAACATGCTCTTGGCCTGCATCGCCGCTTCCGCCTTGTCGCGCGCCGCCTCCAGTTCGCGTTCATGGGCGACGCGGGCGGTGATGTCGCGCAGAATTACAGTGTAGATAATCGAACTTCCGGATTCGAGTCTGGAGATCGAGGCTTCGGCGGGAAACTCGGAGCCGTCCCGGCGGATGGCAAAGATCGAGCGGCGCTCCGCCATGCGGCGCGCCACGTCTCCCGACTGACGAAATCCCTCGACCAGCTTGTCGTGTCCCTCCCGGTAGCGCGGCGGCAGCAGCAGATCGATGGTTTGACCCACTGCCTCGTGCGCCGGCCAGCCGAATATCCGTTCCGCACCGAAGTTGAACAGGATGATTTCCAGCGCATTGTCGAAGCAGATGATGGCGTCGTCCGCAATGCTCAGAATGCCTTGGAGCTGGGCTGCCGTGAGGTTGGCTGCGGATAGGTTTTTCGGCAAGAGAAACTCCTTGGTGCAAATGATGCCGCCGGCCGGGACCGATTCCTAGTGGGCCAGTCCGCGCCGGTAGTGTACGGCTTCGGCGATATGGGCGGCGGAGAGCGGCACGCCGTCCGCTACGCCGGCCAAGTCGGCAATGGTACGCGCCAGTTTGAGGATGCGATGGTAGCCGCGCGCCGACAGGCCGAGTTGGCGCATCGACTGCTTGAGCAGCGCGGCGCCCGTGCAGTCGGGCAGGCAATGCCGGTCGATCTCGTCCGGCGTCAGCCGGGCGTTCGGCTTGCCCTGGCGCGCCAGTTGCCTGTCGCGGGCGGCGACCACGCGTTCGCGCACCGTCGCCGACGATTCGCCGTCGCCGCGCGCGGACAACTCGTCTTCGCCCACGGCCGGCACATCGAGCATCAGGTCGATGCGATCGAGCAGCGGTCCCGAGAGCTTGCCGCGGTAGCGTGCGACCTGATCCGGCGTGCAGCGGCACTTGGCGGTGGGATGGCCGAGCCAGCCGCAGGGGCAGGGATTCATCGCCGCCACGAGCTGGAAGCGCGCCGGAAATTCGGCGCGGCGCGCGGCGCGGGCGATGTGGATATGGCCGGTCTCCAGCGGTTCGCGCAGGGCTTCGAGCACGCCGCGCTGAAACTCGGGCAGTTCGTCGAGGAACAGCGTGCCGTTATGGGCCAGTGAAATCTCGCCTGGACGCGGCGTGCCGCCGCCGCCGACCAGTGCGGCGCTCGACGCCGAATGATGTGGGGCGCGAAACGGGCGCCGGTTCCACTGCGCCAGTTTGAAGCTGCCCGCCAGCGAATGCACGGCGGCACTTTCCAGCGCCTCGGCGGCCGTCATCGGTGGTAACAGCCCGGGCAGGCGTTGCGCCAGCATCGACTTGCCGGCGCCCGGCGGCCCGCTCATGAGCAGGCTGTGGCCGCCCGCCGCCGCAACTTCCAGCGCGCGCTTGGCCGGTGCCTGGCCCTTGACTTCGGTCAGGTCGGGGTAATGCGCAAGAGTCGGCGCTGGCGCCACGGCAAACGGTGCCAGGGCTTCGCGGCCGGCGAGGTGGGCACAGACTTGCAGCAGGTTTTTTGCCGGCAGGATGCTCATGCCTTCGATCAGGGCGGCTTCCGGGGCGCTGTCCAGCGGCAGGATGAAGGCGCGCGTCGCGGTCTGGTCCGGCCCGGCTTCGTTGCGCATCGCGGCGCACATGGCGAGCGTGCCGCGCACGGCGCGCAGCTCGCCGGAGAGCGCGAGTTCGCCGGCGAATTCGTGGGCGTCGAGGGTGGCGGCCTTGATCTGGCCTGAGGCGACCAGGATGCCCAGCGCAATCGGCAGGTCGAAGCGCCCCGATTCCTTGGGCAGGTCGGCCGGTGCAAGGTTGACCGTGATGCGCCGTTGCGGGAATTCGAAGCCGCAGTTCTGGATTGCGGCGCGCACCCGCTCGCGCGCTTCCTTGACTTCGGTGTCGGGCAGGCCGACCAGGGTGAAGGAAGGCAGGCCGGCGGCCAGGTGGACTTCTACGGTGACTTCGGGGGCCGCGAGGCCCGCCAGCGCTCGCGAGCGGAGAACAGCGAGCGCCATTGACGGCTTTAGGTCTGGCCTGAGCCTGGCGGAACGGCCGGCTGGTTCCTGGCTTCCAGTTCGGCAACGCGGGTTTCGAGCGCCGTGAGCTTTTCGCGGGCGCGAAGCAATACCTCGCGCTGCACGTCGAACTCTTCGCGGGTCACCAGATCGAGCTTGGCAAACATGCTTGAAAGCGCCGCGCGCATGTTCTTCTCGATGTCGCCAGCCGGCGTCGCTGCCAGCAGGGATGAAACGCGGGCCGACATTTCATCGAGCAATTTGGGATTGAGCATGATGTTGGAGTTCCTTGCGGTGACGCGGAAAACGGCTTGTTGTTTCAGTGCAGGCTAACGCCAGTTTCATCGGCGTTAAGCGCAAACGGCGGCAACGAAAGTCTAGCACAGCGCTGTGGCTGGCCTTCCCATACAAGCCTGGCACCATGTTGGTGCGGTCGGCCGGGGTTTGGTGCCCGACATGGTGCGGGGTTGTCGGCATGTTTCTGATCGACCTTTATAATCGATTGATTTATAAAAATTAATTGGTCTGGCACAGTCTTCGCATAAGTGAGTCCGTAATTTTTCAAATCCCTTAAGGAGCATCACTATGCGCAAATTCCTGATCGCGGCCGCCGTGGCCGGAGCTTTTTCTCTCCCCTCCGTTGTGATGGCCCAGGCGGCTGCAGCGGCTAGCCCGCATACGTTCACCGGGAACCTGGGGCTGGTGTCAAATTATGTTTTCCGCGGTATCAGCCAGTCTGCCGCCAAGCCTGCGGTACAGGGCGGGTTCGACTATGCCCATTCGAGTGGTCTCTACGCAGGCACCTGGGCATCGAACGTGAGCTGGGTGGCCGACAACAACTGGTCTGCGACCAGCGCTGCTTCCAACAGCCTTGAGATCGACATCTACGGGGGCTACAAAGGCACGATTTCCGGCGATCTCGGCTACGACGTCGGCGTGCTCACCTACAACTATCCGGGCAGCAACACCAGCGTCGGCGGTACCTTCATCAAGCCCGACAGCACGGAAATCTACGGTGCGCTTACATACAAGTGGTTGACCGTCAAATATTCGCACTCGACCACTTCGCTGTTCGGCTGGACCAAGTTCGGCGGTACGGTCAACGACAATACCAACGGCAGCGGCTACCTCGAAATCAATGGCGCCTTCGACCTCGGCAACGGATGGGGCGTCAGCGCCCACGTCGGCGATCAGAAGATCAAGGGCAACGGTCCGGCGTCCTACACCGACTACAAACTTGGCGTGACCAAGGATATGGGTTTCGGTGTGGTCGGTCTGGCCCTGACCGCCACCAATTCGAACGGCAATTGCGCCGCTAATGCGATGGCAACCGCCAATGACGTCTACTGCTGGGGCTCCGTAGCTGGTTCGGGCAAGTCGGCCTATGATGCCGGCAAGTCCGCTGCAGTGCTGTCCTTCAGCAAGACGTTCTGATTTTCCAAAACTCCCGCCGCCGACCCGGCCGGCGTCGGCGGGATATCAAATAGATTTACCCAATCTCCTCCAATTCGCAAAGGAAACAGCCATGAAACTCGTCACCGCCATCATCAAGCCGTTCAAGCTTGACGAGGTACGCGAGGCACTTGCCGCCGTGGGTGTGCAAGGCATCACCGTCACCGAGGTCAAGGGGTTCGGCCGGCAAAAAGGTCATACCGAGCTCTATCGCGGCGCCGAATACGTCGTCGATTTTCTGCCCAAGGTCAAGGTCGAAGCCGCCATTCGCGACGACCTGGTGGACCAGGTCATCGAAACCATCGAAAAATCCGCCAGCACCGGCAAGATCGGCGACGGCAAGATTTTCGTCTTCGACGTTGAACAAGTCATCCGCATCCGCACCGGCGAGACCGGTGAGGAAGCTCTGTAAGGGAGACCAAAATGAAAAAATTTCTCGCTATCCTGCTGGCGGCGGTTGCAGTCAGCGTTGCCGGCAGTGCCCTGGCCGACGACAAGCCTGCTGCGCCGACCGCTGCGGCGGCAACTGCCGCCGCACCCGATGCCGCGCCGGCGGCAGCAGCGGCTGCTCCCGCTGCCGCCGCCCCCGCTGCTGCCGCTGCTCCGGCTCCAGTGCCGAACAAGGGCGACAACGCCTGGCTGATGGTGTCCACCGCGTTCGTGATCCTGATGAGCATCCCCGGCCTGGCGCTGTTCTACGGCGGCCTGGTGCGCAGCAAGAACATGCTGTCGGTGCTGATGCAGGTGTTCGTCACCTTCTCGGTGATCAGCGTGTTGTGGGCGGTGTATGGCTACAGCGTGGCTTTCACCGAGGGCAACGCCTTCTTCGGCAGCCTCGACAAGCTGTTCTTGAAGGGCATCACGCCGGATTCGGTGGGCGCCACCTTCAGCAAGGGCATCGTGGTTTCCGAGTTCATCTTCGTTGCCTTCCAGGGCGCCTTCGCCGCCATTACCTGCGGCCTGATCGTCGGTGCCTTCGCCGAGCGCATCAAGTTCTCCGCCGTGCTGCTGTTCATGGTGCTGTGGTTCAGTTTCAGCTACCTGCCGATGACGCACATGGTCTGGTACTGGGCGGGTCCGGACGGCTATGTCAGCGCCGAAGCGGCCGAGAAGCTTGGGGCGACCGCGGGTTACCTGTTCCAGAAGGGTGCGCTCGACTTTGCCGGCGGCACGGTGGTGCACATCAATGCCGCCATCGCCGGCCTGATCGGTGCCTACCTTGTCGGCAAGCGCGTCGGCTACGGCAAGGACTCGATGGCGCCTCACTCGCTGACCATGACCATGATCGGTGCCTCGCTGCTGTGGTTCGGCTGGTTCGGCTTCAACGCCGGTTCGGCGCTCGAAGCCAACGGTACGGCGGCATTGGCCTTCGTCAATACCTGGCTGGCCACCGCGATCGCGGCGACCTCCTGGATGGTGGCGGAATGGCTGATCAAGGGCAAGCCTTCGATGCTCGGTGCCGCTTCCGGTGCTGTCGCCGGTCTGGTGGCGATCACTCCGGCGGCCGGCTTCGTTGGCGTGGTCGGCGCTCTGGTGATCGGCCTCGCGGCCGGCGTGATCTGCCTGTGGGGCGTCAATGGCCTGAAGAAGCTGCTCGGCGCGGACGACTCGCTCGACGTGTTCGGCGTGCATGGCGTCGGCGGCATCCTCGGCGCGCTGCTCACCGGCGTCTTCGCGGCGCCCAGCCTCGGCGGCAGTGGCATCTACGACTACGTGGCGAACAAGGTGGCGGACAACTACGACATCATGGGTCAGGTGATGATCCAGGCTACCGGCGTTGGCGTGACCCTGATCTGGTCGGGCACCGTGGCTTTCGTCTGCTACAAGATCGTCGATATCTTTATCGGCCTGCGTGTGCCGGAAGACGAAGAGCGCGAGGGTCTGGACATCACCTCGCACGGCGAATCGGCTTACCACAACTGATTTTCCCTCCCGCCCCTTTCGCAAGATCGGGGCAACCGCATCAAGCGGGTTTCAACAGGCGCCTTCACGGCGCCTGTTTTTTTGGTGCGCCCGGCAGGGCGCACTTACTTGGAGGTGAAAGTCCTCTACTCGCCCGGCAAGGGGAAGAGTTAGCCG
>Ga0154354_1002_pt2 | contig 36329 bp, 37 predicted proteins | sample RifGroA2_FD_115882 | JGI IMG/M metagenome (GOLD analysis project Ga0154354, IMG submission 115882) | Rhodocyclales bacterium GWA2_65_19
CCCGGCCCTCGCGGGCCGGGCGTCGACCAGCAAATCCACTTGTGACAAGCTCCCCGATGTTTCAATCCTCGCCCGGCCCTCGCGGGCCGGGCGTCGCTTATTGCCCTCGTCCTTTTGGTGGCAACATCATGTTTCAATCCTCGCCCGGCCCTCGCGGGCCGGGCGTCAAGGCTTTGCCGGTACGGACGGTGTATTGATTCGGTTTCAATCCTCGCCCGGCCCTCGCGGGCCGGGCGTCCCGGCTCGTTCATCATCGGTGACGTGATCATGATCGTTTCAATCCTCGCCCGGCCCTCGCGGGCCGGGCGTCTGGTTTCGCGCATCGCATTGAGCCATCAAGCGAAAATTTCCGCTTTGCGCGAACCGTCCAGCACCTCGCCGAAACAAGGGGCTGCTAATTCTCCCACGGTGCAATTCCAAATTAACAATCAAACACTTGCCTTTGCCGCGAACCTGCCGGCAATTCCGCGTCACTTGCGATCCGCGCGTCATAGCACCAACGGCCCTTCAAAATCGACTGCCTTGAATTTTCCGTACTCGCGCACATGCAGTTCGACGGGCTCGGTCAGGCGATAGAAGCGCAGGCAGTCTTCCGCTAATTCGATTTCCGCCAATAGGCGGCGTTCAAGTTCCTCGAACTGCATGGCGTCGACCTTGCATTCGAATACCGACTTCTGCACACGCTGGCCCATGCCTTCGCAGACCCGCGCCACGCGGCGCAAGCGGCGACGACCGGCTTTTGTTTCGGTGGAAACGTCGTAGCTGACGATGACGAGCATGACTACCTTGCGCCGCTCATTTTGGACAAAACGGCAGATAACCTTCCGCATCGCCACGCACGGCGCGAGCGAGCAGGCGCGCCTGCACGAAGGGAACAAGGCCGATAGCGAAGCTCGACTCCAGCAGCGGATGCGTCAGCGCTTCCTGCTTGCGCTCCTGGTAGGCGGTGACAAGAGTTCGCCGCGCGTCGTCTTTCAGCGTTACCGCGCCGCCGGCATGCTCGTCGAAATCTTCGGCGTTGATCTGCCGTCGGTTGATGAGCGTCAGAGCCAAGCGGTCCGCCAGCAGCGGTCGGAACTCCTCCATCAAATCGAGCGCCAGCGCGGCGCGGCCGGGACGCAGCGCGTGCAGGAAGCCGATCTGCGGATCAAGGCCAACGCTCTCCACCGCAGAGCGCACGTCGTTCATCAGCATTGCATACAGAAAGGAAAGCAAGGCATTCATGCGATCCAGCGGGGGACGACGCGTGCGACCGTTCATGGTGAAGGCCTGTCTTGCCTCTGGGCGCAGCAGCAAGGTGAGCGCGGCGAAATAGCGCTTGGCCTGATCGCCTTCGATGCCGCGCACGGCGTCGAGGTCCGCCGCGTATTCGAGCCGGGCCAGCGCGCGACCAAGCTCGTCGGCGGTTGCGGTCAGCACGGTGCCATCCTCTTCACGACCGTTCTCGCGCGCGCCGCGCTGCACTACCTGACGGCAATTCTTCAACTTGCCGGCAATACAGGATTTGGCGACGGCCAAACAAAAGTCGGCGCTGGCGAGACGGTGATGTTGGGCTTGGCGCAGTAGTACGTTGCCCGAAACCGGGCCTTCCAGCCGGGCCTTGAAGCGGCCGCGGCCATCGAGCAAGACCAGGCTCTTGCCTTCGTCGGCCAGACGATGCATGAGGATGGGCGAGACCATCACATGGCCGAAGCAGACCACGGCCGAGAGATGGTGCAGCGGCACGCGCAGGCGTGTTTCGTGTTCGATCTCGACGCGCAAGGTGTCGTTGTCGAGATGCAGATAGCTTTCCGGGAGGGTGACGTAAAGGGTGTTGAGGAGTTGCATTGCCTACCCTCGTCTAGGCGTCGGCGTCGAACAGCCGGGCGCGTGCCAGGCTGGCCACGCCGGTATCGCGCAAGGCCGGCTGGCAAATTTCCATCAGCGAACAGTTCTTGCAGCGGGCATCATTCACGGCCGGAGGCACGGCGCCGACCTCGATCAGACTACGCACGGCGGCGGTCGCCGCGGCAACGCGCTCGCGCAATTCCGCCGTGACACGCACCTCGCGGCGACGCCGTGAAGTCGCGTAATAGAGCGCACCGGCCGGCACCGGCTTGCCGGTCATTTCTTCAAGGCACAGCACCTGCGCGGCGAGTTGCAAATCGTCGCAGGCGGCAATCCAGGCCGCCTTGCTGCGGCTGCCGTGCTTGTATTCCACCGGGTAGGGCGTGCCGTCGGCCTCGAACTCGACGATGTCGGCCTTGCCGATCAAGCCGAGGCGGTCATACCATACGGGTAGCGCGCGCTCGACTCGCAGGCCGGCGCGCGTTTCGACGCCGGGCTGGTCGACCTGCTTATGCACCGCCTGGCCGCGCAGGGTGTGCAGGTTGTCGGCGAACACCTGCTCGACGTGGATCAGCGCGCACTGGCGCGGGCAGTAGCACCAGTGCTGAAGGGCGGAGAGGGGGATGGGGTCAGGAAAGTCCACCAGACAGACCGGCCAAAAATGGACGGCGGCGTACCGTGTGACCGTCGAAGATGTGGAAGCAGCCTTCCTGAAGCTGCTGCTCTTCGTGTAACTGCACCAACCAATCCGCCGGCTCCTGCGGCAGATAAGAGGTCACGCGCAGCAAGACGATGACACCCGGCGCCGACAATCGCCGCTTGAAGACCAGTTCGCCATAGTCGCGGTCGAAGGTGGCCAACCAGCGCCCTTCGGCACGCGCGCGCTCCATCACCACTTCATCGTCGATGCTCGGGCTATCCTCGCTGATCGCGGCGACATCCCACCCGCGCGCGCGTAAGCACAAGACCGAAGGCTGCGGGAAGTTCTCGTTCAGCAGCCAGCACGGCGTCACGCCGTCGCCTTTTGAATGGCAATGTAATCTTCTTCGCGGAATACTTCGGTGACGAACGCGATGGCCGCCAGCACGTCGTCGCGTGTTACACGCGGGTAGGACTCCAGTATTTGCTCCATGCTCCAGCCGTCTGCGAGGCGGTCCATCAGCAGTTCCACCGAAATGCGCGTGCCTCGGATAATGGGCTTTCCGACGAGTACCTTGGGGTCGACGATAACGTGGTCTTTCCAGTTCATTTTCAGCGCCTCCGAATCAGTGTCGCTTCTTTGTCCTCGCCGAAATGGCACCGCACGGCATCGCGCACCTGTTCATGCAGCCCAGGCAGATCGTCGGCCTCGGTAAAGATGTCCGCGCCGACGGCGCGGGCCACGAAGCCACCTTCGGGGGCTTCCTCGACGATGAAGTGGATTTCGGTCATGGTCTTGATCTCCTTGTATGCGGCTGCAAACATCAACGTGCAACGATCTCTATGCGGGTGGTGTGGGGCAAGGACTCGATTATCCGCTCAACGCCTCAAATTCTGACGGGCGCACCGAAGCTATGCTACCGGCGCGGCATGAAGCTGGAATCCCAGCGCCTTGACCACCTTCATGACGGTAGCGAACTCCGGGTTGCCTTCGCCCGAAAGCGCCTTGTACAGGCTCTCGCGCGACAGGCCGGTATCTCGCGCCAACTGCGTCATCCCGCGCGCCTTGGCGATCACGCCCAGGGCATGGGCGATCAGCGCCGCATCGCCTTCCTCCAGACAGGCTTCCAGATAGAGGACCATCTCCTCTTCCGTCTTCAGATGTTCGGCTGAATCCCACGGCCGCAATTTGATCGATGTCGATGCCATGCTCCGCTCCTACAGGCGGCGGGCCAGTTCCAGCGCCCGCTTGATGTCCTTCGGTTGGGAGGACTTGTCGCCTCCCGCAAGCAGAATCACCACCTCGAACCCGCGCTGCGCGAGATAGACGCGGTAGCCCGGACCGTAGTGAATGCGCATCTCCGACACGCCTTCGCCCACCGGCTCGCAATCGCCAAAGTTGCCCAGACCCGCCCGGTCGATGCGAGCCTGAATGCGCACCTTGGCCCGAATGTCCCGCAGGCCGGTGAACCAGCCATCGAAGGTGTCGGTGGTGAGAATCTGCTTCACGGGTTATTGTAGCCCATGAGATACATTAAAAACCATCGATGATTTCCGCCTTCAGGCCCTCGATTTTTTCAACCGTGATGTTTCCTTCGCCATCTATCAATACCGAGCGATGCACCTTGGCGGATGAACACAAGCCGGATTTGCCCGAGTGCTGCCACCATACGACCTTGAGAATCTCCATGCTGCCTTCGGGCCTAGCGGACGACGCATCGTTCTCGAACAGTTTGGGCAGGATGGCCTTGATGATTGCCGCGTCCTCAGCAGAAAACCCGGTCCGCTCGGCGAGCTGGGGATTGATGCTGCCGTAGCTGGCATAGATTCCTGCATCGACGCGATGCTTCATCCCCATGGTGTCCGATCCACGCTTGCTCCCATCGCCTTCACCACTAACGCTCTTGGTGATTTGCGTGCTGGTGACGCTGACGGGCTCGACGGAAAAGGCGGACTGAATGGAGACCGGGCCGCGGATGCCGATGGATATGCCGGTATCGCCGCCAGCATCGTCGCCGGCTTCGGCCTTCTTCGCCTTCTTGCCGGACTTGATGGCGAACAACTGGCCGAACGCCCGTACGTCGAACCATTCGGCGCAGGCCAGCTTGGCGGTTTCCGCGCCACCCAGCTTGTCGCCCAGAACGCCCTTGGCGCGCTCGGCCAGACTCTTGTACTCGTCGCCCTTTGCTCTTCGATCGTCGGATTGCACAAAGATCGGATGGTCGGCCTCCAGCAGGCGGTCGCGGAGCTTGCGCTTGAGGCAGACATCGGTGACTTCGCCGAGCCCTTCGTAGTCGGTGCGCGGACGGTTGCCGTTGAGCGGATCACCGTTTGGATTGGCGTTCTTGACGCGGAAAACGATGGCGAAATCGATCTTGTTTTGCAGGGAAGTCATGATGCGCTGTCCTCCAGGGTGGATTGGTCCGAGGTTTGGGGATTGGAGCCGGCGAAAAGTACCGCGCGCTGGCAGTGGTAGCCCAGCAGGAATTCGCCCGACAGGGGGCTGTCGTCCGAAAAGTCGGCGCTGGCGAAACGGCAGTGGATTTCATCCATGGTCTTTTCGCGACTGGCGAGAAAGGCACGCACCTTCTTCCTTTCAGACGACCGCAACCGGGAAATGTAGGGCCGCAATCTCAGTTCGATCGTGCGCCACGTTGAATACGGATGATCGGCAAATCGCTGCATCAGATGCGCCGCTGCCGTGTCGCGCGGTTTCTCCACCATCCCGAGAACGTAGCTCTCGATACTGTCCGCGACCGCCAACAGGCGTCCGTAGAGATAGTCCTTACTCGTTCGATCTTCTTCCAATGCCATCGCATACTCCTTTCCCTGTGATTTCGACCATCCCCGGAACAGCCCGCAGGCGATGCCCAAGGTCTTTTCCCATTCGTCTTCGAAAACCCGCTTGCCCCGCTTTGTCTTTTCCATCCCGATACGATTACAAGCTCTACGCGTCGACGACTGCACCAAATCACGTGGAAGCGCTTGCCCATCAACAATGCAGGGGATAAGGCGTTCGACAGTAGCCGCCCGCAGCTTTTCGCCTGACTTGCCTTCCAATTCGCGACCGAATGCAGCCTCGGCAATATCCTTCGGAGCCGGGGCACCGGGAAAGCTACCTTCCTCACCAAAACTCTGATGCCATGAGTATTGCTCATGCCACGCCTGAATTCGTCCGAGAAATTCAGATCCTTTGAGTTCGCGGTAAAACGTGATTGCGGTGCGCCCCGTAGTTGCGGCATCCAGACCCATCACCACGATGTCATCGGTAGGATCGAGCTTTGCGCCATAACCAGCTATGGCACGATTGAGCCGCCGAGCGATTGCTTGGCCGACGTCGCCAACGATATGTTCATCGCTGCGTTCCTCCTGAGACTCAGATTTTTCGTAATCCAAAATCAGCGAGAGTGAATTCGCCCACGGATCAGGCACGGGTTTGCCGGCAACAGCCCAAGCGAGGAATACCTGTTTGCCGCTCTTGTAGCCCTGTCGAGCAATCAGCCAGCGCAAAGCGCTATGCGCTTTCTGCGTAACAACATAACCGACGGTGCAGGCCTGTACTCCATCTGGATCGGTGAAGCGGCCACGAAAAGTGAAGCCGCTCTTGTCATTGGCAGATATCAACTTGGCCTTGTCCGCGCCATTGCGCAACTTTGCCGGGTGTTGTTGTGCCAGTGGAGCATGTTCTTCGCCAGTGACCATGCACACACCCCGCAAAGTCTGCTGACTTTTGTAATGAGAATCCCAGGCAGCCATTAATTCCTGGTCCTCCCATGTCCCTGTCGCAAGTGACGAACCGTCTTCAATGCGCCAGCGGACGAACGCATCTTCGGGGCTTTGAGTATTGCCAAGAACCTTGAAGATGGCGGGCATATCCTCTCGCACACCATCCCACGATTTGAGGAGCTTGCCGGCCAGAGCAGGCAATAGCCCCTCGCGCACCAAGTCGGCAACAATCCCGTTTGGTTTCATCCCGTCTTCTGGTTTCACATACGACAACACGGCTTGGAGCTTGGGATGAGCGTAAGAGGAACCCGCCCAGGTCGTCAAACTCTTCAGAAACTCGCGGTGCGGCTCAACTGGATCATTGGCAAAACCTGAAGTTACCTCGCCCCCATAGGCTAGAAAGTCACCCGCAACGTATTGCAGCTTGTCGCACAACGGATGATTGACTGGCATGCTGCCAGCGCGGCCGCCTGAGGCCTCGGTGCAGGGGATTAGCGTCGTCGAATCCTCCTTGGGAATAACACTCGCCCGCCGGAAGTTTCCGCACCCATCGATCACGATCTCTATCTGGGCTTGTTGCGTGCTATGACTCACCGGCATCAACGGTTCAGCGCCCGGTGGTTCGTGTCCCTTACACGCCTCGTAAGTGGCGTGGAGCTTCTCAATCCAAGCCATCGCTCGCCTCCAGTTGCATTTCGGCGGCTTCTGTTTCGACACCGAGAAGATTTTTATCCTGGACGAACTGCTTGGCCGTCATATCACGCACGAACTTCCGCACGACGCAGTGGTCTTCGGGGCGCGGAAAGCGGATCACGCCATCCACCATCGTCGGTCGCCAGAAGCGCGCATGCAGCTTGCCGTCACCGGTTTCGTCGGGATAGTCGAAGCCATGGAACATCAGGCCGTAAGCCAGTTCTCCGGCCCCATCGTAAGCGCCAGAACCGCTCCCGAATTCGCAAGGTTCGACATAGCCCTGACAATCGCGGGTGCCAAGAAAAATGTCCTGCCGGCCGCCACGTTCCAGCGTGCGCTGGGCGACGGCGAAATGCTTTCCGGAATTTTGGTCGCTCTTCAGCTCCGGGCGATGCTCATTCCATTCAAAGTGCGCCCTCACCTGATATTCGACATCGGCAAGAAATGTGTAGATCGCCAGATCGTTGCCCTCCTTGTGATACTTCATCGGCTTGGTGCCCTTGGTCTGGGTGCGGATGCGCTTCATGATCCGCACTTCGTCGATGACCCATATGAAGGTCGGCTTCCAGTAGATCGACTTGGCAATGCCCTTCAGCGCCTCGTACGTCGGGACGTGATAGGAACACTTCTCGCCGCCGACGCGGGTGAGCGGATCGGTGAATAGGGCGTGACGCGCCCAGACCTTGAAGGCGATTCCTTTGTGGCGGGTGTCATTCACGATAGCAAGGTCTCCATGGGGCCGATGGGTTCGGTGACAAGGCCGAATTCAAAGCTGTAATAACGTGGGTCGAGATGCAAAATCCCCGTGCCTTCCTGCACCGGATGCACGGCGCCCGCCTCATGCAGTTTGGCAAGTTGATGCGGGAACACATTCACGGTGTATTGCTGGGCGCGACGCAGCAAGTCGTACTGCTTCTCCACTTCGTAGGCGGCACAAAGATCGTTGACCAGTTGGCGACCTGATTCGCAGAATGGAACAATCACGCCCTGCGTCGGCGCGTCGATGGCCTTGAACGCTTGCGCGGCGGCCTTGAAGGATTGACGCAAATAGAGCTTGGGCATCTGGCCATTGCGCTGACCATACGCCGCGCTTGCCAACGGATTCGACGACAGCAAGTTGAGCAGGTTGTCGTCGTGTCCAAGGTTTGCGGCGGAAATCGGATAGCTCATATCGCCCTTACGCGCGAAGAAGTAATTCTCGTAGTACCACGCCATCGCCTCCGGTCCGATCAGGTTGCGATTGAAGCGCGCCGGATTTTCCTCGTAGTCATTCAGGATACGCGCAGTCTTGTCGCGACCGATGCGAATGTCAATCAGTCGATCAAGATTCTCGTCCTGCTGTCTTGGATTGACGACATGCACGCGACCGGTGACGTTTCGTTTGTTGCGGTTGCAGCGCCCAGCCGCCTGCGCGATGGAATCGAGACCGGCGGCATAGCGGATCACGGCGCCGAAATCGACGTCGACACCGGCTTCGATGAGTTGGGTGCTGACACACAGGACAGGCTCACAGCGTTCGAGGCTCTCCCGCACCTCGCGAAGAATCGCTTTCCGGTGCGCAGGACACAGGCTGGTGCTGAGATGAAACACAGGGACGCTACTACCCTCTTGGCACAGTAGATACACGGCTTGTGCCGCTTTCTTGGTATTCACGATTACCAGGCAACTGCCCGCTTCCTGCGTTTCCTCGCGCGCCAGCTTGGCGACTTCCTCCTGCGTCCAGCCGCCCGGTTTGTGTTGGTTGATTACGTGCACCCGTTTCAGATCGGCGAACAAGCCGCTGACGTCAGGCATCAATTCACTGTTCGGCGTTAACTGGATCGCACCTTGGCTTGAATCCACTTTGTCCAGCAGCGGCTGGGTGGCGGTGCATAGCACCACCGTACTGCCGCAATGATCAGCGAGAAAATTGATGGCGTTATTGAACAGATGGACGCAATTCACCGGCAGGGACTGAATTTCGTCGAAGATCAGCACCGCATTGGCCAACTGATGCATACGTCGCGCCCCGCGGGTGCCAGCGCCGAAAAGGGTTTCGAGAAACTGCACCATGGTGGTGTAGATCACCGGTGCATCCCAGTTCTCGGTCAGTATCTTGTCGCGCCAGCCTTGTGCTTCTGGCGTGAGGTTCGAATGATGCTCAAGCACGATCCGGCCCTGCTCTGCGGTATCGCCGTTGGGTTCGAGGATGCCGCGTACCACTTCGGCGTTCTGGTCGATGATGGAGGTAAAGGGGATAACGTAGATGATCCGGTCGATCTTCTTGCCCTGCTCCGGATTCGTGTGCCGCGCGGCATGGTGGAGGGCGAAGCGCAGGCTGGCGAGCGTCTTGCCGCCGCCCGTCGGAACACTGAGCGTAAAGATGCCTCGCTCCCGCGTCGCACCCTCCAGGCAATGCTGGGAAATGTCTCGCCGCAGGTGGTCGATCGGCTCGCGAGGTTCCAACTCCGCAAGGTGTGTTTCCAGCCGGTTTATCAGTATTGGCCATTCCGCATAGTCACCCTGTCGGCGGTGCCGATTGGCGCGTGGCTTTTCAAATATCGCCGTATCGAGTCGATCCGCGTCGATCAGGCAACTGAACAGGAAACGAACGAGCAGACCGATTTGCTGCTGGGCAACGAAACCCTTGTCCGTCTTGCCGGGCGCAGCCAGCGCAATACGCCCAAGCCAGGCTTGCAGTTCAGCCACGACATCGGGCTTGGCGAGCAATGATTCCACTCGCTTACGAATCGCGCCATCGACCTTGCTCCATGCTTCGACAAGATGGCTGCGCTCGTCGGTCTTTTGCATGCGCCGGGTGAACACATCTTCGCCGAGACTCCGGTGATCGGAACTCAGGCAGTCGATCAAACCTGAGTGATGCGAGGCGATGCACAAGGCCAACATCTGACCGACGATCTGCCCGAACGGGCCGCGCTTTTCCAGTTCGCGCCAGACCAACTGAGCGCCGGCGGTGGAATGATCGATTCGGCCCCTGAGTCTTTCTGCATCGACGAATTCCTCATCCTCATCCTGATTCAGGATGCCGGTTGCGGATTTCAAATAGGCCTGAAATGCATCGCCGTACTTGCCGAGATCGTGCAGCAATCCGAGCAGTTCTCCATGCTCGGCAAGCCCAATCTTTACAGCGTTCTTACGCGCCTTGGCGCCGACCCCTCGTAAATGCTCCTCGAGCGACTGGCGTACCCCATCCTGCCGCACATGCGCTATGAATTCCATGATCCCCTCCCACCAGGTCAGGCCATGCTATTCGTCGCCAGGCTCACCAGACGAGCCTGGCGAAATTTCTTTTTGCAGAAAGTCGGCGCTGGCGCTACGGCGGTCCCTCTATCTGACAGCAGCTATTGCGCCACGGGGTCGCCCTTGGGAAAACTCGCGCGTGCGGCTCGCGCCAAGGCAACGATATCGGCGGACAAATCATCCGTCGCCGAGGCCTCATACATGACGATGATTCTTGCCTGCTTCACGTGCGCCGGCAGTTTGTCGCTACTGACATCGATCCGGTGATTGACGATGGATGCTTCGATTTCGACAGCGATCATAATGGGCCTCCTTTTCTGCATACGACCGACCGGGATTAACGTGAAATAACTCGATCGGAGCGACGGGTGATAGCCGAGCGAAGCGAGCTGACTGGTAGCCCCGCCCTGGGGCGGGGATGGGGGTGGGGGGCCTTCAATTCGCCTTTCGAATATTTCATCATCAGGGGTGCCGACATTTGCATGAAAGTTAGTCTAGCTTCCGTCTGTTACTTCCGGTGACGAATCGATCGTCGATATGTCGCTCGCTTTATGTTGAAGCGGCGAGTGACACTCGGCCCAGAAGTCGGCGCTGACGAGACGGCGACCGATCAGCCCGGATTGGCGCCGCTCGCCATACCGTGGCGCGAAATCCGCAGGAAGTAAGCCAGCACACCCGCCCCCGCAATTGCCAGGCTCGCCACTGCCGCAATCCAGAATCCGGCTGCGCCCAGTGGCCGACCGAAGCTATCGGTCAGCCCCAATAGATAGCCGCCGCCCAGCCCGACGCCCCACAGCGAAATCGCATAGATCAGCATCGGCGCCGTGGCGCGCTTGTAGCCGCGCAGCACTTGGGCCATCACCGCCTGCACGGCATCCACCACGTGATAGACGGCGACGATCGCCAGCAGGCTCGCGGCGGCGGCGGCAACTTGCGCGTCCGTCGTGTAAGCGCGTGCCAGCGACCCGGCGCCGACCCAGATCGCCGCGCCGATCAGCGCCGAGGCGCCGCAGCCGACCGCCAGGCCGAGCAAACCGGCGTGTCGCGCGCGCCGACTGTCGCCGGCGCCCAGTGCCTGCCCGACCAGCACGCCGGTGGCATTGCCCAGCGCCAGCGGCACCATGAAGACGAATACCGCGACGCTGGCGGCGATCTGGTGCGCCGCCGAGGTGTCCGGGCCGAGCCTGGCAATGAACAGCGCCATGAAGGTAAACGCCGTGACGTCGACCAGAAAGGTGGCGCCCATCGGCAGGCCGAGTACCAGAAACTCGCGCAATGCGGACAAACGCGGCGGGTCGAAGCGGGCGAAGACGGCATACGGCGCATAGTCGGCATCGCGCCGGCACCAGAGCCAGGCCAGCGTCGCAATGGTCCACATGATGATCGCCGACGACCAGCCGCAGCCGGCGCCGCCCAGCGCCGGGAAGCCAAAATGGCCGTACATCAGGATCCAGTTGAGGGGTGCCTTGAGCAGCAGGCCGAGCAGGTTGAAGGCCATCACCGGACGCGGCCGGCCGATGCCGGTGGTGAAGCCGAAAAAGACGCGGAAGAACAGTACGCCGGGCACCGCCCAGGCCACGCCGTCGAGATAGGCGCGCACTTTCAGTTCGAGCTCCGGCGTCAGGCGCGAGAACTGCAACAGCGGGTCGGGATGCTTGAGGAGGCCGAAGGCGATCAGCGACAAGGCCAGAGCCAGCCAGGCGCATTGCCGCACGTCGGCGCCGATTTCCACAAAGCGGCGCGCCCCGTAGTGATGCGCCACAACGGGGGTGAGCGCCAGCAGCACACCCATCGCGGTGACGAAGACAGTGGCATAGATGCTGGCGCCGATGCCGACCGCGGCGAGGTCGATCGACGACAGGTGCCCAGCCATCAGGGTGTCGATCACGCCATTGGCCATGACGGCGGCCTGGGCGATCAGTACCGGCCAGGCGAGGTGCAGCAGTTCGCGCCGCAGGGAACGTGGGGCAGGCATGCCGGCAGTCTAGCCGACCACGCCGCCTGCGCATGACGATCGGAACGCAAAACCTTTCCTGATTGGCAATGAACGCCAGTCATACTCAAAGGAACGCCAAATTTCCGGTCCCTTCGGTTCGTCATTCCGGGCTTGACCCGGAATCCAGGAGGTTTGCGACCGCCCCAATCTGGATTCCGGCTTGCGCCGGAATGACAAGCTGACGGTCATTGCCAATCAGGAAACCTTTTAGCCACGGAGGTCACAGAGGACACAGAGCGCACAGAGAAAGGCTTGGGGTTTACCTCTGTGTCCTCTGTGACCTCTGTGGCCAGTTGTTTGGCTTGTCGGGTGACGCGATTCGTTGCTGGCCCGTCGGCTTCAGATCACCAGCGGCTGATCCGGCAATTCGTTGGGATTGCTGCTTGCGGCGGGGAAATGGCTCGCCAGCAGCGTCCCGGCGCGCGCCACCGCCTGCAGGGCGCCGCGCCGCCATTCGCCGCCACGGAAGTTCGCCTCCATGTCGCGGCAGATGGCGTCCCATTCGGCCTGCGCCACGCGCGCCGCAATGCCGCGGTCGGCGAGGATTTCGACACGGCGGTCGACCAGTTGCACGTAGATCAGGATGCCGGAGTTTTCTGCCGTGTCCCACACCCGCTGCGCCGAGAACACGTCCACGGCGCGCGCTCTTGACGACATGCCGCGCCATAGCGCCGACAAGGACAGCGGCCCTTCGACGACGAAGCGCAATTCGCCGCGATGCAATTTCTCGCAAGCGGCAATGGCGTCGCCGATCGCCGCCAGATCGCCGCGGGAAAACCCGCGCCGGACGAACCACGCCGGCAGCAACAGGTGTCTGAACAAGCGCGTTAGCTTCATCTCACCAATCTCCCGAGGCACCGCCACCGCCGAAACCGCCCCCGCCCCCGGAAAATCCGCCACCGCCGAAGCCGCCGCTGGAAAATCCGCCACTGCCGCCGCGCCCGCCGGACAGCAGATTGACGAAGGAGAGCAGGAACACGAGCACTGCCGCGCCGATGCCGAACGCCAGCGAACCGAACACCATGAAACCGAGCCAGCCGCCGAGCGCGGCGGCGGCAAATGATCCCAGCAAGCCGAACATCAAGCGCAGCACCCCGGCGCCGACGACGAGCATGAACAACCATTGAAACCAATTCAGATCGCCGCCCCTGTCCTGCGCTGCCGACGCGGGAACGCCCGCCGCCTGGTCAATACCTGGCGCGCCGCGCGCCGCGGTGCCACCGACGGCCTGATCCAGCCCCTCGATGGCCGCGCGCAGCCCGCCGAAGAAATCGCCCTGCTTGAACAACGGCGCCATGCGCTCGGCGATGATGCGGCGGGCGATGGCGTCGGGAATCGATCCTTCCAGCCCGTAGCCGACCTCGATGCGCATCTTGCGGTCGCTCTTGGCGACGATGACGATGACGCCGTTGTCGGCGTCCTTGCGCCCGATCTTCCAGGCTTCCGCCAGGCGTATGCCGAATTGCTCGATGGTTTCGGGTTGGGTCGTCGGCAGCAGCAGCACGGCGATCTGTGCCCGGCCGCTGCGGTCGATGGCCGCCAGTTGCGCCTCGATCCGGCCGCGCTGGGTGGCGTCGAGCGTGCCGGTCAGGTCGGTGACCCGCCCGCTCAGCGCCGGCAGCGGCACCGGCTCGGCCGCGCCGAAATCGCCTTCTCGTCCTCGACCGTGAAATTGGCCTTGGGCTTCCAACTCATGATCATCGCGGTCAGGTTGTTGGGAAAGGTGCGCACCGAGACGTTGTACTCCTGCACCGACTTGATGTAGCGGTTGCGCGCCACGGTGATGCGGTTCTCGGTGCCTTCCACCTGCGCCTGCAGGTCGCGGAAGTTGGCGTCGGCCTTCAGCTGCGGATAGTTTTCCGCCACCACCAGCAGACGCGACAGCGCGCCGCCCAGCTCGCCCTGGGCCTTCTGGAACTTGGCAAACGCGGCCGGGTCGTTGATCAGTTCCGGCGTCGCCTTGAGCCCGGCGACATTCGCTCGCGCCTCGGTCACGCGCGTCAGCACGTCCTTCTCGTGGCTGGCATAGCCCTGCACCACGGACACCAGGTTGGGAATCAGGTCGGCGCGGCGCTTGTACTGGTTCAGCACCTCCGACCACGCGGCATTCACCGCCTCGTCGTTGATCTGGATCTGGTTGTAGCCGCAGCCGGACAACAGGGTGGCGGCCAGGGCGAGCACGGCAAGCAGACGCATACGCATGGAGATCTCCATCAGGCAGGGGGAACAAATCGGAATATGGCGGTGATGGGGTGCGATTGCAAGGGGCAGGGATTTCCCGCGATAGGCGGCGACCCGATGGTAGTGCAATGGTCTCGGCCGAAGAATACGAACGCCTGACCCGACGTAACAAGGGCAAGCTCTCGGCCGCTTTGCTGAAACCGAAGATCGGCGGTGACGGCAGCGACTTCGGGCGCGACCGCGACGCCGGGCGGGATGCCGCACTGTGAGCTGGTTGCTCGATACCTGCGTGCTTTCCGAATATGTCCGGAAAGCGCCTGCCGGTAATGGATGGCCTGATCATGGCCACCGCCCAATGCCACGGTCTCACCGTGGTTACGCGCAACACCGGGGATTTCCGTTTCTACCCGCAGGTCTTCGATCCCTGGCAGATTTGAGCCTGTCAGGTATTGTCGTCCGAACCCGCCATGTCGGACTCTGTCTGCCGGGGAAGGCGCTTCGCGCGCCGGCCAGCGCCAACATTTGATAGCATTTGCTCCATATCAGTGCCAAACAAGGAGTTCTTCAATGACCATTGTCGACGTCGTTGCCATGCCGGTTTCGGAAAAGCTGAGGCTGATGGAAGCGCTCTGGGACTCGTTGTGCGCGCAATCCGGTGAAAACATGGAATTGCCCGCGTGGCATGGCGACGTGCTTGAGCAACGCCTGCGCCGCCTCGCCAGCGGCGAGGAATCGGTGGCGCCCTGGAACGAAGCCAAGGAACGCATCCGCGCTCAAATCAAGCCTCACTGATGCACGTCAGGATCGCCCGCTCGGCAGAGACCGATCTGCTCGAAGGCTACGCGTTTTATGAGGAGCAACAGGCTGGCATTGGCGAGTATTTTCTCGACAGCCTGTTCGCCGACATCGATGCACTGGTTCTGTTCGCGGGCATTCATCCCAAGCCTATTGCTAATCTGCACCGCACCCTCGCCAAGCGTTTCCCGTTCGCGATCTATTACGACCTGAGAGAAGACATCGCCACCGTTGTCGCCGTGCTCGACTGCCGCCAGAATCCGGCATCGATCACGGAGCGCCTGCAGCGTAGTTGACCGCCGTATCGCCAGCGCCGACTTTCGGGGAAAGTCCGGTGCTGCCGAAACCATTCCGGATCCGACTCCATATCCCTCCTTCATGGCATCTTTTCCGTTCATTCATGAAATTCCGGCGGTTCTTGATACTACGGGCTGGAGATGGGAGCCGTTTGTCGCACACCATGCTTTCTCACGCGGCTTTTGGATAGGACTTGATCAACTGGGGAATAGGTGGCTCACGAAACTGAGAGGGGCCTCCTACCATGACCAAAATCCCTCCCGTTCCAAGGTCTTTCAGACCGCCGAGCAAAGCCGCCACCCAGCCCCATCGCCTACAATAGAGCCCCCTCAGCTCCAGCCGAATGCCCCGCATGACCGCCCGCCTGCGCGAAATCCCCTATAACTACACCTCGTTCTCCGACCGCGAGATCGTCATTCGCCTGCTTGGTACGGAAGCCTGGGCGACACTGACGGAACTGCGCAGCGAGCGCGTCACCGGCCGTTCGGCACGCATGCTCTACGAAGTCCTCGGCGATATCTGGGTGGTGCGGCGCAACCCCTATCTTGAAGACGACCTGCTGGCCAATCGCGAACGGCGCGAAGCGCTGGTGGAGGCCCTGCGTCACCGCCTGCGCGAAATCGACAAGCGACGCGACGGCAATGACCGGGTGGTGCACCTGCTGACCGCGGCGGCCGCCGCCGTGGAAGCGTTCGAGCGCTGGTTCGAGGAAACCCGCCGCTTGCGCAAGAAAGCCTTCAAGGCGCTGGCCCGGCACACCCGCCGCGACAACATCTGCTTCGACGGACTGGCCCGCGTCTCGCATGTGACCGATGCCACCGACTGGCGCGTCGAGTATCCCTTCGTGGTGCTGGCGCCCGACACGGAAGACGAAATGGCACCCCTGGTGCGCAGCTGCATCGAGCTGGGGCTGACCATCATCCCGCGCGGCGGCGGCACCGGCTACACCGGCGGCGCCGTGCCGCTGGAAGCGCTCTCGGTGGTGATCAACACCGAAAAGCTGATCGATCTGGGCGCCGTGGAAACCAAGCGCCTGCCCGGCACCGACCAGGACTATGCGACGGTGCGCACCGGCGCCGGACTCGTCACGCGGCGCGTCATGGAGGCGGCGGAAAAGGCCGACCTGGTGTTCGCCTGCGATCCGACCTCGGCCGACGCGTCCTGCATCGGCGGCAACATTGCCATGAATGCCGGTGGCAAGAAGGCCGTGCTGTGGGGCACGGCGCTCGACAACCTGGCCTCGTGGCGCATGGTGACGCCGGACGGCAACTGGCTTGAGGTCGAACGCCTGAACCACAACTTCGGCAAGATCCACGAACAGGAACTGGTCAGCTTTCGGCTCACGCGCTACGACGCGAGCAGAGGGAAGAAGCTCGGTGAGGAACAGCTCGACGTGCCCGGCCGGCTGTTTCGCAAACAAGGCCTCGGCAAGGATGTCACCGACAAGTTCCTCGCCGGAATACCCGGCATCCAGAAGGAAGGCACCGACGGCCTGATCACCTCGGCGGTGTGGGTGCTGCACAAGATGCCGCCGGTGACGCGCACGGTCTGCCTCGAATTTTTCGGCCGGGTGACGGACGCCGTGCCGTCGATCGTCGAGATCACCGATTACTTCAAGCCGGGCGGCCCGGGCCTTGCGGCGGGCGTGCAGCTGGCCGGCCTGGAACATCTCGACGAGCGCTATGTGCGCGCCGTCGGCTACGCGACCAAGGCCAAACGCCACGGCCGGCCGAAGATGGTGCTGATCGGCGACATAGTCGGCGCTGACGATACGGCGGTGATGGCCGCCGCCTCGGAAGTGGTGCGGCTGGCCAATGCGCGCGGCGCCGAAGGCTTCATCGCCGTCTCGCCCGAGACGCGCAAGAAGTTCTGGCTCGACCGCGCCCGCACCGCCGCCATCTCGAAGCACACCAATGCCTTCAAGGTCAATGAAGACGTCGTCATCCCGTTGCCGCGCATGGGCGATTATTGCGACGGCATCGAACGGATCAACATCGAGCTGTCGATCAGCAACAAGGTCGAGCTGGCCGATGCGCTGGCCGACTTCCTGCGCGGCGAACTGCCGCTGCATGCCGGCGACGCCAACCTCGACGCCGAACTGCTGCTCGGCGACCGCCGCGAGCAGGCGCTGGAGCTGATCGCCGCGGTGCGCACGAAATGGCAGGCACTGCTCGACAATCTCGATCGGCACTTCGCGGAAATCCAGGATTACCGCCTGCGGGTGTCGTGGAAGAGCGAACTCAAGGCGCCGCTGGAAACGCTTTTCGACGGCAACGCCTTTCGCCCGGTACTGACCGGGATCGAGGCCATCCACCAGGAGGTGCTGCGCGGCCGCGTGTTCGTCGCCTTGCACATGCATGCCGGCGACGGCAACGTGCATACCAACATCCCGGTGAACTCCGACCACTACGCCATGCTGCAAACCGCCTACAAGGCGGTGGAACGCATCATGGCGCTGGCGAAAAGCCTGGGCGGCGTGATTTCCGGCGAACACGGGATCGGCATCACCAAGCTGGAATTCCTCAGCGAGGACGAGATCCGCCCCTTCCGCGACTACAAGCACAGGATCGATCCCGAGGGCCGCTTCAATCGCGGCAAGCTGATGGCCGGCGGCGATCTCTCGAACGCCTACACGCCCTCGTTCAGCCTGCTCGGCACCGAATCTCTGATCATGGAGCAATCGGAGGTCGGCAGGATTTCCGAATCGATCAAGAACTGCCTGCGCTGCGGCAAGTGCAAGCCGGTCTGCTCGACCCACGTGCCGCGCGCCAACCTGCTCTACAGTCCGCGCAACAAGATCCTCGGTACTTCGCTGCTGATCGAGGCCTTCCTTTACGAGGAACAGACCCGACGCGGCATCAGCCTGCAACACTTCGACGAGTTCTCCGACGTCGCCGACCATTGCACCGTGTGCCACAAGTGCGTGACGCCCTGTCCGGTGGATATCGACTTCGGCGACGTGTCGGTGGCGATGCGCAATTTCCTGCGTCGCCAGGGCAAGAAGAAATTCAATCCGGGTACCGCGGCGGCGATGGCCTTCCTCAGCGCCACCGATCCGGCGACCATCAAGCTGGTGCGTGCCGGCATGATCCAGCTCGGCTACCAGGCCCAGCGCCTGGGTCACGCACTGGGCAAATCCTTCGGCCTGATCCAGGACAGCGTCAAGCATCCGCCGGCGACGCTGGGCCGTCCGGAGATCAAGGCGCAGGTGATCCACTTCCTCAACAAGCCGATGCCGAAAAACGTGCCCCATCGCACATCCCGAGCGCTGCTCGATGTCGAGGACGATACCCTGATCCCGGTGATCCGCGATCCGAAACGAGCCGGCGATGATGCCGAAGCGGTGTTCTACTTTCCTGGCTGCGGCTCGGAACGCCTGTTCTCGCAAGTCGGCCTCGCCACCCAGGCCATGCTCTGGCACGCCGGCGCCACCACGGTGTTGCCGCCGGGCTATTTGTGCTGCGGCTATCCGCAGACCTCGGCCGGCGACGAGGATCGCGGCCAGGCCATCACGACGGCCAACCGCGTCTTGTTCCACCGCGTCGCCACGACCTTGAACTATCTCGACATCAAGACCGTGGTGGTGTCCTGCGGCACCTGCATGGACCAGTTGCTGAAGTATGAATTCGGCAAGATCTTCCCCGGCTGCCGGCTGGTGGACATCCATGAATGGCTGATGGAACAGGGCATCAAGCTCGACGGCGTCAAAGGTACGCAGTACATGTACCACGAGCCCTGCCACACGCCGATGAAGCATTACTCGGGGATCAAGGTGGCGAACGCATTGATGGGCCAGCGCGTCGACCTGAACGATCGTTGCTGCGGCGAATCCGGCACGCTGGCCGTGTCTCGGCCCGACATTTCGACCCAGATCCGCTTCCGCAAGCAGCAGGAAATCGAGGCGGGCGCCGCGCGCTTGCGCAGCGATGCGGGAGTCGGCGCTGGCGGCGCGGTGAAAATCCTCACTTCCTGCCCCTCCTGCCTGCAGGGACTGTCGCGCTACGAAAACGATGCGGATATCACGGCCGACTATATCGTGGTCGAAATGGCGAAGGCGATACTCGGTCCGGACTGGATGCAGGACTACGTGCGCGCCGCCAACGATGGCGGCATCGAGCGGGTATTGCTATGACAGGCGCGAACCTCGAACCGGCGCGGCCCATCGACAAGCGGCCTTTCTTCTGGATGCTGGCCATACTCGGCGGCATGGCCGCGCTCATCCTGGCGTTTCAGTTCGCGGGCAACCAGCGGCTGCACAACACCGCACTGTGGCAGCGCTTGCGTCCGGTCATACTGGTTTCGCCACCACAGGTGGCGACGCCGGTAGATGTCCATGACACGCGACGGGTGGCTTACGTGGTGGTGCAAACCGAAAAGGGACTTTACTTTCTCACCGGGGCGAAGCATGTGCCGCCCGCCGGATCGAAAGTGGTGGTCCAGGCCAACGAGCGGTGGGATCTGTTCCTCTGCGCCGAAGACGGCAGCCGTTGCATGAGCATCCATTCGTTTTGCGCCGATGCCGTGTGGCCAAGGCTGCAACGGGACGAACAGGGTCGCGTGGAGGCCTGCTTCGCCCCGCGCGCGCTCGACACGCCCCTGCCGGAACCCTCCACCACCCAGCCGCTGGCCGCCGTTCCCGGCGGCGTAGGAAGAAGCAAACGACTGCCCCCGGCCGTGGGCCTCTCCCATCCGCGCGAATGGGCATGGCGCATGGGTCTGCCCGCGCCGTCGCGCTAGCACAGATTGTCCGATTGGCGCTATTCTTAGCTGGTGGCGACAAATACGGAATGCGAACTCTGTGCCGATCCCGGCGGTGATTTGCTGTGGGAGGACGGGTTTTGCCGCGTGGTGCGCGTGGTGGATGCGGCAGCGGCTGCCTTTCCCGGATTCTGCCGCGTCATCTGGCGGGGGCATGTCGCGGAAATGAGCTCCCTCGCCACAAACGACGCGCGGCACCTGATGAACATCGTGCTTGCCACCGAGCGTGCGGTGCGCCGAATTGTCCGGCCCGACAAAATCAATCTCGCCAGCCTCGGCAACGTCGTTCCGCACCTGCATTGGCACGTGATTCCGCGTTGGAAGGACGACAGCCACTATCCATCGCCGATATGGGCGGCGACGCAACGCATCGGAGTCGCCCGACCGGTTCCCGCCAATGCCGACCTGCAAAGCGCCCTGAATGCCGAACTTTCGACCCTGACTGAAACGCCATGAACTTCGACCTGCCCGAAACCGGTACCGAACAAAGTCCCGCCTTCGTCAATGCGATTGCCTGTCAGGACTGGCTGGTCACTGTGCCGCTGGCGAACGCGGTACAGGCGCAGTCCATGTTCCTGCGTCAGCTCAATCTGCTGCACCGCTTCACCTTGGCGCCGACCGATCGCTTTGCCATTCTTGAGGCCCTGCGCGGCCCCGTCAGCGACGTACAGAACGATGCGGTGAAGAAGTTTGCCGGCAAGCCCTTGCCGTTTGCGCCGCACGAGCAGGCCGCGCTGGATAGCACGCTGAGCGTATGGCATATGTTGGCGCTCGGCTACCTGCGCTGCTTCGACGCTTTCTGTTCAGGAAATGCAGGGGTTTTTTCGGCGCCCGCCTTGCTTGAACTGCGCGCGCTATGCGCCGCAAGCGCCGACCAGGCGTCCCGCGCAGCGACCTTGGCGCAACGCACGCTCTCGGTATTCGCCGACTGGCAGGTCGATCTCTGTCGCGGCGAGCAGTTGCCGAACGCTGCTTATTGGAAAAAGCTGCACCATATATTTTTCGCCGCGGAAACCCTGGGTATCGCCGCACGTGCCATAAACGACCCGGTACGCCACGGCAATGCGCCCACCAGTGCGCTGGCCGCCTATTCCGAATGCAATTTGCTGAGCACGGCCAACCCGTATGAGCTTCCGGCGCGTCACCTGGCCTGGGTTGCGCGCTGGGCGCGGCGCTGGGGTGCCAAGTTGGCGCTGCTGAAAGCGCCGCCGGAGGATATCCGCAACCGCGCCGTGCCGCTGTGGGTCGACCTCGAATCGGATCGGCCGGCGGGTTACTTGCCGCAGCCATCAAGCAGCGGCCGCTGGCTCGAAACCACCGAACTCAGGAAGAGCCTGGTGGCCCGCATCGCGCTGCTGGAACAGGGCCGCGCTCCCGCCGAACTGCAACTCGGCGACGACGTCACCCAACCGGCCGCCGGCCAGCTGCTGCAACGTGTCCTCCAGCGCTGGTGCAAGGGCGGCGCGCCGCGGCGCCATGAGCGGCACGCGGCCACAGGCGGCTGCAGTTTCATTGCCGGCTTCGTCGCGGTGCACTACCACCTCTCCGGCCGCCAAGTCTTCCGCGCGCCCTCCCGCGACGATTCGACGCTGCGCCGCGAGCGCGAGGAATTCGAGACTTTCGGCGACCGCAGCCATCGTGTCGGCAATACGGGTGACTCGGACGAGTCGCATATCGAGACCTGGGAGGTCATGGACGATTGGCACCTGCTCGACGAATCGGCCACCGGCCTGCGCCTGGCGCGACCACTCAAGGAAGGCGTGCGGATCGGCGCCGGCCTCCTGATTGCCGTGAAGACGAGCGACAGCCAGCGCTTCACCTTGGGCAATGTGCGCTGGGCGCTGCGCGAAGGCGAAGACTCGCTCGCCGCAGGCATCCAGCTGTTCCCCGGCGAACCTCGTCCGGTGGCGGTGCGCACCGTGGAAGCGGGAGGGGCTCGCGGCAGTTACCAGCAGGGCTTTCTGCTGCCCGAAATTACGGCGCTGCGCGAACCGGCGAGCGTGGTCGTCCCGGCCGGAACGTTTCGCATCGATCGCAGCGTTGAAGTAATGGTCGATCAGAAATTGCAGGTACTGAAGCTGTTCCGGGTGCTCGACCGCGGCGCCGAATTCGAGCGCTGCAATTTTTACGACTGAATCCGGTGCGGTGGAAACACCGCGCTGAACCGGGAGCCTCGGCCCAGTTCGCTTTCGACCTGAAGCGTCGCCTGATGCCGCTCCAGCACATGCTTGACGATAGCCAATCCAAGACCCGTGCCGCCCGCTTCGCGCGACCGGCCGCGATCGACCCGGTAAAACCGCTCCGTCAGGCGCGGCAGATGCTGTGCCGCGATTCCGATACCGCTGTCGCGCACCGAAAAGCGCCCGCTGGATGTGCCTTCGAGACTCCAGCGCAACACGATGTCGCCACCGTCTGGCGTATAGCGCACCGCATTCACCGCCAGATTGGCGAACGCCGAACGCAACTCGCGGGCGCTGCCCAGCAGACCCCGCGGCCCCTGATTTTCAAGCGTGATGCGATGTCGTCCGGCCGACAACGCTTCAACTTCCTGGCGGATGTCGGCCAGCAGGGCGGCAATGTCGACCGGGTCTTCCAGGGGCGGCGGCGAATCGGTTTCCAGCGACGACAAGGTCAGCAGATCGTCGATCAATTGCTGCATGCGCCGCGCCTGCTCGGCGGCGGTATGCAGGTAATGGGCAATCTCCTGCGGCGGCGTATCCTGCAGCGCCTCAAGCGCCGTTTCGACAAAGCCGAGCGTGACGGTGAGCGGGGTCTTCAGTTCATGCGAAACATTGGCGACAAAATCGCGGCGCATGGTCGCCAGCTTCTGCAACTGCGTCACATCGCGCACCAGCAGCAGCGTACGTCCGGCGGCAAACGGGGCCGCCTGGATTTGCAGGCTGCGCCCAGGGTTGCGCTGGGTGTGCAGTTCCAGCGGCACGCCACGATGATCGGGGCTATCGAGGTACTCGAGAAATTCCGGCTCGCGCAGCAAATGCGTGATGCGGCTGCCGGTATCGACCGAGCCCTTGAGGCCGAGACAGGCTTCGGCGTGGAGATTCATCCATTCGATGGCGCGGTGGCCGTCGAGAATCATGACGCCGTCCGGCAAGGCCTCCGCGGCGCGGCGGAAACGATCCAACTCCTGGGTGGCCTGCTCGCGCTCGGCACTGGCCAGCCGGCCCCGCTTATGCAGCGCATCGAAGACGGCGCCCCAGGCGCCGCTGGCGCTCGGTGTCGGCGTGCCCAGCGGGCAGGCCGCCCACTGGATCAAGCGAAGCACCATCCAAAGCTGGCGCAGGAAAAAGAATGCGACAACGACCAGCGCCATCATCTCCGCTCCACGCTCCCCTCCCGCAAACCAGCCGGCCAGCGTTGCCAGAGCCGCCAAAGTCAAGGCGGTCAGCAACTCGGCAAGTACCGCGTTCACGCCTCTGAAATCCGGTAACCGCTGCCGCGCACGGTCTGGATCAACACGTCGCGTCCGCTGGCCTCAAGAGCGGCGCGCAGACGGCGAATATGCACATCGACGGTCCGTTCTTCGACGAATACGTGGTCGCCCCAGACCTGATCAAGTAACTGCGAGCGGCCATGCACCCGTTCCGGATGGGTCATCAGAAAATGCAGCAGGCGAAATTCGGTGGGGCCGAGGTTGAGTTCGACGCCGTCTGCCGTGATGCGATGGGTCGCCGGATCCAGCCGCAAGCCGCCGAGCTCGACCACATCCTCGGTGGCCTGCGGCGCATGCCGGCGCAAAACCGCCTTGATGCGCGCCATCAGCTCACGCGGACTGAACGGCTTGGTTACGTAATCGTCGGCACCCAGGTCGAGACCCTCGATCTTGTCGCGTTCCTCGGTCCGGGCCGTGAGCATGATGATCGGCAGCAGCCGGGTGCGCGTCTCGCTGCGCAACAAGCGCGCAAAATCGACGCCGCTCATTCCCGGCAGCATCCAGTCGAGCAGCACCAGATCGGGAAGTTCTTCCTGTACCTGGCGGCGCGCGGTTTCGGCATCCGAGGCCAGTCGCACGACATGGCCGGCGCGGCGCAGATTGACCTCGATCAGCGACTGGATCGCCGGTTCGTCTTCAACTACCAGTATCGTTGCGGACATGGGCTCTTCGGGCTAGGTGACAGGCAGCAGTCTATTGCGGCTTGATGACGGTTCCGTGACACGATCCAGGCGGCCGCGTGCGCTATGATAGCGGGCCTAATCTAGGAGCTGTCACCATGTCCGGTCTCGACCGCAACACCCCGATTCCCACCGAGATCACCCTGCACAAGAAATCCCGCCTGCTCGAGCTCAAGTTCGACGACGGCAGCCACTATCAGTTGCCCGCCGAATTCCTGCGCGTCTGGAGTCCTTCCGCCGAAGTGCGCGGCCACGGCCCGGGGCAGGAGACCCTGCAAACCGGCAAACGCAATGTCGAAATCACTGCCCTCGACGCGGTCGGCAATTATGCGGTGCAACCGACCTTCTCCGACGGCCACAACAGCGGCATCTACTCCTGGGACCTGCTCTACCACCTGGGCGCCAATCAGGAAGCGCTGTGGGCCGACTACCTGGAGCGGCTTGAAAAAGCCGGGGCCAGCCGCGATATAGATTCGACTACCTTGCCACCCAAGGCCGCTGGCGGCTGCGGCAAACACTGATATGGCGGAAACCCATTTCGGCTTCGAAACTGTCGACGAAAGCGAAAAGGCGCAACGGGTAGCCGGCGTTTTCTCGTCGGTGGCGCAGAAATACGACGTGATGAACGATCTCATGTCGGGAGGTTTGCATCGCCTGTGGAAGAAGTTCGCCATCGAGATCGCCGCGCCGCGACCGGGCGAACGTGTGCTCGACGTCGCCGGCGGTACTGCCGACCTTTCCTCGGCCTTTGCCCGCCGCGTCGGTGCCTTCGGCCAGACCGGCGGCCAGGTCTGGCTCACCGACATCAACAACGCCATGCTCGGCGTCGGCCGCGATCGCTTGCTCGACGAGGGCGTGCTGGCGCCGGTGGCGCAGTGCGACGCGGAAAAGCTGCCCTTTCCGGACAATCACTTCGACATCGTCACGGTAGCCTTCGGCCTGCGCAACATGACCCACAAGGACCGGGCACTGGCCGAAATGCGCCGCGTGCTGCGGCCGGGCGGACGCCTGCTGGTGCTCGAATTCTCGAAAGTGTGGAAACCGCTGGAAAAGGTCTACGATGCCTACTCGTTCAAGTTGCTGCCCTGGCTGGGCGAGAAGATCGCGGGCGATGCCGAGTCCTACCGTTATCTCGCCGAATCGATCCGCATGCATCCGGATCAGGCGGCGCTCAAGACCATGATGGAACAAGCCGGTCTGGAGCGGGTCGAAGTATTCAATCTGACAGCCGGCGTCGTCGCGCTGCATCGTGGTTACAAGTTCTAACAAGGAGTAAGAGACAATGAAGCGACTCGTGATTGCCGCGTTTGCGGCCGTGGTTGGACTGGGTTTGATGGTTCCTGATGCCGAAGCTGCTCGCCTGGGTGGCGGCAAATCCTTCGGCATGAAGCGCCAGGCAACGCCCGCACCTTCGGCACCGACAACAGCCGGCAAACCCGCCGCTGCCCCGGCTGCGGCTGCCGCACCTGCTGCAGCCGCCAAACCGGCCGGCATGAGCCGCTTCCTCGGCCCCTTGGCCGGCCTCGCTGCCGGTCTTGGCATCGCCGCCCTGCTCTCGCATTTCGGACTCGGCGAAGGCATGGCCAACATGCTGCTGATCCTCGCCTTGGTCATGGCCGCCGTGTTTGTCGTGCGCCTGCTGATGAGGAAGCGCGCACCCGAAACCGGCATGCAGTATGCCGGCGCCGGCCATCAGGCAACGCCGAACTTCAATCCGGCACCCGCGCAGTTCGAAGCATCGGGAGTTCCCGGAGGGACGCAGGGCGCTGGCGCCACGGCGGCCCGCAATATCCCCGCCGATTTCGACGTGGAAGGCTTCCTGCGCCAGGCCAAACTCAACTTCGTGCGCCTGCAGGCGGCCAACGACCGCGGCGACATGGACGACGTCCGCGAATTCACCTCACCCGAGATGTTCGCCGAAATCAAGATGCAGTACCAGGAACGTGGCAGCCGCCCCCAGGAAACCGACGTCATGCAACTGAACGCGGAACTGCTTGAAGTCGTCACCGAGGAAAGCCGGCACATCGCCAGCGTGCATTTCTCCGGCCAACTGCGCGAAGAAGCCCATGCCGCGCCGGAGGCCTTCAGCGAGATCTGGCATCTGGTCAAGCCGACCGACGGCAGTCGCGGCTGGAACGTGGCCGGGATTCAGCAGATCTGATTCTGGCCCGCAACTCGGAATTCCCGGCGCGCAACGCGATCGCTATGCAGGCCTTGCCCGTACCGCTCATGGCGGCGACCAACCACCTGCTCGGGCAGGCCGCTTGGGCGCGGGCAAAGCTCACGCCTTTTGCCGGACACGCCGCGCAAATCAAATTGCCGCCTTTCGAGGCGGCTTTTTTGATTGGCGAAGATGGCTACATTTCCTCACCCACGCCCGAAGCAGCGCTCGAGGTAAGCATTTCGCTACCGGCGGCAACGCCGCTGCTCGCCCTGCAAGGCAAGGATGCGGTAATGCGTGCAGCCCGCATCGAGGGTTCCGCGGAATTCGCCGAGGCGCTGGGTTTCGTGATTCGCAACCTGCGCTGGGACGCCGAGGAAGACCTGTCCAAAGTCGTCGGCGACATTGCCGCCCACCGCATCGTTGCCGGCACGCGGGAATTTGCCGCGTGGCAACAGCAGGCGGCACAAAGTCTCGCGGAAAATCTCGCCGAATACTTTACCGAAGAGCAGCCTCTGATCGCACGTCGATCCGATATCGGCCATTTTTCGAGCGAGGTAGACCGCTTGCGCGACGATGTGGCGCGACTCGAGAAGCGCGTTCAGCGACTGACTTGATCGCTGCCTGAAATTTTTCTATTGGCCGGCGCGACACCGGCTGTGCACAATGACCTCCTTGATCACCGGGAGGACATCTTCATGAAACGACTCTTGTTTGCCGCCGCAGCCCTGCTCGCCCCATTTGCCGCGATACCGGCCCACGCCAGCGACGAGGCCTTGCTTGGCGAAGCACGCAAGGTGGCGACAACCCTGCCCCCCAAGCTTCTCGTCGCCCTGCAGGAAGAAATCAAGAAATCGGGAGCCGAAGGTGCAATTCCTGTCTGCAAGGACATGGCACCCAGGATGGCCGGCGAAATCTCCCAGCAGACCGGATGGAAAATCAAGCGCGTCAGCCTCAAGGCGAGAAACGACGCACGCGCGACCCCCGATGCGTGGGAAAAGGCCGCACTGGAAGATTTCGACAAACGCGCCGGCGCCGGCGAATCACCCGCCAAGCTGGAGAAGGGCGAAAAGATCGGCAACGAATATCGATTCGTCAAAGCCTTGCCAGTACAGGGCCTGTGCCTCGGCTGTCATGGTCCGGCAGAGCAGATCAGTCCCGCCGTCAAGGCGGCACTCGGCCAGCATTACCCCAATGATCGCGCGACCGGCTATTCCGAAGGCCAAATCCGCGGGGTGATCAGCGTGCGCAAGAGCCTCTAGAAAACGCGCCTGACCCAGGTCCACGACGCAATGCGCGCCGATTCCACCCTATGTCCTGAGGCCATGGGCTGGCGTCAGGCGGCGATCGAAATACGGTAGCCGATCGACCGGGCGGTGCCGAGCGACAACAGGCGGTCATAAATCTCTGCCGGTGGCGTACCGCGTGACTTCTCGAGTTCATAAAGTGCGATTCGTGCCAATCGGGCTTGATCCAGTTCGGATTGGGCTTTGGCGATACTGGCCGAATTGCTGCCGGGAGAACCTCCGCCGAGGTACAGCGAGGTCGGCAGGTTGGCGTAGTCCGCCGGAGGCACGACGACCACTTCACGACGATAGGCGATATCGTGGGCCATTCGCGCCGCGAGTTCCACATCTTCGCCGGCAGCCTTGCGCGCAGCCGCCTGTTCCGCTTCGAGTTCGCGATCCAGTTGCAGTTGCTGCACCGCCTCCGGGCTGATGCTGATCCGATCCGCCGACTCCTGCGCTTCGACCGCCTGCCCGGCGACGATGCGTTCCGGCAACGGACTGGAAGTTTTTGCCGGCGCGGCGGCAGTTTGTGCAGAAAACGCGTCGAGCGACCGCGCGATATCCCCCAAACCGATCATCAGACACCCCGTAACAAGAGAGTGTCCGATGAATTGCAAGCATCAGGCCAGTAGCCTTATCGGTCCGAGTCCTGCACCGTTCGGGGATGCTATCGGCGCAAGCGCCGAGCGGCCGACCATCCTTGCCGACGCATGTGATGTGTAGCCCTTCAGGCAGCCCCCAGCGCCTTATAGAGACTAGCGGCCGTGGACAGCAACTGTCGCCGTATCGTCAGCGCCGACTGTTGCGCGGCAAAGTGTTCACGCTGGGCGTCGAGCAGTTCAAGATGGCTGGAAACACCGGCCTGGTAACGCGCATCGACGATCTTCAGACGCTGGCCCTGCGCAGCGACATTGGCTTCCTGCGCCTGAAGCTGTTCGGTCAATTGGCTGCGTGCCGCCAGCAGGTCGGCAATTTCGCGGAAAGCCTGCTGGATGCTCTTCTCATACTCGGCGACGGCGATGTTCTTGCGCGCCTTGGCCAGATCGACGTTGTCGGTGGTGCGCCCGGCATCGAACAGGGGCAGGCGCAAGCTCGGCGTGAAACTCCAGGCGCCGCTGCCCGCGTCGAACAGCCCCGACAAGCCCCGGCTGGCGGTACCGGCCGTGGCGGTCAGCAGGATCTTCGGCAGGAATGCCGCGCGCGCGGCGCCGATGTTGGCGTTCGCCGCAATCAGCTTCTGCTCCGCCGCCAGGACGTCCGGACGGGCGAGCAGGACTTCCGCCGGCAGGCCGACGGTCAGCTCGGCCGTCAGGCCCTGTTGCGCCAGCTTGCCGCCTGTGACCGGCGCCGGCGAATCGCCCACCAGCAGGCGCAGGGCGTTTTCTGCCGCCGCATGGCTGCGCGCCAGGTTGGCGACTTCCGCACGGGCATTCTGGAAGGCGCCGTCGGCTTGCAGATAATCGAGGTCGCCCGCCAGGCCGACGTCGCGACGACGCGCGACCAGGGTACGGGTTTCCTCGCGGCTCTTTCGCGTGGCCTGCGCCAGTTCAAGACGCTCGCCGAGTTCCAGCAAACTGAAATACGCGTTGGCGACATCGGCGATCAGCGACAGGCGGAAGGCCTGGCGCGCATAGTCGCTGGCCAGGAAATTGGCGCGCCCGGCATCGTCCAGGCGCTTCACCCGCCCCCAGAAATCCAGCTCGAAGGAAGCCACGGCGAGATTGACATCGTAGCGCTGGCTGTTGAGTTGGCGGCCGGAGGCAGACAAATCGGCGGGCGTCAGCGAGGCGGCGCGCTGGGCAGCCAGGTCGACGGTCGGGAAGCGATCGGCGCGGGCGATGCCGGCCAGGGCGCGTGCCTCATCGACGCGACCCACGGCGATACGCAGGTCGCGGTTGTGTTCCAGCGCGGCGGCGATCAGGCCCTGCAGGCGTGAATCGGGGAAGAAGGCGCGCCAGTCTGTCGGCGTCGCCGCGTTTTTCGCCGTATCACCAGCGCCGACTTTTACCGCCCAGGCAACCGGCACCGGCGCCGCGGGACGCTGATAGTCGGGCGTGAACGAACAGCCGGCGAGAGCGAGGGCCGACACCAGAGGAAGAGTCTTACGCATCATGCTTCTCCTCGTGGTGACGAGCATGGCCAGGGAAGAAGCGCCGCACCACCACGAAAAATACCGGGACCAGGAAGACCGCCAGCGCGGTGGCGGTGAACATGCCGCCGATCACGCCGGTGCCGATCGCATGGCGGCTGTTGGCGCCGGCGCCGGTGGATACGGCCAGCGGCAGCACACCGAACATGAAGGCGATCGAGGTCATCAGGATCGGCCGGAAACGCAGGCGGCAGGCTTCGAGCGTGGCCTCGATCAAGTCCTTGCCCTGCTCCTGCAGTTCGCGGGCGAACTCGATGATCAGGATCGCGTTCTTCGCCGAGAGGCCGATGATGGCGATCAGGCCGACCTTGAAGTACACGTCATTGGGCAGGCCGCGCAGGGTCACCGCGAGCACCGCGCCGAAGATGCCCAGCGGCACCACCAGCATGACGGCAAAAGGAATCGACCAGCTCTCGTAGAGCGCGGCAAGGCAGAGAAAAACCACGATCAGCGAGACGGCGAACAGGAAGGGCGCCTGAGTGCCGGAGAGCCGCTCCTCATAGGAACTGCCCGACCACTCGAAGCCAATGCCGGGCGGCAGCTTGGCCGCCACTTCCTCCATCGCCAGCAAGGCATCGCCGGTTGAGCGGCCCGGTGCCGGGCTGCCGGCAATCTTCATAGAAGGCAAGCCGTTGTAGCGATCGAGCTTGGGATTGCCCACGATCCATTGCGCCCTGGCGATTTCGGCGAGCGGGATCATGTCGCCGCGCGCGTTCTTGACCGGCAATCGCAGCAGATCATCCGGCGTGCGCCGGGTGTCGGCTTCGGCCTGCATCTGCACGCGCAGGATGCGGCCTTCGCGGACGAAGTCGTTGATGTAGGCAGTGCCTAGCGTGGCCTGCAGGGTGTCGTTGAGCTCGCCGAGGTCGATACCCAGCGCGCGGGCCTTGACGCGATCCACGGTGAGGAAGACCTGCGGGCCGGCCTCCTGCCCTTCCGGGCGCACGCCGGCGAGCGCCGGATGCTGGCCGGCCATGCCCAGCGCCATGTTGCGCGCTTCGAGCAGCTTGTCGCGGCCCTGGCCGCCGCGGTCCTGCAGGCGGAAATCGAAACCGCCGACGGCCGCCAGTTCCGGAATCGGCGGCACGTTGATGGCAAAGATCATCGCCTGCTTGATGCGGAAGAAGGCCATGTTGGCGCGTTGCACCACCGCGTCCGCGCTGTTTTCCTTGTTCGGGCGCTCGTCCCAGCTCTTAAGGCGGACGAAGGTGATCGCAGCGTTCTGGCCACGGCCGAAGAAGGAGAATCCGAGCACACCGATGACGTGGGCGACTTCCTGCTGCGCCAGGTAATGCTTCTCGACGGATTCAAGCACTTCGAGGCTGCGCTCGCGCGTCGCGCCCGCGGGCAGCTGGACGATGCTGAGAAAATAACCCTGGTCCTCGCTGGGCAGGAAGCTGCCCGGCAGCTTGCTGAAGAACCAGCCGGTGGCGGCCAAAACCGCGGCATACACGACGAGCCAGCGCCCCGGCTTGCCCAACATGCGTCGCGTGGCACTGATGTAGCGTCGCACGGTGGCGGCGAAAAAGCGATTGAACCAGCCGAAGAAACCGGTCGAGGGCATCACATCATCCTTGCCGGTTTCGTGTTTGAGCAGCGACGCACACAGCGCCGGCGTCAGCGTCAGCGCCATCATGGCCGAGAAGCCCATGGTCAGAATCAGCGTCACGGCGAACTGGCGGTAGATCGCGCCCACCGCGCCACCAAAGAACAGCAATGGCACGAACACCGCCGTCAGCACTACGGTAATGGCGATGATGGCATTGATGATCTGGCCCATCGCCTTGCGTGTCGCCTCGCGCGGACTGAGGCCTTCTTCGCTCATGATGCGTTCAACGTTCTCGATCACGACAATCGCGTCGTCGACCACGATGGCGATCGCCAGCACCATGGCGAACAAGGTCAGCACGTTGATCGAGTAGCCGAGCACATAGAGGCCGATCATGGCGCCGAACAGCGAAACCGGCACCACCACGGTCGGAATGAAAGTGGCGCGCAGGTTCTCTAGAAACAAGTACATCACCAGCACCACCAGGATCATGGCCTCAATCAACGTCTTGACCACTTCGCGGATCGAGATATCGACGAAGGTCGAGGTGTCGTAGGGCACCATCCAGGAAATTGCGGGCGGGAAATACTTGGCCAGTTCGGTCATCCGGGCATTGACCGCCTTGGCTGTGTCCAGCGCATTGGCGCCCGGCGCCATGCGCACGGCGATTGCGGCGGTGGGCTGGCCATCGACGCGGGCAGCGATGTTGTAGTCCTGCGCACCGAGCTCGACGCGGGCGACATCCTTGACACGCACGGCGGCACCGCGCCCATCGCTCCTGATGATGACGTTGCCGAATTCAGCGGGCGTGGATAGGCGACCCTGGGTGATGATGGTCGCCGCGTATTCCTGGCCGGGTGCGGCGGGAACCTGGCCGAGTTCGCCGGTGGCGATCTGCGCATTCTGTGCGCGTACCGCCTTCGCCACGTCGGCCGGAGTCAGACCGAATGCTTGCAAGCGTTCGGGCTTGAGCCACAGCCGCATCGAATACTCGGTGCCGAACAGGATCGCCTCGCCGACGCCTGGCGTGCGGCGGATGCTTTCCAGCACATTGGCTGCGGCGTAGCTGCCGAGCGCGACGTTGTCGAGGGACTTGTCCGGCGAAAACAGCGAAATGAACATCAGGTAGTTGCGTGCCGACTTGACCACCGTGATGCCGAGGCGGCGCGCCTCTTCGGGCAGGCGCGGTTCGGCGCGCTTGATGCGGTTCTGCGTTTCCACCGAAGCCAGGTCAAGATTGGTGCCGGCTGCGAAGGTCAGGGTGATGGTGCCTAGGTTCTGCTCGGAAGCCGAATCCATGTAGAGCAGATTTTCGATGCCGTTCAGTTCCTGTTCGATCAGCGCGACCGCGGTTTCCTCCACTACCTTGGCCGAAGCGCCGGGGTAATTCACCGTGATGGCCAGCGCAGGCGGTGCCACCGCCGGATAGCTCGCCACCGGCAACTGACGCAGGGCGAGCAGTCCGCCGAGCACGATGATGATGGCAATGACCCAGGCGAAAATCGGCCGGTCAATGAAGAATTTTGGAATCATGGCTTACTTCTTTTCTTCATTGGGCTTGGCGCCGGCGGCCGGCGCTGCGACCGCTGCTGGTGTCGGTCCCGGGGCTGCCATCAGCGGTGTCCCCGGCGTCCAGGGCGCCGGCTTCACGGTAGCACCCGGCCTGGCCTTCTGCAGACCATTGACGATCACCTGCTCGCCACCTTTCAGGCCCTGGTCGACGATGAAGTCGCCGCCGGACATGGTGCTGGTCTTGATTGGCTGCGGCGCCACTTTGCCTGCGGCATCGACCGTCATCACAAACTGCCCTTGGGCACCGCCCTGCACGGCGCGTTGCGGAACGCGAATTGCGTTGTCGAGTTGGGCCTGGGGAAACCTGATGCGCACGAAGGTGCCGGGCAGCAAGTCGCGCCGCGGGTTGGGGAATTCGGCGCGCAACAGGACGGCGCCGGTGTTCGGATCGACCGCCAGGTCGGTGAATTGAAGGCGACCCTTCTCGGGGTAAAGCGAGCCGTCTTCCAGAACCAGTTCCACTTTCGCCGAATCGGCCCGTTTCTGCTTGCCGCTCCTGACCGCCTGCTGCAGGCGCAACAGATCGGAATAGGACTGGGAAAACTCGACGCGGATCGGATCGAGCTGCTCGATGGTCACCATATGCGTCGCCTCGCCCTTGCCAACCAGCGCGCCTTCGGTAACCAGCGCGCGGCCGATGCGGCCGGAAATCGGCGCTGGCGGTACGGCGTTTTCCTGATCCAGCGCCGCCTTGGCCAACAACGCTTCCGCCTGCTTGACGCGGGCCTGGGCGGCGTCGAATTCCTGTTGGCTGACGGCCTTGATCTCCAGCAGTAGCCTGTAACGGGCAAAAACCGCGTTGGCTGCCGCGAGGTCCGCCGCCGCCGCCGCTGCCTGCGCCTGGTAGGTTCGGGCATCGATCTGAAACAGCGGTGTGCCTGCGGCGATATCCGTGCCTTCGGCGAACAAACGCTTCTCCACGACACCCTCGACGCGAGCCCTCACTTGTGCGGAACGTATTGCCTGTAGGCGGCCAGGCAAATCCTGTGTAATGGTTGCACTGGCAGAGGCCACGGTGATCACGTCCACCTCGGGCGGCGGCATCCCGGCACCGGGCCCGGCTCCCGGTGGGCCGTTTTTCCCGCCATCGCCGCAGGCGGCCAAGAGTGCAAGCAACAGCAGAGGGATAGGTTTTCTCATGGGGTGCTCCGTTGGGGGGCGGGATGGGAAGAAGCGGCCTCGGGGGCGAAGGCGCGCAGGTAGCAATCGACGATTTGAGCGACATGCGCCGCATTGGGTTCCGGGGGCGGCTCGCCGGATAGCAGACAGTGGCTTCGTTCGGCTCCGACCATCATGGACAGCAGGGTGATCGTGGCGAACTCGGGATCGACCTGACGCAGTTCTCCGCGGTCGATGGCCTCCTGCAGGACGACACGCAAGCGCGCCGCCGTCTGTGCCGGACCGGTACGATAGAAAGTTGCAGCGAGTTCCGGAAAGCACGTCGTCTCGGCAATCAGGGCGCGGTATAAACCAAGCCCTTCCACACTCAGCGCCTTGGCGCGGAACGCAATGCCGAATCGGAGCAAGCGCTCACGCAGGCCATCAGCCTTGCCATCCAGGGTAACAAGCAAAGCTGCGGTGACTTGTTTGATCACTTCGCCAAACAGGTCGGCCTTCGACGGAAAATGATTGTAGAGCGTTTGTCGCGCCACACCGGCGTGCAGTGCAACCCGCTCGATGCTGGCTCGGTAACCTTCCTTTATGAACACCTCGGACGCTGCCCGGATCAGGCGCGAACGACAATCGGACGGTTCAGGAACGGAAAGCAGGGCCACGAGCGAGTCCAATTAGACTGGACCGTCCAGTCTACCTTCTGGCTAATTTCATGGCAAGGGCGATGTCGGGCATAACAAAAAAGGCAGCCGTAGCTGCCTTTTTTGAATGCATCGAGATGCTTAGTGACGCTGTCTGCGCAAACGATCGATGGCGGCAAGCTGGGCGATGGCTTCGGCCAGTTCGACCTGGGCACGGGCATAGTCCATTTCGGAGCCGCGATTGACCATGGCTTCTTCGGCCTTTTTCTTCGCGTCCATTGCCTTCGCCTGATCAAGGTCGGCACCGCGAATAGCGGTATCTGCCAGCACGGTAACCAAACCCGGCTGCACTTCCAGCAAACCACCCGCAACAAAAATCAACTCTTCCTTGTCACCTGGCAGCTTGACACGGACTGCTCCCGGCTTGATGCGGGTCATCAGCGGCATATGGCCGGGCAGTATCCCCAGCTCGCCGGCTTCGCCCGGCAGGACAACGAATTCCGCCAGACCGGAGAAAATCATCTCCTCGGCGCTTACGACGTCCACATGAATAGTCATGGCCATTTTCTACCTCTTCTGTAATCGAGAGTCGGGAGCCATTTTCACAGGCCCCCCACTCGCTTACTGCAACGTCTTGGCCTTCTCGAAGACTTCCTCGATCGCGCCGACCATGTAGAAAGCCTGCTCGGGGATATTGTCGCATTCGCCGTCGACGATCATCTTGAAGCCCTTGATGGTGTCGGCCAGCGGCACGATCTTGCCCGGCGTGCCGGTGAATACCTCGGCGACGTTAAAGGGCTGCGACAGGAAGCGCTGGATCTTGCGGGCGCGGGTGACGGCCAGCTTGTCTTCCGGCGCCAGCTCGTCCATGCCCAGAATCGCGATGATGTCGCGCAGCTCCTTGTAGCGCTGCAGATTCGACTGGACGCGGCGGGCGACGCTGTAGTGCTCTTCGCCGACCACCAGCGGGTCGAGCTGGCGCGAGGTGGAGTCGAGCGGATCGACGGCCGGGTAGATGCCCAGCGAGGCGATGTCGCGCGACAGCACGACGGTGGCGTCGAGGTGGAGAAAGGTCGTCGCCGGAGACGGGTCGGTCAAGTCATCGGCCGGCACATACACCGCCTGGATCGAGGTGATCGAACCGACCTTGGTCGAGGTGATGCGCTCCTGCAGACGGCCCATTTCGTCGGCCAGCGTCGGCTGGTAGCCCACGGCGGACGGCATGCGACCGAGCAGCGCGGACACTTCGGTACCGGCCAGCGTGTAGCGGTAGATGTTGTCGATGAAGAGCAGGATATCCTTGCCTTCGTCGCGGAACTTCTCGGCCATGGTGAGGCCGGTCAGCGCCACGCGCAGGCGGTTGCCGGGAGGCTCGTTCATCTGGCCGAAGACCATCGCCACCTTGTCGAGAACCTTCGACTCTTCCATCTCGTGGTAGAAGTCGTTGCCCTCGCGGGTGCGCTCGCCGACGCCGGCGAACACCGAGTAGCCGCCGTAGGACTTGGCGATGTTGTTGATCAGTTCCATCATGTTCACGGTCTTGCCGACGCCGGCGCCGCCGAACAGGCCGAC
>Ga0154354_1131_pt1 | contig 36153 bp, 40 predicted proteins | sample RifGroA2_FD_115882 | JGI IMG/M metagenome (GOLD analysis project Ga0154354, IMG submission 115882) | Rhodocyclales bacterium GWA2_65_19
GACGGCAAGAACTACTGGCTGAACGACATCACCTCCCATGTCTATGACGTTCCGCGCAAGGACAACAAGGGCGTCAAGGGCGTGGCGCCGGGCGCGGCGATGCCGATCCCCTACACCAAACCCTGTGGCGCCGCCTGCCACGACACGAAAAATCTCTAACCAAGGCTTTGCAGCAAAAAAACCGCCGGCATGTCCGGCGGTTTTTTTATAGTGCGCCCGGCAGGGCGCACTGGGGGGTGTCAGTTGGCGTCGTAGTAATACGCCTTGTTCGGCACGCTTGCCGCCGCCGTGTCCTTCATCGCCGCCAGCGTCTGCGGCGGCTTGTCCCACCACAGGGCGCGTCCTTTCTTCTGTTCCAGCGCTTCCTCGGGGTGCTTTGCCATCCATTCGCGCATGAACTTGGTGTGCTCGGATTCGTAGAGGGCCATCAGTTTTCCTTTCAGTGTTTTTGATCGACGTAACGGGTGATGCGCACCACTTCCGGCACGCGCCGCAGGGCGCGCAGGATGCGGGCGAGATGGATGCGGTCCGTCACTTGCAAGGTGAAGAACAGCGTGGTGGCGGCGCCGTTGTCGTCGTCCATGCTGATATTGACGATGTTGGATTCGGTTTCGGCGATGCCGGCGGCGAGCCGGGCCAGCACGCCGCGCACGTTCTGCGCGACGACGCGGATGCTGGCTTCGAACATGCCGGTGATGCCGGGCTCCCATTCGACGTCGATCCAGTTGCCGCGCTCGCTGCGCAGTTTGGCAATGACCGGGCAGTCGTGGGTGTGCACCATCAAGCCATGGCCCTTGCGGATCAGGCCGACGATCGGGTCGCCGGGTATCGGCCGGCAGCAGGTGCCGAGCTTTACGGCGACGCCTTCGGTACCGTGAATCAGGATCGGCTGGTGCGGACGAGAGTCGGGCGCGACGCCCGATGCTTCCGGTTCAAGGCCTTCGGCCAGGCGCCGGGCGACAATCGCCGGCAGGCGCTTGCCGAGGCCGATGTCGGCCAGCACGGCGCGCTTGGAGCGGGCGCCGGACTCGCGCTTGAAGCGGTCCCAGGCCTGAGTCGGCAGATGGCTCAGGGTGATGCCCAGATCGCGCAAGGCGTGCGCCAGCAGGCGTTCGCCGAGCGCGGCCGATTCCTCGTTTTGCTGCGTATTGAGGAAGTGGCGGATCTTGGAGCGCGCCCGCGCGCTCTTGACATAGCTGAGCCAGGCCGGATTCGGCGCGGCATTGGATGCGGTGACGATCTCGACCCGGTCGCCGTTGCGCAGCTCGGTGCGCAGGGGCATGGATTCGAAGTTGATGCGGCAGGCGACGCAGCGATCGCCGATGTCGGTATGCACGGCGTAGGCCAGATCGACCGGTGTCGAGCCGCGCGGCAGGGCAAAAATCTTGCCCTTCGGACTGAAGACATAGACTTCGCTGGGAAACAGATCGACCTTGACGTGCTCCAGAAACTCGGACGAATCGCCGGTTGTCGATTGCAGTTCGACCAGCGACTGCAACCACTTGTGGGTCTTCTTCTGCAACTGGTCGAGCGCCGATTCGTCCTTGTACAGCCAGTGCGAGGCGACCCCGGATTCGGCGATGTGGTGCATGTCGGCGTTGCGGATCTGGATTTCCACCGGGGTGCCGAACGGCCCGATCAGCGTCGTGTGCAACGACTGGTAGCCGTTGGCCTTGGGGATCGCGATGTAGTCCTTGATCTTGCCCGGCACCGGCTGATACAGCGCGTGCAGTGCGCCCAGCGCCAGGTAGCAGGTGGGCCGGTCCTTGACGATGATGCGAAAGCCGTAGATGTCCAGCACCTGCGAAAAGCTCAGGTGCTTTTCGCGCATTTTGCGGTAGATGCCGTACAGATGCTTTTCCCGGCCCATGACTTCGGCATTGATGCCGGCGGCCGGCAGCGCCTTGCGGATCGCCTCCAGGATGCGGCTCACCACCTCGCGCCGATTGCCGCGGGCACCCTTCACGGCTTTTGCCAGGACCCGGTAGCGCAGCGGATGGGCATGGCGGAAAGCCAGTTCCTGCAACTCGCGGTAGAGCGTGTTCAAGCCCAACCGGTTGGCGATCGGCGCATAGATGTCGAGCGTTTCGCGCGCGATCCGCCGCCGCTTCTCGGGCCGCATGGCGTCCAGCGTCTGCATGTTGTGCAGGCGGTCGGCCAGCTTGATCAGGATCACGCGCACGTCGCGCGCCATGGCCAGCAGCATCTTGCGGAAGTTTTCCGCCTGGGCTTCCTCGAAGCTCTGGTGTTCGATGCGGTCGAGCTTGGAGACGCCATCGACCAGTTCCGCCGCCACCTTGCCGAAGCGTTCGGCGATCTGCTCCTTGGTGATCGCCGTGTCTTCCATCACGTCGTGCAGCAGCGCCGCGATCAGCGCATGCGGGTCGAGATGCCAGGTGGCCAGGGTTGCGGCCACCGCCAGCGGATGCGAGATGTAGGGATCTCCGCTGATACGCATCTGGCCGCGATGCGCGGCGTCGGCAAACACATAGGCGCTGCCGACGCGGGTGATGTCCTCGGGCTTGAGATACGTGGCGAGGCGGGCGTTGAAACGTTCCAGATCTTCGGCGAGATCGACCGGCGGATGCATGTCCGCCGAAATCAGCGGCGACTCGTCAAGCGCCCCCGGCACCACGCCGGGGTCAATGGGAGTGGGCGCGGGAGGCGTGGCGGCGCCAGCAGGGGATGGAACGGCTGCTCGCACGTTTCACCCCGTTCGCATGGCGTTACGACTGCCCGCGCGTGAGGACTTCGAGTCCCACTTTGCCGGCGGCGATTTCGCGCAGCGCAATGACCGTCGGCTTGTCGCGTCCGGGATCGACTTGCGGCGTGCTGCCCAGCGTGAGCTGGCGGGCACGATAGGTCGCCGCCAAGGTGAGCTGAAAGCGGTTGGGAATGAGCTTGATGCAATCGTCGATGGTGACACGGGCCATGGGGTTCAGTCCTGATCAAGAAAACGGAAAACGTCGGGATGGCGTGCGCGCTGGCGCGCAAAACGCAGACGCGAAGCGCGCACGGCGGCAATGAGTTCGCCGAGTGCAACATCCAAGTGATTGTTGATTATAACAAAATCGAACTCATCCACGTGACGCATTTCGCCCAGGGCGCCTGCCACGCGGCGCGCTATGACATCTTCGCTATCCGAACCGCGGCCGCGCAGCCTGCGCTCCAGTTCGGCGATCGATGGCGGCAGGATGAATATGCTCACTGCTTCGGGAAACTGCCGCCGCATTTGTTGCGCGCCCTGCCAGTCGATCTCCAGCAGCATGTCGCAGCCTTCCCGCATGCGCTGTTCGAGCCAGACGCGCGAGGTGCCGTAGAAATTGTCATGGACTTCCGCCCATTCCGCGAATTCGCCACGTTCGCGCATGCCGAGAAAACTCTGCACGTCGATGAAATGATATTCGCGGCCGTTCTGTTCGCTGCCCCGCGGGGCGCGGGTGGTGAAGGAAATCGAATGCGTCACCTGCGGATCGGCTGCCAGCAGATGGCCGACCAGCGTGGTTTTGCCCGCGCCGGACGGCGCCGAGACGATGAATAGGGTACCGGCAATCATGGTCTTCCGCTTGAGTTAGGTCAATGCCAGGCAAAAGTTCGTATTAGTATACTCGGGCCATGCTTCGATCCGCTTGCCTGTCCTTGTTCCGCCGTCGCGCTGCCCGCCTGTTGCTGCTTGGCGTGCTGGCCATGGCCCTGCATGCCTTGGCGGCTACGGGTTTGATGGCATCGGCGGCGGCCGGCGACGGCGCCAAGTTTGCCGCCGAGGTGTGCACCAGTCATGGCATTGCCAAACTCGATCCGGCACAAATGCCGGCGGGTAGTTCGCAGCCGGAACCAGGCATGCACGACTGCTGCAAGCTCTGCGCCGCCGGCGGCCCGTTGCTGGCCGCCGACCTCCAGGTCGGCGTGGCGCCAGCGCCGACTTTCTCTGCCATACGCGCGACATCTCCCGCCGCGCGTCTGACGCCGCTGGCATGGAGCGCGCATCCGCCGCGCGGCCCGCCCGCGCGCGCCTGAACTTCTCAGAGTTCATTCCGTGCGCGCCGCCGCCAAGGCGTGCGCCCGGTACGGATCACCTTCCCGCATCGTCGCGGGACTCTCACCATCATCAGGAGTCATCATGAATCGCATCTTCCGCGTTGCCGCATTGTCTATGCTTGTTTCCGTCGCCTTCATCCTTCCCGCTCACGCCCAGGTCACGGTCAAGGACCCCTGGGTGCGCGCCACCGTGGCCCAGCAGAAAGCCACGGGCGCCTTCATGCAGATCACCTCGGCGCAGGATGCGCGCCTGGTCGAAGTCAAGTCGCCGGTCGCCGGTATCGTCGAGATTCATGAAATGGCGATGGACAAGGACGTCATGAAGATGCGCGCCCTGCCCAACGGCCTCGATCTGCCGGCCGGCAAGACGGTCGAACTCAAGTCCGGCGGCTATCACGTCATGCTGATGGATTTGAAGCAGCAGATGAAGGAGGGCGATTCCGTGCCGATGACGCTGGTGATCGAGGGCAAGGACAAGAAGCGCAGCACGGTCGAGATCAAGGCGCCGGTCAAACCGCTGGCTACAGCGGGCAAACCGGCTATGGAACACAAGCACTGATCGATCCTCCGCAGCCCATATGAACCTTGCCCGCAACCGGGTCACCGCCTGGGTCGCGATGTTCGCGATCCTGCTGGCGGCGCTGGCGCCGACACTGGCGCGCGCGCTCTCGGCGCAGCAACAGGCGCAGCCGTGGGCCGAAATATGTACCGTCGCTGGTATGCAGAGCGCGTACCAGGGGGCGCCGCTCCAGGGGTCCGGGGAGCATGACGCCGCGGCCTTCAAGCATTGCCCGTTCTGCCTGACCCACGCCGGTCAGTACGCCCTGCCGGGGGCCGCATGCGCTGCCTGGCCGGCGTCCGCACTCGGTATCGGGTGGGTTCCAGCGTTCTTCGCAACACCACCTATTCGTTTCATTCGCGTCGCGGCCCAGCCGCGCGCGCCACCGACCGCTTCCTGATCGTCATTCGTTCCCGGCCCGCCGCATCCGCGCGGGCCTCGCCGCCATGTCATTGTCAGGAGATTCTCATGTCTTGCTCTTCGCCGCGCCCGCCGCGTGCATATCGCCGCAACCCACTTGCCCTCTCGCTTGCCGCCGCGCTTGCGGCGGCAGCGCCGATCGTCCAGGCGCAGCAGTCCACGCTGTCCGAAATTACGGTCACTGGTACGCGCGAAGCGACACCACTGTCGGAGTCGTCGGCATCGGTTGGCGTCATCGACGGCAGCAGCATTAAGTTCGCGGCGCCATCGCATCCGCAGCAATTGCTCGGGCAAATCCCCGGCGTGTCCGTCAATGTCACCAACGGCGAAGGCCATACCATGGGCATTCGCCAGAAGATCGGCACCGATCCGGTCTACCTGTATCTGGAAGACGGCATACCGACGCGTGCCACCGGCTTCTTCAACCACAACGCCCTTTACGAAATCAATCTGCCGCAGGCCGGCGGCGTGGAGGTGGTGAAAGGCATCGGCTCGGCGCTGTATGGCTCGGACGCGATCGGCGGCACGGTGAACATCCTCACCAGGTCGCCGACGCGGGACGGCGGTGCCGACTTGTCCGGCGAAATCGGCAGCTATGGCTGGTATCGACTGCTGGGTAGCGCCAACACCGGGCAGCAGGCCATGGGCGCGCTGCGCGCCGACCTGAATGTCTCGCATACCGGCGGCTGGCGCGACAAAACAGCCTACGACCGGCACAGCGTCAATCTGCGCTGGGATCATGCGCCAGGCAACGATACGGCCTTGAAGACCATTCTCGGCTATACCCGAATCGATCAGCAGACCGGCGCCAATTCGGCGCTTACTCCGTTCGAATACGAAAACACGCCCACCGTGAACGCGCGGTCGGTGGCGTACCGCAAGCTCGACGCGCTGCGCTTGTCGGTCAACGTCGACCAGGACCTGGGTGACAACACGCTGGTCTCGATTACGCCGTATTTCCGCCACAACAAAATGGACCTCAACGGCTCCTACAACTTCAGTACGGCCGCAACCGGCGATCCGCGCATCGAGAAGACCGCTGTGAACTCGCTGGGATTTTTGCTGAAATGGCGCAAGGACTTCGCCGGCGCCATGCGCGCGCGGCTGATCGCCGGCCTGGACTATGACTACAGTCCCGGCAAGCGTACCGAAGACGCACTGAATTTCACCGGATGCACGGTGGCCGGCACGGCGACCCGCGCACAGAAGTTCAACTGTTATGCGGTGGGTCCGCGCATCTATGACTACGACGTGACCTATCAAAGCGCGTCGCCCTATCTGCATCTTGAATTTTCTCCGGCAGACGTATTGCGCCTGACCGCAGCGGTGCGTTACGACACCATGAGCTACAAGGCGACCAACAATCTTGCTGCGGGCGACCTGGTCAATGGCACCAAGCATTATTGGCAGAATGCGAGCAGTTCGCAGTCGTTTTCCAAGGCCAGCCCCAAACTGGGAGCAAACTTTGCGCTGACCCCAGTCGCCCACGTCTATGCCTCCTACAACCGGGGCTTCCGCGCGCCCGGCGAGGGCAATCTGTTCCGTGCCGGGCACGACACGACGCTGGCCAGGGCGCAAACCAAGGCGACCGATGCCCTGCAACTGAAGCCGATCGAGGCAGAGCAGTACGAGTTGGGGGTGCGCGGCGATGCCGGCGGCTGGAGCTATGATTTGACCGCCTATTCGCTGAAAAAGGATAACGACATCCTCAGCCAGCGCGATGCCACCAACCAGACCACGGTTTCCACCAACAACGGCAGCACCCGGCATGAGGGGGTGGAACTGGGATTGGGCACAGCGTTCGGCAAGCAATGGCGAGTGGATCTGGCCTATTCGTATGCCAAACATACCTATGAAACCTGGATCACCAACCAGTTCACCGGCGCAAACCTGAACGGCATGGAGATCGAGTCGGCACCCAGGCAACTCGGCAATGCGCGCTTGACCTGGATCCCGGCGACAGGCACCACGGCCCAGCTCGAGTGGGTGAAGGTGGGCTCCTACTGGCTCGATTCCGGCAATACGGGGAAGTACGCAGGACACGAGCTATGGAACCTGCGCGCCAGCCATCAATTGTCGAAGGGCGTATCGGTGGCCGCACGCATCATGAATCTGGCCGACAAGCGCTATGCCGACAGTGCGAGTGGAACCGGCGCGGCGCCGACCCTGTCGCCGGGCCTGCCGCGAACCGTGTTTGCAACCGTCGAGGCCACATGGTGAGGACCTTCGTTGCGGCAATGATGCTCACATGGGCGGCGGCGCTCACCGCCCAGGAGGGGCATGGGGGCCATGGAACTGACGAGACAAGGGCCGGGGCGAAAGCGGCGCCGACCGAGCCGCGCAAGCCGCTGCTGCGGCCCAAGGCCGCGCTGTCGATCGGCGTCGCACTGGCGCCGACTGGCGAGTTGTGGCTGGTCGGGCTGAATGGCGAAGGCCAGCTGTTTACCCGGTCGAGCCGGGACCTCGGGACTCACTGGAACCCGCCGCGGCTGCTCGACACCGGCGACAAGCCGGCGGCGGACGGCGAAAACCGGCCCAAGATCGCCTTCGGGCCGCAGGGGCGGGTCGTGATTGCCTACACCCAGCCGCTGGCCAAGCCCTATACCGGAGAGATCCGCATGCTGCGTTCCGACGACGGCGGGCAAAGCTTTTCCGCGCCCTTCACCGTGCATCGCGACCGCCAGGTGATTACCCATCGCTTCGAGTCGCTCGGCTTCGACCGCAACAGGGTGCTGCACACGGTCTGGATCGACAAGCGCGATCAGGTCGCGGCGGTGCGTACCGAGGCGGACAGCGGCAGCAGGAAGCGCAGCTACGCCGGCGCCGCGATCTATCGCAATGAATCGCGCGACGGCGGGCTCAGCTTCGGTCCCGATCTCAAGCTCGCCGACCACAGCTGCGAGTGCTGCCGGATTGCGCTGGCGCCGACGCCGGAAGGCGGCCTGGCCGCGATGTGGCGCCATGTGTTCGAACCCAATGTCCGCGATCATGCATTTTCAATATTGGGGGCAGAGGCCCAAGCGCCGGTGCGCGCCAGTTTCGACGGCTGGCAGCTAGATGCCTGCCCGCATCACGGGCCGGGCCTGGCGCCTGCCCGCCAGGGCGGCTATCACGCGGTCTGGTTCGGCGACAAGGCCGGCCGTGCCGCCGTGCGCTACGGTCGCCTGGCGGCCGACGGCAGGCCGCAGGGCGAAGTGCGCGAGCTTCCCGACCCGCGCGCCGAGCACGCCGATGTGGCCGCAGCCGGCAAGCTTGTGGCGATCGCCTGGCGCAGCTACGACGGCACTCAGACCCAGCTCAAGGCCTGGGTTTCCGCTGATGACGGAGCGAATTTCAGCCTGCGCGAGCTGGCGACCAGCAGCCAGGAAAACGACTATCCACGCCTGCTCGCGACGGACCAAGGCCTGCGGGTCCTGTGGCGCACCGCAAAGGAAATCCATGTACTCAAAATTGATCCTTGAACGCTGGGCACGGCGCCTGATGGTGCTCGGCGCGCTGCTCGGCTGGAGCGCGTCCGCCGCGGCGGCATCGGCCATCCTGCCTTTCGGCGCCGATACCTGGAGCGAACTCCAGCGCTCGTCCGCGCGGCCGATGGCGGTGGTGTTCTCGACCACCGATTGCACCCACTGTCCGGGCGTGATCGACGGTCTGGCGGCCGTGATCAAGAAATCCCGCTCCGGGGTGCGCCTGGTGGTGGTGGTGATGGATGGCGCCGGGCAGGAAGACGCGCTGCGCCAGGACCGCCACTATCGCAACGCTCATGTCCTGTATGCGTTCGACGGCGATGCACTGGCGCTGCGCTTCAAGGTGAATCCCGACTGGCGCGGGCTGACGCCCTATGTCGCCCTGCTGCCGGCCTCCGGCGCGGCGCAGTTCCATACCGGGGCGCCGCCGCCTGATGCCCTGCGCTCCTTCCTGCTGCGCTAGGCGGCCGGTCACGATGAAGATCGAATTCAGTTGGGACCGGTTTGCCGGGGTGCTGCTGGTGCTGGCCTTGCACGGCGCGGCCTTGTGGGGCTTGTGGGCGCAGCGCTTGATCCCGGTGCCGCAGGATGTCGCGACGCTGTTCGTCGACTTCATCGCGCCGGTCCGTCCTGCCGTCGCGCCCAGGGTCGAGGCGATGCCGCGGCGCGAGCTGCCCAAACCTCGCGCCGCGGAGCCGCCGCAAGCCAGGCAGCTGGTCGCGGAAACGGCGGTGTCCTCACCGGCCGAAAGCGCCGTGGCGCCAGCGCCGACTCCCGTCATAGCCACGCCCCCCTCACCGCAGCCGGTTGCGGCCGGGCCGTTGGTCCTCGGCGTGGAACTCTCCGTGTCCTGTCCCGAGCGCAGGGCGCCGAGCTATCCGCTGCTGTCGCGCCGGCTCGGCGAAACCGGCACCACGCTGCTGCGCGTCGAAGTCGACGAACAGGGCCAGGTCGCTGCCGCACATGTCGTCACCGGCAGCGGCCATGCCCGCCTCGACGAAGCGGCGCTGGCCGCCGTCAGAACCTGGCGCTGCACCCCGCCGCAGAGGAACGGCCAGGCGCTACGCGCCGTCGCCCTGCAGCCCTTCAAATTCCAAATGCAAGGAGGCTGAACCATGGAACACGCCGCATTGAACGACCTGGGCTTCGCCCACTTCCTGGCCCACACCGACGGCGTCGGCAAACTGGTGCTAGGCGGCTTGCTGCTGCTGTCGCTGGCAAGCTGGTACCTGATTGTCACCCGCGCCATCGCCAACACCCTGGCGCAAAAGCGCGCGGCGGCGTTTCTCGCCGGTTTCTGGGAGGCACCCTCGCTAAGCGAGGTGAGCAGCACGCTGGCGGCGCAGCCGATCGACAATGCCTTCGCCAAACTGGCGCAGCAGGCCTTGCAGGCCGCCGGCGACAGCGAGGCACATGCGCCCCACAAGCTGACGGCGGCGGGCGGGCTCGGCGAGTTCCTGACGCGCGTGCTGAGGAACGGCATCGACCAGGAGGCGGCGCGCGCGGAGCACGGCCTCACCGTGCTGGCTTCGGCCGGCTCGGCGGCGCCCTATGTCGGCCTGTTCGGCACGGTGTGGGGCATCTACCATGCGCTGGTGCAGATCGGCCTCTCGGGCCAGGGCACGCTGGACAAGGTCGCCGGCCCGGTCGGCGAGGCGCTGATCATGACCGCGCTCGGCCTCGCCGTGGCGATTCCCGCGGTGCTGGCCTACAACGCCTTCAATCGCCGCAACCGCATGTGGCTGGCGCGGCTCGACGCGTTTGCCCACGATCTCTACGTGCTGACCACGGTCGGCCCGGTCAAGTCCGCCCACCCGCGCTAGGAGCCCGCCATGGCAATCGGCAGTTTCAATGGACGCAGCCACCCGGCCCCGATGGCGGAGATGAACGTGGTGCCGCTGGTCGACGTGATGCTGGTGCTGCTGGTGATATTCATCGTCACCGCGCCGCTGCTCACGCACTCGGTCAAGATCGACCTGCCCAAGGCGGCGTCGAGCGCCAATCACACCCGCCCCGAACACATCGAGTTCGGCATTCGCGAGGGCGGCGAACTGTCCTGGAACGGCGAGAAGCTTCTGCTCGCCGACCTCGGGTCGCGCTTCGCCGCTGCCGCGAAACAGCAGCCGCAACCCGAACTGCATATCCGCGCCGATCGCAACGCGCGTTACGAGGGTGTGGCCCAGGTCATGAGCGCGGCGGCCAGGGCCGGCCTGACGCGGATCGGCTTCGTCACCGATCCGGCGCGACAGTAGCGCCGGCAAGAAGCATCGCGCCGAGCGTCGCCTAGGCGACGCGGCAGGCCGCGTCGCCGGCCGCTACGCCCTGCACCATGCATTGCGGCATGCCGCAGACGGCAACGCCGGATTGGCGGCACAATCCCGCCAGCTGGCGTCTGAGATCCGCGTCGAGATTCAGCGAGCGGGGTACCGGCCAGCTGGTCATCAACGCAGTCAGGTCGAGGGCGTCGCCCGCCATTTTGCGGATGCCGGCGGATCGCTCGTGGTCACCTGCCAGGCGCTCAAGGTTGACGGAAATTTCCTGCAATACGCTTTTCGTTGTCATGTGAGCCGGCTCCAGTATGAAAAGCTGATGCTGGCCATTCTGCGGCCGCGGACGGCGACTTCCGCGCGACATATGGCCGCATGCGACAGCATGTCGCAGCGGCTTGATCGACGGCGCACCTAGAATTCCCCGCTGTCTGCCATAACACCCACATCATCATGAAAAATCCCACTGGACTTGCCCTTAAGCGCTGCACCATGGTGTTCGCCGTTCTGGCCCTGAGCCTGCCTGCCCGTGCCGCCGACCAGTCTGCTCGCTTTCGCGAGGCGGCAACGCTGCATCGGGCGGGCGACACCGTCGCGGCGATGGCCATCTGGCTGCCGCTGGCCGGCAGCGGGGACGTGAACGCCGCCTACAACCTTGCAGTGGTTCACCAATACGGCGATGGCGTGCCAAAGAATGCCGCGGAAGCCCTGAAGTGGTACCGCGTTGCCGCGGAACGTGGCGACCGCCCGGCGCAGTCGCGCCTGGGAGCCATGTACCTGAATGGCGAGGGCACGCCGCGAGACGAAAAGGAAGGCTGGCGCTGGATCAATGCGCATCGGCTTGCCCATGCGCATCATGACCACCATCCGCAAATGCTGGCGTGGCGCAAACAGGCAGCGTCCCTGATCTGGGCCAGCGACATGCGCGAATCGATTGCGGCGTCGCGCGCCGGCAGCGCCCAGGTTCTGGCGGAACTCAAGCGTCGCGCGACGGCGGCGGCTGCCGGCAGCGCCGCGGCGATGGCCAAGATCGACTGAGCCGCTCCGTTCCACGGCAACGGTCCGGCGCCCGACGCAGGGGGGTCAGCGCGGCCCGTCGGCGCTGACCTCGGCATCGAAATCGCAACCGCTGCCCGCCGCTATCCAGCGCCGTGCCAGGCGATCCAGCAGCGGATGCAACTGCCGGGGCAGCCAGCGCACCTGCGCTGCCGGCGCCGTAACCATGCCGCAGACATAGCGGGCCGCGGTGGCATCCCAGGTCAGCGCGGGGCAGGCGTCGGCGCGATGGCCGAGCATGAGGCGGCTGAGCGGGCAAGGCTCCGCTGCGCAGCATAGGCCGCAGCCGTTGCAGGGCGCACCGAGTGCCGGCTTGGGCGGTGCCGCGGCATGGATCGCGACGAAAGATTCGCCGTTCGGCATGGCTAGGCCGACGCCTTGCCCCGGGTTGCGCCGTGGTCACGCGCGATGATCGAAACAGTGCTCATCGCAAAAAGAATATCACCGTCCCGCCAGCGCCGACTCTTGCCACTGCCGAAAGCTGCGGCGAAGGCCTTTGTCCTTTCCGCTTTCCGGCGTTCAGCGGCGCCAGCGTCAAAACCGAATGCCCACAAGACGTTCAGGGTAAAGTTGCGCTGGGAGGTAGCAAGACCTATGGACGATACACGTTTGGCGCGCAGTGCGAACGCGCGGGTAGCGACGGCGAGCGACTGGACCTGGGCCGTCATTCCGCTGGTGCTGGCCGGCGAACTGATGGCTGTACTCGCTTTCGTCTCGCGGCTGCCGCAGCCGCAAGACGTCGCGGTGGATAGGCTTGCGCTCGACACCGCGCCGCCGGTCGCGGCGCCGGCCACACCGATCCCGCGAGCCAAGAAGCAGCGCAAGAACCGTGCGGAGACCAGGCCGGGCGCGGCTGAAGGAGCCGGCGCCAAACCGCGGGAACCCGCCCGGGCCGATATGCCGGACGCGGGCCAGGCCGAGGCCGGCGCGGCGCCCGCCGCCGCCGATCCCGCAGCCGTCGCGCCAGCACAGACGGCACACGGCTCGGCGCCCGACGACGCGGGGCAGGGCGTACTCGGTACCTGGATTGGCGTGCTCGCATGTCCGGGTGCCGAAGACAGCCGGATCGCGCTGAAGATCACCCGCCAGGGCGCCCTGGTGCATACCCATTCGGGACCAGCCTCCGCTCCGCTGTCGCCGGGATGCTTCAGCGCGCGGTGGTCCTACAACGCGGACCGCACCTATCTGGAGATTTTTCCCCAGGCCTGGCTGTGGCGGGTCGGCCAGGCAACGACCTTGCGAATCTCGGGGTGGGTCACGGGCACCGTCTTGGTGGCCGAGGTCGCCGACGCGGCGGGCTGCCGCAGCCTGACGCTGCATAAGCAGGAGGCTGGCGGATTTCCCGCCGATTGCGATTGAAAGCGCGGGCGCACCAGGGCGCCCGCATCATGGTTAGGCGGTGATGGACAGGGTCGCCGATTGGCCGTCGCCATGCTGCGCGTTGCCGAGGCCGTAGGCTTGCACAAGTTTCATGATCTGCGACAACAGTTTCGTTTCCAGGTCGCCGTTTGAGGTCGACGACGTTGACGACGAAGACGACGACACGGTGGTCGTGGAATTCTGGTCGTAGGTCATTGCCTCCTTGAAGCTGACCTTGCCGTCGCCATCGGTGTCGGCCTCGTCGAAGTTGCCGACGATGTTGGAGATCAGATCGGAACGCTTGTTGTCCGAGGAGCCGATCTCATTCAATTGCGCGCTGAGTTCGTCCTTCGTGAAACCGCTGTCGCCGCTGCCGCCAGGCGGCGGCGGGGGCGGCATGCCGCCGATGCCTCCGCCTTGCATGCCGCCGTTCATGCGCATGCTCATGAATTGGTTGTCGAGTTGCTCGGCGACTTGTTTCAGCGTGTCGGAGAATTCCTGCCGGGTGACCTTGCCATCGCTGTCCGTGTCGAGCTGCGAGAAGAGATCGTCGACGCTGGATGTAGTGCCCGAAGACGAAGATGCGGACGACACCTTGTCGAAGGCGGCCTGCAGATCGGCCTTCTGGATGTAGCCCTGGCCGGACGTGTCGAGCTTGGCGAACAGGTCTTTCGCCAGTTGCGCCGGGTCCGGGCGCTTCATGCCGCCGATGCCCTGCATCATCGTCGAGTGGTTGCTGCCGATACCGCCTATGCTGCTCATGGTGTGTTCCTTTCGTAGTTGTTGGGTCGTCGTGCCTCGCATCGCACGCCATGGCCTCCATGCAAGACATCGGCCGGAACGCCCTGAAATTCACGGTGTTTGCGGTAAAGGCGGGTAAAAACCGGTTAAGAAAGCGGTCGGATTCGGCGCCGGCGAAGAGGCCGGGCGTCGCGCGGCAACGCCCGGCCGCGACGATTGCCGCCCACCGGCAAGGACGCGCGGCGGTAAATATTCGTTAAACATGTTTTGCGACAAGCCGCTGGCAAGGCTTGCGGCGCGACCGGCGGGCGGGCGCCGGCAAGGCTTGCCGTGAATTCAGCGGCGGCCGCGGTGAGCTCCTTGCGGTGCGAACGGAGCGGTAAAGGCCGGTAAAAAACTTCAGCGCGGAGGGACCAGGTCTTATCATCGCCCTGTCGAATTTCATGGAAGGGGCAATGAGCGCCAGGATCCTGCTGGTCGACGACGACATCGAGCTGGTCGAGATGTTGCGCGACTACCTCGAACGCGACGGTTTCACTGTAGCGGCGGTGCATGACGGCGCGGCGGGAGCCGTCACAGCCCTCGCCGGTGGCCATGACCTCGTCGTGCTCGACGTGATGATGCCGGGCATCAGCGGGATTCAGGTCCTAGCGCGAATTCGCGCCGCGAGCGCGGTGCCGGTGCTCATGCTGACGGCGCGCGGCGACGATGCCGACCGCATCACCGGGCTGGAACTCGGCGCCGACGACTACGTGCCCAAGCCCTGCACCCCGCGCGAACTGGCGGCGCGCATCCGCGCCATCCTCAAGCGCGCCGTGCCGGCGGCCGTGGCCGCGGCGCCGGCCATAGTGGTCGGCACGCTGACGGTCTGGCCGGCACAGCGCCGCGCCGAGCGCGCCGGCAAGGCGCTCAGCCTGACCAGTACCGAGTTCAACCTGGTCGAAGCGCTGGCGCGCAATGCCGGGCGCCCGGTGAGCAAGGCCGAACTTTCGCAGGAAGCGCTGGGCCGGCCGTTGACGCGTTTCGACCGCAGCATCGACGTGCACATGAGCAGCATCCGCCAAAAGCTCGGCACCCTGGCTGACGGCCGTTCCTGCATCCAGACCGTGATCCGCAAGGGCTATCAACTGATCGTCGAAGAGGGTGCCTGATGGGCCGCCTGTTCTGGAAATTCTTTCTCATCTTCTGGCTGGCCCAGGTCGTCACCTCGGTCGGCGTCGGCCTCGCGATATGGCTGGAGCGCCCGCCGCAGGGGCCGGGGTCGGGCGCCTTTGGCGGCCCGCCGCCACCGCCGCCGCCAGGCTTCGGCGGACCGGATTGGCCGCCACCGCCGCCCCATCGCCTGCCGCCACCCATGCTGCCGATACTCGCCGGCAGCATCGTCAGCCTGTTCTTCGCGGCCTTGCTGGCCTGGTATTTCGCCCGGCCGATCCGCACCCTGCGCACGGCCTTCGAGTCGGTCGCCGGCGGCAAGCTGGAGACCCGCATCGGCGTCTCGATGGGCCGGCGCAACGACGAGTTGGACGATCTCGGCAAGGATTTCGACCACATGGCCGGGCGCCTCGAAGGCCTGCTCGACGCGCAGCGCCGGTTGCTGCACGACGTTTCCCACGAGCTGCGCTCGCCGCTGGGGCGCTTGCAGGCGGCCGCCGACCTGATGCGGCAGCAGCCTGAGCGCAGCGCCGAGTTCATCCTGCGCATCGAGCGCGACACCGCGCGCATGGACATGCTGGTCGGCGAATTGCTGACGCTGGCCCGGCTTGACGCCGGCATGGCGGGCCGGCTCGACGAGGATGTCGATCTGCGCGAACTGGTCGCCGACATCGCCGACAATGCCCGCTTCGAGACCGACGCCAAGGGTTGCGCGATCGAAGTCGAGCTGAACGGCCCACTGGTCGCGTGCGGCAGCCAGGAACTCCTCTACCGCGCCATCGAAAACGTGGTGCGCAATGCCCTGCGTCATTCGCCGCCGGGTGGCTGTGTGGCGATTTCAGCGCACGCGGTCGGAGGTCGCTTGCGCGTCACGGTGGCCGACAGCGGCCCGGGCGTGTTCGGCGCCGACCTCGCGGCGATTTTCGATCCCTTCTTCCGTAGCGGCCCCGGTGGTTCCGCGGCCGGTTACGGACTCGGCCTGGCGATTACCCGCCGCGTCGTCGAGGCCCACGGCGGCAAAGTGTCCGCCGTCAACCGACCCGGGGGCGGACTACTGGTGATGCTGGAACTGCCCCTGCGTGGGTCAGCGGCAAGCCGTCATTGAAAGCGCGCCGTCCCGCCAGCGCCGACTCTCATGCCTGCGCCGGCTGGTACAGGCGCACCGTGTTGCGCCCATGCTCCTTGGCCTGATACATCGCATCGTCGGCATTTTTCGCGAGCTGGATTTCGTCGTTGCCATGGTCGGGATAGATGGCGATGCCGGTGCTTGAGGAAATGTCCAGGCGTTGGATTCCCGGCAGTTCGAAGGGCTGATTCAGCGCCAGCCGGATTTTCTCCGCGACCAGCAATGCATCCTGCACATGTTCCATGGTGGGCAGCAGCACCACAAACTCGTCGCCGCCAATGCGCCCCACCGTATCCGATTCGCGCACGCACTCCTGCATGCGCCTGGCCGCCGCCCTGAGCAGCAGATCGCCGACATGGTGGCCGAAGCGGTCGTTGATCGGCTTGAAGCGATCGAGATCGATGAACATCAGGGCCAGGCGCGTCTTGTCGCGCTTGGCCTTGGCGATGGCATTCCGCAGGCGGTCGCTGAACAGCGCCCGGTTGGGCAGGTCGGTCAGCGCATCGTATTGCGCCATGCGCGCCAGGCGATCCTCCATGATCTTGCGCTCGGTGATCTCCTTCGAAATGCAGATGACGTACGTCACCCGGCCCGCGTCGTCGAGAATCGGCTTGACCGTGGTCAGGTAGTAGCGGTCCCCGTCGGGGCGCGGCACGCGCACCTCGATGGTCCGGCTCTCCGCGTTTTCGAACACCCATTTGACAATGGCAAAGCGTTTGTCCGCCTCGTCCTTGGCAAAGATGTCCCAGATCCTCTTTCCGATGATCTCGTCCTGCGCCTTGCCGACGCCCTGGGCGAACGCCCGGTTCACATAGCGGTACTGGCCGTCGGGCAAGAAAGTGAAAATCGGATCGCTGGATTCGTCGAGCAGGACGCGGTACTTTTGCTCACTGGCACGCAGGGTTTCCAGCTCGGCGATCAGTTGGGCCTTGGTCTTGTGGCTAGAGGTGTTCGTTTGCATTGATGGAAAGCGGCTTCGAGAGTTGCCCGATAGCATACACAGAGAACGCCGGAGGGGTGGCGTGGAAAGGCTTGGGGCGATGTTTGGGTCGGTCTTTCCTCGCGCTGGTTGGCAATGGCATGCCGGCTGACGGCTGTAATGTGGAAAGCTGCTGAACTCATACAATCGGCTAGGAGCGGCTGGTCGCGGTTGCCATCCATTTTAAATAATGGCACGATGCAAGAACGAAACAATATATATTTAGCATTCATCGCTACTCTGGTTATGTTGCCATCGCATGTAGTTGGGGCATCCTCTTCTTACATTTATAATAATTTTGTTATATGATGAGCTTTAAGCTCTTCGATTACCGCGCACCTTCTGGACAGAACGACTTCAAGGCGTGGACAAAGACACTGCAACCGGCACAGCGCAGCAAACTTAATGCTAAGTTGGATATGCTGAAAATGCTTGGTGATGCCTTGTTGCCTCAAGTTCTGACCGGAACAGATACAGCGGGCATCTACAAACTAAGGGTAAAGGGCAATGTCCAGCTTAGGCCGATGCTGTGTAGTGGTCCAATAAATGTCGATAGGGAATTCACGTTGCTTTTGGGTGCGGTTGAAGTCGGAGGGACGCTGAAGCCTAAAAACGCTGCCGCGATCGCCGCTGGACGCAAAGATGAAGTCAGGAGCGATCCGGACAAAAGGAGAATCGATCATGAGCGAGTTAGCTGAGAAACTGACAGACGAATTCGCGAACAAGGAGTATGCGCACGCATACATGGAGGAACATGGCAATATGTTCCTAGCTGCGCAGATTAAGGCGCTTCGCGAAATGCGCGGACTAACACAGAGACAACTAGCGGAGCGCGCCGGCATGAAACAAGAGCGCATTAGTGCTCTAGAGAATGTCGAATACCACGCTTGGACGGTGAAGACCCTTCGCAAGCTAGCTGAAGCATTTGATACTGGTTTGCAAGTCTCGTTTGTACCGTTCAGCCAGGCCATCATGGGGGTCGTAAATGTCTCACCCGATCGGCTAAAAGTCATGCCACGAACCGAGGATCTAGAGGTCTTTCGTCGGCACAGAATCATAGGTTCTGAAGGCAAATGGAAAGCAATAGACGGAAGTCATCTTGCCGCAGTGACACCGTTAGCGCCATCGCATCCAGTTGAACCCCAAAAAGGATGGCAGCGGCTTGACGTTGATCTAGTGCGTGCCACACGTCGATAACGATATGGCAAAAAGGGAATCTTCACCGGACACGGTACTGCCTTACACGATCCGATCGATCTATTTGCGCGACTGCACGATGCGAATGGACGATGGGTTTGATCCATTAGTACCCGGCCAACGACTTAGCGCTATTTTTCGCACTGGTCAGAGCCGCGTCTCATGCCGCGAAACAATGCTACCGGATGGCGACACTCAGGTCACGGTTCGCTCCTGTGCTTTCACGACGCGATTCGATTTCGCTTACACGAAGGCAACGGATGACAATACAGCGCCTTCAGACGAAGACATTGAGAAAGCCATTGCTGCGCAGATAACTGCGGACATCACGGTGGACTATGTGATCAATACAGCAAGTTTCCCGGATCAGGAAAATCTGAATCGGTGGGCAGGTTCAAATGTGCTACTGCATGCGTGGCCCTATTGGAGAGAGTTTTGCCATTCAACCATGCTTCGGATGAACCTCCCGGTAACCATTATTCCGCTGGTTCAATTCTCAGCTCCTCCTAGCGCTGCAGAACAAAGCGCAAGTGAAAGCAACCGAGCAATGACGAAGCGCACTGCTTCCAAGTCAAAGAGAAAATAGCAAGATAATGCTGCGCTTGCACAGGTGAGGTTAAGCAGCGGGCCGATTATTTCAATTCGTTGAACGGCCGCATTCGAGAAAACCTTGCTTCGGCTTTGGGCACGCTCCGGGAGGGCTTTTTTGGAAACCGGTCGTTTGCAGTGAGTTGATTGTGACGGGTCGGTTCGCTGGGGCCTGTCAATCGGCTTCCACAAACGCAATAGGCTCCCGTCGACCAAGTCCGGGCCACCCCCGCGACCACATCCCACGCCTGCGGGCCATCCCAGCCCCGGCGCCATGCGCCTTCCTGCCGGGGCTCGGGGCCTTACTCCAGGTTCTGCACCTGCTCGCGCATCTGCTCGATCAGCAGCTTGAGTTCCAGCGCGATGGCGGTGACTTCGCCGGAGACCGATTTCGAGGACAGGGTGTTGGCCTCGCGGTTGAGTTCCTGCATCAGGAAATCCAGGCGCTTGCCGACCGCGCCGCCCTTTTTCAGCACGCGTTCGAGCTCGTCCATGTGGGTGACGAGGCGCGCGATTTCCTCGGCGACGTCGATCTTGGCGGCGAATACGCCGACTTCCTGGCGGATGCGTTCCTCGTCGAGATTCGCCACGGCTTCGCGCAGCTTGGTCGACAGCCGCTCGCGGTAGGCCGCCAAAGCGGCCGGCAGCAGGGGTTCGGCGGCGCGCACCTGCTCGCGCATGCGCGCGGCGCGGTCGCGCAGCACGTCGGCCAGCTTGGCGCCTTCGCGTTCGCGGGTGGCGACGAAGTCGTCGAGCAGGGCGGCGAACAGTTCCTGCGCGGCGGCCTGCAGTTGTTCGGTGGTCAGCGAGTCGTCGCCCAGCACGCCGGGCCAGCGCAGCACTTCGGCCACCGACAGCGGCGCGGCCTGGGGCAGCGCGCTGCGCACGGCGTGGTCGAGCTTGCCCAGTTCGGCCAGCAGCGCCGCGTTCGGCGTCCGCTCGTGTGCCGCGGCACCTTGCGCCGGCTGCGCCTGCAGGTAGCCGCGACATTCGATCTTGCCGCGGCCGATGCGCTCGGTGATTTTTTCGCGCAGCGGCATCTCAAGGAAGCGCAGGTCTTCGCTGAGGCGGAAGCCGATGTCCAGATAGCGCGAATTGACGCTTTTGATTTCGAGGTTCATCACTGCGCTGCCGAGGTCGCGGCTGGCAGCGGCATAGCCGGTCATGCTGTAGATCATGGTGTGTGAGGTCTCCGCCGATGATGCCCAGGTGCCGCCCGCAAGCAGTTGTTTACAGCAAGGGGGCGAACAAGGAAAATCACGGCAGTATATCAACCCGCCCCGCCTACCCTTGCTTTGATCTCGCAGAACAATCAGGCCCTGCCGCCCGGCTGCCAACTCGACGGATACCGCATCGAGCGACAGCTTTCGGTCGGCGGTTTTTCCATTGTCTATCTGGCGCACGACGCGGCCGGGACGCCGGTGGCGATCAAGGAGTACCTGCCCAATGCGCTGGCGTTGCGCCGCGAGGGCGAGATCGCGCCGACCATTCCGCCGGAATTCCAGGCCGATTTCAACCATGGCCTGAAACTGTTTTTCGAGGAAGGACGGGCGCTTACCGCTCTCAACCATCCGAACGTGGTGCGGGTGCTGAACTTTTTCCGCGCCAATGGCACCGTCTATCTGGTGATGCGCTACGAAGTCGGCCAGACCCTGCGCGACCACATCCGCCAGCATCGCGGCAAGCTCGACGAAGGCTTCCTGCGCAGCATGTTCTGCGGCCTGCTCGACGGACTCGGCGAGGTGCATGGCGGCGGCCTGCTGCATCTCGACATCAAGCCGGCCAACATCTGGCTGCGCACCGACCACAGCCCGGTGCTGCTCGACTTCGGCGCCGCGCGCTATGCCATGGACATCGGCCCGCCGGAGCCGCGGGCGATGTATACCCCGGGCTACGCGGCGCCCGAGCAGTATCACGGCAAGTTCACCCTGGGGCCATGGACCGACATCTACGCCGTCGGCGCCTGCATCTATGCCGCGCTGGCCGGCGCCGCGCCGCAGGCGGCCGACGACCGGCTGGCCGACGACCAGTTGCTGCCGGCCCGGCAGCGCTGGGGCGGCGACTATTCGTTGGACCTGCTGGCGACCATCGACGACTGCCTGCGGCTGGAACCGCAGCGGCGGCCGCAGCACGCCCGCGCCCTGCATGCTTCGCTGGCGGCGCATCAGGCGGCCGCCAAGCCGGCGTCGTCGTGGTTGTCCAGGCTCGGTTTGCGCGGCGGCAAATGAACTACACCATCGCCCAGGAAAGCCGCATCGGCGGCCGCCAGATCAACCAGGACCGCGTCGCCTGGCTGGCCACCGAGGATGCCGTGCTGATGGTGGTGGCCGACGGCATGGGCGGCCACCTGCAAGGCGAAGTCGCGGCGCAGATCGCCATCGATACCGTGACCGAGAGTTTTCGCAGCGAAGCCAGGACGCGTCTCGCCGACCCGGCGCGGTTTCTCGCCGCGACGCTGCGCCTGGCGCACGAGACCATCGTCCGCTACGCCACCGCCTGCCGCATTCCCTCGCATGCCGCGCCGCGCACTACCTGCATCGCCTGCGTGGTGCAGGACGGCCAGGCGAACTGGGCGCATGCCGGCGATTCGCGCCTGTACCTGATCCATGGCCAGTCGCAAGGGGCGGCCCGGGTCGCCCACACCCGCGATCACAGCATCGTCCAGCGCATGGTCGACGAAGGCAGCCTGAGTCGCGACGAGGCGGCCAGCCACCCGCTGCGCAACCGGGTCTTCAGTTGCCTCGGCGGCGACGTGTCGCCGCACATCGAAGTCTCGCGCACGGTGCCGCTGCGCGACGGCGATGTCATCGCGCTATGCACCGACGGCGCCTGGGCGCCTCTCGGCGAATCGCTGGTGGTCGAACTCGGCCGCGCGCCGCTCAACACCACCGTGCCGCACCTGCTCGATGCCGCCGAGCAGGCGGCGGGCCCGGCGGCCGACAACCTGACCCTGATCGCGATGCGCTGGACGGCGCCCGATCCCGACGTGGATACCCTCAACCTGAAATCGGCGGGGCCGCAAAGTCAGGCCGACGCACCGATCAGCGACGCCGAAATCGAGCATGCCATCGCCGAGATTCGCCGCCGCATTCCCCGCAGTCCCACTGGAGCCTCCTCATGACCCATCCGCCGCAACGCATCGGCCGCACTGCGAGCCAGTTGCGCAGCCTCAAGATCACCCGCAACTACACGCGCCACGCCGAGGGCAGCGTGCTGGTCGAGTTCGGCGACACCAAGGTGTTATGCACCGCCAGCGTCGAGGAATCGGTGCCCGGTTTCCTGCGCGGCAAGGGCTCTGGCTGGGTCACTGCCGAATACGGCATGCTGCCGCGCGCCACCAACACGCGCACGGCGCGCGAGGCGGCGAAGGGCAAGCAGTCCGGCCGCACCCAGGAAATCCAGCGCCTGATCGGCCGTTCGCTGCGCGCCGTGACCGACCTTGCCGCGCTCGGCGAGCGCCAGATCACGCTCGATTGCGACGTGCTGCAGGCCGACGGCGGCACCCGCTGCGCTTCGATCAGCGGCGCCTGCGTGGCCCTCCACGATGCGTTGGCGAAGCTGGTCGATAGCGGCAAGCTGGCCGCCCACCCGATGCGCGAACTGGTCGGCGCCGTCTCGGTCGGCATCGTCGGCGGCGCGCCCGCGCTCGACCTCGATTACGCCGAGGATTCCGCCTGCGACACCGACATGAACGTGGTGATGACTTCCGCCGGCGGCATCATCGAAGTGCAAGGCACCGCCGAAGGCGCGCCCTTTTCGCGGACCGAACTGGACACCCTGCTGGAACTCGCCGCCGCCGGCATCCGCGACATCGTCAAGGCGCAAGAGTCGGCGCTTGCCTGCCCGCAAAGCGGAATTCCAGGCAGACAGAGTCCGGGACGGTGACGACATGAAAAAACTGGTCCTCGCCTCGGGCAACCCCGGCAAGCTGCGCGAATTCGGCCAACTGCTGGCGCCCTTCGATTTCGAGGTGCTGCCGCAATCGGCGTTCGACGTGCCCGAAGCCGAGGAGCCGCACATCACCTTCGTCGAGAACGCCATCGCCAAGGCGCGCCATGCCGCGCGCCTGACCGGGCTGCCGGCGCTGGCCGATGACTCGGGCCTCTGCGTGCCGGCGCTGGGCGGCGCGCCAGGCGTGTTCTCGGCGCGCTACGGCGGCGAACCGAAGTCGGACGCGCGCAACAACGAAAAGCTGCTGGCCGACCTGGCCGGAGTCGCGGACCGTCGCGCGCACTATGTCGCGGTGCTGGTGCTGATGCGCCACGCCGACGATCCGCAGCCGGTCGTCACCGAAGGCGAATGGCATGGCGAGATCATCGACACGCCGCGCGGCGGCGGCGGCTTCGGCTACGACCCCTACTTCCTGGTGCCCGGCACCGGCTTCACCGCGGCCGAACTGCCGCACGAGGAAAAGAACCGTTTTTCCCATCGCGGCAAGGCCCTGGCGCAGCTCATCGAGCGTCTGCGGCTGGGCATGTGATCCCGATCATCCCGGTCGCCGCCGCGCCAGCGCCGACTGTTGGCGGTTCGGGGCTGGTCGCGCCGCCGCCGCTGGCGCTGTACGTGCATTGGCCGTGGTGCGTCAAGAAGTGTCCTTACTGCGACTTCAATTCGCATGAGAGCCGCGCCGCGGTCGATGAGGCCGCCTATCTCGCGGCGCTGATCGCCGATCTCGAAGCGGCCCTGCCGCAGATCTGGAACCGGCCGGTGATCAGCGTCTTCATCGGCGGCGGCACGCCCAGCCTGATGCGCGCCGAAACCGCCGATGCGCTGCTGGCCGCGATCCGCATGCGCCTGCCGCTGCAACCCGGCGCCGAAGTCACGCTCGAAGCCAATCCCGGCACCGCCGAGGCCGCCAAGTTCGCCGCCTTTCGCGCCGCCGGCGTCAATCGGCTGTCGATCGGGGTGCAGAGTTTCGACGACGCCAAGCTCGTCGCCTTGGGCCGCATCCACGACAGCGCCGAGGCGCGGCGCGCGATCGACCTGGCGCTGCGGCACTTCGAGCGCGTCAATCTCGACCTGATGTACGCGCTGCCGCAGCAGACCCTGGGCGAGGCCGAGCGCGACATCGCCACGGCGCTCGGCGCCGGTGTCAGCCACATTTCCGCCTACCACCTGACCCTGGAGCCGAACACGCCTTTCCATCACGCGCCGCCGCCCCTGCCCGACGACGACCTGGCGGCCGACATGCAGGAAATGGTCGAGGAGAAACTGGCCGCTGCCGGTTTCGGGCACTACGAAACCTCGGCCTTCGCGCGCGGCGCGGACAATCGCTGTCGGCACAACCTGAATTACTGGAATTTCGGCGATTACCTCGGCATCGGCGCCGGCGCCCACAGCAAGCTGTCGAACCACGCCAGCATCTGGCGCGAGGCGCGCCACCGCAGTCCCCGCGCCTATCTCGAAGGCGCTGCGCGCGGCGATTTCATCAGCACGCAGCACGCCATCGCCCGCGCCGACCTGCCCGGCGAATTCATGATGAACGCCTTGCGCCTGAACCAGGGTTTTCCGCTCGCGCTATTCACCGAACGCACCGGCCTGCCGCTCTCTGCCATCGAAGAGTCGGCGCTGGCGGCACGGCGCGACGGGCTGCTGGAGACCGCGGACGGGGTTCTGCGCCCTACGCCACGCGGGCGGCGCTTCCTCAACCAGTTGCTGGCCAGGTTCTTGAACTAATCGATTTCCCGTCCGCCGCAGCAGGCTTCCTGCGGCTCCGCGATAGCGGCGACGCCATTCGAGTGCAAAGCTTTAAGTCCAAAACATAAGCTACCTATATCCCGAAAAATGAATGTGATGTAGATGATCGCCGCGCTGCTCTAGACTGTTCGGGCGCCGTAGCAGACACGCCGTCCGCTGCCTGGGGGAGAAAGGCGGCGGATGGCACGGCCCGCAGCGGGTTTGCGGGCGCCGCATTGTGTCTGGTCAACGGTTCGTGCGACTTTTCTTTATTACTAAGGAAATACGTCTAATATTGCTTTCTGGACGTATTGTTCGTTGTCATTGGAGGAAACAAATTATGTCCCTGTCAATTCGTTCGTTGCGCGCCGCTCTGCTTGGTGCGCTGTTTGCTGCCGCGACGTCGGCGGTGTTCGCCGCCGAAACGCCGGCCACCTTGGGCGGCGCCACCCTGGTGGGTGCCGACAAGGTCAAGGAAATGATGGCCAAGGGCACGCCGGTGGTGGATACCCGCGTCGCCACCGAGTATGCCGAGGCCCATATCAAGGGCGCCGCCAGCGTTCCCTACAAGGAGAAGAGCGCCAAGGACGCCGGCTTCGATGCCAGCGCCGACAGCTTCGACCTGGCCAAGTTGCCGGCGGACAAGGCTGCGCCCATCATCTTCTATTGCAATGCCGGAGAATGCTGGAAGAGCTACAAGGCTTCGGTGGTCGCCATGAAGGCGGGTTACAAGAAGGTGCATTGGTTCCGCGGCGGCATCCCCGAGTGGAAAGCCAAGGGATTCCCGATCGAATAAGCGGCAGGTCCGGCCAAACTTGAGCGCGTGACGGTTCGCCCCGGCCGTCGCGCGAGGGAGACAAGAATGCCCATGCAATTTTCGATTCGCCAGCGCCTGCTGATGGTGGTGGTCCTGGCCGTGGTATTCCTCACCTTGCTGGCCGGAGTGAATCTCTACAGCCAGCGCGAGGCCGACGCGGCCCTGCGCAACGCCCGCGACCACACGGTCAAGCCTCTGCTGGTGGTGCAGGATATGGACGATCGTTTGCGCGAAGTCCGTTTCCGCATTGCCGGCGTGCTACTGGATCAAATGCCGGCGCCCGGCGCGCGCAATCACCTGAAGGAAGTCCGCGAGCGCCTGCCGAACGCCTGGCAGGAATTCAAGGCGGCGCAAACGCCGGGCAGCATGCCGGCCGAAGAGACCGAGCTGGTGGCCAGGATAGATGGCGGCATCGCGGCGCTGCCGGCCTTCTTCGATCGGGTCGACGCGGCTTACGGTCAGGAGGACAAGAAGGCTCTGGCCGCCATTCTCGAAGACGAATGGCCGACCGTCCTGGTCAAGGTGTCGAAGCCCCTCGGACTTCTGGTGCCGCATCTCACCGCGGCGATGGAGAAGGATTTTGCCGCGGCGTCGGCGCGCGGCAAGCAGCTCAACATGCTTGCGCTGGCGGCCTATGCGGTATCGGTGATCGGCCTGCTGGTCATCGTGGTGCCCTTGATCCGTTCGCTGGCGCAGGCCATCGGCGGACTCAGGACGACGCTGGCCCAGGTCGCCCAGGGCAACCTGATCGCGCATCCGGACACCTCGCGCCGGGACGAACTCGGCGACATGGCGCGTTCGCTGAATGCAACCATCGAAGGCCTGCATGACCTGCTTGGCGCGGTGAAGCGCACCGCCGACAGTTTGTCCGCCTCCTCGACCCGGCTCGCGGACGAGCTGGCGAGCATGGTAGAGCGGGGACGGGCCCGTGCGGAACTGATGGACCGCGCATCGCAGGCCGTCACCCAGATGTCGCAATCCGCGCGCAGCATTGCCGACGGCTCCGGCCAGGTGGCGGACGCCTCGTCGGAAGCGCGCAGCATTGCCGCCAGCGGCGATTCGCGCATGGAGAACAGCATCGCCGCCACCGAGCGCGTCGAGAGTTCCGTGGCGAATTCGGCGGCGATCATTTCCGAATTGTCTTCCGCGACGGACAGGATCAACCAGGTCACCGGCGTGATCCGCGAAATCGCCGATCAGACCAACTTGCTGGCGCTCAACGCGGCCATCGAAGCGGCCCGCGCGGGGGAGCAGGGGCGCGGCTTCGCGGTGGTTGCCGACGAAGTAAGAAAGCTGGCCGAGCGCACCAGCGCCTCGACCGGCGACATCGCCAATACCGTGGAAGCGATTCGCGTCAAGACGCTGTCGGCGGTGGACGCCATGGGCAAGGTCGGCGCCGAGGTCAAGGACGGCGTGCGCTTTGCCCGCGAAACGCGCGAGACGCTGGATGGAATCGTGAGCGCGGCCGAGCGCGTCACCGCGCTGTCGAGAGACATCGCCACGGCCACCCAGGAGCAGATGACCTCCAGCGAAAGCACCGCGCAGGATATCGCCCAAGTGGTCTCCGTCAGCGCCGAGAATACCGCCAGCATCCAGCGCGTGCGCCAGATAACCGCCGAAGTGGAGCAGATGGCCGGCGAGATGCAGCAGCTGATCGGGCGCTTCCGGCTGGGTTGATCGCTGCGCCAGGCCGATGTCGCGGCACGGGCGCAACAAGCTCGGGAAAGCATGATCAGGAGTCGGCGCTGGCGCTACGGCGCAATTTGCATCGGCGCGACTGCCGACCGGCGCTAGTGCTCCTTGCCGTCCACCCGGGCCTGCAACAGGAAGGGAATCAGCCGCCAGGCCAGGATGCCGAAGCCGGCCAGCCATCCGGCGGCGGCGAGGACCAGCCACAGCGTATAGGCAGCGGGATGCAGCTGCGGCGCGACGACCCGCAGCGCGAATGCGGCGATCATGATCCAGAGCACCCACCGGTCGCCGGACTCGAACACGACCTTGCGGCCGGTGTGCCCCTTCGAGATCCTGATCAGCATTGCCGGAATGATCAGGCCCATCGCGCCCAATGTGAATATATGCACCGAGAATGATCCGATCCAGGCCGGCGGCGCGACCCCGCCGAGAAACTCGACCAGCAGCTGCAGCACGATCGCGCCGTAGCCCAGGTACATGATGCCGAGATCGAGCCGCCGCAGCGCCAGGTGCGGCTTCCAGAAAATCAGCCGGCCGGCCAGCAGCAGCGCCAGCAGCAGGGAGAGCCAGGCGGCCAGCGGCGGCGGCATCAGGCCGCCGCCGACCAGCAGCAGGGCGAGCAGCTTGATGGCATGGTCGAGCGCTGCATGGCGCAGGATGTCGACCTGGAAAATGCCTTTCATGAACTGGGTCAGGGTGCGTTCCAGCATGAGCAGGAAGGCCATGCGGAACAGGCCGATGGCGATGCCGATGCCGAGCTGGAAATACTCGGCGCTCAGCATCAGGTGCTTGGCGAGGAGGAAGGCCGGGAGTACCAGCAGGAAGAAATAGTTGTCGCGATAGTTGTCGCTCTTGCGGTAGCGAACCAGCGTCCATGCCAGCATGGCGACGATGCTGGCGAGGAACAGGGTGTTGGACAGCTCGAACAGCCAGGCCGGCCAGCGCCCGCCGAGCCACATGCCGGCGCGTTCGAACAGCCAGGCGGCGGCGAGGAACATCAGGGCCGCGCCGTGATAGCCGCGAATCTGCACCCAGTTCTTGGTCGAGGTCAGCAGAAAACCGCCGAGCACGGCCCAGCCGAAGCCGAAGAACATCTCGTGGGCGTGCCACTGCACCGGTGCGAAGGAGGCGTCGGGCGCCGCCAGGATGCCGAGATGGATCAGCACCCAGAGCGACGGCAGGCTGAGTCCGGAGAGGCAGGCGAGGGCAAAGAAGGGGCGGAAGCCGACCAGCCAGAGCGGATGGTGCACCGGTTTCATGGCCAGGCTAGGCTGCCGCCCTGACGCAATTGCGCCCCGCCGCCTTGGCCTGGTAAAGGGCGGTGTCGGCGCGGGCGAGCAGGGCATCGACCGTGGCGTCGTCGGCGCGACTGGCGGCGACACCGATGCTTACCGTGCACGCCGGCTGCTCGCAGGCCTCGATCAGGGCGCGGCGGGTCAGGGCGCCGGTCAGCGAGTCGTGGCTGGCCAGATGCTCGAATTCGGCGCGCAGTTTGTCGGTCGCCATCAGCACCATGCCGATCGTCGCCATCAGAATGGCAAAGGCATAGACGGAAACGTAGCTCGCCTGCACCGGCGACGAGTTGTCGAAAATGCCGTCCCGTGCCGGCAGGCCATAGGCCGACACCAGGCGCAGCGTCTGCGAAATGCCCAGCAGCAGCAAGGCGGCACCGGCGAAGTAGGTGGAGAAGGTGCGCGGGCCGTGGCGCACGATCAGCCGGAAGTGGGCGAAGGCCAGCGCCGACATGAACGTGGCGATGAGCGCGACACGCACGCCGTGATGCGGCTCGACCAGCGCGAACCAGGCCAGCGGCGTCAGCGTCAGGAGCATCAGGCCGCTCCACAGCCGGATCGCGGGCGGCAAGCCGAAAAAGCGCTGGCTGCCGAAATACAGCAGCGAGGTGCCGCCGAACAGCAGCAGGTTGGCCACCACCATGGAGAACAAATCCGGAATCGCGCCGCGCGCGCCGAACAGCAGCGTGGCGCCAAACAGCACGGCGGGAGCCGCGGCCCATTCGCTCAGGCCCTTGATCGACGGCGGGTAGTTGCGGCGCAGGAAGAACAGCACCACCGCCATCAGCAGGCTCATGATGCCCGCGATCAGGATGACGGAGCGGACGTCGAGACCGAACACGCTCAGGCCTGGCGGTGGAAGACCACGTCCCAAACCCCATGGCCGAGCTTGAGGCCGCGCGTTTCGAACTTGGTTTGCGGCCGATAGCCCGGTCGCGGGGAGAATCCCGGCGCCGTGTTGGCCAACAACGCTTCGGCGGAGAGTACCTGCAACATCTGGAAGGCATACTCTTCCCAGTCGGTCGCGCAATGCAGGTAGCCCTTGGGCGCCAGGCGCGTGGCCAGCTGCTTGACGAACGCCGGCTGGATCAGGCGGCGTTTCTGCTGGCGCTTCTTCGGCCAGGGGTCGGGAAAGAAAATGTGGATGCCGGTGAGCGTTCCTGGCGCAATCATGTCGCGCACCACCTCGACCGCGTCATGCTGGATGACACGCAGGTTGGACAGTTCGCGCGTGGCGATTTCCTTCAGCAGGCTGCCGACGCCGGGTGTGTGCACCTCGATGCCAAGGTAATCGTATTGCGGATGCGCGGCGGCGATCGTCGCCGTGGTTTCGCCCATGCCGCAGCCGATTTCCAGGATCCGTGGTGCGCGGCGGCCAAACACGGCATCCAGATCGAGCGCGGCGGGCTGATAGGAAATGCCCCAGCGCGGCATGCCTTCCTCGTGGAAGCGCCGCTGGGCGTCGGAAACGCGGCCCTGACGGAGCACGAAACTGCGGATATGGCTGCCGCGGCGTGCGGACGTGTCGTCGATCTCGTTCATTCGGCGGGCTTTTGCATAGTCGGCGCTGGGGCAGCGGCGGCGACGCCATTGGGCAGGGTGTCCGGCTCGGCGGTACCGGCCAGCAGCTTGTCGAGCGCATAGCGCGGCCGCGCAATCGCCTCCGGCAAGCTGGCGCAGGCGGCATGCAGGGTGATTTCACCCAATGCCGGCTGGATGTTGTCGGCAAGATTCAGCGCACGCGAAAGATCGGGCCACTGCGCTTCGCCGGCGCGCGGGCCGAAATAGTAGGCGGCCAGATCGTGCACGATGGTGTCGATGGCCTTGCCCTGCCTGGCATGCCAGGCGGCGTAGGCATCCTGAATCGCTTGCGAATATCCGGGCAGATCGAGGCAGGCGGCGGCCAGCAGCGACAGCCCGTGCGCCAGGCCGAACAGGCGCTGGCGCAGCAGTATTTCCGGTTGCGCGAAGGCATATCCCGTGCGCTGGGGCACGACTTCGAGGGCGGCCGCGGCGGCCGTCGCAGCGCTTGCCTGCGATGTGTCCTCGGCCTGCGCCGACGCCATCAGCAGGGCACAGAGCAGGCAGGCGAAAACCTGCCTCACGTGCCGCCGTGGCCGATCAGTCCGCCGCTGGGCGAACTCGGGGTCGCCGCGTAATACTTCTTCGGCATGCGGCCGGCGCGGAAGGCTTCGCGCCCGGCCTCGACCGCTTTCTTCATGGCGCCGGCCATCAACACCGGATCCTGGGCGCCGGCGATAGCGGTATTCATCAGCACGCCGTCGCAACCGAGTTCCATCGCGATCGCCGCATCGGAGGCGGTGCCGACCCCGGCGTCGACCAGCACCGGCACTTTCGCCTGATCGATGATCAGCTTCAGGTTCCACGGATTGAGGATGCCCATGCCGGAGCCGATCAAGGACGCCAGCGGCATGATCGCGACGCAGCCGAGGTCTTCCAGCATGCGCGCCTGGATCGGATCGTCGGCGCAATACACCATCACCTGGAAGCCGTCCTGGACCAGCGTCGCGGCGGCCTTGAGGGTTTCCGGCATGTTGGGAAACAGCGTCTGCGGATCGCCCAGCACTTCGAGCTTGACCAGCGCATGGCCGTCGAGCAGTTCGCGCGCCAGGCGCAGGGTGCGCACCGCCTCGTCTGCCGTGTAGCAGCCGGCCGTGTTGGGCAGGATGGTGAATTGCGCAGGCGGCAGCACGTCCAGCAGCGAGGGCTGGCCCGGCTCCTGGCCGATGTTGGTGCGGCGGATGGCGACCGTGACGATTTCGGCGCCCGAGGCGTCGATCGCCGCGCGCGTCTGCGCGAAGTCCTTGTACTTGCCGGTGCCGACCAGCAGGCGCGAACGGTAGGCCTTGCCGGCGATGACGAGAGAATCTGGGTTCATGGCTGATGATTCCTAAAAAACTCAACCGCCGCCGACGGCGACAATTTCGCTGCGGGCGCCCGCAACGAGCCGGGTTTCGCCGCGATTTCGCTGCTGCTGACGAGGTCCATGCGCCGATTTTACTTCAGCGGGCGGCGCCGGCTCAGAGTCTGCGCAATCCGCAAGCCGCTGACGCGGGGCACGATCCCTACCGCAAGAGCTTCCTATCCAACGCTGGCGGTGTAGGTCGCGACGCAGTTCTTGCCGGCGTGCTTGGCTTGATAGCAGGCCTTGTCGGCGCGCCCGATGAAGCTCGCCGCGTTTTCCCCCGGCTCGAACTGCGCCACTCCGATGCTGACCGAGCTGTGCAGCGTGACGCCGCTGGCGATGCGTATCGGCGCCGTGGCAAAGCGCTTGCGCAGGCGCTCGGCGGCGGTCGCCGCGGCGAGGATCCGGGTATTGGGCAGCATCACCACGAATTCCTCGCCGCCGTAGCGGAAGCCGCTGTCGCTGGTGCGCAGGACGCTGCGGATGGCGGTGGCGAGCGTGGCCAGCGCGCGATCGCCTTCCAGGTGGCCGTAGGTGTCGTTGAAGCGCTTGAAATTGTCGACGTCCATCATCAGCAGGCAAAGCGGTTCCTGGTGGCGCGTGGCGCGGCTGGTCTCGGCTTCGATCCGTTCGAAGAAGTGCCGCGAGTTGTAGAGTCCGGTCAAGCCGTCGGTAATGCTCAACTCACGGAAGCGGGTCTCGCTTTCCTTGAGCGCCGCTTCGGCGACGCGGCGCTCGGTGACATCCTGGAGCGTTTCGATGGCGCCGACGACGCGTCCTTGCGCATCGCGTATCGGCGCTGCGGTGAAAAACAGCCAGCGTCCGCGTTCGCCGAAGGTGCCGAAAAAATCCTCGGCCTCGTAGGCGCCGCCGATCAGCGCCGACGGGCGAAACTTGCCATGGTAGAAGCGATCGACGTCGGCCTCGATCGCGTTGTCGAGGATCAGGTCGGCCATTACCGGACGTTCCGACACATAGAAGGCGCGCCACTGCTGGCGGGTGCCGACGACTTCGCTTGCGCTGGTGCCGGTCATCGCCTCGCAGGCGCGGTTCCAGTGGGTGACGATGTGATCGCGGTCGATCACGAAGGCCGCCACCGAAAGGCCGTTGACGATCTGCGCCAGACGCTCCGCGGCATCGCGCAAGGCGTTATCCGCCCGGCGCCCGGCCTGTTTGGCGCAGTGACAGCGCACGATATGCGGCAGCACGGTCGGCAGCAGCCTGAGATAGCCTTCGTCAGGGTCCTTGATGATGTAGTCGGAGATGCCCAGCTTGAGCGCCTCGACCGCGATCTGCTCACTGCCGCTGCCGGTGAGCAGGACGATCGGCGTCGGCATTTCGCCTTCGAGCAGGATGCGGCACAGGGTGAGGCCGTTGTCGCCCGGGAGGTTGTAGTCGACGACGACGATATCGAAGGCCTGCGGTGTTTCAGCGAGCCGGGCGAGCGCTTCGTCGGCGCGTACGCAAGCTTCGATCGTGTGCGGCTGCGGGCAGGCGCGCAAGGCCCGGGTAAAGGCGATGCGGTCGTGCTCGTTGTCCTCGACCAGCAGGATGCGCAGTTCGGCGGGCGCGTCGGCGGCAGCCGGTTCAGTCTCGGTCATGATTCACCTCGGGGCGTTCGACCAGGTTCCAGAATTCGTGGATGGTGCGCAGGGCGGCAGTGAAATTGTCGAACCCGACCGGCTTGACGATGTAGGCGTTGGCGCCCAGATCGTAGCTGCGCAGGCGATCTTCCTCGGCTTTCGAGGTGGTCAGGATGACCACCGGCAGCCGGGCCGTGGCGGCATCGGCGCGGATCGCGCGCAAGGCGCCGAGGCCATTGAGGCGCGGCATGTTCAGATCGAGCAGCAGCAGGCCGGGACGCCTGGCTTCCGCGTACTGGCCGCGCCGGAACAGGTAATCGAGGCAGGCCTCGCCATCGTGCACGATCGCCAGCGGATTGCGGATGCCGAGCGTGCGCCAGGCACGCCGGATGGCGACGATGTCGTGCTCGTCGTCCTCGGCCACCAGCACCACGAAATCGTCGCGCTGCTGTGCTTCAATTGCGTTCATGAGAAGTCTCGTGCGGATCGGCGGATTGGAGCGGGAGGACGATCGTGAATACGCTGCCGGCGCCCGCCGTCGACGCCACCTGGACGCTGCCGTGCAGGTGGTGTGCGGCCTTGCGCACGAGGGCCAGGCCGATGCCGGTGCCGTCGAACTCGTGTCGCGTGTGCAGGCGCTGAAAGATGCCGAAAATCTGCTCGAAGAAGCGCGGCTCGATGCCGATGCCGTTGTCGCTCACGGTGATCGTGCAGTACCCGGCGGGGGTCGCCTGCCAGTCGAGATCGACTGTTTTCCGCGCGGCGTGGTTGAACTTGAGTCCGTTGCCGATCAGGTTGCGGAATATCTGCGCGAGCAGGGTGCGTTCGGCGGTCACGGTCGGCCAGGCGGGCGCCAGCCGCACGCATTGATCTTCGGCCAGCGCCATGCCGCCGACCAGTTCGGCGAGAAACTCGCCGAGCGGCGTTGCCTGCGGCGAGATCGCCGTGCGCCCGATCGCCGACAGCGCCAGCAGGTCGGCGACCAGGTCTTCGCCGTGGCGCAGCGCCTGGCGCATCCCGGCAAAATAGCTTTGCTGCTCCTCGCTGAGCGTTCCCGCCAGGTCCTGCTCGAGGAAGTCGGCGTAATTGCGCATTGCCCGCAGCGGCGAACGCAGGTCGTGCGATACCGCATAGGCATAATGGTCGAGTTCTTCGTTGGCCTCGGACAGTTCGCTGGTGCGCTGGCGCACCCGGTCTTCGAGCTGGTCGCGGTAGCTGACCAGCGCCGCCTCGGCGGCGCGGCGCTCGGTGATGTCCTGCAGGGTTTCGATGGCGCCGATGATGCGTCCCGCGTCGTCGTACAGCGGAGCTGCCGTGAAGTACAGCCAGCGTCCGCCGCCGACCAGCGGCGGCAAAAAATCCTCGGCTTCGAACGCGCCCTCGATCAGCGGCGAGGGGCGCAGCCTGTCGCCGTAATGCGCCGCCAACTGCGCCCGGTCGGCGCCGTCGATGACCAGATTCGCCAGCACCGGGCGCGGCTGCGGGTAGAAGGCGCGCCAGGGGTCGCTGCGGCCGACCGCCTGCTCCCCGGGATAGCCGGAAATCGCCGCCAAGGCGCGGTTCCAGTGGGTGATGACGTGCTTGCGGTCGAGCACGAAGGTCGGGATCGGCGAGGCGTCGATGATCTGCGCCAGCCCGGGTTCGTCCGCGGGACTTGCCGCCGCGGCGAAATGGCCCGCCCTGCCTTCCTCAGTCGTCATCGCGCGCTCCTTGCGCCGTGTGCTGCGCCGCTTTGGCCGGATGCAACCCGGGATTCGCCACGAAGCGCTTGCGATGGCGCGGAAAGACGTCGACGAGTTGCGGGTTGAACTGGCTTCGGAATTCAACGCAAGCTTACTCTATCGCCTGGTCCAGCGCTCGCGCCGACTGGCAGGGCGGGAGTCGGCAAGCGCGGCGAAGCGCGCAGCCAGTGCCGATGCGGGAATCCGGGTGGCTTAGCCGCCGCCGACGGCGACCACGATTTCGATGCGATCGCCCACGGCGAGCAGGGTTTCGGCGTGGCGGCTCTTCGCCACGATCTCGCCGTTTCGTTCCACCGCGACACGTTTGCCCGCAAGCCCGCGCGCTTCCAGCAGGGCGGCGACGCTCAAGGGGGCTGGCAGCCGTTGCGGCTCGCCGTTGATGATGATCTCCATGGCGGCAATTTTACTTCAGCAGGCGGCGCCGGATCAGCGTCAGCGCGATCCAGAAAGCCACCAGCGCGACGGCCAGCAAGGCCGCCACGTGCCCGGCGATGCCGGCCGGGATCTCGCCGAACAGCAGCGGCCGCACCAGCGCGACGGCATGCGTCAGCGGCAACCAGGCCGCCACCGCCTGCACCAGTTGCGGCAACTGCTCGGGCGGGAAGAACACGCCGCACAGCAGCACCATGGGCGTAATGAACAGCGTGAAGTAATACATGAAAAAGTCATAGGACGGCGCCACCGCGGTGACGATCAAGCCGAGCGCAGCGAAGGCCAGGCCGGTGAGGAAGATCACCGGCAGCGTCCACAGCGCCAGCGGCGAGGCGACGAAACCCAGCAGCGAGATCACCACCAGGATCGCGGTGCCGGACAGGCTTGCCTTGGCCGCCGCCCAAAGCAGTTCGCCGGCCATCACGTCCTCCAGCGTGACCGGCGCATTCATGATCGCCTCCCAGGTGCGCTGCACGTGCATGCGCGAGAAGGCCGAATACAGCGCTTCGAAGGAGGCCGCATTCATGGTCGAGGCGCACACCGTGCCGGCGGCCAGAAAGGCGATGTAGGAAACGCCGTTGATCTGCGGCAGCAATCCGCCGAGGCCATAGCCGAGACCGAACAGGTAGATCATCGGATCGGCCAGGTTGCCCAGCAGGGATGGAATCGCGAGCTTCTTCCAGACCAGGAAGTTGCGCCGCCAGACGGCGAAGGCGCGGCTGGATAATTGCGGCAGGGGGAAAAATTGCGCGCTGACGGACATCAGTTCCCGATCATGTCGAAACCTCGTGAATCATCGCGCCGCCAGGGTCCCAAACGTCTTCGGCAAATGGCCTGCCATGCGCTTTTCCGCCAGCCAGAGGTCGCGGCGGGTCTGCATGTCGATCCACAACTGCGGGCCGTTACCGAAGAATGCTCCCAGGCGCACCGCCATCTCCGGCGATACCGCGGAGCGCTCGGCCAGAATGCCATGCACCATCTGCCGCGAAACGCCGAGCGCGCGGGCGAACGCCGCCACCGACAGTCCCATCGCAGGCAAGGAATCCT
>Ga0154354_1132_pt2 | contig 35816 bp, 34 predicted proteins | sample RifGroA2_FD_115882 | JGI IMG/M metagenome (GOLD analysis project Ga0154354, IMG submission 115882) | Rhodocyclales bacterium GWA2_65_19
AATCCAAGCGCACCAAGAACTGGAGCGACGGTTGGCTGGTCAAGCTGCGCGAGGATCAGCGTGCCGCCAAGGCCGAAATCTCGGTGCTGGTCAGCCAGGCTCTGCCCAAGGGCGTGGACAGCTTCGACGTGGTCGACGGCGTCTGGGTCGCGCACCCGCGCGCCGCCCTGCCGGTCGCCACCATCCTGCGCCACACGCTGCTACAGGTGAGCCTGGCGCGCCAGGCCTCCGAGGGTCAGCAGACCAAGACCGAAATGGTTTATCAATACCTCACTGGTCCCCGCTTCCGCCAGCGCGTCGAAGCCATCGTCGAGGCGTTTTCCACGATGCAGGAAGACCTCGACAAGGAACGCAAGGCGATCATGAAGCAATGGGCCAAGCGCGAGGAACAGATCGAGCGCGTGATGGGCGCGACGGTGGGCATGTATGGGGATTTGCAGGGAATTGCTGGGAAGTCGTTGCAGGAGATCGAGGGGTTGGAATTGCAAGCCTTGGGGTATAACGCCACCGGAACTGCTGAATAAGGCATGCAATCCGAGAGCGTTTCCAGCTTATTGTTCAACAGGAGCAGTCATGGCAATCATTGAAGGTTTTAGAGTCCGAAATTTCCGTAGCCTTAGGGACGTTACGCTCGGAAAGTTATGGCAACTACAAGGCGCGGCTCCATTGACTCCGCTAACGGTAGTGATTGGGAAGAACGGGGTCGGTAAGAGCACCTTGTTCGACGCTTTCGGATTCATTGCCGATTGCCTGAGGCTTGGGGTGGAAGATGCTTGCTTTTCTAGAGAGAGAGGAGGATTCGACAAACTGCTGTCCCAAGAGCAGAACGGTTCCATCGAGTTCGAAATATATTTCCGTGAAGACGCGAAATCTCGGCCTATCACATACGAGCTTGCGATACGGAAGGATGCCGGCGGGAAGGTGATCGTGGAAAGGGAACGTCTACGGCAGCGCCGCAGTAGCCAAACTCGCGGGCGGCCTTATTCATTCTTGATTCTTAACGAGGGCAAGGGCGTCGCCTGGAAAGGAAATGATCCTGGGCTGGTCATCGATGAAGATGCGAAGTTTGTTCGAGTAGAAGACTTGTTCAGCAGGCTCGGAAAGCAGGGCGAGGTAACCGAAGGTGCGGATTATGAAGAGGTTGAACTGGATGATAAGTCTCGGCTTGGCATCGTCACTATCGGTTCCCTGAAGCAGCATCCAAGAATATCTGCCTTTCGGCGTTTTATTGAGGGCTGGTATCTTAGTTACTTCAGCCCGAATGCGGCGCGGGAGCTGCCCAAAGCAGGGCCACAAAAGCATCTAAATGTTGTTGGAGACAATCTAGCCAATGTCGTGCAATACCTTGAAGGGCGTTCGGATGGGACGTTGAACGAAATCTTGCGACGTGTAGCCGAGAAAATTCCTGGTATCGGACAGATCAAGACGCACAAAGACGAGTACTCCAACAACCTTTACCTTCTCTTTACGGAGAAGGGGTTTTCGGTTCCGTTTACACATATGCAAATGTCAGATGGAACACTGAAGGTGTTTGCCTATCTGTTGATGCTGGAAGACCCCGATCCGCCGCCCTTCCTATGCATCGAAGAGCCAGAAAATGGTCTCTACCACAAACTGCTCGAAACGTTGGCGCTCGAATTTCGATCGCACGCCGTGGAGAAGAAAGGGCGTCGCTCCCAAGTTTTTGTGACGACCCACCAGCCCTACTTTGTCGATGCATTAGAGCCTGAAGAGGTTTGGATTCTTGAAAAAGAACGTGACGGGTTTTCCACTGTCCGCCGTGCGAGTGATGACGCAATTGTTCGGAGCATGGTTGACGAGGGACAGCCGTTAGGTAGCTTGTGGTACAGCGATTATCTGGATCCGAGGTGAGCATGCATTTCGAAATACTGGTGGAAGGCCAGTCGGAACGTACAGCCCTGGAGCCCCTGCTGACTAAGATACTGGGAGGCTATCGCGACCCGCATACCTGGCGTATCCACAAACACCGAGGCGTCGGCGTACTACCGACTGATCCGGCTTTACGGCCAGACCCGAGAAATCCCAGTCTTCTGCACAATCTTCCATCCAAGTTGCGCGCCTACGCCAAATCTCTCGGGGGAGATGAGGTTGTAATCGTGCTATTGGATCTTGATGACCGGCCGGATTGCCGTGCCTTCAAACAGGAACTCGCTAACTTGCTGGCGCTATGCAATCCCATACCTCGCTGCAAGTTTCGTATTGCTATAGAGGAACTTGAGGCTTGGTATTTTGGCGACCGCTTGGCGCTTGTTGCCGCTTATCCTCTTGCGGATGTAGAGGTACTTGATACCTATGTGCAGGATTCGCAATGCGGCACCTGGGAAAAGCTAGCCGATGCGATTTTTCCGGGTGGGCATGTGGCGCTCAAGGCAAAGGGGAGAAATCAATGTCTTGAGCAGAAACGACTTTGGGCTAGAGATATATGCCCGCGCATGGACATAGGCAACAATGAGTCTCCAAGCTTCAAGAGCTTTCGAGACGCAATTCGCGACTGTGCCTTAGTGGGTGCGTAAGTTTACGCGGCGACAAAATGTTTACGAGACAGAAACATGAGTTCATCTGTCCCGGCAGGGAGAGTTTGTTGCAACTGTTGTTGATCTGTCGCTTTGCTCGCCGTATCGCCAGCGCCGACTTTTGCGACGAATCGCTAGGCAACGTGGGGCCGAAACATGAACGGTGAATTCCTCCTCTACCAAGCCCCCGACGGACGGGCGCGTATCCAGTTGCGGGTGTCGGATGGCACCGTGTGGCTGACGCAGAAGCAGTTGGCCGAGCTATATCAGGTCAGCGTGCCGGCCATCGCGCAGCATGTGCGCAACATCTTCGCCGAGCGGGAGCTGGCGCCGGAGGCAACTGTTAAGGATTACTTAATAGTTGCTCCGGAAGGCGCGCGGAATGTGGAACGGCGGGTTTCCCATTATCGCCTTGAGGTGGTGCTGGCAGTGGGCTACCGGGTGCGTTCGCACCGCGGCGCGCAGTTCCGTCGCTGGGCTACCGAGACGCTCAAGGATTACTTAATCAAGGGTTTCGTGCTCGATGACGAGCGCTTCAAGTCGGGCCGCGACGATGCCTATTTCGAGGAGCTGCTGGCGCGCATCCGCGACATCCGTTCCTCGGAAAAGGTGTTCTGGCGCAAGGTGCTGGACATTTACGCCACCAGCGTCGACTACGACTCTTCCGCCGAGGCGTCGCAGCGCTTCTTCGCCACGGTGCAGAACAAGATGCATTGGGCAGCCCATGGCCACACGGCAGCGGAATTGATTGCGGCGCGGGCCGATGCCGGAGCGCCGCACATGGGGCTGACGACCTGGGCCGAGGCGGCGAAGGGCGGCGCCATCCGCAAGGCGGATGTGGGGGTGGCGAAGAACTACCTGAACGAGGCCGAACTCGACACCCTCAACCGCATCGTCAATGCCTATATCGAGATCGCCGAATTGCAGGCACGGGCGCGTCGCCCCATGACCATGGCCGACTGGATCGTCCGGCTGGACGATTTCCTACGGATGACGGAACGCGATGTACTCACCCACGCCGGCAAGGTGGCCGCCGAGGTCGCGCAGACCCACGCCGAAACGGAATACACGCGCTACCACCTGCGCCAACTGGCTACGCCGAGCCGGGCGGAAGAGGATTTCGAGGCCGCCGTGGCGAAACCGGTGAAGATTGTGGAGAAGAAGAAGGGACAAGCTTCGTGAGGCGCGGAGGCCCGCCCCCGCTCAAAAATAAAACCGTGCCATCAACTCCAGCTTGCGCTCATTCTGTTTCTCGCCGAACTCGGTGCCGCTGCCGCCCTTGAGCCAGGTGGCGCGCAGGCGCAAGTCGAGGTTGGTGACGCCGGTGTAGAGCAGTTCCGGCGTCAGCGACCAGCTGCGGTCGTCGAGGTTGGCGATCAGCGTCGCCGAGGGCGTGAAATAGACGATGTCGAAGGGCTCCTTCTGGCTCGCCCGCAAATACAAATAGCGCTCGCCGGCGTTGGCGCGGCCGTAGGAGGTGCTGAGCTGCCGCGCCTTGGTCAGCAGCGCGGGGTTACCGCGATCGACCAGGCGATGGAAATCCGTGAGTTGGCTTTGCGTGTAGCCGGTGCCGTTGCGGTAGTACTCGGCGATCCAGGTGGTGTCGTTTTCGGTCAGATAGCGCAGGCCGAGCAGATAACTGGTTGCATCGCGGATTTGAGTGGAGACATTGCCGGCGGCGTCGATGCGGCGCGTTTCGACGTCGCGGACACGCGCCCATTCGCCGTGGATTTCCAGCGCGCTGGAGAGGTTGCGCGAGAAGTCGAGGCCGAAACGCGGCGTGCGGCTGCCGCCGCCGAGCCAGGTGAAATCGATGTCGGTGTCGTAGTAGAGCAGGTAGAGCTTGGCCGCGGCGTTGAGGCGCTGCGGCTTGCCGAAATCCTGATTGGTCTGGGTGCCGACCGGCAGCAGCACCGGGGTAAAAGCAACAGTCTTGAGCTCGCCATCGAAGTTGCGGATGAAGTCGGCGGCAATCATGGTATAGCCCTCGCGCGCCAGTTCGACGTCGTTGGGGTCCTTTGCACGTTCGACGAAGCCGACCGGATTCCAGGCGTAGCCCTTGCCCCATTTCGTTGCGATCTTGCCGGCGTCGAGAGTGAAGCCGGGGTCGGGTTTGAGCGAGACGTAGGCTTCGTCGAAGCGTTCGCTGCCTTCGCTGCTCAGCGCGTCGCGTCGCGCCTCGACGTTGGCACGCAGGTTGAAGGTGGCAATGCCCCGGGTGTATTTGGCGTTGAGCTTGAGCGTGGCAGTGTTGCGATCCAGCGTATCGCGCGCCAGGCCGTTCAGGGTGTAGAAGGAACCACTGCGATTGAGCCAGGAACGATCGGTTTTGAACTCGACGTAGCCGCCGAACTCGAAAGGCTGCTTCTCGAACTCGGCGGCGTCGAACTTGAATTCCTCGCCGTGGGCAAAGCCCGTCAGCAGGCAGGCGAGGAGCCAGGCTTTTCTCACTTGCGCCTCATTTGCGTAAATCCTCGACCCGCGGCAGGTAGTTGAGCGAGAACACCTCGTCGGGAAAGTCGCGCTTCTTGATGTTGGCGTAGAGCATCACCGACTTGTAATCCTTGTACAGCGGGCTGTCGGTCTCGATCGTCGCCGGGCGCTTGATGCCGCCGCCGAAATCCTTGGTGTCCTTGAAATGCAGCGTCTTGATCAGCATGCCGCTGGCGGCGTAGCACTCGATGTCGATCGGCAGCAGGGTCTTCCTGTCCACCCACATCTTGAGCTTGTCGTAGGCCACCTCGCCGGTCTTGGCCTTCAGGTTGAGCAGATAGCGGTCCTTCTCTTCCGTCGCTGCCTCGACGTTGTACTCGATCGCATAGTCGATGCGCAGGATGTCGGCATTGTTGAACACACCGCCGGTCACCGATTGCAGGCTGGTGATGCGCATCGGCTTGCCGACTTCGGGAATGTAGAGCCACATGTTGTCGCCCAGGCGCAGCGTGGCGCGGCCCTTGTCGCTCTGCGGCGCAAGGAACAGGGCGACGATCTTGTCGCTGCCCTTCTTCACCGAGTACAGCACGAACTCCTTCTTCTTGCCGTCGGGCTCGATGTTGATGAGCTTGCGCAGCATTTCGTAGGACTCGGGTTCGAGGTTGCGGTCCACCTTCTTCAGGATCGCCGTGCCGTCGAGAGCGAGGGCCGGAAACGCGAGCAGACAGAACAGGATTGCGGTCAGTGTCTTGTTCATTTTCGTTCTCGGTTCAAACGTGGCGTAGGGCGCTGATCGGGTCCATGCGCGAGGCCTTCCACGCCGGTTGCAGGCTGGCGACGACGGCGACGACGACGACCAGTGCCGCGATGGTCAGCACGTCGCCGCCGGCGATGGTCGGCGCCATCACCAGATTCTGCTGCATGCCGAAATTGAAGGTCGGGCTCCAGAGATTGATGCCGAAGATCGCGACGAGGCTCAGCAGCGTACCCGCCACGGTGCCGACGAGGCCCAGCATCAGGCCCTCGGCGAGGAACAGCGAAAGGATGCGCGAGGGCGGCGTGCCGATCGCGGCGATGGTGCCGATCTCGCGGATGCGCTCGAACACCGCCATGATCATCACGTTCATCACGCTGACCAGCACGATGGACACCAGAACCACCTTGATGAACAGCGTCATCAGGTCGATCATCTTGGCCAGGTTGGCGAAGGGCGAGAGGTCGGCCCAGGTGTGGGTTTCCAGCACCGGCTTGCCTTCCTTGTTGCTGACGCCTTCCAATGCGGCCTTGATCTGGCCGGCGCTCCGGTCGAGGCGCGAGAAGTCCTTCAGGCGCACGGCAATCTCGCTGACCTCGGCCTCGTTCATGCGCAGCAGTTCGCGGGCGTCGTCGATGTGCACATAGCCGTCGCGTCCGCCGGGGCCGGTCACGCTTTCGAGGATGCCGCGCACGACGAAGGTCTTGCCATTGACCGAGCCGTCGCGGTTGGTGGCGACCACCACCACCGTGTCGCCGACCTTGGTCTTCATGCCGCGCGCCAGCAGTTGCGGGATCACGATCTGGCCGCGACCGATCAGCGCTCCCGCTTTCTCGCCTTCGATCATACGGCCGGGCAGCAAGGGCGTGGTCGCTGCCTCGCGCGCCGGGTCGATGCCGTTTACGCGGATGCTGGTGGTTTCGGCGAAGTTGCTGAACATGCCGCCGAACTTGACGCGCGGCGACCAGGTCTCGACCGCCGGATTGGCCTTCAGCGCGTCCTCCACCTTGGCCACCATCGGCGGCTTCAGGTTGAGGTTGAGCGGCAGGTTGTCGATCGAGGCGACATAGCCCTTGCGATGCACCTGCAGGTGGCCGAGCACCGAGTCGGTGATCTGGCCGACCATCATGGACCGGAAGGAGCCGGCGACGGCGATGAAGAGCAGCACCGCGACCATGCCGATGACGATCAGCAGCAGTGTCAGCATGGTGCGGCGGCGGTAGCGCAGCAGGTTGCGGCTGGCAATGGAGATAACGTCAAACATGGCTGCCCCCATTCTGCAAGCGCCCGTCTTCGAGCGTGAAGGTGGTTTCCGCCTCGCCCATGATCTTCGGGTCGTGGGTGGAGAAGATGAAGGTGGTGCCGAACTCGTCGCGCATTTTCTTCATCAGTTCGAGGATGCGGTAGGCGGTGTCGTGGTCAAGGTTAGCGGTGGGCTCGTCGGCCAGCACCAGCTTGGGCTGGCTCACCAGCGCGCGCGCCACGGCGACGCGCTGCTTCTGCCCGCCGGAAATCTGGTCGGGCCGCTTGTCGGCCTGGTCGGCCATGCCGACCGCGTCGAGCATGCGCAGCACCTGTTCTTTCCGCTTCGCCGCCGGCCATTTATTGCCACTGAGCTGCACCATGCGCAAGGGATATTCGACGTTCTCGAATACGGTCAGCACGGGAATCAAGTTGAAGTCCTGGAACACGAAGCCGATGTGCTCGCCGCGAAAGCGGGCGGCGGCGCGGCGGTCCAGCGTGGCGATGTCGGTATCGAGCACCTTTAAGGTGCCTCCCGAAGGATGGTCGAGGCAGCCGAGCATGTTGAGCAGCGTGCTCTTGCCGCTGCCCGAAGGGCCGACGAAGGCGACGAAGGACGAAGCCTCGATGGCGAAATCGATGCCCTTGATCGCCGGCACGTCGATGTCGCCGACGCGGTAGGTCTTGGTCAGGCGGGTTGCGGTGACGAGGCTCATTTCAATTTCCTTCACTTGCAGTTGTTGTGCAGCTTCCACTTCTCGGCATGGCCCATGGCGACTGCAAAGTCCGGCGGCGTGCAGCGATCGTCGGCGCCGGGTGCGGCGGTAGCCGGGGCGACCGCGGCAACCGCGTCCGTGGCGGGAAAGCCCTGCTGGCCGACGACGCCGATCAGCGCGAGAAACAGCACCACGATTGCCGTACCGCCAGCGCCGACTCTCTGGCTGGCGTGGGGCGTGAAGACCTCGCAGACGCCGCCGGCGCAATGTTGTGCCTGCCGGTTCGGCAGGGCGTTGTATATCTTGCAGCCGATGCAGATGCCGAAGGCGCTTTCGAAGAACATCAGCGTCAGGCAGGTGGCGCAGACCAGCATGTTGATCGGCCCGATCACGTTGTTGATCACGATCAGCCAGAGCATGGTCACCGCCAGGACCCAACCGATCGCCCAGGCGAAGCGCTTCTGCGGCGCACCGGTCCATTCCGGCGCCTGCTTCCTCACCGCGAAGCGGCCGAGGATCATGCTCGGCGAATACTTCGGGTTGACGAACAGACGAATGGTGAAATCGATCAGGAAGGCGATCACGAAAATCTTGGTCGGGCGGAAATTGCCCATGAACCACGCGTTGGCGAAGGTCATCATGGCGAAGACGAAGAGAATGCCGGCGGCGGCCCGCACCTCGCGTTCGTTCAATACCGGCACCTCGTAGCCGGGCAGCGCCTCGCCGAAACCGAAAATCTTGCTCATGTCCTGCTCCCTGTCTGTCGATGACCTGCATTTGACCCTAATCCCGTAAGCGCTGGGTTGCGCTATGCGATTGTTTTGCATCGTCGCATTGCGGGTCCGCAGTCTGTTACGCTGCGTTACAAAACGAAGCGTCAGCAGGGGTTAGAGAGAGCAATTCCTTGGGTCATGGCAGAAAGCCACGGCGCCCTGGTCCGGCGACGGGCAACGAAGCGGGTCTCGGAATATGGCAAGGGGACCGCGCCCACTGTCGCCCTTCGATGGCCGCTACCGATACATACGATTTGTCGATGTGCATCGATTTATCCACATCCCGCAGTCGACGCTCTGGCGCGACTAAGCTATGCCTCTTGTTCGGCTGAAGCGGATGGTCGCAACAAGCCCAAATACCAAATTGGGCTACTGTTTGCCAATAAACCCTTGGAGCATTCTCGACCGGATTTGCCCATTAGGCATGGTCCGAAGCGTACGGTCTGCATTTTATTTCGCGGAAGCAGATAGCAGCTGATCGAAACAATGAGTCGTTAATGAGAACGCCTTGAGCGATACGTATCTAAGCAAATTACTGATTGCTGCGCGTCGATGATATCCGTAGATGCATCCAGTTCAGGTAGATCTGGTAGGAAATGCATGAGCATTTTCCGACGCATATGCACCGCAGCAGCTACATCTTCGATTTCATCGATTTCATGAGAATGAAAGTGCCTCACCTCACTTAACTGTTTGATTACACGTGCAGTCAAACTAACTCTGTGGGGAGCGACGGAGCCTTTTTGGCACGTCGGTTCACTCCACTCACTTTCAACGGTGAATTCCCGGATGTCAGGAACTGGATTGGCCACTCGAATTCGTTGCGCGCGCTGAGTCAAAGGTGGTCATGGGGTCAGTGAGTCGATGAACTGTTCGGCGCTGAGGATCGGGCAGGCGAAAGTGCTGGCCAGGCTTAGCAAGTCCTGGTCGCCGGTGACCAGCGCACGAGCCTTGCCGGCGACGGCCAGTTGCAGAAATGGAATGTCGAAGGCATCGCGGCAGACCGGTGTTTTCGGTGGCGGCTCGGGAATGCGGACGGTCTTGCAGTAGGGCAGGTAGTCGGCCAGCAGTTCCTGCTGTTCAGCCGCCGAAAGTTTGAATTTCGGGTAGGCGAGCACCCGGATCAGCTCGGCCGCCGTGACGCGGGAGACGAGAGGCTGGATGCGGTGGTTCTGCCAGGCCTGGCGCAGCGGGGTCAAACGGCCATGGGCAAAGACCAGCGCCGACAGGATCAGATTGGTGTCGATGACGACGCGGGACAGACTTGCTGCGCGCGTCATTTCTTGCGTGATGCCTTGGTCGCCGGCGCCTGCCGCGCCCACTGCACGGCGTCGGCGATGTCCTGCTGCTCCAGCCCCAGTTCCGCCAGCTTGGCGCGCACGGCGTCGCCGCGCTGGATGCGCACCGGCGTCAGCACGATCTGGCCGTTGCGGGCTTCCACTTCGAAATACTCGGGGGAATCGACGGCCGCCGTGATGCTCCTGGGCAGCGTCAACTGATTCTTCGAGGTCATCTTGGCCAGCATTTCCGCCACCCATTGCGTAAGTAAGGAATCCTTACTTTACGCGATTCGCCACAAGACCTCAAGCGGCCGTGGCGTTCGCGACGATTGGATTGCTCATGGCTTAGCCCGCGCCCACTTCCGCATGCCCGTGAATCCGGGCATGCGGAAGCTGCGGTATTCGGCGGCGCTCTCTCAGCCGCGCCGATACATCGAGCCGTAGGAGCGGTCGAACACTTCGCGCTGCTTCGGCGTCAGCGCCTCGTAGAGCCTGGTGAAGGATTCGCTCATCGATGTCATGGCTTTCTGGCGCTGCTGCATGCGTTCGGGCAGCGGCGCGGTGCCGGTGTCATTGCGCAGCGCCTGCATGGTCTTGGCCTGTTCCGCGGCCTGGGCGGCGAAGGCGTCCCACGCCGGCTGCTGTTCCACTGTGATGGCGAGCCGGGACTTGAGTTCGCCGAGCTGCTCCTGCTGGAATTTGGCGATGTCGGTGTCGTTGCTGGCGAACATCCGGCCGTGACCCCAGCCCATCATCATGCCCGGACCGCCGCCCATCATCCCGGGACCGCCGCGGCCCATCATGCCGGAACCATAACCGGGACCATAGCCGCCGAAACCGGGGTGGGCCACCGCGACGAAGGCGGTGGCGAGGCCGGCCGTGATCGCGACGGCGATGGCGCCATTGCGAAACTTGCTGTTCAAGGTGCTCATGTTGATCTCCTGTAGCGAGTGACATCCGGGGCCGGAGGTTTCCGGCCCAGCGGTGGAGCGTGCGCCGGCGGGTTTGCCGGTTGGTTCGCCCATGGAGGCCATTTGACGCCGAGGATGTAAGCAAGCCTTTGCCGCGGGGCGCCGTTTTGCATCGCTGCATTGCGGCCCCGCGGACCGTTACAGTGCGTTACATTGCCGGCACCCAGGTTTGACTGGACGGGTTATAAGACGCTCATGGACACCAAGGACAGCATTCTCATCGTCGACGACGACCCGGAAATCCGCCGCCTGCTGGTCGATTACCTGGCGAAGAACGGCTTCGATCCGGTCGCCGCGAAGGACGGCCGCGAGATGACGCAGGCGCTCGATCGCCACGCCATCGACCTGGTCGTGCTCGACCTCAACCTGCCCGACGCCGACGGCCTGACGCTGTGCCGCGACCTGCGCACCCGCTCCAACCTGCCGGTGCTGATGCTCACCGCGCGCGGCGAGGAGGCCGACCGCATCGTCGGCATCGAGATGGGGGCCGACGACTACCTGGTCAAGCCCTTCAGCCCGCGCGAGCTGCTGGCGCGGATCAAGTCGATCCTGCGCCGCACGCGCGCCCTGCCGCCCAACCTGCGGCCGGAATCGCAGCGCTGCCTGGCCTTTGCCGGCTGGCGCCTGGACACCGCGACGCGGGCGCTGACAGCGCCCGACGGCGTCCTCGTTTCGCTCTCCGGCGGCGAATATCGCCTGCTGCGCATGCTGCTCGACCATCCCAACCGGGTGCTCAACCGCGACCAGTTGGTGGAGATGATCCACGGCCGCACGGCCGAGCCCTACGACCGCGCCATCGACGTCCAGGTCAGCCGCCTGCGCCAGCGCCTGCGCGACGACCCGCGCGAACCGCAGCTGATCCAGACCGTGCGCGGCGAGGGCTACGTGCTGGCGGCGGCGGTGGAGGGGCGGCCGGCATGCGACTGATCCCTTCGTCGCTCTTCGGCCGGCTGACGCTGATCCTCGTCGCCGGCATGCTGGCGGCGCAGTTCACCAGCCTCTGGCTGCACATGGAAGAACGGCAGATGTTGCTGGCGCAGGGCTATTCCCAGATCGCCGGAGTGCCGACCCGCTTCTGGATGCACCTGGCCTTGACCCTGGGCGCCGTCATCGCCGTGGCCTTGGTCGCGGTGCGCCTGGTGACGCGGCCGCTGCAGCGTCTGGCCGCGGCGGCGGATGCCTTCGGTCGCGACCTGGAGTCGCCGCCGCTGGAGGAATCGGGACCGACCGAAACGCGCCGCGCCGCCGAGGCCTTCAACCGCATGCAGGGACGCATCAAGCGCCTGGTCGCCGAGCGCAGCCGGGCGCTCGCCGCCGTCTCGCACGATTTGCGCACGCCGCTCACGCGCATGCGCCTGCGCGCCGAACTGGTGGACGACGAGGACCTGCGCGCACAGATCGGCGCCGACATCGACGACATGCAGGCCATGGTCGAATCCACTCTCGATTACCTGCGCGGCCTGCGCGAGAACGAAGCGGTGCAGGAGATCGACATCGAGGCGCTGCTGCAAAGCCTGGCCACCGACGAGCAGGCGCTGGGGCGGCCGGTGGCGCTGGAAGCCGGTGCGGTGGCGCCCTTCGCCGGTCGACTCTCGGCCCTGCGGCGAGCCCTCGCCAATCTGGTGGACAACGCCGTCAAGTACGGCGGCGCGGCGCGCATGCGCGTCGAGGACGGGCCCGACGCCTTGCGCCTTGCCGTCGAGGACAGCGGCCCCGGCATTCCCGAGGACGCGCTGGCCAGCGTGGTCGAGCCCTACATCCGGCTCGAAACCTCGCGCAGTCGCGCCACCGGCGGGGTCGGCCTCGGCCTGGCCATCGCCCGCGACGCTGCACGCCTGCATGGCGGCGACCTGCGCCTGGAGAATCGCCCCGAAGGCGGTCTGCGCGCGTTGTTGATCCTGCCGCGCCGTCTCGCCAGCGCCGACTCCCGCTGAGCGCGGCGGGAACCCCGGCCGTCGTTCGCAACCCTCGGCCGCCGCCATGAACCACCCAGGCGGGCCGCCGCGATGTGCGCCGACCCGCCCGCGGCTTACTTCTTGCGGCCGTACTTGCCGGTCAGCGTCGCCTTGCCGATGGAATTGGCATTGATCATGAAACCGGCCAGCGAGGCCGTGGCGCCGGCCGGCAGGTCGAGCTTGTCCACCTTCAGCGCGTGCAGCGTGAAGTGGTAGCGGTGCGGCTTGTCGCCGACCGGCGGGCAGGGGCCGCCCCAGCCGGGACCGCCGAAGTCGGTATTGATCTGCGCCGCACCCTTGGGCAGGGCCGAGCCGTCGGCCTTGCCGGCGCCCTTGGGCAGTGCCACGGCATCGGCCGGGATGTTGGTTACCACCCAGTGCCACCAGCCGGCGCCGCCGGTCGGCGCGTCGGGGTCGTGCACCAGCAGGGCGAAACTCTTGGCGCCCTGGGGCGCACCGGACCACTTCAGGGCCGGAGAAACGTTCTTGCCGCTGCAGCCGAAACCCTGGAACACCTGCTCGTCGGCAATCGGCGCGGTGGATTTGATGTCGTCGCTGGAGAGCTTGAACGGTTCGGCGTGGGCGCTGCCGGCCAGGGCAAAGCCCGTCGCAAGCAAAAGACCGGTACGGATCATGGTGGCTCCTTTCAGGAAGAGGTGGGGCGCCGATTTTAGAAGCATTGGCGGCGTCCGGCGCAAATGCCGGCGGCGTCCGCCCCGGTACTAGACCACTATGCGCCTTGGGCGTATAGTCGCACCATGCATACCGTAGTCGAAACGCTACTCTTCCAGAGGCAGTGGCCGCTTTACTGGACCGAAGAAGAACGCGGCAGGTTCGCTGCGTATATTGCAGAGCACCCAACAGCCGGAGATGTCGTGCCCGAGTCCGGCGGCATCCGCAAGTGCGTTGGGGAAGAGCCGGCTCGGGCAAGTCGGGCGGCGTTCGGGTGATTTATTTCACTCGCAACGAAGAAGGTGAAGTGGTTTTGCTCACGCTGTATGCGAAGTCGAAGACCGACAACCTCACCGGCCCCAAGTTGAAGGAGATTCGCCGTGCCCTCGAAGAGTAAGCCCCTCACCAAGTCCGAACTGGCGGCTCATGAAGCCAAGCGGGACCTTGCTGCTGACGTTTTGCAGGCGGTTCGCGAAATGAAGGCGGGTCAGGTTCGTGTTGTTTCATCTCCGGTAATTGAGGCGCGAAAGAAAACAGGTTTGTCCCAGTCGCAATTCGCGGCGCTCATCGGCGTATCTGTTCGCACCTTGCAAGGGTGGGAGCAAGGACGCAAACAACCGAGTGGTGCTGCCCGTACGCTGCTCGCCATTGCCAGCACAAATCCGCAGGCAGTGCTCGCAGTTGCTGGCAAGTAGCACTTCGTGAAGCATGGCGGTGGTCGTGCCGTCCCGCCAGCGCCGACTCTTGCGGTCGCCTGCTTCCTTGTGTCAATCCCATGACCAAAAATCCAGACATGCCGGCGGCAAGGTGGCGCGCAAGGGATTGGCCATCGATTCGTTCTGCGCCTGGGATGGGGAAGCCCTGGTGCTGAATATCCTGGGTCAGCCCGGCGCAAAGCAGGATGCGATCGGCAAGGTCAAGGGCGATCAACTCAAGGTCAGCGTCACTGCCGCGCCGGTGGCGGGCCGGGCGACCGATCACATGGTGCGCTTCCTGGCCGAGGAATTCGGCGTGGCAGTCAATGACATCCAGGTGGTGTTCGGCCGGTTCAATGTCAATAAGCAGTTGCGCATAAAATCGCCGAGGAACCTGCCGTCGGTGATCCGCAACCATTTGTCCCATGAAGTGCAAACTGGCTGATAGCTCCTTCGTGTCCACACGGCCTCGCGGCTTGCGCGAAGGCGTGCAGGCGCCCGGACCATGAACGCCGACTACGCCGAGATGGTCGGCCTGTTTCGCCAACTGACCGACGAGGAACTGCTCTTCCGCTTTCGTTCGAACGCGCTGACCGACACGGCGGCGGCCATTGCTGCCGAGGAAATCGAGCGCCGTGGCCTCGATCTGCCGGTGCCGCAGGCATCCGGGCCGGAGGGCGCCGAGTACGCGGGCGACTACGCGGTCGTCGCGCGATTTCTCAATCCGACCGAAGCCTATGTGGTCTGCTCCTGCTTGAAGATGGCTGGCGTTCCGGCGCTGGTCGCCGATGTCGAGCTGGTGCAGACCAACTCGCTGTGGGCCGCCGCGCTCGGCGGCGCCAGGCTGCTGGTGCCGGCGCTTCATGTCGGCGCGGCGAGGGAGGTCATTGCCGCATTCAACCGCGGCGAGTATGCCCTGCCGGACGACGACGAATCGGTGGGCTAGTTCCAGGTCCCAGGCCCGGCCGTCCCCTCAAACCCTATGCCTTGTGGGAGAAACGCAATGAGCCGCAGCGATCACATCCGCCTTATGGCGACTTACAACGAATGGATGAACGCCCGGCTGTACGAGGCTGCCATGGGCTTGCCCGGCGAGGAACTGGCGGCCGACAGGAAGGCCTTCTTCGGTTCCATTCTCGGCACGCTCAACCACTTGGCGGTCGGCGACACGATCTGGCTGCAGCGCTTCGCCAGCCATCCGGCCAACTATCGGGCGCTGGACCCGATACGCGAACTGCCGGCGCCGACCAGCCTCGATCAACAGCTCTTCGCCGACCTCGCCGGCCTGACGCAGCACCGAAAAATGCTCGACCGGGCCATCATCGAATGGTCGCGTTCGATTGTCGAGCCCGACCTGGATCAGGTACTGAACTATGCCAACACCAAGGGCGTGGCTGCGCGCAGGAATTTCTTCAGCCTGGTGATGCATTTCTTCAACCACCAGACCCACCATCGGGGCCAGGCGACCACCTTGCTGTCGCAGGCCGGTGCCGATGTCGGCGTCACCGACCTGCTGACGCTGATCCCGAGTCCGACACCGGCCTGAACGGCCGTTCCTTATTTCGGCTGCAAGGCCATCGAGCGCGCCGAGATGTTGAAGGCGTCGGAGAAGCACATGCCTTCCTCGGCGCCCTGGTCCTTCAGCGTCGGGAAGATCGCCTCGACCATCTTGACCGAGCCGCAGGCATAGATTTCGTGGCCCTTGAGGTCGGGGAAATCTTCCAGGATGGCTTCGTGCACCAGCCCGGTGCGGCCTTGCCAGTGGTCTTCCGGTGCGGCATCGGAGATCACCGGGATGAAGTGGAAGTTCGCGTGTTCGCGCGCCCAGGCCTGCGGCAAGTCCGGCAGGTAGAGGTCGGCCAGTTTGCGCACGCCCCAGTAGAGGTAGATCGGGCGCTTGAGGCCGCGCTGGAAGGCGTCCTCGACCATGCTCTTGACCGGCGCGAAACCCGTCGCGCCGGCGACGAAAACGATCGGGCGATCGGATTCGCGCAGCGAGAAATCGCCCAGCGGGCCCTCGAAGCGTACCGCGTCGCCAACTTTCATCTGTTCGAAGACATGCGTGGTATAGCGGCCGCCCGGCATCAGGCGGATCTGCAGTTCGATGAGGTCGGCCAGGTGCGGCGGGTTGGCGAAGGAGAAGGCGCGGCGCTGGCCGTCGTCGAGGATGATGTTGATGTATTGCCCGGCCTTGAACGCAATTCCTTGTCCCTCCGGCAGCGTGAGCAGCACGCGCATGACGTCGTGGGTGAGCTTTTCCAGCTTCGTCACCTGCGCGGTGTATTCGCGGCTGGCCTTCGGTGCGACGGCGGGTTGGTATTCGATCTCGACGTCGCCGAGTGCGGTGGCGCAGCACAGCAGCACCTTGCCCGCCGCGCGTTCCTCGGCCGAGAGCGCGCTGGGCTGATAGATGCCGGCGTCGACCTGGCCGCTCAGCACGGTGCATTTGCACTGGCCGCAGCCGCCGTTGCGGCATTCGTAGGGCAGGTCGATTTCCTGGCGCAGGCCGGCGTCGAGCAGGGTTTCGTCGAAGCGGATGGCGACTGCCTTGTGGTCGGGATGGAAGGTCACCGTCGCCTCGGCCTTGCCCGCGCCCATGCGCTTGGGCGGCAACCAGGGGGCGAGGAACAGCAGCAGGGTCAGGCCCATCACGCCAAACCAGAGGTAGAGCGGATCGACGACATAGACCAGGGCCAGCACCGGCATCTGGAACCAGTCGAAGGCGATGTTGGTCGGCACCACCAGCATGTCCGCTTCGCCGCCCTGGCTGACCACCGGCTTGACCAGCGCCAGCACGACGAACATCAGGGTGAAGGCAATGGCGATCGAACGCGGCGGGTTGATGTGGGCCCGCGGCACGCGCTGCACATGCACCCAGGCGATGACGCCGGCGATCAGCGGGGCGCCGAGGTGGATGAAGGCGAGCAGCGTGAACAGGCGGCTGGTGACGTTGTCCTGATAAATGAAATTGCGGATCAGGGTGCCGTTGAACATCGGCAGCACGTCGAACCATTCGGCGGTGGCGACCACGACGAACTGCGCCAGCTTGTCCCACACCAGCATGAAGCCGTTGAGGCCGGAAATGTACACCAGCCAGATCAGGCCGATGCCGGTGGTCCAGGAGAACCAGCGGAAGCCGCGGTAGCGGTCGTAGGCGAAGTGCCGCAGCATGTGCAGCAGCATGGTCAGGATCATGCCGTCGGTGGCGTAGCGATGCACGCTGCGCATGATGCCGCCGGCCCACCACTGCTCGTGCGTGATGCGCTCGACCGATTCGTAGGCGTCATGCACCGCGGTATCGGCAAAGACGTAGAGGTAGAGGCCGGTGCCGATCAGCAGCCAGAACTGCCAGAAGCTGATGGTGCCGAGGTGGTAGAAGGGGTTCAGCTTGTCGCCGAAGGCGACGTTGAACAGGTTCTCCGCACGCATGAAGAACCAGCGCACGAGCTTTTGCAGGAGTGTCAGCATTTTCTTGGTCCGCGCAGAAGGATAGTGGGATTCACCTGGCTTACTGGAAGAACAGGCCGCCCTTGTCCGGGTTGAAATCGATCACCAGCACCTGCGCCGGTTTCAGCGTGACTTGCGCTTCCTTGACGAAGTTGAAGCCGGGATTGACCAGGTTGTCGTTCATCTTCACCCCCAGCTGGTAGGTGCCGGCCTTGACCTCGAAGCGCTTGTAGACGGTGGATACGCCGTCGCGCGAAAGTCCGGTCGGATGCATCACGGTTTCGAACAGCGGCCTGCCGTCGAGCTCGACCTGCAACTTGATGTCGGAGCGTCCGCGCGGGCACTCCAGCGGCGCGCGCATGTTGGGCGGCAGCTTGGCCAGTTCCTCGGGGCTGCGCTTGCGGCACTCGCGGCCACCGAGGTGGCTCATCGACAGCTTGATCAGGGCCACGTCGTCCGCGATCTGCTTGTAGGTGGGCGCCGTGGAGAAGTAGCCGATGAAGGCGGCGAACGCGCCGTAGAGGACGATCTGGCCGACGATGGCGGCGGGTTTAGCCATGGTATGTTTTTCTCCGGGAATAAGCGGGCGGTCGGGCGGTATCCGATTGGGTTTCGAGTTGGGTCCTGAATTCGCTGACTGCGGCGGCGAGCCGCTTGCCTTCGCGGCGCGATGCCGCGACCAGTTGCAGGCGGTCGAGCGGGACGAGATCGCGCAAATGGGGTTCGCGGCTGCGCGCCAGGCGTTCCCGGGTCCATTCCATGCCGAGGCGGAACTCGCAGCCGCCGTCGCGACAGCCGCTGACGAGAACGCCGTCGGCGCCGCTGCGCAAGGCGTATTCGACGAAGGACGGCGGCAGCATGCCGGTGCACAGCAGGCTGAGGGCGGCGGTGTCGGCGCTGGCGAGACGGCGTACGTCGGCGCCCCGGTCGCAGCCGAAGACCACCAGCTTTGTCGCGCCGCGCAAGTTCGCCAACTGCGCTTCGAGTTGCTGGCGCAGGCCATCGACGCCCTGCTGCGGCATGTCGATGCCGGTCACCAGTGTTTGCTGGCTGCGGAAGGGCGTCGACGAGGGGCAGGAGCCGGCACAGATGCCGCAGCTCGCGCAGAGGTCGGGATCGACGATGGCGATCTGGTGGCCCGGCTTGTCGGGATGCGGCGCCATGGTCACGGCTTCATACGGGCAATCGGCGTGGCAGCGGGCGCAGCCGTTGCAGTTGGCGGCATCGACCACCGCGATCGGTTGCGCCGCCGGATGGGGCAGCAAGGGCAGGGCGAAGAGCAGCAGGGTGGCGCCGAAGATCAGCGTCCACACCGCGGCGGGCGAGGTGAGGTCGGTCAGCGGATGGAGGAACAGGATGAACCAGTCCAGCCGCAGGCCGCTGGCCACCGTGGCCAGGTCCGCCGGCGCGTCGGAGAGCGCCGGCTTGAGTGCGGCCAAGGCCAGGAATCCGGCCATGCTTGCCAGCATCAGCCGGCGCGAGGGCAGGTAGTCCACCCGGCTGATGCGATTGACATGGGCCCAGAGGCCGAGGATCAGCATCAGCGGGACGCCGATGTGGATAAAGATCAGCACCGTAAAGAAACGGTCGTTGATGGAGCCGGGGGCGAGAAAGTTGCGCGCCGTCGGTTCGTTGAAGAAGGGCAGCCAGTCGAGCAGTTCCGTCGTGGCGATGGCGGAGAACTGGGCCAGCCGGTCCCACACGATCCAGTAGCCGCCGATGCCGGAGACATAGGCGAGCCAGACCAGCGGCACGCCGGTGACCCAGGAATACAGGCGGAAGCCGTAGTAGCGGCCGTAGGCCCACTCCCGCACCAGATGCAGCATCATGGCCAGCATGAAGGCGTCGGCGGCATAGCGGTGCAGGCTGCGCAGCACGCCGCCGAGATACCACTGCTCGCGCGACAGCCAGCCGATCGAGCTGTAGACGCCCTCGATGCTGGTGTCCAGCACGGTGTAGAGATAAAGCCCGGTGGCAACCAGGATCCAGAGGAAGTACAGCCCCAGGGCGCCGAGGTGGCGCAGCGGATTGTCGGCGCCGCCGAAATAGCCATCGAAGAAATTCTCGATGCGTTCGAAGAGGATTTGCGCGTTGCCGCGCAGAACTTCGTGCATGCTCACCTTGGGGTCCGTAACGTCGGTACTAATTTGAGGAACGCCGACTATTAGCGGTTGATGATATGCGGGTCGGAAATTTTCCGACTTGACTCGAATCAACCCGATTGAATCTTGTCGCCGCCGCGACTGCGCATGAAGCTCCAGGCCAGCCATGCCATGAACATCATGAAGCTGATGAAGCCGGCGATCTCGAAATACAGCGCGTAGTTGGTGCGATATTTCCCGCTGATCGGGTCATAGACCGAACAAAGAATCCGGATGCGGTCGGCGATCTCCGCCAGGGTGCTGGTCTGTGGCGGGATCGGCGCGCCGGTGATCATTGCCTTGAGCGGTTCGGCCAGGTCCGCGGCGGTGAATGTCTCGCCGTAAATCTGCCTGACGATCCTGCCTTCGGCGTCGACCAGGGTGACCTGGTTCATGTGGTCGAAGCCGGCGCTGGTGGCGACATAGCTGAAGCCGAAATTCTGCGTCAGTTCGTCCACGATGGCCGCGGCCGGGCTGAGGAATTCCCAGTTGGGCAGATGGATGCCGTACTGGTAGGCGAAGGCTTTCATCGCCTGCGGCGAGTCGAAGGGCTGGTTGAAGCCGATGCTGACGATATTGAAGCGGTCGGCCCCGAGCATGCCGACGGTATTCTCGACCGCTTTTTGCAGGTTCTTGGTGGTGGTGGGGCAGACCTGGAAGCACGCGGTGTACACGAAATTCACCAGCAACGGCTTGCCGCGGTACTTGGCCAGTGGCGTCGGCCGTTCCTGGCGGTCGAGCAGCACATGGTCGCCGACGGGTTTGCCGAGCACGCCCTGCGAGCGCTGCAATGCCGCCTGTTCGTCGAGCGTGGTGAGCGTGAGGCCGCTGCGCGCGCCTTGCGGACGCTCCACCAGTTTGGGCGCGGGCACCGTATCGCTGGCGCCGACTCCTGGCGCAGCGGCAAGCACGGCGGCCGCAAGGGCGGCATGGAGGAGGGCGCGAAACATGGAACCGCCTGGCTAGAACCGCGCGTCGATGATCGCTGCGGTCAGTACCAGGGTCAACTGCGCCAGCGAGGCATGGAAGCAGCTCATGGCGGTTTCGCGGCTGGTGTTGCGCGCCAGGCGCCATGCCTTCTGGATGAACAGGAAGCCGCCGACGGCGGCCCCGGCGAAATAGATGGCGCCCAGGCCGAAGGCCAGCGGCAGGAAGGAAGCCGCCACCAGCAGCAGGGTGCTGGCAAAAATGGTCTGCGCCGCACGCTTGTCGCCGACCACTACCGGCAGCATGGGCACGCCGGCGGCAGCGTAGTCCTCGCGAAAGGCGATTGCCAGGCTCCAGAAATGCGGCGGCGTCCACAGGAAGAGCACGAAGGCCAGCGCCAGCGGTACGGCGCCGACTTGCGGGTCGGCCGCGGTGGCGCCGGCCAGCACCGCCCAGCTGCCGGCCAGTCCGCCGAAGACGATGTTGAGCCAGGTCCGGCGCTTCAGCCATACGGTATAAACGATGGCGTAGAAAAAGGCGCCGAGGAAGGTGAACAGCGCGGCCCAGGCGTTCAGCGCGATCCAGGCGGCGGCGACCGAGAGCGCCATGAGGCCGAAGATGACCACCAGCCAGGCCGGGCCGTGCTTGATTTCGCCGGTGGCGAAAGGCCGGTTCTTGGTGCGCGACATTAGCGGATCGGTGTCGTGTTCGTAATACTGGTTGAAGGCGCCGGCGCTGGCCGAGGAAATCAGCACGGCGAGCGTCAGCGTCACCAGCTGCGCCAGGCTCAGACTGGGCCCGCTGCTGACCGCCAGTCCGGCCAGTGCGGTGAACGTGATGACCACGCCGATGCGCAGCTTGAACACGCCGGCGATGGCCCGCAAAGTCAGGCCTGAGGATCGTTTGGTGGGCAGCGTCGATTCCATAGTTTGATCGTGGGGCGTCGTCGTGTTGGTTTTCTATCCTACCTGCTTGAATCGGTCCTGTCTTGCAAGCCCGATTCAGGCAGGCTCCCCGCACCGAAGTGCGGGGAAGCCTGATGCCTGGTTCAGCGGCCGATCAACTCAGGCCCCAGACTTCGGACAGGTACTTCCAATTCACGAAGTAGTAGAGCACGAAGCAGGTCAGCAGGGTAATCGCCAGGACCACGGTACCCGGAACGTTGGTATGTTCCTGGCTGCCGGTGCCGGAAGCCGCCGCCGCAGCGGACTGGTCCGGAATCGGCGTCGGCTTGTCGGAGGTCGCGCCGCCGTCGAGCTTCTTGCCGAACAGCAGGGACAGGACCACCAGACCGATCCAGAGGCCGCCGCCGATGACTGCGATCACGCCGAAGATGCCGGTGAGACCCATCATCAGGTAAGCCGCGCCCGGCCATTCGTACTGGAACGGAGCGCCGGAGAAGGCCATGTCCCAGTGACGGCGGGAAACGCCCAAGGTGCCGGCGCCCATCATCACCAGGGACAGCACGGTCATGCTCAGACCATAGAGGTAAGGCTGGATCTGGCACAGCTTGGGGAACAGCATTTCGCGCTTGAACAGCGTCGGCACCAGCAGATAGGTGATCGACATGAAGGCCAGCGTGGTGCCGACGACGACCGTGGCGTGGAAGTGACCCGGCACGTAGAAGGTGTTGTGCATCAGCATGTTGATCTGTTCCGTGCCGAGCACGACGCCGGAGATGCCGCCGATGAAGCCGAAACCGACCAGGGAGATGAACATGCCGGAGAACACCGGGTTGCCCCAAGGCGCCTTGCGCAGCCACTCGAACAGGCCGTTGGTGAAGCCCTTCTTGCGTTGCGCCGCTTCGATCGCGCCGGGAACCGTGAAGCCGTGGATCATCGAGGCCAGTACTGCGAAGTACATGAAGTAGGAGGTGTTCAGCACTTTCCATTCGGCGCTCATGCCCGGGTCGGACAGCAGGTGGTGCGCGCTGGCCAGTTGCAGGAACAGGATGTAGAGCAGGAAGGCGAAACGCGACACTTTCTCCGAAAGCGGCTTGGCGCCGAAGGCGACGGCGGCGACCAGGTACCAGATCGCGACGTGGGCCGAGACGTTGATCTGCTGCGAGGAGTGACCCAGCGCCCACCACACCATGCGGTACAATTGAGCGTCGATTTCCTTGATCAGGCCGACCGACCAGAGGAAGGTCGGGATCAGGATCGCGGCGCCGGAGGCGATGGTGAAGACGGCGATGATGGCCGCCGTCATGGCGCCGAAGGTCACCAGCGGAATCGAACCCGTGTAGGTCTTGTCCCGCTTGGCCACCACCAGCGTGCCGAAGAACACGCCGCAGCCGATCAGGGCGCCCACCGCGAAGAGGATGATGCCGAGGTAGAAGTGCGGCGCGGCCTGCATCGGCACGTAGGAGGTGAACATCACGCTGGAGCCGCCCTGGAATATGGCGACGTTGGTCATGATGCCGCCCACCACCATCAGCCAGAACTGGACCCACGCAAGGTTTGGCGTGGCCAATCGGCATCGGAGCAGGGTCGAGGAGGCGAAATAGAGCACAGCCATTTCGAAGAAGATGATCCACAGGATCAGCATGTCGATGCCGTGGGCCGTCAGGATCAGGTAGAACTGGTCTGCCGGCAGCAGCTTGATCGCCGGCCAGCGGGTGAGGATCACCAGCAGCGCGGTGATGCCGCCCACCAGCAGCCAGAGCACGCCGGCCACGGCGTTCCAGCGCATCAGCTTTTCGGCTTTGAGATCGAATTGCAGCCCGGTGCGCGGGCAGGTACGGTAAGTAGTTGCCATCTGTGTACTCCCCTTATTTCACGTAGATACGGCCAAGCATCGTGTGGTGCCCGATGCCGCAGTATTCGTTACAGACGATGGCGTAAGTGCCTGCCTTGGTCGGCGTCATCTTGACCACATGCTCATAGCCGGGAATGACCTGGATATTGATGTTGGTCGGCTGCAACGAGAAGCCATGGTTGTAGTCGACCGAGGACAGGTGGATCTTGTAGGTCTTGCCGGCTTCCAGTTCCAGGATCGGATACCAGGACCAGAGGCGGGCCAGTAGGAAGGCTTCGCCCTTGGCGTTCGGCTTGACCACCGGAATCTGCTGGTCGGTCTCGGTGCGAATCGTGTTTTCCTTGACGAAGGCATCCGTCTTGGCTTGAAACATCTCGGTCGTGGTCTTGTAAACCTCGTTGGAGAGGTTCTGCTTACCGTTGATGTGCCAATAGACCATCATGACGAACATGATCATGGCCCAGACGAAGGCGATTCCGATCCAGGCCCATTCTTGGCCGGCGATCGGCTGTTTCCACCACAACCGCTCGGCTGGCGGCAGGATTGCACTCATATGATTCTCCCTAGTTGACTGGATTGGCTACTTGGCGAGGGGGACACTCATGATGTCCACGATGCCCCACAAGATGTAAATGACGCCGGGAGAAGCCACTCCCAGGAACAGGAGCAGAAAGTGGTTGTCCAGCAACTTCTGCATGAATGGAACATCTTCGTCGTTGTTATTCGCCATGTTTTTGCCCTCTCACGTTTGCTGCGCCTGGGGGCGCACGGTTGAAACGAACTTCCGGAACTTATGGCGGCGAAGATATCCCGAGGGTACTGTCGGGTAATTGATTAAGGACAAGAAAATGCAGCGTTGGCAACATTCTTCATGCTGCGCTGCGACAAAACGCCGCAGCAAATTGCCGCTGTTTGGAGACGAAAAAAAGCCCCGGCGGGGGGCGACAGCGGGGCCTGGCGGCCCGCTCAGCCAGCGTCCTGGGCTTCGAGCCAGTAGGCCAGGCCCTGGGCGTTGAGTTCCAGGTCGAGATGCCAGATGTCGAGGATTGCCTGGTCGGAAAGGCGGCAGCCGTGGCGATGCGCCTCGTCCAGCAGCAGCCGGGTCAGGCCGTCGCGGATGCGCTCCGCTTTGTCTTCGTCCTCGCTCGCCGCCAGCGCGATCTCGACGTAACGGTCGAGCAGCGCCAGCACCTGGCGGCCGAGTTCGACGGGCGGCGCCAGGCGGCTGAAGTGGGTCAGATACACGGCGTCCGGATTGAAGGACAGCATGCGCTCGATGGAAGCGCGCATCTCGTCGGGATCGAACTGAATCGGCGTCGAGGAGGGAAAGATCAGCGGCTTGCCATCGACATCCAGTTCGCGGTAGGAAATGCCGAAGGTGTCGCCGGTGAAAATGCCGCTGGTCTTGCGATCGACAATCGCGATGTGGTGTTTGGCATGGCCGGGTGCGTCGATGCAGAGCAGTTCGCGCGCGCCGAGCTTGAGCACGGTGTTGTCGTGGGCCTCGATGATGCGCTCGGCGGGGATCGGGATCAGCTTGCCGTACATGCGCCGCGCCCGCTCCTGGCCGTAGACACCCTCGACGCCGGCCATCAGCTTGCTCGGCTCGACCATGTGCCGCGTGCCGCGCGGATGCACCACCAACTTGGCGTTGGGGAAGGTTTCCATCATGACCCCGGCGCCGCCGGCATGGTCGAGGTGGATATGGGTCAGGATCACGTAGTCGACCGACTCCGGCCTGAGGCCGCGCGCTTCAAGGGCCGCCAGCGCCTGCGGCATGACTTCGAAGTTGGCGGTATCGACGAAGGCGGCGCGGCCCTCGCTTTCGATCAGGTGGATGGCGGCCAGCAGCGGCCGGACGTAGCCGGCATCGAAGGCGTAGATGCCGTTCTGGTAGTCGATCATGGTGTTGATCCTGCAAAAAGCATTTTGTCCGCAGATTTCGCCGATTGACGCAGATTGATCAGAGCATCGCCTGGATTAGCCGCGTCAGCCTCGGGTGCACCCTACGGGCCGGGTACTTCGGTGTTTTCTCTGCGTCATCTGCGGATTGACCCTTGGCGTCAGGTTCGTTGCTTGCGCGCCGCTCGGATCAGCGTAGCGCCGCGTTCGGCGATCATGATGGTCGGCGCATTGGTATTGCCCGAGGTGATGGTCGGCATGATCGAGGCATCGACCACGCGCAGACGGCCGATCCCGAGCACACGCAGCTCGGAATCGACCACCGCGTTCGGGTCGGAGGCTGAGCCCATGGCGCAGGTGCAGGTCGGGTGGAAGATGGTGGTGCCGATGTCGCCGGCCGCCTTGGCCAGTTCGGAATCGCTTTGCACCTGCGCGCCGGGCTGGTGTTCCTGCGGCCGGTAGGGCGCCATGGCCGGCTGCTCGACGACGCGGCGCGTCAGGCGCAGGGCGCGCGCGGCGACCAGGCGGTCGTTGTCGGTCGACAGGTAGTTCGGCGCGATGACCGGCGCCGTGGCCGGATCGCGGTCGCGGATCTGCACCACGCCGCGCGAAGTCGGCCGCAGGTTGCAGACACTGGCGGTGAAGGCGGGGAAGGGATGCAAAGGGTCGCCGAACTTTTCCAGCGACAGCGGCTGGACGTGGAATTCGAGGTCGGGCGTCGTCACCTCGGGGGACGAGTGGAAGAAGCCGCCGAGCTGGCTCGGCGCCATCGACAGTGGTCCGGAGCGGAACAGCGCGTACTCCAGTCCCATCATCGCCTTGCCCCAGAGGCTGTTGACGCGCTGGTTCAGCGTGGTGATGCCCTGCACTTTGAAGATCATGCGCAGTTGCAGGTGGTCTTGCAGGTTGCCGCCGACGCCGGGCAGATCATGCACGAGAGGCACGCCGCGGCTTTGCAGCAGCTTGGCGGGGCCGATGCCGGAGCGTTGCAGGATGGTCGGCGAGCCGATGGCGCCGGCGGTCAACACCGTCTCGATGCGCGCCGTGACCTTGTGTGGCACACCGTTCAGGCTGAATTCGACGCCGCGCGCTTCGCGGCCTTCAAGAATCAGTTTGTCGATCAGCGCGCCGGTGACGACCATCAGGTTGGGCCGGTGCAGCACCGGGCGCAGCATGGCCTTGGAGGCATTCCAGCGCACGCCCTTTTTCTGGTTCACCTCGAAGTGGCCGATGCCGAAATTGTCGCCGCGGTTGTAGTCCTGCTTGAACGGGATACCGGCCTGCTTGGCTGCCTCGGTATAGCGGTCGAGGATGTCCCAGTGCAGGCGCTGCTTCTCGACGCGCCACTCGCCCTGGTCGCCGTGCATCGCGTCGGCGCCGCCCCAGTAGTCCTCGCTCTGTTTGAATACGTGCAGCACGCTGTCCCAGTTCCAGCGCGCATCGCCGGTGATCTGCGCCCACTCGTCGTAATCGCGCACCTGGCCGCGCAGGTAGAGCATGCCGTTGATCGACGAGCATCCGCCGAGCACCTTGCCGCGCGCATAGATGATCGAGCGACCATTGAGGCCGGGCTCGGATTCGGTCTTGTAGCACCAGTCGGTGCGCGGGTTGTTGATGCACTTGAGGTAGCCGATCGGGATGTGGATCCAGATCCAGTCGTCCTTGCCGCCGGCTTCGAGCAGCAGCACGGTCACGTCCGGATCGGCCGACAGCCGGTTGGCCAGCACGCAACCGGCCGTGCCGCCGCCGGCGATGACGTAGTCGAACTCGCCGAAGTCCTGCATTATTTATTCACCGGCATGACGAACTCGGGGCCTTTCGACTCGGAGTCCGGCCAGCGCTGCATGATGGCCTTGTAGCGCGTGTAGAAGCGCACGCCTTCCTCACCGTAGATGTGGTGGTCGCCGAACAGGCTGGCCTTCCAGCCGCCGAAGGAATGCCAGGCCATCGGCACCGGGATCGGCACGTTGATGCCGACCATGCCGACTTCGATTTTCTGTACGAAGGCCTGCGCCGTGCCGCCGTCGCGCGTAAAGCAGGCGACGCCGTTGGCGAAGCTGTGGCGGTTGATCAGTTCCACGGCCGCGGCGAAGGTCGGCACGCGCACCACGCAGAGCACCGGGCCGAAGATTTCCTCCTGATAGATGCTCATGGTGGGCGTGACGTTGTCGAACAGCGTCGGGTTGATGAAGAAACCCTCGGCCAGTTCGCCCGTCAGTCCTTCGCGGCCGTCGAGCACCAGCTTCGCACCCTCTTGCACGCCGGCGGCGATGTAGCCGGCCACCTTGTCGCGATGTACGCCGGTCACCAGCGGCCCCATCTCCACATTCGCCGCATCGCCAGCGCCGACTTTCAGCTTCTTCGCCCGTTCGACGACGCGCGCCACCAGTTCGTCGGCGCAACTGCCCACCGCCACTGCGACCGAGATCGCCATGCAGCGCTCGCCGGCCGAGCCATAGGCGGCGCCGATCAGCGCATCGGCGGCGCCGTCGAGGTCGGCATCGGGCATCACCACCATGTGGTTCTTCGCCCCGCCCAGGGCCTGCACGCGCTTGCCGTGGGCGATGCCGTGGCTCTGGATGTATTTGGCGATCGGCGTCGAGCCGACGAAGGACACGGCGGAAACATCAGGATGTTCGAGCAGCGCGTCGACCGCCTCCTTGTCGCCCTGCACCACGTTGAAGGCGCCCGCCGGCAGGCCCGCTTCGCGCAGCAGTTCGGCGGCGAACAGCGAGGGCGAGGGGTCGCGCTCGGAAGGCTTGAGGACAAAAGTGTTGCCGCAGGCCAGCGCCATCGGCGCCATCCACATCGGCACCATGAAAGGAAAATTGAAGGGCGTGATGCCGGCCGCGACGCCCAGCGGCATGCGCTGGCTCCAGTGGTCGATGCCGCCGCCGATGCCGTGCGAATGCTGGCCCTTGAGCAGCTGCGGGATGCCGCAGGCAAACTCGATGACTTCGAGGCCGCGTTGCACCTCGCCCAGCGCATCGGGCAGGGTCTTGCCGTGCTCGGCACTGAGCAGCCTGGCGATGTCGGTCGAATACTGGTCGACCAGGTCGCGGAACTTGAACATGACGCGAGCGCGGCGCTGCGGCGCCGCCGTGCCCCAGTCGGCGAAAGCCGCGCGCGCGGCGGCCACGGCGCGGTCGACGTCGGCACGCGAAGCCAGCGCGACCTGGCGCGCGACGCGGCCCTGCGCCGGGTTGAACACCTCGCCGCGGCGCGTGCCGCCGCCGGCATCGGCCTGTCCGTTGATCCAGTGGCCGACGAGGTCGGCGGCGTTGATGAATTGCAGGCTCATGGCGGTCTCGTGGTCGGAATGGCGGGGAAGGGGAGGCTCATTAGAGCGCGTTCCCCGGGCGAAATCCAATGAGAAATGCTTGCGCTGGATATTTGCGACGCTAATATCCAGCCATGGACTTCAACCTGATTCGGACTTTCGTCACCCTGGCGCGCGAAGGCAACCTGACGCGCACCGCGCAGCGTCTGCACCTGAGCCAACCGGCGCTGTCCCTGCAACTCAAGAAGCTGCACGAACAACTCGGCCTTGTCTTGTTCGAGCGCACGCCGCGCGGCATGCGCCTGACCCGCGCCGGGGAACAGTTGCTGCCCGCGGCGCAGCGCGCACTGGAGGCAACGACCGAGCTGGTCGGCCTGGCGGCCGGAATCGGCGGCCAGATCGGCGGCCGGCTGCGCATCGGCACCATCGTCGATCCGGAATTCCTCCGCCTGGGGCCCTTCCTCAAGCGCCTGGTGGAGCACCATCCCGGCCTCAGCACGGATCTGGCGCACGGCATGTCCGGCGCGGTGCGGCGCGATGTTGTCGCCAATCGCCTGGATGTCGCGTATACCCTCGGCCTGCCGGGCATGGGCGACGTCGATGCGAGTTTCGAAGTGCTGACGCTGACCGGCTTCAACTATCGCGTGATCGCCCCGCCGGGCTGGCACGAACGGGTGCGCGGCAAGGACTGGAAGGCGCTGGCGCGCCTGCCCTGGATCGGCACGCCGCCGGACTCGGCCCATCATCGCCTGCTGGCCGGCATTTTCCGGGAGGCCGGTGCCAATCCGCGCATCGTCGCCCAGGTCGACCTGGAGCCGTCGATGCTCGACCTCGTCAAGTCCGGCGTCGGCCTTTCGCTGGCACGGGACAGCATCGCCCTGCGTGCCGCGCATGCCAGCGGTATCGCGGTGGCGGACCGCGTCGAGGTGCCGGCGGAACTGGGATTCCTGTGCCTGCGCGCACGTCGCAACGAGCCGGCGATCGCCGCCGCCTTCAAGGTAATCGGCGCAGTGTGGAGCACGGCATGAAATTTCTCCCGGAATTCGTTGCGCGGCCTCCTCGCCTGTGGCACAATGCGCGCCTTCCAACGCGGAGTGGTAGTTCAGTTGGTTAGAATACCGGCCTGTCACGCCGGGGGTCGCGGGTTCGAGTCCCGTCCACTCCGCCAACAAAATCGATAAAAAACCGCCACTTACGGCGGTTTTTTATTTGCTGTGTTTTTTCGCAACAACGAATTTGGCGAGTTTTTGCGAGTTCACTGTTCCCGAATTGTTCCCGAAAATCCCCCGTTGTCCCGGCCTGAGTGTTCCCGAATTGTTCCGCTTCAAGATAATGCGGTAACTTACCGGCATAACTGGACCTGCCCGTGAAAACCTCTTGACGGGGACTCCTGAGGGCGATAACTTCACCTCGTGGATGCTCTTTCCCTCCTGTTCTGCAAGTCCCCAGCAAATCGTCGCGCCGAGCAGATGATCTGGATCGTTGCCTCGATTGTGGCGGTGCTGACTGTCCTTGTCCTTGATAGCGATGCGCTGGTCGGTCTTTGGATCGCGATGAGCGTGGCGGCTTGCCTTCGCTATCGAGCTGCGGCTACAGCACACCGTCTGCGCTCGGCCAGCAACCACATCAATGGCATTGCGCTGTTGGCGATCAATGAAGGCAAAGCCCTTTCACGGCGCATGGCGTCGCTGGCGCAATCCGTCGCTATCGCTGGCCAACGACGTACCGCTGCCGCCAGACAAGCCGCCTTTGCGCAGCTCGGCCTCACGCATTCCTGCATCGCCACTCGACTGCTCCCCACCCCCGTTTCCGCTGCCCGGCGCTAAGCCAGGGCGGAATGCGCAGTCATCACGCGGGAACTGCCCGCTGACCACCCGAGCTGACGGGCACCTCAACGCCGCACACCGTCTCCCGCGAAATTTTCGGAGACAAGCATGCTTCCATTTGATTTCGGAGGACGCCTCGCCATCCACCCTGGCGAAGCCCTTTACATAGTCGGCTACAGCCGCACTCTCGAGGGCGGCAAAAAAACCGCCCGCAACCTGATGTCGCGCAACGCCTACCCGCTGCCCATCACCCTGGTTGCCCGCCAGCGCCGGGTTCTTGTCAGCGATGTCCTGCGCGCAGTCGGGATAGGCGAACCCGGCAGCAGCGGCTCTCATGCGCTGGCTCCGCTGCAAGACCCTGTTGCGGGCAAGCGCGGCCCCGGCCGGCCTCGCAAAACGGCACAGATACGCGCGGTGGATCATGAGCAATGACTCCATCACTGTCCGAAAGCGCCGCAAATGGTCGGCCGTCCCCGACGATGTTCTCGAAGATATCCGGCTCAGCCTGAGGGCACGTGCCGTCCTGGGATGGATGCTGGGCCGGCCTGACGGCTGGGAAATCCAGATCGAGCACATGCTGCGCGTCCTGGGCCTGACGGAGTTTGTCTGGGCAGCCATCCGGACAGAACTCCAGCAGGCGGGCTATTACCGGCAAATCAGAGTCCGCCAAGCCAACGGCACCATCACCTGGATCAAGGACGTTCTCGATCCGCCGGAGCCACCATCCCCGAGAGAACCACGGATGGTGAAAACCATCCGTGGCTCCGCCGGGGATGGTTCAGCCGCGCGCGGTGCAGCCATGCATGGTTCCCTCGGGGATATACCACCAGTAGTTGACCAGAATGAAATACCACCACCACCTACCTCCTCCAGAGAACCTGAACAGCAGGCGTCGAGCAGACCAACAGATCCGGTGGTGGCGGTGGAGTTTCTCGATGAACTGGTGGAAGCGGCTTTCTGGAAAAGCCGGCAGTCCGGGAAATCCATCTGCAACCTGAACGGCTGGCGGGCCACGGTCAGAAAGCGTATTCAGGAAAAAGGCCCCAGCCCGGAAGACCGGGATTGCCTGAAGGAGTGGCGTGAAGCCATGAGCGCGCCGCCGCCAGCGGAAACGCCGGTAGACGCTGAGGCGATCAATCCCGATCCGGAATTGCGAGAGCAACGAATGAGCATGCTCAATTCCGCCAGCAAAAAACTGAAGGGGCTGACGTGATCCCGAACCCATCCACAGACCTGATGTATCCGCAATGTCGTTTCTACGGAGAGTTGATGCAATGATTCTGGCAAACCTCAATACCAAGGGTGGTGTCGGCAAGACCACCACCGCGCTCAACCTGGCCATCGCATGCAAGCTCCATGGCCGTGATGTCCTCGCCGTGGATGGTGACCGACAGGGCACCCTGATGGCCGCGCTATCGGGCCGTGAAGTCGAGCCATCGATCCCCTGTGTCCATTATCCCGACGGTCAGGCGTTGCGTCAGCAAGTGACCTTGGCCAGGGACCGCTATACCGATATCGTCATCGATGCCGGCGGGCGGGATTCGACGGCACTGCGTGCTGCACTGGTCCTGGCCGATCACGTCCTTATTCCACTGCAACCCCGATCCTTCGACCTCTGGGCATTGAATGACATGACCGGGCTGCTGGCTCAGGCCAGAGCAACGAGGGATATATCGGCCTCCGTCTTCCTCTGCATGGCCGATCCGACCGGCAGTGACAATGCCACGACCGCCGGATCGCTACCGCCAGGTGTTGGCTATGTCGATGCGCCCGTGGTACGACGGAAGGCGGTGGCCAGCATTGCGGCGATGGGCTGTTCGATCCTTGAATTCCCAGCCAGAGACGAGAAAGCTGCCCATGAATACCGCTGCCTGGCGGCTGCCGTGTTCGGCTGGCCATTCAGTGAGATGAACAGTGAAACGCGCGGTGAAACGACGGAAGGGCGACGGTGAACCGATGGCGATCCTACGTAGACCTGCCGCAGTTCCTGCAGTAGTTCCGGCGCAGGACGACATCAAGGATTTCATTGATCAGGCACCGGACGGCAGGAAGGCGATCAAGCGGACGGGGAAGAAAAGCGTGATCAGCGTCACGATCGATCCGGCCGTGCTAGAGCGACTGGACGATTGGGCGCAGGGGAGGGGAATCAGTCGCGCGGCGGCGATTGCGGTGGCAGTGGCGAAGCTGAAGTAACACGCTGCCATCAGCGCAAGATATCCGGCGCTGGGTTCCGGCGAGTTCTGCGCATGGTCCTCGGGGAAGGCGAAGAAGTATTCCAATTCGCCGCGCCGGTACGGCTCTACCCGGCAATGTTTCGCGCGCCCTTCGGTGTGCTGGTAATAGCCTTTGATCGCCGCCTCCAGCAGCTTGATATCAGCGGGATCAACGGCAGCTTTCTTCTTCGGCAGGTTCTTGCGCTTGCGCCAGTGACTCAAGGTGTCGGCATGGTAGAGCCGCGTCGCGCCCCGCCACAGCGCTGGGGAATCGAGGAAGGTGGTCATTGCCCGCTCGTGGTGGCCGGGCAAGGCCATGAGCATGGCGACGAAGGTTTCGTGTGCGCCGTCCTCGGAAAGGTGAAACTCCGCCTCGTCGAGGATCGCCTTGACGCCCTTCTCGTTGCTCATGTCGCCGATCTCGCGGAGGTCCACTTCCATCTTGGCCCGCTGCGCTTCCGGCACCGCCAGCCACGCCTCGAACAGCGGTTCGATCCTGGTTTCCTTGATCCCCTTGAAATCGAAGTCCTGCAAGACATCGCGCGCCGCGAAGTAGCGGGCAAGAAGGGCGTTCGGCGTGTTGCGGAAGAAGTCGCGGGGGGGAATAGTGGCGAGTCATGTGGCCTCCAGAGAGTTCTACATGTCATGAATATTGGATTATGCCGGACTCCCCGATACACTACCGGACTTCAAAGTAACAAATGCCATACAAAGGGGAAATCGCGTTGAACGCCGTTGAGATTGAGCAGGCCATTACCGACCTCGCGGAGCAGCCCTTCGACGCTTCAAACTTCTCTTATGCCTTCCTTGAAGCCTTCGGCAACAAGGAGACGACGATCAAGCGCCTGCGCGCCGGGGCGTCGAACAAGTCCGACCTCGGCGGTGTTCTTCAGACCAACAACATCCACCTTCTGACCTGCGAGGCAGGTCAGGTCACGAAGGCGCTTAAGGCGCTCAAGGAAAGCCCCGCCACGGCCAAGGCCAAGGCGAAGTTCATCCTCACCACCGACGGCACGGACTTCGAGGCGGAAGACCTGAACAGCGGCGAGACGGTCGCTTGCGCCTTCAAGGACTTTCCCGACCACTTCGGCTTTTTCCTGCCGCTGGCGGGTATCAGCACCGTCCGGCAGATCAGCGAAAACGCCTTCGATATTCGGGCGACCAGCCGCCTCAATCGCCTTTACGTCGAACTACTGAAGGACAACCCCAAATGGGGCGCGGACGAGCGCCGCCACGACATGAATCACTTCATGGCGCGGCTGATCTTCTGCTTCTTCGCCGAGGACACCGGCATCTTCGGCGGCAAGGGAAAATTCACCGAAACCGTCGCGACCATGAGCGCGAGGGATTCGTCCAACACGCATGAGGTGATCGGCACACTGTTCCTTGCCATGAACACCCAGCGGGAAGAGCGGGCAGCGGCCAATCTTCCCCGCTGGGCTAGCAGCGACGACTTTCCCTACGTGAACGGCGGTTTGTTCTCCGGCAGCATGGACGTGCCGAAGTTCAGCAAGATCGCTCGCTCCTACCTCCTGCACGTCGGCAACCTCGACTGGACCAAGATCAACCCGGACATCTTCGGATCGATGATCCAGGCCGTCGCCGAGGACGAGGAGCGCGGCGAACTGGGGATGCACTACACCAGCGTCCCCAACATCCTCAAAGTGTTGAACCCGCTCTTCCTAGACGACCTGCGGGCGCGGCTTGAGGAGGCGGGCGACAACCCGCGCACTTTGCTCAACCTGCGCAAGCGCATGGCGAAGATCAGGGTCTTCGACCCGGCCTGCGGCTCCGGCAACTTCCTTGTCATCGCCTACAAGGAAATGCGGGCTATCGAGGCCGAGATCAACAAGCGGCGCAGCGAGCCAGATCGCGCATCAGAAATCCCACTCACCAACTTTCGCGGGATCGAACTGCGCGACTTTCCTGCCGAAATTGCGCGCCTCGCGCTGGTCATCACTGAGTACCAGTGCGATGAACTTTATCGTGGACAGAAACTGGCTTTGGCTGAATTCCTGCCGCTGCGCAACGAGAACTGGATCACATGTGGCAATGCACTGACGCTGGACTGGTTGACCGTCTGCCCACCAACCAGCATAGGCGTCAAGATACAGGCTGATGACCTGTTTGGTTCGATGCTCGACCAGGCAGAGATTGACTTCGAGAACGAAGGCGGCGAAACCTACCTCTGTGGTAACCCGCCATATCAAGGCAGCGTGAACCAATCACATGATCAGAAGTCGGACATGGCCGCAGTGTTTTCGCGCTACTTTGACAAGTACAAAGACCTCGACTACGTCGCTGCGTTTCTCTTCAAGGCTGCTGTTTATAACAGTCGCTCACAGTCAGTCAGTGCCTTCGTGACAACAAACTCGGTTGTCCAAGGCGAGCAAGTGGCGATGTTGTGGCCGCTGATCTTTAGTCTCGACAATCACATCGCCTTCGCACATACGTCATTCAAGTGGAGCAATCTGGCAAGTCACAACGCGGGCGTTACGTGCGTCATCATCGGTCTAACAGCGCAAGCACTAGCGCGCCGAACAATCTTTGATGGAGACACGGCTAGGGTTGTAGAACAGATCGGCCCCTACCTGCTACCGATGGCCGAAATTATCGTCGAGAAGCGCGCTGGGGCACTTCACGGTCTTTCGGCTATGGACTACGGCAACAAGCCAACGGACGGCGGGCACCTGCTGCTCACCACCGAGGAGCGAGAACGATTACTTGGATTCGCCGGTGCTTCCAGGTTCGTCAGGCAGTACGTTGGAGCCAACGAGTTCATCAATGCCGACTATAGATATTGCATCTGGGTACGCGACGACGAACGAGAGGTAGCAGAGTCCATCCCAGCGATTGCACAGAGGATTGATCGGGTCCGCGAGACGCGATTGAGAAGCCGCGGAAGCCAGGCGCTGAAGGCTGCCGCGACGCCCCATCGGTTTGTCTATGCGCCCCACCGAGATGCACCGTGCATAGTTATTCCCCAGCACTTTTCGGAGCGGCGCCGATATATCACTGTAGGGATGCTGAATGGCCGCGATCAGGTAATAGCGAACTCGGCATGCGCGATCTACGACGCGACGCTGCTTGACTTCGCCATCCTCAGCTCCGCGCTGCATTTGGCTTGGATAGATGCTGTCTGCGGTAAGCTGGAAACGCGCTACCGCTACTCCAACACCCTCGGCTGGAACACTTTTCCGGTTCCGACGCTCACCGAGAAGAACAAGACTGACCTCACGCGTTGCGCCGAGGATATCCTGCTAGCAGCCTGTCGGACTTGAGTTCGTCGGACGGCCCG